>Ga0307509_10000362_pt1 | contig 76407 bp, 61 predicted proteins | sample 10_EM_MG_FD_202245 | JGI IMG/M metagenome (GOLD analysis project Ga0307509, IMG submission 202245) | Populus trichocarpa ectomycorrhiza microbial communities from riparian zone in the Pacific Northwest, United States - 10_EM | ecosystem: Host-associated > Plants > Roots > Unclassified | place...
TCACAATAGCCATGGACTTCCCCTTCCGAGTGAGTTGATGAGACTTCGCACTTCCCATCGTGGCACTCTGTTGCCGGTCTCCGCACTGCGGATAGCTCGGGACGGGGAAGTCCCTTCCATTCGTTAGAGTTTCGCTTCCGAGCCGCCGGCACGGCCAACAATCGCAAGAGGCTGGGCTCGTCGGCCGAGCCGACTTTGATTTTCTGATGAGTGCAACGGCCTTGAGCGTGTGTGCCTGGGAGCAAAGCAAAGCGAAGTCTCGAGGGAATTGGTGGCCTCGAAATGTCCGCTTGCGAACACAGGACCGGACCTGCTTGGGCACGCGCGCCGGAATCAGCGGCTCTCCTCGATGCCAGAACTCATCCTCCACGCCCCACGATTCTGGCGAACGACTTTCTCGAACTTCTTAAGTTCGAAGCAAGTGCATGCCGTGTGTGGTTGAACCCACAGACCCATGAAGTCGAGTGGATTCAAGGCAACGGTGCCGACGAGAAGGTTCTAACCCCGGAACCAGAGACCAGCCTCTGGTTGCGCTTCAAGATGCGCTTGTTCGGGGCGTTCGTTCCTGAAGATTGGTTATGACGCCATGAGCGTCACGGTCGGTCGCTCCAGTCCAGTTTATCGACGATGCGAGTTGTCAACGATCGGCGACGTGACCGTGCAGATGCCATGCACGCTCACTTCGACGACGGAGCCGGGCTTCGCATAGCGCGGCGGCTTGCGGCCGAAGCCGACGCCCGAAGGGGTGCCGGTCGCGATCACGTCACCCGGATTCAAGGTCACCGTCTTGCTGATGTGCTCGATCAGCGGCCCGACTGTGAATACCATGTCGGCCGTCGTGCCGTCCTGCATTGTCTCGCCGTCGAGCGTGGTCGTCAGCCGCAGGCCTCCGGCGTCGACCGCATCGGCCGTGACGATGAACGAGCCGATCACCCCGCTTTTGTCCAGGTTCTTCCCGAGGCCCCACTGGCCGGTGCTCAGGGTCATGGCTTCCAGCTGCGACGCGCGGCCGCTGAGATCGTTGAAGACCGTGTAGCCCAGCAGCCCTTCGAGGCCACGCTGTGCGCTAGCGTCCACCAGCGTGTCGCCGACGATCGCCGCGAGTTCGACTTCCCAGTCGATGCCACCCGGCTCCGAGGCGGGCACCGGCACCGGCGTGCCCGAGGGAACGAGCGTCGAGGTCCAGCGCGCGAACAGGTTCGGGAATGGCGGTGTCGGGAGTCCCCCCTCCTTGCCGTGCGCGACATAGTTGATGGCAACGCAGATCACTTTCGCCGTCGACAGCACCGGCACGGCCAGCGTCAGACCCGCAAGCGGCAGCGAACCCTCACGGATGGTTGCGGCTCGGGCTCGCCAGCCGCGCACGTCGGCATAGAAGGTGTGCAGCGAGGTCAATGGCGCAACGTGGTCGCCGAGCACAACGCCCATATGCGTGGAGGCAGCGTCGCCGTCGGCGGGAGATCGGTAGGCAATCAATTTCATGGGATGAGCCTCAGTGATGAGTGGAGGGTGCAGCTCAAGGTGTCAAAGCTGCGATACAAGAAACATCGGCCATGGAAGGCGAGCGCACAGGCCTGCGCGACGCGCCAGGAGCAGTCGCGCCCCGTGGTACCTTTGCCGCAGTCCCTGGATGGCCTGCGTTTGTCGGAGCCACTGCTTGGGAAAAACGGGAACGATGATGGATCTGAGGAGCGTCGACCTTCATCTGCTGGCCTGCTTCGATGCGTTGATGGCAGAAGGGTCGGTGACGCATGCGGCGGTCCGCATGAACCTGAGCCAGCCTGCGATGTCCAATGCGCTCGCAAGGCTGCGCGACATCTTTCGCGACCCGCTGCTGGTGAGGACCGCCCGCGGCATGGTGGCCACGCCGCGCGCCATGGAGTTGCACGTGCTGGTGCGCAGCACGCTGCAGGCCTTCGCGAATCTGATGTCGGACGGTAGCGACTTCGACGCGTCTGCATCTGCAGCCCGCATCACCGTGGCCGTTTCGGACTACACCAGTTGGCTCCTCGTGCCGCACCTGCTGCCGCTGCTGCGGCGGGAGGCACCCGGCATGGAAGTGACCTTCGTTGCACCCGACCAGAGTCGCGTGCGCGAAGGGCTCGAAAGCGGCGACCACGATCTGATGATCGGCTATTTCGTCGACCTGCCGGAGGGACTCCGGGCGGTGGAACTGTACCGGGATTCGTTCGCTTGCATCGTCGCCGCCGACCATCCGGTCATCCACGATTCGCTGGATTTCGCTGGCTATGCCGCCGCGGCGCATGTGCGGCGCGGCACGGCCACGACGAATCCGTTCACGCTCGAAGTGATGGTTGATCGCGCCCTCGAAGAGCATGGCGTGCGGCGACGCGTCGTGCTGCGTACGCCGACCGCCCTCGGCCTGGTACAAGCCGTCGCTTGCAGCGACCTCGTGGGCAGTCTTGCAAGAACCGGGGCACGCCTGTTTGAGCCGATGTTCGGCATCAGGGTGCTCGACTTGCCGTTCCGCATCGCCACGCCGATGATCTCCATGGTCTGGCATGAGCGAGCCCATCAACAGCCGGCGATGCGGTGGTTCCGCGAGGCGGTGCGCCGCTGCGGCGCTTGGGAGTCCTGCAGGGACTAGGCGGAAGCGCGTCGGTGCCATCATGTCGCGAGCGGCGCCGATTCGAGCCCCAGTTCGCCCATCAGCGCAGCGCGGTGCTGGTCGAGGCGCGGGGCGGGGGTGTGGCGGGCGGCCGGCGCACCGGCGAACTGGATCGGATTGCCCGCGACCTTGAGCTGCCGGGTCGCGCCGATCGGCAGATCGACCAGCATGCCGCGCGCGATGATCTGCGGATCGCGCATCACGTCGTCCACCGTATTGAGCGAGCCGCAAGGAATGCCCAGCGTACGCAGGTGAGCCAGCCAGTGCGCCACCGGTTTCCCCGCGAGCGCTGCGTCGATGAGGCCCTTCAGTTCGGCATGATGTTCGCACCGTGTTGCGTTGGTCGCGAAGCGCGGGTCGTCGTGCACGCCGGCCACACCGATCGCGTCGCACAGCCGAACGAACATCTCCTCGTTGCCGGCCGCCAGCACGATCTGACCATCCGATGCGCCGAACAAGCCGAACGGCGTGATCGAAGGGTGGCGCGAACCGATTGGCGCCGGTGTCTGGCCTTCGACCTGCAGGCGGGCGAGTGCGTTCTCGAGCAAGGCGACCTGAGAATCGAGCATCGCGACGTCCACGTGCTTCCCGACCCCAGTGCGCATGCGTTCGATCACTGCCGCCTGGATGCCGATGGCACCAAACATGCCTGCCGCCAGGTCGCCGATCGAAACGCCGACACGGGTCGGAACCCCGCCCTCGTGCCCGGTCAGGCTCAGCACGCCACCCATGGCCTGAACGACCATGTCGTAGGCCGGCAGTTCGCGGTAGGGGCCGTTCTGGCCGAATCCGGAGATCGACCCGAGCACAAGTCGGGGGTGTAGGCGATGCAGTCGCTCCCAGGGGTAGCCGAGTTTGGCGAGCGTGCCCGGCGTAAAGTTCTCGACGAGGATGTCCGCCCCGGCGAGCAACCGATCGAAGATCGCGCAGTCCTCGGCGCGCCGCAGATCGAGCGCGATCGACTCCTTGTTGCGATTGACCGAGAAGAAGTAGGCCGAGACGGTCTCATCGCCGTCCTCGACGAACGGGCCGATCTGGCGCGCGTCGTCACCCCGTTCGGGCATCTCGACCTTGATCACGCGGGCACCCAGGTCGGCCAGCATCATGGTGCAGTAGGGCCCGGCCAGGACTCGCGTCAGGTCGATGACGACGAGGCCGCTCAGCGGACCGGAGGTTCGGGCTTGGAGTTTCAATGCGTGGTTCCTCAGGAACGTCGTTGGGAGATCGCGTCGGCGACGCGCGCGGCGATCGCCGGACCATCGATGGCATCGACGAGCACGCGATGCATCCGCTGGGCCGTGGCGCCGTCCCAGCCCGCGGCGGCCGCGTTCAGCGCCTGCTTCATGGCCGACAGCGCCACCCCGGGCATCGCAGCGAGCTGCTCGGCGAGCGCCGACGTTCGCGCTTCGAAGCTGTCGGCAGGCACGACCTCGCTCAGGAATCCGGCGGCCAGCATCGCGTTCGCGTCGAGCGTCGCTGCGGTGAGCACCAACCACTTGGCCTGCGCGAGACCGAGCCGCGTCGCGTAGCGGCGCAACGCGCTGCCGTACAAGGGCAACCCGAAGCGCGCCGCCGGCATGGCCATGGCCGCATGCTCCGAGCCGATGCGCAGGTCGCAGGCCAGCGCGATGTCGGTGGCGCCGCCCAGCGTGGGCCCGTTGAGGGCGGCCAGCGTGACCAGCCGGGTGGCCTCGAGCCGGTTGGCCAACTGCTCGAAATCGGCTTGAATGTCCTCCGCGGCCACCCCGCTGCGGCCGCGCTCCACCAGTGAATCCAGATCGAAGCCGGCACTGAAGGTCTGGCCCGCGCCGGTGACTACCAGGACGTGCACGTCGGCACGGGCTTCGGCGGAGGCGAGGTGGTGCAGCAGCGACTGCAGGTCGGAAGGGCGCAGGCTGTTGGCGCGTTCGGGACGTGCGAATTCGATGCGTGCCACCCGGAGCAGCGGAAAGCTGAGGCGCATGGCTTCGCTCACAACGACATTCCCTTCGCTCATGACGACATTGCGCTTCACTCGAGGTTCACGATCACGGTCTTCTTGTGCGTGAAATGGTCCAGCATCGACTCGAGCGACAACTCCTTGCCGAGGCCCGACTGCTTGACGCCGCCGTAGGAAATGTTCGGGCCGGCGACCTGGTTCTGGTTCACCTGCACGAGGCCGGCCTCCAGGCGCTGGGCTGCCGTGAGGGCGACCTTCAGGTCTTTGGTCCAGACGGTGGCGGCCAGGCCGTAGTCGCTGTCGTTGGCGATGGCGATGGCTTCGTCCAGGGTGTCGAACACGATGACGCAGGTCACGGGGCCGAAGATCTCCTCGCGCGCCAGGCGGCTCTGGTTGGTCAAGCCGGTGAAGACGACCGGCTGCAGGAACAGGCCGTTCTTCAGCGCCTGGTCCGAGGGCAGCTTCGAGCAGCGGATTGCGGTCGCCCCGGCCTGGGCCTCGCCCCATTCGACGTATTGCCTGACCTTGTCGTACTGCGGACGCGAGACGATGGTTCCGATGTCGGTGGCCTCATTCAGCGGATCGCCCATGGTCATCGCGTTGATGCGCTCCGTCAGGCGCCGCACGAATTCGTCATGCACATCCCGGTGCACGAGCATCCGGCTCGCAGCGGTGCAGCTCTGCCCTTGTCGCGTGAAGCGCATGCCAACCACCGCGCCTTCGACCGCCTGGGCCAGGTCGGCATCCGGCATGACAATCATTGGACTCTTGCCGCCGAGTTCCAGCGTGACAGGGATGAGCTTTTCCGCGGCGCCGTGCGCGATGATCCTGCCCGTTTCCACCGAGCCCGTGAACGTGACCTTGCGGACCGCGGGATGGTTGACCAGCGGGCCGCCGCAGGTCGGGCCGTCGCCGGAGAGGATATTGAGCACGCCCGGCGGCAGTACCGTGTTCAGGATCTGGATCACGCGCAGCACACCCAGCGGCGCCTCTTCGGCGGACTTGACCACGACCGCGTTGCCAGCCACCAGCGCCGGCGCGATCTTGAACGCCATGATCAGCACTGGCGCGTTCCAGGGGATGATGACCCCGACCACGCCGAGCGGCTCACGGGCGGTATAGGTGAGCGCGGTGGGCTTCAGGGGGACCGTCTCGCCCTTCAACTCGGGCGCCAGTCCGGCGAAGAAGGTCAACGCATCGGCGGTGACGCCGATCTCGGGGCGACACTCGGTGCGCAGCGCCTTTCCGGTCTCGAGGGCGACCAGCCGCGCAATTTCCTCACTGTGCGCGGAAAGTAGGCGCGCCGCTTCGGCAACGAGCCGGCCGCGTTCGCGCGCCGGAACCTTCGCCCACGCGACCTGCGCTCGCACGGCTGCCCTCACCGCGTTGTCGACGTCGGACGCGTCCGCCTCCGCCGCGTCGGCGATGCGTTGTCCCGTGGCCGGGTTCACCACCGGAAAGGTGCGTTTCGAGGTGGCCTGGATCAGTTCGCCGTCGATCAACAAACGCCCCGAAAGTTGGCGAGCGAGCGTGAAGGGATCGTGAATGATTTCTAGGAGGGATTCGGTGGCCACGGCGGACTCCATCGGAGGTTGGGAGGTCGGGCCGCAATCGTCGGAGCGACTCGCTTCCCGCGCAATCCAGTGAACCTGATGCGCTCATTCACGCCGCTTTATTGCCGGCGAGGTCGTGTCGACGTGCAATGGAGGCCACGCTGACTCTTGCCGACCGGGGACGTCTGCTCGCCGATGCTCGGCAAAACAATACGTGTTGAAGGAGACTCAATTGATCAAGGTGAGAAACTCGAAGTACGTCGTCTACGGCGTGAGCGACCCCGTCAAGACCGGGCAGTTCATGACCGACTTCGGACTCGTCCCGGTAGAGTGGCGGGGGGAAGCAACCTATTTCAGAGGCGCTCTCTCCAACCCGTATATCTACGTGGCCGAACCGTCCGACATGCCCTCGCTGAAGGCCATCGGTCTGGAGGTGGAGAGCGCCGAAGATCTGGTGCGCGCGACCGAGATCGACGGCGCGTCGCCGATCCGCGCGCTGGACCGTCCGGGCGGAGGGCGGGTCGTCGAGATTCGCCTGCCGGGCGGAACAACGCTGGAGCTTGTTCACGGCATCGCAGGTGTTGCCCCTTTGCCTGTGCAGGCTCCATTGGTGCTCAACGAAGGGATCTGCAAATCGCGCTTCAACGCTCCGCAGCGGCCGGCACGCCTGCCCGCGCAGGTGCTCAGGCTGGGCCACGTCGTCCTGGGTGTCCCGGATCCGATCGCTTCTAGGGACTGGGTCGTCCGCAATCTGGGAATGATCGTTTCCGACGCGATGCTCGTACCCGGTTCCAAAGACGAATACATCGGATTCTTCATGCGCTGCGACCTCGGCAGCACCCCTTCCGATCACCATACCCTGCTGCTTGCGAAGGGGGAGCCAGTGGGCGTTCACCACATCGCCTTCGAGGTTCAGGACATCGATACGGTCTTCATGGGCCACGAGTGGATGAGGGCGACGCGCTACCGCCATCACTGGGGAATCGGCCGCCATGTGCTGGGCAGCCAGGTCTTCGATTACTGGTGGGATCCGGACGGCTTTCGCATCGAGCACTACGCCGATGGCGACCTCTACGACAACCAGGTGCCGGCCACGACCGTGGAAGGAACGGACGAGCAATTGTGGGCCTGGGGGCCCGAGGTGCCGCCGACGTTCTTCCAGCAGACCCGGCACAGCTGAAGTCAGCTTGGCGAGAAAGCCAGCTTGACGAATTGATCGAATTCAATCGTCGAGAAATTCCGGCTTCCTCGGGGTGGCGATACCGCACAAACTTGAATGGATCGACAGCAAGATGGGAACCCGCGACATGAGTGCGACGATGGTGAAGATCAAGGTTCTCGGGCTGGCTGGCAGTCTGCGGCGAGCGTCATACAACCGCGGGCTCCTGCGCGCCGCTCAGAGTTTGGCGCCTGAAGGCATGGTCATCAGTGTTTTTGGGGTCGACGAGATTCCTCTGTACAACGAAGACGTGCACCAGGCAGGTCTGCCTGCCCCCGTCGACGAGCTTCGATCACGTATCCGGGAAGCCGATGCGCTCCTCGTCGCCACGCCCGAGTACAACTATTCGATTCCAGGTGTTCTCAAGAATGCCATCGATTGGGCCTCGCGGCCGCCGCAGCAGCCATTCGCAGACAAGCCGATCGCGATCGTGGGTGCCAGCGCCGGACTCTTCGGCACGACCCGGGCACAGCATCATTTGCGCCAGTGTTTCGTGTTTCTTGATGCCCACGTCCTGGCGCGCCCGGAAGTGATGATTCCTTCCGCCAAGGAGAAGTTCGACAGCCAAGGTGACCTGGTGGACGAAACAAGCCGCCGGTTTCTGGCAGAACAGCTCATCGCGCTCGCCGCGTGGACACGACGGCTGGCCAGATCGATCGAGTCAGATTGAGGACAACGCATTCACTCGTGGAGCGCTGACGAACATTCACTTTTCAGGAACCTTCGAATGCTGAATCTCTCTGGCAAATACGCTGACGTCTGCCGTCATTGCAACTTCATGCACCTTGCGCCGGAAGGGGTGACCGACCTCTCCGAAGGCTTTCTCACGAGAGAGCTGGCGACAGGGGTCTACCTGCTGACTAACGGCAACTATCAGTCGATGTTCATGACGACCGGAGAGGGGGTGGTGCTGATCGATGCCCCGCAGCCTCTCGTCCAATACATCGAGGCGGCCGTGGCAGACGTGACCGACGAGCCGATCACGACACTGATCTATTCGCATGGCCACTCCGACCATATCGGGGGATCGCATCTTCTGGCGCGGGATGGACTCGAGATCCTCGCCGAGGAGAGGGTCGCAAAGTTCATCGAGCAGAAGCTCGATGGTCGTCGGCTGCCGCCCACGCGTACGTTCAGCGATGAAATCGTGCTCCAAAAGGGTGGCCGAACCATTTCGCTGAAGCGAGACGAATTCCATTCGCCGGAGGGGGATCTGATCATCTACCTGCCCAACGAGAAGGTGATGATGGCCGTGGACATCATCGCCCCGGGTTGGGTGCCACTGCTGGACTTCGACATCACGGGCAACATGTTCGTGTACCTGGGTGCATTCGACCGGCTGCTGTCGTACGACTTCGAGACGTTCGTCTCCGGCCACACGGCTGAAATTGCGCATCGCAAGGACGTGGAGATCACGAAGAAGTATGCGTTCGATGTCTATGAGACCGTGAAGCGTATCCATGGCCAGACAGATGTTGCCGAGCTACTGGCCCGCGACCGCGACAACGAGCAGGCCGGCATCAAGCTGCTGATCGAGGAAGTCACTCGCAAGGCAGCTGACGAGGTCAAGACCCGTTGGCTGAGCGGGCCGATGCTGGGCGTTGACCTGTGGACCGAGAGCCATTGCCGCGCGATGCTGCTGTACGTGCGCTGGAGCGATTGATGGCAGCCGCCCCGCAAGGCTATGAATCAACCCGGACGGCAGTCCCCATTTCACGAGGAATCTGCAATGGCTGAAAACGACTTTAATGGGCGCGTCGTCCTCGTTACCGGGGCCGGATCCGGCATCGGCCAAGAAGCCATGCGTGCGTTTGCCCGGCGCGGCGCGATCGTGTATGGAGCGGATCTCAACGAACGCGGGTTGGCCGAAACTCGGGACATGGTTGCGAGTACGGGCGGCGTTGCGCATGTCGCACGCGCGGACGTTTCTGACGAACATGCCGTGGCTGAGTTGATCGGGCGCATTCAAGCGGAGGCAGGTCGCCTCGATGTCGCCTTCAACAACGCCGGCATTACCGGTGGCGCGCATCGCATCGAGGACTACCCCGCGGAAGATTTCGACAAGGTCTTGCGCGTCAACCTGCGAAGCATTTTTCTGGCACTGAAGTACGAGCTTCCGCTGATGCGGAAGACCGGCAAGGGAGCCATCTGCAACACGGCTTCGGTGGCGGCGTTGACCGGCCCGGGAGGCATGTGCGCCTATGCGGCGTCGAAGCATGGAATACACGGTCTGACTCGAGTGGCCACGATGGAGAACGCCTCGCAAGGCATACGGGTCAACACGCTCGCACCGGGTTGGACGGAGACGCCCATGGTCGTCGCGAACAGCGCGCAGAACGCGTCCTTTGCCAGCAGTGCCACGGCGGGAATCCCGGCACACCGCGGCGGCAAGCCCAGCGAACTGGCCGCCGCCGCGGTTTGGCTCTGTTCGGATGCGGCGAGCTATGTGTTCGGACAAATGCTGGTCGTTGACGGCGGCATGACCGTCGGCGGATTCGAGTTCTAGGCTTGCTTCCCCGCGCCCGCGGGGCCAGCGGCCCTCACGCGTGCCGCATGCGTCGCGCGTTCTCGTCTTGCCGTCGGTCCACATAAGTTTGTGTGGATCGCCGCCCCGAGGAAGCCAGAATTTCTCGGCGATTGAATTCGATCAATTCGCAAGCCGACGAGTCCGGTGAGGCGTTGAATCAGAACGCGACCTGCTGACTATGAGGCCGGGCGTTCTGATTTTGGCAACACGGGAGTGCCCGAAGCGATCTTCTCGCCAGCGCGGCCGCTTCCTACACTGGATGCGGACTTGGAGTAACGGATGGCAAGAGAGACTGATTTGGTGAACTTTCCCGATGGGGGCTATCGGGTCGACGTGGCCTCTGTGTTCGGAAGCAAGGCCGCTTTCGCGGTGTCGACGCCGCGGTGCGCGACTCTCGCGCGATCCATCCTCGTTCCTTGATCTGCGTCCAGTCGCGAGTCTTCCATGTCCTACCTGGGTACGCCAACGCTCGACCAATTGAAGGTCTTTCTCGCAGTTGTCGACGAGGGCAGTTTTGCGGGTGCCGCGCGCCGCTTGTCGCGGGCCACATCCGTGGTCAGCTACACGATTGCAGGCCTGGAAGGGCAACTCGGCATCTCGCTCTTCGATCGCGAGTCCACCCGGAAGCCGCGCTTGACCGATGCAGGCCGCGCCGTGCTGGCAGATGCGCGGACGATCTGGCAGAGCATCGCCGCACTTCGCGCGAAGGTCAGGGGCCTTCAACAGGGCGTGGAGGCTGAGGTCCGTCTTGCCATCGACATGATGCTGCCGGCGGAACGCGTGGTCGATGCGCTCAACGCGTTCCGCATCGAGTTTCCATCGGTGTCGCTTCATCTTCGCGTCGAAGCGCTGGGGGCGGTCACCCAATTGGTTCTCGACCGCGTGGTGACGATCGCGGTCACCGGGCCGCCCGACGCAGCCGTTGACGGGACCGAGCGTGTCGATCTGGGCAGCGTCACCATGATCCCGGTCGCCGCGCCCAGTCACCCATTGGCCCTGGCGGGCCGCAATCCCTCGGGTGCCGGCCGAGCTCACGTGCAGCTCGTCATCACAGATCGCTCGCAGCGTACCGAAGGGCAGGATCTGGGCGTGCTCGGCACACGCACCTGGCGCTTGGCCGATCTGGCGTCCAAGCACATGCTGCTGAAGGAGGGCATGGGCTGGGGGAACATGCCCGAGCCCATGGTGCGTGAAGACATCGAGGCCGGACGACTGGTTGCACTGGATCTGCCGGACTGCCGCGGGGGGCCGTATCGCTTCTTCGCCACCTACCGAACCGACACGCCGCCCGGGCCTGCGGCGTCCTACTTGATTGCCCGCTTCGCGAGTCAGATCGAAAACTGAGCTCGGGCAAAGAGAAGCGAACATGTGGAAATCATTTTCCATAGCTCATGCGGCTTGACTGCCAGAGGAGGCTAAACGGAGCACGCTCGCTGGCGTCCGCCACGCTTCGCGCGGTTGGCGCGTCGTAACCGGCCGCTTACCGATCGACTACATCCTGGCGCAGGCGAACAGGCGCACGGCGATACGCGCGTACCGTGTCGGCGCGTTCTTCGGTATGACGAGTCACCATCAGAGCGAGAGCCGGTGGCCGTCTTTCAAAGGGCTTCCGTCCTTACGGCTGCAGGTCCCGTCAAATTTGGAACGTTAGCTTCCCGGCATTCACTCCTGACAACCGAATGTCTCAAACAGGTCGGATGCGGGTCTACGGTCTTCGTTCTGGAGCGGCCGGTTCCGATCAACAACCTGACGCCGGTCTGGAAGCGCCCTCTCGTTCCGTTCCGGCCGATACCTACATCCGTCCCCAAACGAGCCATCGGAGTGGCGGACACCGGCGGAATCAGGGGCGGGATCGAATCGGAAATGGCGGTAGGTCGGATCGGAATCGCTGGCGCTTTTGGTCTGGAATACGCACGTATTTGTCGGTCTCACAAAAGAGGTTCAGCGTGATGCCGGCGTCTTGCGTCGCGTCGACGAGTTGTTCGCGGGTGCGGTTGAGCAAGCGGCTGTCGGTAGGGTGGGCAAGTCCTCGAACAGACCCACCTCACTCCGCTCGTTCTGGTTTTCTGTCGGTCCGTTCATGCCAACCGCCCAAGGGCCCGAGCGCAGCTCCTTGCCGCAGCGGAGCGCGCCGGGTAGCTCGCAAGCTCCCTCAACTACTGGCGGCAGGCCGTAGCCCTCCTCCAGGAGGGCCATTGGCTTGCGATGCGGTACTGTTGGAGGAAGGCGGCGTTCTTGGCGCTGCGCACGAGCTGGACGAGACGTCCGGCCTCTTGCTTGGCGGCCTCCGTCAGCTGCCTGGCAGCGACTTCGGCTATGAAACGAGCCCGCTGAGTCGCAGCCAGACGCGTACGGGCGAGCTGAGCCTTCGCCAGCCGCCGCTTTGCCAGCTTCGTCGCGGTGACCTTTTTCTTGAACATGGCAACAGCTTAGCGGGCTTCCGGCTGCCCGTTCGTCCAACTCTTGCGGCTCGATCAGGTTCTGCCCCCAGCTCAACTGCTGATCGAAGGTTTGTGTCAACCGTCGAGCCGTTGCTCTGCGTCGACGCACGACAAGCTCCCTGTGTACCTTCGTCGTCGCGATGCCGCGCGGCGTGCATTTCCCGTTGCCGGGACCGGCTTGCAACTCGCCGGCACCAACGATTGGCGATACGCCTCACGCATGGGGGCTCGCTGAAGAGATCGACGGACTTCAGATCTCGCATGACAATCGGGTCGCCAACCTGGCAGCCTCGCAGGACGCAGGCGGAGCGCAGATTCGCAAGAGCTCGCGTGGAAAGCCGTCAACGCATTCGGGAGAGGCCAATTGTTCAAGAAACTGGTCGGATTGCTGTTTGTCTTCGTCGTGCCACTGGCTGTCTGCGGCGCTGGACTTCGCCACGGGAGTAGCGATCGGCGAGTGCATCGGCGCCATCGCAGCAGCGAATTCCTGCAGTTCTTGTGTAGCCAGGAACCCGGCACGGTCACATCAGAGCCGTTCGGCGAATTGGGAAGAAAGAAGCCCCGCGTTGCGGGGCTTCTTGAGGGGAGGGGCGGAAGAGCCAGCCGGTGACGTTTTCCCGAGGGTTTGTCACGTCGTGGGTCGGGCCCCTTAGACGGCGGGCGCACCAGAACACCAATGTCGAAATTCTAACAACAGTGCTGGCTCCCGCCATTTCTCGCGACGACTTGGCTGTTGGCCTCCTCGAGTTTCTCGCCTCAGCTACCCAGGCGCCTGGTATCGGCCATCGGCGGGTGCTCTCGGACGTCCAGTCACGTACTCCGATTTCCGGCCCCAGGATTCATCAAGATGCGCGGGCGTGTTCGATCCGATCCTCACACGACGTGTCCATCTCCTCTCACTTCAAATTGGCACCGAGCGCAGGATCGCGCAGCAGAACGGCTCATGTCGTTCGCATCAGAAATCGTAGGTCAGGCCCACCGAGACCGCTTTGGCGTTGTAGCCGCTGAAGACGTTGCCATCACCGTCCTTGTTGCGCGTGACGATGCCGTGGCCGCTCACGCCCAGCGCGTAGTGCGCATAGTCGCTGTTGCGCAGGTCGGTGTAGACCGCATAGACCGAGACTTTCTTGTCCTGGAAGCGGTGCTTGTAGCCGAGCGAGAACTGGTTCGCCGCGTTGTTCACAGACTGCCCGGAGCCGTCCACGCCATTCATGTTCGGCGGCGCGCCGTTCGGGTTGCCGGGGGTCCTGCCGGCGTGAGCCCAAGCTAGGTTCAGATCGTCGCTGGGGCCGAGCTTCTGTGTCAGCGCGAGCGACATGCCATTGCGAGTGCGCTCGTCGAGTAGGGGCGTGATGGCATTGCGCTTCATCCTTTCCCAGATGACGTTGATCGTGGTCGCCTCGGCGAACGTGTACTGCACACCGAGCTTGAAGGCGCTCTCGTTGGCGATGCCCACCGAGCCGGGCGCGAGATCGTCGCCGCCGCGATTGACATGCTTGTGCAGCTCATACGCCGCCGTGGCGTACAGCGGGCCCACCTCATACGCAACGGCCGCACTGTAGGCCGTGCCGAACGAGCCGTCGTTGCAACCGCTCGCCGGGTTCTGCGGCCCGACCGTGTTCCCGCCGGTGCAATCGGGCTCGCCCAGTGCGTACTGCAGGCCGTCGGTGCTCCGGTTCTGTCCGGGCGAGACCAGGCCGCTGAAGCTCCAGCCGCTCCACTTCGGCGATTCGTACCAGATCGAGTGCGGTGTGCGCAGATCGAACTCCGCGCGCGCATCGCCGCCGGTGTTGCCCATGATGCTGTTGTAGTCGGCCACGCTGTTCGAGAACGGGTCCATGCGGGCGGTGGACGACTTGTACGGCGTGTCGTTCTTGCCCAGCTTGATCGCGCCCAGCGTGGCGCTTTGCAGCCCAACGTAGCTGTTGCGCGAACCCAGCCCGGACTTCTGCGCGGTGCCATCGGGCGCCTGGTCCGAGGTGCCCGTGGTCGCGGCGTACATCACCTCGGTCTCGAACTGGAACACGGCCTTCAGGTCGTCGCTGAGTTGCCGCGAGCCGCGCACACCGAAGAACGACAGGTTGCTGGAAATGTCGCCCACCCAGCCGTTGTTGCCGGTCGCGCCGACCGCGTTCTTCAGGCCAGTGGTCTGGTAGTCGGCAGACACATCGACGTGGCCGTACAGCGTGACCTCGCTCTTGTCGCCGATCTGGAAGGTCAGCGTATCGCCGGGTTTGGTCCGGACGCCGGACGACTCGGCGGCTGCCTCCTTCTCTTCCTGCTTCTGCGTCTTGGCCGCCATCGCACTCATCTGCGTTTGCAGCTCTGCAATCTGCTGTTGCAGTGCATCCAGTTTCGCCTGCATCTCGGCGGCCTGATCGGCATGGGCGTTGCCCGAGGCGGCGGCGAGCGCCATCGCGCATGCGAGCGCCAGGGGATGGTGTGCGAAGACCTTCGCACGTGTCGCAAGTTTCAGTTTCATTGCGGTCTCCAGACTGTTTTGGAAATGAATTGGCACGGCAGAGATATCTGCGACGTGCGAGCGCATTTCATGCGTCCGGCTCGTCAAGCACGTTTGACCGCGGTCAAGTATTTCGAAGGCGACTCGCAAGACTTTCGATGCCCGCACAAGGGCGAAGCAATTCGCGTTCGACAGTCATTTCTTAAGCGCTTCTTCAGTCATGAGAGGTAGTCTTGTCTCGCGGCGAAGAGAGTTTTCTGGCCACGATTACTTCTTCGGTTGAGTACCTGATGTCATGGCCATTCGAACTCTTGATTAATACTTCGCGTCATGCGCTTGCTGTTGATCGAAGACGACCCCATGATCGGCCGCGCCGTGCGGCTCGGCCTGGTTCGAGCCGGCTTCACGGTCGACTGGGTCACCGATGGCCGCAGCGGGCAGGCGGGGCTGAGCAACGCGGTCTATGACGTGGTGGTGCTCGACCTCGGCCTGCCGCGTGTCGATGGCTTGTCGCTGCTGCAGGAGCTTCGGAGCCGCCGCGACACCGTGCCGGTGTTGATCGTCAGCGCGCGCGACGCCGTTCCCGACCGCATCGCCGGGCTCAACGCTGGGGCCGACGACTATCTGCTCAAGCCATTCGATCTCGACGAACTCATTGCACGGGTCCGAGCGCTGCTGCGGCGTCATGCCAAGGCCGCGTCCAGCGAGATGAAGGTCGGGGCGCTGACCCTCGATCCAGTGCTGCGTCTGGCCACGCTCGAGGGACAAGCCTTGACGCTGACCGCGAAGGAGTTCGCCTTGCTCGAGGCGCTGCTGCTGCGGCCCGGTGCGGTGCTGTCGCGCGAGCGCCTCGAAGAGTCCATCTACGGTTGGGGCGAAGAGGTCGGCAGCAACGCGGTTGAGGTCCATCTGCACAACCTGCGCCGCAAGCTCGGCAGCCACGTCATCAAGAACATCCGCGGAGTCGGCTACAGAATCTCCGAATGAACCAACCGTCTTTACGGCGCCAGCTGATGTTCTGGGTGCTGGGCGCGCTGACCCTGGCGGCGCCGGCGCTCGTGCTCTCAGCCTATCTGCTGACGCTGAACGAGATCGACGAGGTCCTCGACGACAGCCTGAGCCAGACCGCACTGCTGCTGGCAGACCGCGATCTGGCTGGCGCGTTCCCGACCCAGCCGACGGCCAAGTCCGTCCCCTACGCGGACACCGAATCGATGCTGGTCGCGATCGCCCGCCGGCCGGATGGCTCGCTGCTGTTCACGTCCCAGCCGGAGATCTCGCTGCGCTTCGACGCGACGCCGGGCGCGTCGGTCCAATTGGCGAACGGCATGCAGTGGCATGTCTTCACGGTTGTGCAGAGCGATCGAACCGTTCAGGTGGCGCAGCCGACGACCGCGCGCCACGACATGGCGGCCGAGTCGGCGTCCCAGTTGCTCGTGCCGCTGTTCGTGCTGATCGCGATGATTGCGGCACTGCTGGTCTTCGCGCTGCGCAGAGGCATCCGGCCTCTGGGCATGGTGAACGCGGCGCTGGCCCAGCGTGGCGAGGCGTCGCTCGCGGCACTGGATGTGCGCGACGTTCCGGTGGAGGTGTTGCCGCTGGTGCGCACATTGAACGAACTGCTGAAGCGTCTCGAAACGGCCTTCGAAGTGCAGCGCAACTTTGTCGCGGATGCAGCCCACGAGCTGCGCTCGCCGGTGACGGCGCTGCAGTTGCAGGTTCAGCTGCTCGAGCGCGCCAGCGACCCCGCGGAGCGCGCGGCGGCCACCGCCGAGCTCTCGGCGGGGATCGGCCGTGTCCGGCGTTTGATCGAGCAACTGCTGTACCTGTCGCGAGCCACCGCCGACGCCGGCACATCCAGCCCGAACGCGCACGAACCCGTGCAGCTCGGAGAGCTCGTGCGGGCCATCGTCGTTCGTTGGAGCGCGGATGCGGAACAGCGCCAGATCGACCTCGGCGCCAATGTCCAGGTCGAATCGAGCATTGCCGGCGATCCGATCCAGCTGGAGATCCTGCTCGGCAACCTGGTCGAGAACGCGCTGCGCTATACCCAGCGCGACGGCGTGGTCGACGTCATCGCCACAGTCATCGACGGCGACCCCGCGCTCCAGGTCATCGACAACGGCCCCGGCGTGCCGGAGGCAGAGCGTGTGCGGGTCTTCGATCGCTTCTACCGCAGCCCGCGGACGCAGGCGCTTGCAGAGGCCGGCAGCGGCTTGGGCATGGCGATCGTGAAGGCGGTGGCGGACCGGTATGGTGCCCGCGTGTCGCTGCACACCGGCCGTGGCGGCAGCGGTCTCGAGGTCCGGGTCGTCTTTCCGGCGCGGGGCTGAGTCAGGCGGCAGCCTTCGGTGTCTCGTGGCAATGCAGTGCCGCATGCACTGTCGGCACGGACGGAACGATGTGCCACAGCGCGGTGGTGCCGGATTGATAGGTTGGCGCCTGCGCGGCGAGCCATGCCGGTAAAGGAGCCGCTGGCCACGGGCCGACGACCCAGCTCGACGGTGCGCGGCACAGCGCAGCCTCTGCTTCATCCGGATGCAGCAAGCGGCGGGCTGCACCGGTCGGTGCGAAGCGTGCGGCGTCGACCAACTCGCGCCGCCAGCTGTCCTTGGCGACCTCTGACGGGCGCCACTGATCGACCACCAGGGCCGGCGCGTCCAGTCGTGCGTAGAACATGATGTCGTAGTAGTAGTTGTCGAGAAAGACAACCGGCTCGCCGGGTTTCGCGGCCGCCGCCAAGCTCTCGGCCAGGGCTTGTTGCGACTTGGGTTGGTAGAAGTGCGCGACGGCTGCCGCGGCCAGGCACGCGATCCCTGCGAGCGCTGCTGTCGGCCGCAGCCACTTGCGTGCAGACCCGTTTTCGCGCAGACAGCGGGCCGCATCGGCGATCAGAAAGGCCAGCGGCGGCAGCGCCGGCAGGATGTAGCCGACCAGCTTCGAGCCGGGCAGCGAGAAGAACACCGTGACCACGCCGATCCACACGAGCATCAGCAGTCGCAGCTCGGCGTGCCTGGTTTGAACCCAGTAGCGGCGGCCCAGCAAACCCACCAGCCACGGCGACCACGGCAGCGTTAGCGCGATCAGGACGGTTGGATAGAACCACCAAGGTTGTGGGTTGTTGAAGCCGGTCGACGAGAAGCGCTGGACCTGTTGAACAGTGAAGAAGTAGTGCCCGAAATCAGGAAACCGTTGCTGCATCGCGATGAACCACGGTGCGGCAACGGCCACGAAGAGCAGCCACCCGGGCGCCCACATCAGCAGCGCGAGAACCTTGCCCAACCGCTGGGTGGCCACGCCCCATGCCGACAGGACCAGCAGCGGCAGGACCGCGCCGATGAGGCCTTTGGCAAGCACGCCCAGCGCCGCGGCCACGAACGCCGCGGCGAGTGCGCGGCCGAACGGCAGCCCGCTGGTTCGCGCCAATGCCGCGTGCGCGGCCAACAGGATGGCGGCCGAGATGCAGGCGGCGACCAGCATGTCCAGGTTGGCATATTGCGCGGCGCCGTAGAACAGCGGCGCGGTTGCCAGAACGGTCACCGTTGTCCACGCCTGGGCCGGGCCGACCCAGCGTCGCACGAACACGAACAGGGCTGTTGCGGTCGACACCGACGCCAGCCATGCGGCGGCCCGCGACGCCATCACCCCCGGCCCGAACAGCTGTATCGAGCCGGCCGTGATCCAGTAGAACAGGGGCGGCTTGTGAAAGAAGGGCAGGCCGTCCATCGTGGGCACGAGCCAATCGCCGCTGCGCAGCATCTCCCACGACACGCCGACGTAGCGGCCTTCGTCCGGAATCGCCAGCGGCCGAAGCCACGCCGTGGCGCCGAACCACACGGCGACGATTGCCAGGCATGACACCCACTCGGGCCACCGCTGTGTGTAGGCGAGGCTGCGCTCGTGCTGCGTGTCCGCGTAGGCGGAAGAGGCATGCGTGTTCAAAGAAGTCAACGAGACGTCGGCGCAGCGGAGTGCTGCCGATGGAGTCTCGCGAGCGGCGGCTTAGCCGTGACTTAAGTCGGGGAGCAATGCGCTCGGTCTTTACGGATATTCTTCGGGCCATGAGCAGATCGCCATCGGCACCCGCGAGCAGACGAATCACGGTGCGTGTGTTGCTCGCCATGACATGGCTCGTCGGTACTGGCCTGCCTGCGATGGCGGGGCCACCCGACGGCTATCCACCGAGCTACGGTGCCGTGGTCTCCGCAGCGCGGGACGAGGGCAAGGTGGTCGTCTATTCGACGACCGACCTGTCTGTCGTTGCGGCGCTCATTCGCGACTTCGAACTGCTGTATCCCGGCGTCAAGGTCGACTACAACGATCTCAACAGCGCGGAGCTTCACAACCGATACCTGTCCGAAATCGCGGCGAACCGACCATCGGCCGACGTGCTGTGGAGCTCGGCGATGGATCTTCAAATGAAACTCGCGAATGACAACTTCGCGGAGCGGTACAGGTCGCCCGAGGTCGCTTCGTTGCCCGAATGGGCCGTGTGGCGCGACGCGGCCTTCGGCACCACATTCGAACCGGCGGTCTTCGTCTACAACAAGCGCTTCGTTACCGGCGGCGACATCCCTCAGACGCACGCCGACTTCGCCAGGCTGATCACCACGCAGCGCGACAAGTACGCCGGCAATGTCACGACCTACGACGTCGAGAAATCCGCCGTCGGTTTTCTGTTCGCCACCCAGGACAGTCGGGTGCAGCAGGGATTCTGGGATCTCGTCAAGGCGCTTGGCAGGAATGCCGTCGAGCTCGAGGCGAACACCTCGGTGATGGTGCAACGCATCGCATCGGGCAAGGACTATCTCGGCTACAACCTGATCGGGTCCTACGCGCTGACACGAGCGCGTCGAGATCCATCGATCGGCGTCGTCATGCCCAAGGACTACACCCTGGTCATGTCACGCATTGCCTTGCTGTCGAAGACCGCGCGGCATCCCAATGCCGGCAAGCTCTGGCTCGACTACCTGCTGTCCAAGCGCGGGCAGGGCGTGCTGTCGAGCCGCTCGGAGCTGTTCTCGATCCGCAGCGATGTCGCCGGTGAGTTCACCGCGGCCACGCTGCGACAGACGCTGGGGCCTAGCCTGAAGGCGATCGCTGTCGGGCCGCCGTTGCTCGTGTTTCTGGATCAGGCCAAGCAGACCGAGTTTCTGCGGCGGTGGCGTCACGACACGGGAACGGTGGTCAAGTAGCGATCCGCGCCGGGGCTTCCTGCAGGTACACGCGCACGGCGAGACCGACACCGCTGCTCGGCGTGTTCAGCTCGATTCGCGATCGATGCGCGCGACAGATGTCGCGCACGATCGACAGCCCGAGCCCGGCCCCGCCGGCGATCGACCCCGGCGCGCGATAGAAGCGCTCGAAGACCTTCTCGCGCTCCGACAATGGAATCCCTGGCCCATTGTCTTCGATCTCCAGCACGACGGTCTGGTCGTGGATCACGCGGACGTTGACGGCTCCGCCTTCGTGTCCGTAGGCGATGGCGTTGTCGATCAGGTTCGCGATCAGTTCGCGCAGCAGCAGCGCATTGCCCAGAACGATCGCCGGGGCGCGGGCGTCGTCGAAGCCGAGGTCGATCGACTTCTTTCTCGCCGCAGGCACGTAGTCCAGCGCGGTGGTCCGGGCGAGCTCGCTCAGGTCGACCGGCGCGCTTCGCTGATCGGGCAAGACATCGGGATCCGAGCGGGCCTGCAACAGCATCTGCGAGATCAAGCGTGCCAGGCGGTCGACGTCAGCGTGCACGTCGATCAGCGTCGCATGCGACAGCTCCGGCCGATTCTGTCGAAGGCTGTACTCGATCTGCGTGCGCATCTCCGTCAGCGGCGTGCGCATCTGGTGCGATGCGTCGGTGATCAGTCGCTGCCGGCTCGCCAACAGACTGGCGACGCGCGCCATGTGTTGATTCAGCGCGCTGATAAGCGGTCTGACTTCCTTCTGGACGCCGGACGGGTCGATGGGGCTGAGGTCCGTGGCCTCGCGCTCGGCCACGCTGGCGCGCAAGCGCCCCAGCGGCCGGAGTCCGCGAACCAAACCCAGCCAGACAAGCAGCGCCGCTGCCACGATCAGGAGCGCCTGCCGCGTCAATCCTTCGATCAGGATCTGATGCGACAGCGCATACCGCGCTTCGCCGGTCTCCGCGACGATGATGACCACAGGCGCCATCGGACTGGCGCCGTAGATCTGCTTGTTCAGGGCCACGAGGTGGATGGTCTCCTCGCGGTACTGCGCCGAATAGATGACCTGCTCTTGCGGAGGCACGGGCGCGACCGTCGGCATCGGCAAGTCGTCGTACCCGGTCAGTGTCTTGCCGTTCGGGGCGACGACGCGATAGAAGATGCGCTCTTGAATGTTCGATTCGAGCAGGTCGAGTGCAGCGTACGGCAGGTCGACGATGATCTCGCCTTCCTTGAACTCCACGTCTTCGGCAATCGCATCGGCCGAGGCCATGAGCAGGCGATCGAACGCGAGGTTGGAGGTCGCCACTGCCGCTCGGTTGCTGAACCATGCGTTGACCAGCAGCAGGAGCAGCAGCGGAATCAGCAGCCAACGCAGCAGCTGAAGCCGCAGGCTGTCAGACTGCCTCGAGAACATACCCGAGACCGCGCAAGGTCACGATCGAAATGCCGGTGTCGTGGAATTGCTTGCGCAAGCGGTGGATGTAGATCTCGACCACATCCTGGCTGGTCGTGGCCTCCATCGAGAACACCCGTTCGTAGAGTGCCGCCTTGCTGACCGCCTTGCCCATGCGCGTCAGCAAGACCTCCAGCACGGCATGTTCCTTGGGGCGAAGCGACAACCTCTGCCCGTGCAGCGTGAACACCCGCCCGCTGCTTTCGTATTCGAGCGGGCCGAGGCTGATCTTGGGTGTGCTCACGCCGTGTGCCCGGCGCATCACCGCGCACAGGCGGGCTTCCAGTTCGGACAAGTCGAAAGGCTTCGCGAGGTAGTCGTCGGCGCCCAGATTCAAGCCCTTGACGCGGTCTTCGAGCTCGCCTCGAGCGGTCAGGATGATCACCGGAAACGAGCTGCCGCGCTCGCGCGCACGTTGAAGCACCGTCAAGCCGTCCATGGTCGGCAGCGACAGGTCGAGGATGACGGCATCGTAGGTTTCGGTGCGCAGCAGCGCGTCCGCTTGCGCACCGTCGTGCGTCTCGTCGACAGCGAAACCGTGTTGTTGCAGGGCCTTGCTCAGCCAGGAGGCCAACTTGAGACTGTCCTCGACGAGCAGCAGACGCATGGTGTTGTGACGTTGATTCGTATGTGGCGCAAAGCCATCCGCGGAGGGCTATTGGGCTTGCAGGCTGTTGTTCGAGTCGTCGGGGTTTTCCAGAGTGCGCGCCAAAGTAAAGCGGCGTGAAAGGTCGGGAAAACAGAATCCGCCGCGAGCGGGCTCAAGCCCTCGAACGACGAAGCGATCACACCCCGATCGCACCGCGAGTCAACGCTGAGTTGACTGGGCATGCCGCGCTCCTGGCTGCGATCCAGCCATCAGGTCAGAAGAACTACCAGCCCAACCTTCGTCAAGGAGACGACCGCATGAACAAGACCGTGCTTTGCACAGCCATCCTGGCCATTTTCTCGATATCCACACCTGCGTTCTCGGACGAGATTTCCGACCTGAAGGCAGAGATCGCAGCCCAGAAGGAAGCCGCTGCAGCGCAGAAGGCGCGCCTGGACGCGCTCGAGCAAAAACTCAACGGCGTGCAACAACAACAGCAGGCCGCCGCAGCGACCCCGCCCGTCGCAGCACCGGGCGCGACGGCTTCTGGTGTGGCCTTCGAGCAAGGCAAGGGCCTGAGCTACACCACGCCGAGTGGCAGCGTCTCGCTCTACGGCCTCATCGACGTGTCCTACGTTCACACGAACCATGCCGACGCGGCCGGCGACAGCGTGAACTCGCCGCGCGTGGCATGGTTCAGCGGCAACCGCTGGGGGCTCACCGGCAAGCGCGCGATGGGCGACAGTGGCCTGGACGTGATCTTCAGGTTGGAAGCCGAATACGAGAGCCAGACCGGCAACGACGACACGCCGGGCACGACCTTCAACCGCGACGCCTGGGTCGGCGTGGAAAGTGCGTCGCTCGGCAAGCTCACGCTTGGCCGCCAGAACGCGATCGGTCGTGACCCGATTTCATCGGCGATCTACGGCGACCCTTATGGCCCGGCAGCACCGTCGACGGAGGAAGGCGGCTACTCCAATAACAACAATTTCAAGCAGCTGATCTTCTACGCTGGCAGTGCCACCGGGACGCGCCTGAACAACGGCGTCGTGTGGAAGAAGAAGTTCGACAGCGGCTTGTACGCAGGCGCCTCGTACCAGTTCGGCGGGATCCCGGGCGACTTCGCCAACGGCTCGTCCGAGACGCTGGCGCTCGCCTATGCGGGCGGCGCGTTCAACCTGGCGGGGTATGCCACCGCGGCCAAGGTCGCCGACCTGGCCAACAAGTCGTATTCGATCGGCGGCAACTACACGTTCGGCCCCGTCCGGATGAATGCCGGTGTCTATCACTACACCGCCGACCAAGGCGCGCTCGGCAGCCGCAGCGACAATGCCTACACCGTCTCGGCCAAGTTTGCACCAGCCGGCCCGATGGACTACGAACTCGGCTACCAGAACATGAAGGCCAACAACGCGGCCGTCAACGGCGGAGGCAACGTGCTCAACGCATTCTCGAACGCGAGCACAGCGACTGCCACGGCGACCGGCAGCCGGGCAACGCTCTACGCCTCGGCGTTCTATCACTTCGACAAGATCACCGAGGTGTATGTCGCGGCCGACTATCTCAAGCTGAAGGATGGCTACAAGGTCGGTTCGACCAACGGCTTCCCGAACCAGACGGAGCTGGCGGTGGGTCTGCGCACACGCTTCTGATCGATGCAAGCCGCGCCGGCGATCGAGATTTCGGGTGTGACCCGGCGCTTTCTGAGTGTTCTTAAGTCCGTCTTAATTCGCGACAAACAGGAGTGTTCTTAAGTCCGTCTTAATTCGCGACAAATAGGCTAGCCGCCGCGGCGAATGGAACGGCATGCGTCCGCGCCTTTCGTCACCTTGCCTAGAGTCTCCAAAATTCGGAATCCTGCGGTTGTCTCCCAGCGCACCTCGCTTGACGTAGCGCATGGGCCTTGAACTCACATTGCAAAGCCTAGTCGCACGAGCGCGCCGATCGAACGCTTCGATCCGTGTGGCCATAAGCGAAGCTTTCGCCGGACCGACTTCTCTCATTCTCCTGGTTGCGCTGTTCCAGCTCGCGATCTGGGGCATGCTGTCCGGCTTCGTCGCCATCGCGCCACCGGACGACAGTCTCGAGCAGGTGCTCCTGAGTCAGGAACTGCGGCTCGAGTACGGAAAACACCCGCCGCTGCCGACCTGGATTCTGTTCGCCGTCAACCGGCTCTTTGGCCCGTCCATCGGCGCGACCTACGTGCTGGGCGCGCTGTGCGCGGTGGCGACGATGCTCTTGCTTTACGCCTTTGCGCGACCTTTGATCGGTGCCCGCCGCGCGGCGCTCGCGGCCATTCTGCTGTCGAACATCGAATACTTGAATGCTGGCACGGCTTACTTCAACCACAACACGGTGCAGTTGCCGTTGGCGTTGTTGGCGATCATGCTGTTCCACCGCGCGTTGACGCGCATGCGCTGGCTCGACTGGGCCATGTTCGGCGCGGGCTGCGGCGTGATGATGCTGGCCAAGTTCAGCGCCGTCATTCTGTTCGCATCGTTTGCCGTCTACTTGCTCTGGGTCCGACGCCTGGGTGAGTTGCCTGTCTGGAAGGGCATGGTCATTGCGCTGCTGGTCGGCATGGCCGTGGTCTCGCCTTACGTCCTCGCTGTGCGCGGGGACCCGTGGTCACCGAACGCGTATGCGATGCAGTCCGTCTTCCCCGGCGACGTGGACCGCCTCAGGTGTCTGAAGACGGTGTGGAGCTTCGCGGCCAGCCAGTTCGCCAAGGTGACGCCCGCCTTGCTGATCTTCGCGATCTTGCGCCGAGGTGCGCCCCAGGTCGCACCCGCACGAGAGCAGGTTGTGGGGCTCGACCCCTTCCTCACGCTGGTCGGCTTCGGGCCGGTCGTGCTGACGGTGGTCATTGCGGCGCTGACAGGAGCGCACTTGCTGGTCGGTTGGGGGACCACGTTCCACGTTCTGCTCACCTTCTGGCTGGTTGCTGCCCGACCGTTTGCCATCGAAGCGTCACCCGGCGTTCTGCGCCGCGCCGTGTTCGCGAGCGTCGCGGCGCAGATCGTGTTGTGGGCAGTCGTGAGCACCCATGGCGGGCGGCTCCCCAACCTCAACCCGACACCGCACCCTGTCGCGCCACCAACACCTGCCGGGTTGACTGAGGCCGTGCGAGACATTTGGGCTCGACACTGCACCGCGCCCTTGCGTTTCGTGCTGACCGACGGCCACACGGGCGCCGCGCTGGCGGTCCGGTATCGGGGGCAGCCTCGCGTGGTCGATGCCATGCGGCCGGAGTTCGCCAAGTTCTTTCCGGACGATGTCCGCGACGCGGATGGCGCCGTCGTTGTGATGCGGGGGCCTGTGCCTGTGCCGGCTGCAGGGGCGCTCCAAAGCCCGATGGACACACTCATCGCCGACACGGCATGGCAGACGACCGTGGAGCTGCCGGCGAGCGACGGACAGCGATACGCATACACCCTGGGTATCCTGCTGCCGTCGACGGGTGAGGGCTGCGAATACTGAAGATCACCTGGAGTGAAAGCTCGGAGGGCGAGCTCAATCGTCAGGTGCCTTCGCGTCGAAATAGTCCGAAAACGACATGTTCAGCCGGCCCGCCGTAGAGTCGCCTTTCGAAATGGAGTACAAAAACCAACGTCGTGACGTCGTCAGACGGCGACCCTTTCAAAAGTCAGGTCCGTGTCGCATAGCTGCCGACCAGCCGCGCGAAGGGAGCACCGGCAACCGACCCACTGCCGCTGTTCGAGGTTCAGGATTGTCGGTCCCAAAGGTGCCGTCGAGCAAGTGCGAAGACAAGCGCTGGTCCGCCGGCGTCACTTGACCCAGACCCGGTCGTTGTTCGGATAGGCGCGGCCGTCCGATCAGCCGGACCCGGCTCCGGGCGAGAGGTTGCGCTCGGCCTGATCTGCAGTCACGACACTCACGGGCACGCCGAACCGCTCGATGCGGTGGGCGAGATCGAGGTGCAGCCACCGGGAGACCCGCTCTGGCAGCGTCGAGACGATGACCTCGTCGTACTTCTCGCGCTCGAGCGTCTGGCGCACGGCCTCGTACGGGTCGGTGGCCCCGACGATCCCTTGCACATGCGATCCCGCGGCTGCGTCGAGCAGCGGGATCGCGAGCTCGAGCGTGATCGCCGCCTCCTCGGTGTCCGGGTCCCAATACGGCCGGGGGACCAGGAGCGTAAACCTGCACGGCCCGCTTGCGGCCCGCGCGGCGACGGCGGCGAGCAGCTTGGGGGAGGCCGCAGTCCGGTGCGCCACGATGAGGATACGCATGTCACTCATGATGTGGTCCTTCTCGACGGACGTTGTGCCAACTTGGTGCTCTGCGGCCGATTTGGAATCAGGTGGACAGCATATCCCCGTGGCAAATTGTGGTCTCTCGATGATCGCTCGTCACTCCCTGGCCTGAGCGCGAACGACCAATGGAGGGCAGCGCACCTCGAACTTCAGCTGCACTTCGGCGCCGGACACACGACGCTACTGGATGCGTCGCTGCATGTCCTTCTCCAGGCGGTCGAAGTCGGCCACGCGCAATGCCGTACGTCAGTTGAGCCGTGGCGTAGGCCGGGATCACGTTTCGGTTCGTGCCCGCCTGCGCCCTCGTCCAATTCAGCTTCACGCCGGCGCCCACGTTCACGCGGCCGAACTCGTCGGGCATCGACACCTGAATCAGCGCGACGTCAATCGGCAACCGGCCGATGCGGTACGAGCGCGATCGAGATCGGCACGTAGTCGGCCACCCGTCGGCGCACCGGGCTACGCATGTCCATGCCAACGAAGAAGCTAAGGTGGCGGTACTGCGTTTGCGTCTTGGCGGCACGGGCCGCCAGGAGCGGGTCGATGCGTGGCGCGCCGTCGCTGGCTGAATTGCCCGCGGTGTCGGGCAAGCGTGCGGCCCAGCCACCGGCCAGGGGCGCCAGTGCACCGTCCCCGTCGCCGCCGTCGCTGCCGCCGACGACGCTCATCGCACCTTCAGGGAGGCGCCGCATCTCCGCCGTCCAGCACCTCGCAGGCATGCGCATAGCCCTGCTCGACGATCTGGTCGAAGCGGTGCCGTTCGAGCATGCCGACGCGGTCCAGCGGCGGGTTGAAGTAGACATGCGTCAGCTTGCGCGCCTGGCGCTGCTTGGACATGCTGACCAGTAGCGGCACAAACACCAGGCAACCGGCTCGTCGCTTGTGTCGCTTTGCTGATGCACCGTCACGGTCGCCTCGACATCAGCAAAGCGCCGTTCCGCGACTCTGGGGCCAACCAAATCCTAGATGGTGGCGAGGAACTCGTTCATCGCTTCTGCGCACGCTTTCGGCGCACTCAGGTGCGGGCAATGCCCCACGTTCTCGATGACGCGCAACATGCTGTGCGGAAGCTGCCGGTGGAGGTATTGGCCGACAGCTTGCGGAGCGATTGCATCGCTCGACGATTGGACGATGAGCGTGGGAACTTTGAGCCTGGAGAGCTCTGCTCGAGTGTCGGACAGGAACGTCACGCGCGCGAAGTGCTTCGCGATGTCAGGATTGACGCGGCAAAAGCTCTGCGTCAGTTCGACGCTGAGTTGAGGCTGAAGGGGGGCGCCCATGATGACCGGAGCCATGCTGCTTGCCCACCTCAAATAATTGTCTTCCAGTGCATCGAGCAACGACCCGATGTCTGCACGCGTGAAGCCGCCGATGTAGTCACCATCGTTGATGTAGCAGGGAGACGGCGCGATCATGATGTGTGCCGCGAATCGGTCTGGCGCCTTGATGTGCGCGATCGCGCCAATCATCGCGCTGACTGAATGCCCTACAAAGATGGCCGGCTCGGAAGAAAACTCATCGACGATCTCCAGGAGATCGGTCGCGTAGCCTTCGAGCGTCGCGTACTTCTCTCGGTCATACTGGGAGATGTCGGACCGGCCGCCGCCCACAAGGTCGAAGAGAACCACTTTGAAGCGCGCCTCGAAATCGGGCGCGAGCAGCCTCCACACGTCCTGGTCGCAACCAAAGCCGTGCGAGAAAACGATGGTTCGCGGGCCGCGGCCGAGGACCCGAACGTTGTTTCGATGTACTGTGTCCATCAGCATTTATACGCCATCGCCGAGCACCTGATTCTCACAGCTGAGATCCGAACAATGAAGCGAGTCGTTCGCTGAACTTCTCTCCCCAGGGCCGCTCGCTCCACGCCGCGAAGCTGATCGCACGCGATCGTTTCAGGTCTTCCTCGAAGATGGCCGTCTGTTCCTTGGCGAAAGCGGTGTCGAGGATGTTCAAAGTCGCCTCGTCATTGAGGCGAAACGACCGGTTGTCGAAGTTCGTCGAACCGACCGAGACCAACAGACCGTCGACGATCATCACCTTGCAGTGAAACATCGTGGGCTCGTACTCCGCGATGACTGCGCCCGCTGCCAGCAAGGATCCCCAGGTGGCCCTCGACGCGCTGCGCACGGTCTCGCTGTCGATGTGTTCACCGGGCACGACGATGCGCAACCTGACGCCGCGTTTCATCGCATCGGCCAAGGCACGCAGCACTAGCTCGTCCGGAACGAAGTACGAAGCCGACAGATCGATCGAGCGGGACGCCGCGGTGATCGCCAACAGGTACATCAGCTGCATGCTTTCACTGCCGCCGGTCGGAGAACTGCTGAACATCTGCGCTTGGCTGCTGCCGCCCGCCTCGAGCGGTGGGAAGTAGTCCGGCCCATGCAGGACGTTGCCGGTCGCCTTGATCCAGTTGTCGAGGAATACCGCCTGCATCTGTGCAACGACGGGGCCCTCGATCTGGAAGTGGGTGTCGCGCCAATGGTCGGGGTCTTGCGCGCGGCCTGTCCACTGCGGTGCGATGCCGACGCCGCCGGTGAACGCAGTTTTGCCATCGACGACAAGCAGTTTGCGATGGGTCCGATTGTTCAGGCGTGCAAGGTGAGACCAGTGAGGAGGATGGAACCTTCGCACCTGAACGCCCGCCGACACCATCTCGTTGATGAGCGCTTCGTCCATCTTGGCGCTGCCCACCCAGTCGAGCAATACGTGCACCTTGACTCCGTGCTGCGCGCGCTCGACCAGCGCGGTCGCGAACTCACGGCCGATGTCGCCCGACCAGTAGATATAGGTCTCAAATGTGATGGAAGTCCTCGAGCCTCGGATCGCAGCCAGCATCGCCGGGAAGATTTCGTCGCCATTGCGCAGGACCTTCGGCCGATTGCCACGGACGAAGGGCGGTCCAAGCAATGCCCCCAGCTCGTGGGCAAATCGCGGGTCGTCCAGGGCATACGAACGCTCAATGCGGCGCTGGATCTTCTTCTCGCCACCCGTGAAGTTGATGGCGAGGAGGACACCGGCAATTGTGAGCAACACAGCACTCGTGACGAGCACGGTTGTGCGAGAAGCCTTGGATTTGCGCATCGTAGGATGTCGAGGGGGGGCTCGCAGGTGTCCTGTCTCGGCGCACGTACGGGCGATAGGCATTCTCGTGCATGTGCCTCATCCTCAACCACCGGCACGCTCAGGAAACGCCGGAAACGGCCCAGCACCGGTTCTCCAGGCCAAGAAGCAGGTCTCCGCTGCGGCAGGGCCAGTCGCAGCGTCCAGGTGGCTGTTGCCCCATCGGTTCCGCGAGGTGCCACTGCCTGGCGGAGTCACGAGCGCATGCGCCAAAGCACACATGTCAAAAGACATGCGCGTGCAGCGCATCGTCCTACGGCACACAGCGTCAGCGCCCGACTCTCTGCAGCGTCCGCAGGTCGCAACATGCAGCCAAGATTTTCAGGAGACAACGACATGAATGAAGCGACTTTGTCGAGCCTCAGGGCTCCAGTCCGGACCGAGGCCTCGGCACTCACTGGAGAGGCAATCACCACGCCCAGTGCAGTCTCCTGGGCGGCCATCGTGGCCGGTGCTGTTGGCGCCGCTGCCCTCTCTCTGATCCTTCTCATCCTCGGCACGGGTCTCGGGCTGTCCTCGGTCTCGCCATGGTCCGGGCAAGGGGCGTCGGCGAGCACCTTCGGAATCTCGACCATTTTGTGGGTCTCGTTCACCCAACTCGCAGCCGCCGGCATGGGCGGCTACCTTGCCGGGCGTCTTCGCACGCGCTGGGCCGGTACGCACACCGACGAGGTGTACTTCCGCGATACGGCACACGGCTTCCTGGCCTGGGCTCTGGCGACGCTGGTCACGGCGGCCATGCTGACGTCCGCCATCGGGGCCATCGTCAGCGGCGGTGTCCGAGCGAGCGCTGCGGTTGCTGGCAGCGCTGTCGGAGCGGCAGCAGCCGGCACTCCGGCGCTCGCGGATGCGGCCAAGCAAGACGGCGCGATGGCCGACCGGGGCTACTTCGTGGACTCGCTGTTTCGCAAGGATGCAAGTGCTGCTGCCGGCACGGCTACGACGGCGGGCAGCGCGCCCGAGGACATGACCAAGTCCACGGCGGAAGTGGGCCGCATCTTCGCGACTGCGATGAGCAGCGGAACACTGGCCATGGACGACCAGAAGTACGTCGGTCAGATGGTGTCGCAGCGCACCGGCATGTCCCAAGCCGACGCCGAGAAGAAGGTCGCCGACACATTCTCTCGCCTGAAGGCGAGGGCGAAGGAGATCGAGGCCGCCGCGCGTGACGCCGCCGACAAGGCCAGAAAGGCCTCGAGCTACAGCGCGCTGTGGCTGTTTGTATCGCTGCTCATCGGGGCCTTCTGCGCGAGTCTGGCGGCGACCTACGGTGGTCGCCGTCGCGACCAGTTCTGACATTCCATCACCAGGAGACTTCCCCATGCGCTCACTGCTGCTGTTCTTTCTCGGGGTGCCCATCCCCATCATCATCCTGATCGCCCTGTTCGTGCATTGACCCACCACCCCGAAGGAGAGACCCATGGCCACCGCTAAGAAGAATGCCAGTCCGCGCGGCGCAACGCAACCCAAAGACGCCGTCGCCATGCTCAAGGCCGACCACAAGAAGGTCAGCGCCCTATTCGAGGAGTTCGAAAACAGCCGATCCGCCTCCAAGAAGAAAGCCCTCGTGGCCCAAATCTGTACGGAGCTGACCGTCCACACGACGCTCGAAGAAGAGATCTTCTACCCGGCCGTGAAGGCAGCGCTTCGCGACAAGGAACTGGTGCCCGAGGCCAACGTAGAGCATGCCACGGTCAAAGACCTGATTGCTCAGGTGAAAGGTGTCGAGCCGGGGGGTGAGCAGTACGACGCGAGGGTCAAAGTGATGTCCGAGTACGTGAAGCACCACGTCAAGGAAGAGCACACCGAGATGTTTCCCAAGGCCCAGAAGACGAAGCTCGACATGGTGGCCCTTCGCGATCAGATGAGCGCGCGCAAAGAAGAACTGCTCGCCTCCGTTACGGTCTGACAAAGCCCGTATGGCATCGATCCCCGAACGGGACACCGACTCGTTGGGGTCGATGCCCGGTACAAATACATCTGTCTATGCTCGCCGCTCCGTCGTTTTGACGGCCTTCGATCGCTTCGCTTCGCGGGTGACACGTTGGGCAGGGTCTCCCGTTGCATTTGCAGCGGCCCTTCTGTCGGTCGTGATCTGGGGAGCGGTAGGCCACTTCTTCAACTATTCCGAGAACTGGCAACTCGTCATCAATACCGGTACCACCATCGTGACGTTTCTGATGGTTTTCATGATTCAACAGAGTCAAAACAAGGACAGCATTGCGCTGCACCTAAAGCTCAACGAACTCCTTGCCGCCACCAGGCAGGCCAGCAACCGAATGATCGGCATTGAAGATCTCGATGAGCAAGACCTTCGAGAGGTAGCAAGCTTCTATGTTCGTCTTGCCGCGCGCGCGCGAGATGGAGGCAAGGGCAATGAGACCCATTCCATCGACGAGGAGGGGATGCCCACGGACTACAATACCGCCCCTCCACCTTGACGGTGTCCTGACGTCTATCCGTCGGCGTGCGGACGATGGGGCCACGACGCCCGGTGCACTATGGGCGCGTCGTTCGTGGCCGGTCCGCCGATGCAAGCGGCCGACTTCACACGCTTACTACAGCGCGGCGGCGGAGGTGGGTTCTGGTCCGACTTCCCTATTTGACTACCCACTGCACAGATACAAACTCGGCCGGGATTCCATGTGACGCCAATCGACAAGATGACGCTGGTCGGTGCACCACACTACGGGGAGACCGACGAGCGTGTCTACAAGTCCAAATGCGGCGAGAGAGAGGACGTCTACCGCGACATGGGCAGCAACGTCCTATGCCCCTGACCCCATGGCCCACATCACACTGGCAAGCTTTCTGGCGCAATACGCCTAACTGGCTGTCTTCGTCGGCTGCCTGCTCGAAGGCGAAGCGATCCTGCTGCTAGTCCACTGAATCCGAAGAATCGGATGTGATGCGTCGAGTTGGATCAGCGAACGTCCACTTCAACGGCTTCGGGTCTTTGTTGTATTGACGGATGTACCGCATGAGCTTCTTGTCGAGGTCTTTGACCGACGTGAAGACACCGCGAGTGATGACGTCGCGCTGGATGCGAGCGAACCAGTTTTCGACCTGGTTCAGCCACGACGAATACGTCGGGGTGTAGTGCATATGAACGCGACTGTGCGTGGCCAGGAACGCTTGCACGAGCGGTGTCTTGTGACTGCTGACGTTGTCGCAGATGACGTGGATCTCGCGGCGGCTGGACTGGCTGGCGACGATGTCCTCAAGGAAGGTCACGAACTGCTCGCTGGTGTGGCGCGCAGCGGTCTTGCCCAGCACTTCGCCGGTGCCGGTATTGAGCGCGGCGAACAGGCTCAACGTGCCGTTGCGCTTGTATTCGAAGCCGTGGCTTTGGGCACGCCCTGGCGACAGCGGAAGCATTCGGTCCTTGCGGTCCAGCGCCTGGATTGCTGTCTTCTCGTCTACGCAGAACACGGCGGCGTGCGCAGGCGGGTCCAGATACAGGCCGATCACGTCGGCCGCCTTGGTCTCGAAGTCCGGGTCGTTGGAGACCATGTGGGTATCGAGTCGATGCGGTCGCACGCCGTGCTTGCGCCAAACTCGCTGGACGGCCGAGAACGAGACATTGCCGAGTTCGGCAGCAAGCTTGCGACTGCTCCAGTGCGTCGAGCCGTCCTTGGGAAGGTGCTTGAGCGTTCGGTTGAGCACTGCGCCTCCAACTTGGCTGTCGGCGTCTTCGGCGTACGGCCAGGATGCAAAGACACCAATCCAGCCAGCCCCTGCGCCTCGAACGCCGAAGTCCACTTCGAGACGAACTCATCGTTGCACGCAAGCTTGCTGCGAATGTCGACTCGCCGTTCCCCATCGCTCCAACGCACAACACACCGCGCCCGGCGCGCCAAGGCGGCATTGCCGTGACGCCTGCGCATCACGGCAAGGGTGGAAGCCGACGTTGAGATGGTCGGCTGTGGATAAGTGTAGGTCTTGTCCATGCAGATCGCCGAGGGCGCCCACCGATGCGCGGGGAGCGCCCAATTTCATGCCTGCGCAGGAGGCAGCGTCGAGCATCCACGCCGCCACGACCAGGACTACGCCCGGAGTGACCTCGACGTGAACCACGTCACCTGCCGCTCGCTGTTCGCCGTATTGCCCCGGGCGTACTCCTCCCACAGCATCAAGGTCACGCCGGGGCGCTTGAGTTCTTGGTGGACGAGCGCGAAGTCGGGGGCGAGTTGGTGGCTCGACCGCGGCAATGCTGGCCGGAACAGCCGCGCGTCGAGATCCTCGTCGCTCAGGCTCTGTGCGGCCGCCCAGTCAACGCTGGCCGCGCGGGCCAGCGAGGCGTACTTGCCGACCACGCTCTTGGAGACCTTGAGCGCGCGGCCGACCTCGGTGTAGCTCAGCCCGGCCTGCAGGTGCAGGCGCAATACCTCTCGGATTCGGCGCATCGTGATTCTGTTCGTTGGCACCGGCTCGGTCCGCAAAATGCGGTGAGCTTGAGGCCGGTTGAAAGATCACTTGCGCGCACCCCCTGTCGTCCACGATCACGCTGAAACAGCGTCCACGATCAGTCTGAAACGCCGTCCACGATCACGCTGAAATGCCGTCCACGATCAGCCTGAAATGCCGTCCACGATGGGCTGAAATACGCAACTTGGATTGATCGCTCAAAAGAAGACGTTCGCCAGATTGATGACCCGATACGTAGATAGCGGACTGGCGCCGGAACTGATGGGAGGCAAGCCAACTCGTGGACTTCGGTCAGCCCGGCTACCGGCTTCTCTGCGCCGCTGCTACGCACCATCGATCTGATCCGCTTTGTGACTAACGGCGGCAACGACACAGTCGCGGCAACATGTACTGCACCTGACCTCGCTTGGCTTCTTGAACAGCCTTCTCAACATTCTCTGAGGCCTTTGCAACATAACGCACCATGTCCTTCTGCTGAAGTGGTGGAGTCACCAGACTACTGGTCGGCGCTGCCGCCTCGCATCGGACGTGGTCGAAGCGGCGCGTAGGCAAACGCCGCGGTAACTGACGTCAATCGCGATCTCGGGCCGAATGTATCGCGCAAGCCTTCCCGATGGCATCGGACAGTTGCAGCCGATCGAAAGGTTTCGCCAACCTCAGGGTCGCGCGATCAAGCCCCGATGGAAGCTCACCGAAGCCCGATACCAGGACGATGGGCAGGTCGGGTCTCTCGGCACGCAGCCGTGCCGTCAATTCGGCGCCAGTCATTCCGGGCATCACCTGATCGGTGACGACCATCGCCACGCGCGGCTCGCCAGGAACCAGCTCCAGCGCCTGAGCACCCGATGCCGCAGCCAGGACCGAATGGCCGAGGTCCTCCAGCATCGACACGGTTCCAGCAAGCACCAGGGGATCGTCATCGACAGCCACCACGAGCATCGGCGCCAAATCCAGGTGACTGTCCTGTGGAGCGGCCGTTCCCTGGATGTTGGCTGCGCCCGCGGCGGCTACCGGCAACCACAGTTCAGCCGTCGTGCCCTGGCCTTCTCTGCTGTTGAGTACCAGATTCCCGCCTGACTGCACAGCGAGCCCGTAGACCATCGGCAAGCCGAGGCCCGTGCCCTTGCCGGCGCCCTTGGTCGTGAAGAAGGGCTCGGTGGCGCGGGCAAGCGTCTCCCCGTCCATGCCGCAGCCGCTGTCTGTGACGGCAAGGCAGATGTAGAACCCCGGGGCGAGACCGCCAGCATCCTCGCCGACCGTCTCGCGTCGCGCCGCGATCCTCACCGAACCGCCTTCGGGCATCGCGTCGCGCGCATTCACGACCAGGTTCAGGATGACAAGTTCGAGCTGATTTGCATCGATCAGGATCGGGCACAGTTCGGCTGGGAGATCGATCGCAACCTCGATGGTCGGATCAACCGAACGCTCGATCAGATCCTTCATCCCATGGATCAGCGAACGGATGTCGACCGCGACCGGCTTGAGTTCCTGGCGCCGCGCGAAGGCCAGCATCCGCTGGGTGAGCGTGACCCCCCGCTTGGCGCCCTGCGCCGCGTTGTCGATCAGCCGCTTCAGTGTGGCATCGTCCGGCACGCGCCGGCGGAGCAACTCGAGGCTGCTGAGAACGACCATCAACAGGTTGTTGAAGTCGTGCGCCACTCCGCCGGTCAATCGGCCGATTGCTTCGAGCTTCTGCGATTGGAACAGGGCCTCCCGCGCACGCTCCAGGGCCAGTTGATTGTTGTGTCTCTCGGTGACGTCCCGCGTGACTTTTGCGAACCCGATGATTCGTCCCTCGTCGTCGCGGATCGGATCGACAACCGCATTGGCCCAGAAGTGGCTGCCATCCTTGCGCACGCGCCACCCCTCGCTCTCGAATCGGCCTTCGCGGGCCGCAGTGGCCAACGCCGCTTGCGGCTTCCCGCTCGCCCGGTCCTCGGGGCGGTAGAAGCGCGAGAAGTGACTGCCGATGACCTCGTCCGGCAAATAGCCCTTGATCCGCTGCGCCCCAACATTCCAGTTCGTGACGATGCCATCGGGGTCCAGCAGATAGATCGCGTAGTCAGTCACCCCTTGGACCAGCAGCCTGAATTGCTCTTCGCTGCGGCGCAAAGATTCCTCGACCTTGCGGCGTTCGGTCAGGTCCCTGGTGACCTTCGCGAAACCCAGGAGTTCTCCGGTGGGAGCGCGGACCGGATCGACGACCACGTGCACCCAGAAGCGGTCGCCACCCTTTCGTATGCGCCAGCCTTCGGCTTCGAATCTCCCTTCGCGCGCCGCGGTCGCGAGCGTACGAGCCGGCATGCCGGCCTGCACATCAGGTTCCGGATAGAACTGCGAGAAGTGGCACCCGATGATCTCCTGTGCGGTATAGCCTTTGAGACGCTCCGCCCCGGAATTCCAGCTGGCCACGTAGCCGTTGGTATCCAGCATGTAGATCGCGTAGTCGGTGACGGCGTTGACCAGCAACTGGTACCGTGCCTCGTTGGTCAACAAGGCCTTGAAGTTGTCCGACTGTTGCACCGTCAACACTCCTCATGCGGCGCGGACCGACCGGGCGAAAACATCAAGCCCCGTCGAGATGCGCGAGCCACCACGTTCAACGTCGCTGCTGCATGCGACGGATGCTGCTATCGGGCTGCATGGAGGGCTGCCTCCAGCGCATCCGCGTCGTATGGCTTGCGAAGAAGCACCGGTCCGGCGTCTTCGCCGGTATCCGGGATCCGATCCAGCCCGGTCGCGAAGACGATTCGAAGCAACGGCTGCACCGCGCGGGCTTCGGCGGCGAACACGTCGCCAGACATGCCGGGAAGCCCCACGTCCGCGACCAGCACGTCTATCGGCGACTCGCGAAAAATCTCCATCGCGCCTTCGGCGTTTGCGGCGACCGCGACGGTGTGGCCACGCTCGCGCATTAACTCTGCCGCGGCGAAACGAATCGGCTCTTCGTCCTCAACCAGGAGGATGTTCATGTTTGATCCCTCGAGCTGCAAGTTAAACGGAAAATTCTGAACCAAACCTACCGACGACGCGGACCGCCATGTCAGACGCATGATTGATCGCGGGCCCGCGCTTGAAGCATTGGTGCCATGTGCGCGACCTGAATAGCGGCCGTGCTTGGGTCACGAGGTCCGCGAGGCGCTGATGCCCTGGCTGCGGGATCTCACCTGCCGCTACCTCCACGCACCTTGTGACCTGGGGGTCCATGGGACGCAATCTAGAGTCCGACGGGCCGATGCTCTATGTCGAAAGACACAGGGGAGCGACCGCAAGATCCTCAACGTCGATGGCGATCAGACCAGCGGGCGAGCCGGCGGGCGGCCGTCGCCGTAGAGGTCCGCCAACCGCGCCATCGCCTTCACGTCGCGCAGGTAGAGCCGGCCGTCGACGATGCGGTGCAGGCCGCGTCGTTCAAGCTTGCGCAACGTCTTGTTGGTGTGCACCAGCGACAGACCGAGGCCGTCGGCAATGTGCTGCTGCGTCAACGGAAAGGCCACGCCGCCCGCGCCCGCGTCAGCCTGCAGGGCGCCCGCGCGCTTGAACAGCAGGATGAGCAGCGAGGCGATACGTTCCTCGGCACTGCGTCGGCCCACCGACAGCAGCGTGTCATCGACCATCGACTCCTCGTGCGCGGTGAGCCAGGTCACGTTGAAGCCCATCATCGGGCTGCGCCGATGCAGTTCCCACAGCGCATCGCGCTGGAAGACGCAGAACAGCGCGTCGGTGAGTGTCTCCACGCCGTGGGCAGCGGCATCACCCATCTTCTGCTGCACGCCGATGAAGTCGCCGGCCAGCAGAAAGTTGAGGATCTGGCGACGCCCGTCGCTGAGCGTCTTGTAGCGGAAGGCCCAGCCGTGCAGCAACGTGTAAAGCGGCGCGTCGGTCTGGCCCTCGTGAATCAGCGCCTCGCCGGCGCTCAGGCGTCGCTCGCGGCGCTTGAGCGACTGCACGAGCTCGAGTTCCTCCTCCTTAGGTTCATGAAACAGCTTCAGCGGCCGCAAGGGACAGTCACGGCAGGCCGTCTCTGCAACGGGCGCGGGTGATGCCTCGGGTGGCGGTTGTGCGGTCGGGCTCATGCCGGAAGTGTCGCGCAGTCAGCACCCGCATGCTGCGCACTCGTTGACCTGATGGACGCCCAGACTGCTGACGGTCGCGAAGGGCGGCTGATGGCCGGGTCTTGATGCTCGATTTGCGGATGCCTGCGACTGGTGACCAGCGCAAACTCGCCGTTCAGGTGACGAGCGACCGCTCAACGACGCACACTTGCCCGCCGCTGCTGATGGCTGGCCGACGGTGGACGACCCCAAGCCGACATCGACGTGCCGAAATTGGACGCCGCAAGGCTGACACTCAACGTGAGGTCCAGGGGCCGGAGATAGCCGGCGCCAAACGCTGAGGTTCAGCAGGTGCGCAACGCGTTGCGGGGCTAGCCGCGCGCCCTGCTGTAGACGGACAGGTCGCTGCGCACGCCGAGCCTCTTCATGAAGGCCGGCGGGTCGAAGCCCTCGCTTGCATAGTGCGCCTGCATGGTTGCCTTGGCTTGTGCCATTGCTTCTGCGCTTGCCCATTCGACGATGGTGACGACGTTGAATTCGCCCGGGCCCTCACTCTGTGTCAGCACGAGGTTCTGCTTGCAGCCGGGCTGCTTGGCGAGTAGGCGATCGACGTTGTGCACGCGCGCGAGAAAGGCGCTCAGCGAGGTGGCCGGAACGGCGAACTTGTCGACGCGGAACAGCGAGGTGGATACGGACATGCGTTGGACCTTCAAATGAAATGATGAGCAGACTCTAGAACCTCAACTAAAGTCGAGGTCAAGAGGTGCGCATGAACAATCCTTTGAAAGCAGCCGGCATCGCGCTCAGCCTGAGCGTGGGCGAGGTGGCGCGGCGCAGCGGCGTGGCGGTGTCGACGCTGCATTTCTACGAGGCGAAGGGGCTCATCACCAGCCGGCGCAGTGCCGGCAACCAGCGCCGCTACGCGCGCGACGTGTTGCGCCGCGTCGCCTTTATCCGCGTGGCCCAGCGCGTGGGCATCCAGCTTGCGGACATTGCCGCAGCACTCGACACCGTGCCCGCGAGCCGCACGCCGAACCGCGAGGATTGGGCGCGGCTGTCCAGCACGTGGCGCGTGGAGCTCGACGAGCGCATCGCACAGCTGAAGAAGTTGCGCGACACGCTTGACGACTGCATCGGCTGCGGCTGCCTCTCGATCGATCGCTGCCAGCTGCGCAACCGGTTCGACAGGCTGGCCTCGCAAGGGCCGGGCGCTCAGCGACTGCTCGTCAAGCCCGCCGGGGAGTGCTCCACCAGCGCGTCGCACAGCACATCATCGAGCGGCGTGGAGCAGCTGACTGAGGGTCATGTCCGTGGGGCAGCATGAAAGTGTGAAGGCCGTATGGCAGGAAGTTCGCCACGCAGCGCCAGGCGATGGACGAGGTGATCGACTGGTTCTATAACCATCGCAGACTTCACTCCACGCGATGAGGTTCGTGGGTGGCAAGCATCGATCTGGGCAAGATCCCGACTGAACGACCGCATCCGAAGGCCGCGTACTCACGCTGCCGACCCAAACCTGCCTCACAACTTCGACAGTCCAAAGTTTGTGAGCGGGCTCTCGGACGGAATCAGGCAGCCGCAACCGGAGACACGCCTGATCAGCCGTTAGCAGTCCGCGCATGTCATGGCGGCTCACCGTCTTGCGGCGCCTTGCCGCCGCGGCTGCACGCCTTCTGGTGCGCCCATCCGACCAACCCGATGTGCCTGGCAACCAAGCCCAGCGCGGCGATGCCGAACGCGCCGACCACTGTCGCACGCGCGCCCAGCTGAAGGAACAACACCACGTGGATGGCGATGGCGAGAACGATCCCGATGGCGAGCAGCCAGGCCGGGACTTTCCAGCGGCCGTGCCTCATCGATCCCCCTCCCAGCTCGCCAGCGTGAAATGCAGGTCGCCCACGCCGACTTCGCCGCTTTCCAGCACCCGGAACCCCGCGGTGGTCAGAAGCTCCTGCACTTCGCCCAAGGTGACGAAGCCATGACGATGAAGGCGCGCCAACCATCCCTCGCGCTTGCGTGCGGGCGTCTGGAAGTCGGCCACGAGAACACGACCGCCGAGCCTGAGCACCCGTGCCATCTCGCCCGCACACTTGCGCCGAACCGGCCGCGGCAGGTGATGAAGCATCAATGTGCTGAAGACGACGTCGAGACTCCGGTCCGGAAACGGGAGCGCCTCTACCGAAGCGATCTGGAGGTCAACCTGCACACGGCGCCCTTGCGCCTTTCGAGAGGCTCGCTCGAGCATTTCCTTCGAGGCGTCAATGCCGTGAACAACGCCGCCCGCCCCGACGCGCGCCTTCGCGACCAACGCTAGGGTTCCCGTTCCGCAACCCACGTCGAGCACCCGTTCATCGGCAGCCAGTCTTGCAAGGTCGACGAGGCGGTCGTACAGAGTGCCGCGATGTCCGAAGGTCAGCAGCCGCGCAACGATGTCGTAGTAGCGCGCATGCGAGCGCAGGATGAGCCCCTTCGTGGCTGTCGTTGAGTCGCCCATGATCGTGGAGCCGCGGCACCGCTCCTTCTGTGGTTGTGCGCTAATGTGGTCCTGACTCGGCGTCGTGAAAAGGACAGCAGCGGCTTGATTGTCTTGTCCCGGACAAGATGCCGCCTTGTGTTCGGAAACGTTCGTACCAGCGCTGAAAGACTCCGATGAACGAACTGCGAAAAGCCGATTCCAGAGTACGCAGGACTGAGCTCGTGCTGCATCGATCACTGGCTTCTTTGATCCACGAGAAGAGCTATGACGCGATCGTGGTGAAGGAGATTCTTGGGCGCGCGAACGTGGCGCGATCGACCTTCTACGCGCATTTCGACGGCAAAGACGAACTGCTGCTCAGCACCATTCAGCACATGCTCGGCGATGCACGCGAGCGGCTTGCCCACCCTTCGGATCCGGTCGAGAGGCTGCTTTATTTCAGCCTTCCTGTTTTGCAGCACATCGAGGCGCACCTCGAACACTCGCACGTGAATGCTCCGCAGCCTGGGCGGCAGCAGCAAGTTCACCAGCGCCTTGAGCATGTGCTGATCGAGCACATCGAAGCCGACATTCGACGAGCGCAACTCGATCGGCCCAAACCGGCCATGCCGACCGAACTCTTGGCGAAACATCTCGCCGCCGCGTTCCTCGTGGTCCTGGATTGGTGGTTACGCAGCCGGCCGGCATCAAGTGCGCGCGAAGCTCATGACTTATATCGCGCACTGGTAGAGCCAACCTTGCACGCGACCCGCTGCACTTGAGCTGCTCCGCATCGCTGGTGGACCCGGGGCAAGCTTGGCGACGCCCGATCTGACCTGGACACAGTCGCAGCGCTGTAGCCCATCGCCGCGACGCGCAACCGTGATCGATCAGGAATGGGCTGACGGAGGGGTGTGTAGGCATATCGAGCCCACCTTCACTCGTTATCGGCTCCAACCGCTAGCCTCCGATGTGCTCAATCCCTCCCTAACCAAGTGGCGACACCTCTGTCTGCCCTCCTTACTTGAGCTTCAGCGCGGCTCCGTAGTACCGGTCGAGGGAGTAGTCAGGCTCGAACGCAATCCAGCACTTCTTCTCCAAGTTCTCCCATTTGTCCTCGACCTGATAGCCAAGTCGCTCCAGCTCGGTGAAGAATTCTTGAGAGCGCTGGATCCGGTACGGACAAAAGGCAGTGCCTATGCTTTGGACTGTCCAATAGGCGGAACGTTCATGCAGGGGTAGCAGGTTCACCAAGAGCCAGCGGGGGCGGCGTCGCAATGAAGAGATGCGCTGGGCCGAGCTCATCACCGCGTATCACCACAGTTCAAGCGCATGGAATACACGCTCACACTTACTGACGTTGCAGATGAAGAGAGCCGCAAGGCAATAGTTTCGCCGCTGGTCGAATACAACTCAAGTCAAGCTGGCCCGAGCCAGAACCGACCGATCATTGTGCTGGTAAGAGATAGCGCAGGCGTCGTGATTGGTGGACTCTGGGGCCACACGGGGTACGACTGGCTCTTCACGCAGCTTCTTGTCGTTCCTGCAGGTCTTCGAGGGCGTGGCGTGGGAACCGAGATCATGAGGCTTGCCGAACACGAAGCAACGCAGCGCGGTTGCCGCGGTGCGTGGCTCGATACTTTCGAGTTTCAGGCTCGCGGTTTCTATGAACGCATTGGCTACGAGTGCTTCGGCGAGTTGCCAAATTATCCTGCCGGCTTCTCGCGGTTCTTCATGAAGAAGGCGCTCACTGGGTCGCAAGAATGAGCTCCAACCCCTCCTTCAAGCGGACCCGCCTATGGCGGCCCGCGCAAATCAAATGCTATCGAAAGTGGCTGCGATCGGTCGCAAAGCCACCTGGGAGTTCATCTTGCGAGTCCATTTTGTCCCCGTACTGATATTCACAGCAGTTGCTGCCACGGCTTGCTCGTCGCAGCAGCTCTATGCCTGAGGTCAGGCCCAGCAGCGCAATGAGTGCGACAAGATGGTCGACTTCCAAGAGCGGCAGAGGTGTATGGCCAGGGCAAGCACGTCCTACGAAACTTACCAGCGCCAGACTGATGAAGCCAAGCATCCAAAATAGCCCGGGCGCGATGCCGCGCGGCCGCGATCTCTTGTTCGCATCCGAGGTTTATGCCTTCAAACGAATGCGGGCCACCCCTTCCCTCAAGCGGGCCGACATGCCTACTGCGGTCTGCTTAAGTCACGGTGGCCTCTATGTCCTTGCTATCCCGGAGACCGGGGCCGCCAGCGTCAGGTAGTTGGCAAACAGTTCTAGGGTACAGACTCGTCGTCGGACGCTCCTCGAGCCTCGGAGAATTCCCGTCACTGACGGGCCGAAAGGTCATGCTGCATCAGGTCGGCTACCGCGCAGGCCTCGCTTCTCAGTCGTCCAAATCCGATCTTGTGAACTTCTTTTTTCAGACCGCCGGCGCCATTCATCTTGTGAGGCTTGCACAGGAGGCAACCCGCGCGCTGATTCTTTGGCTTTCCTCGTTTGTGGTGCATCGACACTCCTCTCGAACTCACGCTACCGATCAACTCCCGGCAACAGGCTCACTGCAGAATTCGACTGCGGGCAGCTTCGATCTGCTCAAAGAGATCGACCAGCAATACGGCCGGGCAAATGTCGCCAACTCTATAACGCGAGCAGATGAGCGGCACGACCCAAGCGTCCCACGCTTCGTATAGCGCAGCGAGGCTGTCGGTCGCGTCGGCGAGATCATCCGGCATCCCACAGCTCGCAAAGTCCAGCAGCCGGCTCTCATCAGTCACGACGCATTCGCGGTAGTCGAGGTCCAACACCGCGCGAAAGAACTCGCTTGCTGTCGATTCGTACATTTCAATGCGCTCTTGCGGAGCAAGTTTGAACTTCTTCATCCTTCGCGGGCTAGCGACCTGCCGCCCGAAATGCCTTCCGGAACTGCCGGCCACCTCGATCTCGAAACTGCGCTTTCACCACGACTTCGCCGTTGAACTCTTTCTCGAACCACGATGCCGCGTTCTCGTCGTCGCCGATGCGGTGCAGTGCAGTCCTGATCTGGTGCGCTGACCGGCCACCGAGATCGTCGAAGAGGGCATCGCATCCGGGCTGGTCGAACTCTCCAAAGACTTCTTCGGCGGTGATCAACTTGGCAGTTCCGTTATCGACTTCGTCCTTTCGTCGCTTGATCTCCACTGCGAACTCGGCCTGCTCGCCAGGACCACCATGGAATCCGAGTTCGTACAACATGCCGCCGATGATCTGGCCCAACGTTACGTCTGGGTGCCGGGCTCGAGAAACCTCTCGGCCATACGACTCCGAGTCCAGATCATCTTCGATGACGAGAACGTCGGGGTTGATGCGCAGCGGCAGTGCCAACAGTTCGCGCACGGGCGTGAGGGACACAGCCCAGGTGATGCGCTCTCCCTTCCTTCGATGATGCTCGGGTGCGTCTTCCTGCAACTCGACCCCGATGCCGTGAAACTGCAGGCGTTGCGTCGGCAGGTAAGTGTTGCTGCCCGTGTCCAGACTCCACTCTTGATAGAGCTCAAGCCATTCAATCCCCTCATGCCATGCCGGATCGGGGCTCGATGGCTCGGTGGGCCCTTTACGGGCCTCGGCGCACAACTCTTCCGCCCAATCGCGGCGAAACACTTGCCTCAGGATCGGGTCTCTGTCCAACAGCCGAAACACATCCGCCAACGTCACACGCGAGTCCATTTCGATCGTCTCGAACAGGTACTCGTGGGCTCGATCGGCGACGTCGTACTCGACATGCTCGGCTGGGTTCACATCGTCATCACGCACCCAGCGTTGCGCCACTAAAACCGGTCCCGGTCGAAGAATGTAGTTCTGCATCAATAGTGAGCCAGGCTTCCTGGCGTAGATTCATGTGGCGGTGGGCGCAGTTTGGCGCCCACCAGCGTGGAAAGCTCTCGGGCGCAAAAAAAGTGGCGGGACTCCGTTCCATCGGCGTTGTCATCCCGAATGGGGAGCAACCTCGGGTTAGTCGAGTTCACCTGCCACCGTCAAACTGCGGCGCCCTCAAACGTTAAACCATCAGAAGAGGCTGCGCTGCAGGTGAGGCAACGCATTTGCGTGGTTGGGGTCGAAGCATTTCCCTTTGCTGAGAATGGCCCAGAGAATGCGCGCATTCTTATTGGCCATCGCAACAGCTGCCTTTTGCCACCCGACTCGTTCCCTGAGCTGGACGGCCCATCTCGAAATGGCGTCGCGCCGCTTGTGCGCAGTCATGACGGCCGCTTTGGCACCCTGTATCAGGAGCGTGCGCAGGTATTCGTCCCCACGTTTCGTGATCCGTCCCAGGCTGACTATGCCGCCGCTTGAGTTTTGTCTCGGGGTCAATCCTAGCCAGGCGCCGAATTGAGCACCACTTCTAAAGACCGAGACATCACCGACGCTGGCGATGAGAGCCGATGCGCCGATGGGCCCGACGCCTTGTAACGCTGCGGCGGCTCTGGCCTTCGGGTCGTCCTTGCAATGAGAGCCGATCGACCGATCGCAAGACTTCAGATGATCATCCAGCTGAGACAGATGTAGGGCGGCGTTGCGCAAGCCAAGCGTCGCGGTCGAACTGAGCTGCCCGGTATCACCCACCAACACTTTCAACAGTCCCTCTCTTAGGGCCTGGGGGCTCTTTGGAAAGACCAGACCGAACTCGGCCAGCAAGCCGCGAATTCTATTGATGCAGGCGGTGCGGTCCTTCTTGACCCCTTCGCGCAGCCGGTGCAGCGTCATCAGACTTTGCTGTTCAACGGTCTTGACAGGTACGAATCGCATCGTCGGCCGTGACGCTGCTTCGCAGACTGCTGCCGCGTCATTGGCGTCGTTCTTGCCACCACGACCTTGCATCCGGTAGGGCGCGACAAATGCGGCGGAAATTAGCTTGGCGACCAATCCCATCGCGGTGAGTTCGCGCGCCCAGTGATGAGCACCGGAGCAGGCTTCCATTGCTACAACGGTGCCCTTTGAAAGCTGGTTGCACCACGGTACGAATTTGGCGCGCGCCAGTGGACGACTCAAGATCACACGTCCATCCGCGGCGACCGCGTGAACTTGAATCACGTTCTTGGCCAAGTCCACCCCCACCCGAACGATCTTCTCCATTTCAGCCAGATTCACGCCGATCATCCCCCCAATTTTTTTGAGGCGCGATGATAGTGGAATGACAACAAGACACCAACTGCTTGATGAGCGCTTGTCTTCGTTTTCGCGACAACTACGCTCCGCACAAACACCGGTCCTGCTTGAAGCGCGAATCGTCCTGAGCAAGGCCGTGAGCGGCAGCTTGAGCCCCCGCGACTTGCATTGACTCGTTGACGACTCGTCAATCACCGCACTCAGACGGTGACTTCAAAGTATGCACCGCGCGGATGGATAGGCCACGCGACGAACGCCGCCATCTCGGCGCTGCGATCCGCCGCCCACCAGCGCTTGACAGCGGCCTGCTCTGCTTCGGTCTTCCCCAGCGGAAGCGACTCGTCAGGGTACCTGGCGGCGACCTCGTCATGTGCGGCGCAGGCGGCGACAACCTCCTCTTCGTCGCCTAGGACGAGCAATAGCATGTCCCGATAGCGGATCTCGGCATCTTCGACAAACTCCGGCGACAGACCCGGCATGCCCATCAAGGTCACAGTGAACATGCTTTTCGCCTCGAGCTCGTTGCTGCGATTGTCGCGCCCAGTCAGGTGAATGGCAGGGGGACGACACGCGTCGACTGCGACGCTCGGTATTCCCGGCGGCAGATTCCCTGGCGAACGCTTAGGGTCTGCTCGGTCTCGTCCGTGCCGCTCTGTCCCGAGTGCGCTTGACCAAAGTCTCGGGAGTCAGCCCCAAGCTGCTGGCGATCGAGAAGATCACCGACAGCGTCGGTTGCCGGTGCGCATTCTCGAGTAGCCCGATGTAGGTGCGATCCACTGAAGCGTCGTGCGCAAGTTGCTCCTGTGTCATCTTCAGTGCGACGCGCGCTTCGCGGACCACCTCCGAGAAGGCCTCCACCAAAACTGAGTCGCGCGCACCAGACATGCGCCGGACTATCTTGGCGCAGCCGACTATAGTCCACCGACTATAGTCTCGCAACTCACCATGCTGTCGACACCCTGGTCGACACCGACGCCAAATGCCGAACCCAACAGAGACCATCAACATCAATGGCCGCGAGGTTCTCGTCCGCCGCGTCGTCGGGCAGGTGCTTCACGCTGAGCGCAGCTTCGAGACCACTGTCGAGGGCTCTGGTGGAGGCGGATGGGTCGGCCCCAACGGCGGGCAAGTTGGTGACGTGACCGTCAGCTCTCACGCGAGCGAGCATCAAAAAGTATTCATCCGTACGAACGCCGGTCACGAGGAGTCATTCGACTTCCGGGACTGGAACCTTTCTGTCCGACCCGGCAGCCAGCTTGCCTTGATCACCTTCGTCGAATCTGACGAACGGACTCAAGTCGTCCTGGCAACACGCAATCTGGATACTGGCGAAGAGCAGTGGCGAGACATTCGTGGGTGGGCACAGCGTCGAGGTCTGCTCGGCGGGAAAATGCGGGTGTGGCCGTCTGCCCTCATTGCGCTGCTTCTAGGCGGATCATTCGTGCTGGTCGCTTCATATGCTCGCGCACGTGCTGGCGCAGCCCCATACGACTTCTCAGACTTCTTACTGGCGAGCGGGATCGCCTTCGTGCCCGCCGTGGTGATCGAATGGTTTCTGGCAATACTGACGAGGGTGGGCGACGGCGAGCCGCAACGAATTCGGGGCTTGCTTGAGAGCTATCTCCGAGACGGGACAGTGCCGGCCTGACATTGCCGAACGGAGGCAAGCTTCTTCTACTGCAAGTTTCTAGATTCTTGGCATCACCCGGTACCTGTCGCATCATCGCCCAGTCTTTGTCGAAGCTGGCAATCCTCAAGTGCCGCATTTCTTCGTAACTCGATTCGGGAAGCGGTATGAGGGCCCCGGTCTGCCTGCAATCCTGTCAAGGTCCCTGCGGAGAGTCGGATTTCCAGACGAATGGCGCGGCGTCAAGGTGTTCACAGATTTGCATGTTGAGCTCCCTTCTAGGTGACCCATCCGTTCTGCAGATTCCGGTCAAGCATCAGGGCAATCTACAGACGGACCTTTACTCCGAGTTCTGCCCCGTCACAGGCGCAGGCGGCTTGGCGCCCGCAGTGGCGCGGGGGGCTAGGCAGGAAGTCGCTCGCTTCTTGGGTCGCTTCGGACCATGCGTCGGGTCAGCCGCGCGTTGGGGCGAAGCCTCCGTCGCCGTATCGCAAGGAACAGGTGCCGTGGCGCAAACGGCAACAGCGAGCGTCTCGCCCCACGAATCGCAGACAGGCAAGACGATCGAGACCGGCCGAGTTCGTGGAGCTTCGGGTTCCGGGTTGGCCTCGGGCGGCCTTGGCGGGCCTATGTTCGGACCGTTGCCCACCTGAGAGGCTCCGGAGGCGGGCGCCTGGGGCGGTGGCGAACTGGTTGCCGTTGGCACGATCAGCACGTCAATGCTCGCAATGCCGTAAAGGGCAGCCTTCGGCGCCGCATCCAAACGCCATCCTGACGCGCCAGCGATGCGCGCCAATGCTTGCGCACAGGCCAGCGAGGCATCGTCTCTATAGCGGACAGTCGTGATTCTTGGTGGTACCGGTTCACTCCGGCCCGCGGCCCGCGCCAACGACGCAAGATTTTCAGTGGCTTCGACGTTCAGGCCGTGCTTGCTCCAAGCATCGACATACTGCTCTGCCAGCCCAACACTTCCCAATCCGTAAACCTTGGGCGACACCGTACGCCCCCGGCAGGCTGCATCGTTAGCTGCCGTCTGCGCAGAACTGGGAGCGACGCCACTCGCCGCCGACGCGGCTGGCCTAGCGGCGATGACCTCGGATTCCTTTCGATTGGCCGCATCGGCCTCGCGGCGCGATTTCTGGACAGGATCTCGCGGGTTCGCACACTTCGCCACCGAGTGAGCTCGGTAGTCATAGGCCCAATATCGTGCGCACCCGTCCTTGACGAGCCCCTCATCGAACAGCGTCTTGCCGGCCATCAAACAAGAGGCGCGTGAGCCCTCCGCTCGTGTGTCGGCCGAATAGGCAAGCCATGCACACGCCGCGGGTCTCGCGCCCTCGACGATGCCGTTGCATTGCTCCAGGGTGTACGCCAGCACATCCACAGCAAGAGGCGACCTGTTGAACCATCCGGCATCATTGTTCGGACACAGCGTGTCGGAAACGCGCGCCAGCGTCGCCGCGAGCGCGCTTGTCGTCGATATGTGGGCTTCGCGGGACTCCTTCGAAGTTCCACTTGGCACCTTCGCCCACAAGTCGGCCAGCTCTTTCAGCGCTGCCCGCTCTTCCTTCACTTGAAGAGCGTTGGATGCCCTCACGGCGTCGATGGCCTGCCAGACCGCAACGCCGATTGCCCCGGCCGCGCCAAGCCCGAGCGAGGCGGAGAGTGCGCTCGTCGCGATCCGCGCGGGCAACCGGCTTCCGACAGTGGCGACGGCCACCGACGCCGCATCAGTAGAGGAACCTGGCTTACCCGCGGCGTCCTTCTCAATCGGACTGCCGTCGTCACGAACGAAGTAGCGCGGAACTTCATCAATGAGCTCTGCGATTCCTCCGACACTGAAGAATTGTCCAAGGACCGTGCCGAGCTGGAAGTAGCTCTCCCACTGAGCCTCATCGAAGAATTGGTCAGCCGTGCTTTGCTGTGGAAACTCGGGATGGTCGGCTTTGAAGTTAAACAGATCGACGGGGAGCCCGCCGCAAAGATTGGGCTTGATCAGGATCATGTAGCCGATCTCGCCCTCGTTTCCTTCACCTCGATTCATGCCGCTCGGGTACGCCGGTCGATCGGTATCCCGGTACGTCACCCGAGCGAGTGCAAAGCAGGCGTCGCCCGATTTCGAAGCGAGATCGTTCAGGGATCCGAACCTCCTGAGCAACGCGGCCGCGTCGGACGGAACAGGCTGAACGCCCAAAGACGTATCCGGTTTGAGGAATTCGATCTCGGCCTGCAAGTCAATCCGCGCCTTGCGGACCAGGTTCTCCAAGTCTCCGAACGCATAGTTCGGGTCGGCTCCGCAGTCCGCAACGAAGATCAACTTCGCTCGCTCAGCCAGCAATGCATAGGCGCCCGTATTCTCGAAGTGGCCACCGTCCGTCAGGTACCAGTCGCGCGCGTCCGCGCCGCCGAAGATGCCGAAGGTCTCGCGCAGGACGCCACGGATCTTGATGAAAGGAATCCGCCATTCCGTCTTCACACCGAAGCGAGCGGAGCTATCCCACCAGTAGCCGAGGCGGGCACCCGCGAACATGACAAGCGAAGAAATGCCGCCGCGCGTCCGGCTGCCCAATCCAGGAGAAACCGCCGCTCCCGAGATCGCCATCCAGGAACCCAGGGTCAGGCTTTCGGCCCGCGGTTTCATGCGCTCCCAAGGACGCCGGCTCACCCGGAGCATGGCGCCCGGTCCGACAGTGACGACGCGGCCGCGACGGTCCTGGTTGAACAAACCTCCGCGAGGATCACGCGTTTCGTTCAGGCATACGTTGATGAGATGAACCGGGCCACCATTCTCATGCGGCGCGTACTCCCACATGGGAATGTCGTCTCGCGGATCAACATCGTCGACGAACTTGATCGCATGGTCCTCGGGCGCGAGCGGCAGCGGTTCGATTGCGCCAAGATCAGGAGGAGATGACACGTTGCCAAAGAAGCGCCAAGGGTTCGAGGCGCCCAGGTAGCTTCGCACCAAGCGAGCACGATAGAAGCCGTGAAGGGAAGAGAGGTTCAGGAATCGAATGTCCATGCCAGTGAACAGCATGTACACGATTACCCCTGCGGTGATGACCGCGATTGGCAACCACGCCGCCTGGAATGAGACCAGACCCTTCTGGAAGATCTCCGCCAACGCCGTGATGTGTACGACCGCGACCCACCATGTAAAGAGCGCGAACGTCAGGACTCGCCCGAGCAGACTCAGGCCTGTCATCAGAGATCCCGACCCGACTGCGGCCTGTCTCAGCCCCGACGCCGGGGCGAGAATCACGCGCAATATCGCCGCGATGATCGCCAGAGCGTAACCGGCGTTGACCCACGACTGCCGCTCGAACGCAAGCCACCAAGCGACCCGGTCGAGCAGCCCGATCACGACGACCCAACCGATACTTCGAAGACACCAGGCAAGCCACTTCGTCAGTGCGTTGCGAGCCGCATCTTGAGCATGGATGAGCGCACTATCTTGCGCAGGTCCCCCAGATGCCGGCGCAGGAACATTGGTCCAGCTTGCCTGCGTCCATGCCGCGAGGGAAATTGGCAGGGCCGCGAGCCAGACACAGGCGATCGCGATTGCAACTTGGGCGAGCACCGTCCACGACCCGTTCTCCTTGGCCCATGTCAGCCCCAGCACTTGCTCCGGATGCCACACAAGTTGCGCGACGGCAAGCGCCAGGATCCAAGAGCCACCGGCAAGCACCAGGCGTCCGGAGGGAAACCAGGGCACGACCCAGAAGGCCCAGCAAAGCGCCAGCGCGGCGTAGATGAGCGGCGCGACGAGCAGCCACGGGGTAGGAAACCAGACGATCCACTCGCGCGCGAACTGAAACGCGGGGGACCAGTTGCCCGCGGCGTGTGCGAGCGCTCCCCAGGCCAACACGTCCAAGGTTGCAAGCACAACTCCCAGCAGAAGCCCGGCCAGTCCCAGTTCGAGGTGGATGCCGAGCAGATTACGCACGTACACGGCCAGCGCGAACAGCCGATCCTTGACGCCGAGCGGAACGAGATAGCGTCCATTGGCACGCAGCCACCACGCGAACCAGGAGTCGCTGCCATTGGCCATTGCAGCAACGATTCGCCTGACGTCGGCCGGGCCGCTTGCTCGCTGGAATAGGCGGCCGAGCATCGCGCCGATGTACCCGCCACCGGAAACTGTGGAGAGCAGATCGAAGCGAAGCAGGAGCCCTTGCTTCGCGAGGGCCTGCAACAGGCCGAAGCAGAACGTGGCGCTACGGATGCCGCCACCCGACAGTGCCAGCCCCCAAACCGCGTTCTTGCTGGCGGCCGATGATGCGTCAGGGGTGTGAGGGTCGATTTGAAGAGCCGACCTCCGGTGACGAATCATGTCGTCGATTTCTTCGCTCATGCGAGTTCTCCTCCAGGCCACCGATTCGACATTGACTGCCCGGCGCTGGTCGCGACGCGACACCTTCAGTTGATGTCACTCGTCAGCCAGAGATTGGATCGTTCGACCTTTGATCCGCCAAAGCCCTGAACGATGCTGCATAGGGGGACTTGTGGCGAAATTTCCAGGCTGCAATCGCCAGACTCCGCATCGCACGGCAGACTACACGTGGTTAAGACTCGGCGCCTACATCAAACTAGGGACGATCTGCCAATGCCGGCGATACGACCGTCGCAGAAGACGCCGCCGGCAGCCTCGCGTGGCCTGCACAGCAGAGCGCTGCTGCCTTGACTTGGGCTCCACCCAAAAGAAGGGCGGCAGCGTGGGCGCTTTCCCGGGCAATGCGATGCAACGCTATCGCGCGTCGCCGCCGATGATTGTGGAAGTGAGAAGTCACAGAGTCATTGAAGAGGAGGTACGCGACCATCGCGAAGATGTCTACAACTCTGTGTACGGCGATGAGACGTGCGTCCCGGCCGAGACCTTCTCGAGCCTTGACCTGTCCGCCTCGCGGCGAGCAGATCTTCGATCAAGGCATCTAGTCTGGGCGAAAAGAAGCCCGAGGTGACCAGCATCTACTGCTGTTCCAAGAGCCATCGGGCGGCGACAACGCGGCGTGCGAGACGCCAGGGGGAGCAAGTGCGCGCTGATCTCATGTGCCTCTGCTTTCGAGCGACTGCATCATCCGAATTGATGAATGCGGGTGACTGTCAGCGTGCCTGTCTGGCCGAGCAGCATCCAGGAGTGCGACACCTAGAACTAGGCCTTTTCAACTTCTCCCCTTCGGAACCCACTACCGCACAGTTGGCAGGACTTCAGAAGGAACTGCCGCTCATCGCTATGGATTCTGCAGAGCGAAAGTTCTGCGGGTAGTCGTTGCATCTACACCATGCCGGATCGCAACGTAGCGACATTGAATTGAAGGAGGTTCTATGAAGCCGTTGGTGCGCGTATTGGTCGTCACTGATGATTGGCCCGCCCTTTCAGTCAATGGCGGTTTTCTGCGATGGACTGAGCAGGTGGTTGGAGATGCCACGGGTCCCAATTCGCGGCAATTTCATCTAGGCGAGTTTCTCAAGGTGCTTGAAGCCACCACGTGGGTAGGCTTCGATACGGAAATCACCAAGGTGCACCGCACGCCGGCAGGATCGGCGGGCACTGCAGTGGAGATTGCCGCGGATCGTGGTGCCGACGCAGTGAACTTCCGCTTCGGCCAGCCCTTCACTGTCAATGGGCAGGCTCGCAATCTCGTGGACTACGACATGGTGTTGCTGTTCGCCATCGAAGCCGGGAACCCGCAAGCTGCTTTAGCAGGAGAAGCTGACGCAATAGCCCAGTTTATGGAGGGCGGGGGAGGCTTCTTTGCCACCGGTGATCACGCGAATTTGGGAGCACCTCTGTGCGGTCTGATTCCTCGCGTACGCTCGATGCGCCGATGGTGGAGCGGGGCGGGCCCCAATGGCGAACCGCCGGCGCCCTCGCCCATTGACGCTACGCGCCACGACACGACACAGCCGGGTCCAGATGGAGTGACCAACTTCGAGGACCAGTCCGACGAGGTCGCGCAGCCGATCACCCCGGCCTTGTATGCAGCGGGGCTGAGTACAAAGCAAGGGTACATCGCGCGCAAATTCCTTCCTCACCCGCTGCTATGTTCTCCGCAAGGCATGGTCGCTTTCCTGCCAGACCACATGCACGAAGGCTGGTGCGAGGTTCCGAAAAAACTTGACGTGACCTTTCCGCTCGCGGGCAATGCGGTGCGCGAGTACCCTGACTACACGCCAGTCAACCCTCCTGCCGGCTATGTCCCTCAACCTTTGGCGCCTGAGATCGTCGCGACTGGGCATGTGAGGTTGAACACGACCTCACCGGCGTTGGATACGGCCGCCCACACGGGCGGCACCACGCCTACCAATGAGATGACCTTTGGCGTCATCGCTGCCTGGGACGGCCACCGCGTGGCCAAAGGTCGCGTGGTCGTTGACTCCACGTGGCATCACTTCTTCAATATCAACTTGACAGGTGATCGGTTTCTCGAAGACGACGCGCTAGGTCCGCAACACGAACAGAAGCTTCATGGCTTTTACGTGCCGGATGGCTCCGGCGGCAGAGTGGCATGCGCCGAGTACAAGATGATTCAGTGGTACTTCCGTAACATCATCTATTGGCTCATTCCGTCGAGTCGCCACAAGACAATCTTCTGGAGCACGCTCCTCGAGGTAATCCGCAGGCCGCGGCTTGGGGAAGAACTGAGCGTGATCAAGGAACTGAAAAACTTCAGGTCAATCAAGCTGGATCATGTTCTCTACTTCGGCCAACTGGCAGAGGACTATCTCAGCCAAGCACGGGGAGCGTGCGCGACTTACACGATCAAGATCATCTTGTACAAGCCCATCATCCCCTGGTGGGAGTGGATACAAGAGGTAGTCGACGTTTGGGATCCAATCGAGAAGGCTCTCCCGAAGTCAAAGTTCAAGGACTTGCGCAGAGATATCTTTTCGGGGGCACTCGGTGTTGGACCACAACCTGAACTTATCGGTCGAATTGGGTTTGGAGCCGCGGTCGTTGCCGCCGCTCTAGTGGCGGGCGCGAATGACGGACGCAGGGAGATCGAGAACCTCGCGGAGGCTGCCGCGAAGCTCTTGCCTGAAGTTGCGGCTCACGTCGCAGGTCTGTTGGCCAATGAGCTCACGAACGGCGTAGCTTCGTCCAAACGTCTGCTTGAAGTGGCGACCCAGGTTCAACGCTTCGAACTAGCGAACGCCGCGTCTGTCGCGCAAGAGTAGTTGAATGATGGTTGCCGCCTTCGCTCACCCATTGCTTTCAGTGGGCCTGCTGCGTCAAGAAGTCGCTGCTGTGCGATTGCGAAGATTGCTTGAGGCGTCGTTCGCACTTGGTCCAGCAAAGCGCGACATCGCATAGCTGCTCGCTCGCCATAGGCCCCTCGTCACCGAAGGAGGATCGATTTGGACAAGAGAATCCTGATCGTGGCTGTCCGCGGCTGGACCAACACCGGTGACCAACTCTTGCGTGGCGAGCCCGGCGGTGAGTTTCCATCTGAGGCTCTGTCCGCGCTGCAGTCGGAACTGGCCGACGCGAGTATCTGGGCCCCCGAGCTAGATCTACCGATGTTCAGCATGCGCAATGCAGAGTCCGTCGCGCGCGAGCTGTTCATTGCGATTGACGCCAAATTGACGGCAATGCCCAATGTGGAGTCTGTCGTGCTTCTGGGATACAGCGCCGGCTCGCTTCTCACGCGTCGCGTGTTCTGCATGGCACAGGGCGCTGATGACAGCGGCGAACTGTCAAACGAGCCGGTCGCTTGGGCCAGCAAGATTCATAGGCTAGTAATGTTGGCAGGCATTACGCGCGGCTGGGAATTCTCCACGGCCTCGCCTGACCATGTGCGATTCGCTTCGCCTGTGCTCCAAAGTGTCGCGCGCGCCGTCGGTTGGTTCAAGAGCTGGAGCGCGAGTTCGGAGTCAAAGACACCGTTCATCTGGCAGCTGAAGCGTGGCGCCCCTTTTGTGGTGTCTACGCGCATCCAGTACATCAACGTGATGGAGTCTCTGCGCAAGACTTCGATGCGACACGACACCGGCAAGTCGCTTTCGCCGTTGCATGCTGATGGGCTGCCGAGCACCGTCTTTCTTCTTGGTGCTCGCGACGAATTCATCTCACCGGCGGATTGCACTGAACTTGGTCCGCGGGCCGAATTCGCATTCGTCGAGTTGGGTGGCAGCAACCACTCCGAGGCGCTGCAAGTGGCCGGAGGCGACGAGGCCAATGTCGCGCGTCGCAAGAGACTCGCCGCCGCGCTGGTCGAAGGATTCGCTCAGCTCAGTGCCGAGCCGTGGGCCTTGCCAGCCGGCGACATCGACGACTACCTCGACCCGATGGATCTTTCGGAGAGTGGATCGCAAGGATCGATTGCAGGCGAGCGTGTGGATCATGCGGTGATGGTTGTTCACGGAATTCGTGACAGCGGGTTCTGGACGAAGCGAGTCGCGCGTGAGATCAAGACGCTCGCACGAAGGTCGTCCATCAATGCACGCGCACCGAGTCCGAGCTATGGCTACTTCTCGATGTGGGATTTTGTCAAGCCCGGTGGCAGACAAAAGGCGACGTATTGGTTCATGGAGCGCTACGCTGACGTGCGAAGCCACTTCCCCAATGCCCAGATCAGCTTCGTAGGCCATAGCAATGGCACCTACATCGCCGCGCGAGCGTTGGAGCTGTGTTCGGCCATCAAGTTCGAACGCGTGGTATTTGCCGGTAGCGTCGTGCGACGCGACTACGCTTGGGGTCGGTTTTCCGGCCGAGTCGGCGGGGTCTTGAACTACGTCGGCAATGCAGATGGGGTGGTCGCCTTCTTGCCCGCGGTATTCGAGTTTCTTCGCCTAAGATGGCTCGATGTCGGGGGCGCAGGTGCATTTGGCTTGCACGACGCAGAGCCGCCGCCCGCCCTTCGTCGAATGCTTGGAAGCCATGCCGACATACCTGTGGAGCTCACCGAGGTTCGCTTCGTCGAAGGCGGCCACGGCGCTGCCATCGGCGAAGGTTATTGGCCGGAGATAGCGCGCTTCGTATTGCTCAACGAAATTCCGAAGCGTGCACCAGTGATTCGGACGCAACGGACGGAAGCGTTGTTTCGATGGGCCCCTGCCATCACGGTTCTGGGCGTTGGCATTGCGGCGACATTCTTGACGTTGCCAATTCTTGTCGCAACTTTCATTGCGCTGGTAGCGAGAGCGTCGGTTCTTGGTACTGTCTTGTTGACGCTGGCTGTTCTCGTCAGTTTGGGAATTTCATGGCTTCTCAGCCGCTTCCTCAAGGCTTGGTAACTTGGACTCTGACAGCCCGAAGGCGCGAGGTGATGACAAGCCACTGCCCGAATGCGGCCATAGCGGCCAGACGAGGGCTACCAGCAACCGCGTACTGGAACTCGTCGAACATTGAAGCTTCAGCACGGCTGAGATTTCATTCTCTGAACCATAAGGCCCACACCCGCCGGGGCCTTGTTGTTTCTGGAACCGTTGACCACTGACAAGGACAAGGGCGCGCCTGTTCACGACGGTCAGCGCTGCTATTCGAAGGGCTCCAGGCCCGGAAAGGACAGCCGTGTGAGTCGCGCAATTTCCGCAAGGGTCGTGTCCAGCACCTTGTCCGGCTTGATCAAGTCAATCTCGAGTTCTCCCGCCTCAGCGATGTCGTCCGACTGGTCCAGAAGGTAGGGACGGACCTGAAGGTCACCCGAGGTGACCCACACGACGATGTACCAGAACCGCTTTGGCAATCGGATGCCGGTTCCCATCGTCGCGTCAGACTTGTCGGATCGCAGATCGTCGTACAAGGGGTCGTGCCGATCAAGGATCGGGCCCATGAACACCGTCACGCGTCGTTTGAGACTGGTCGACAGCGAAATGATGCTGCGCTCGAGCCTTGACCACTCGCGGTTCATGTTGAAGGCACCGATCTGCGGGCACACGTTGCTCAGCGTGAAACTGTGAAGGTCCGCGGTCGCGAAATCAGCCCCCCAGTACACGAAGTCCCTGGCGGCCATATGACCGCGCTGAAGCATGCTGCTGAAGAGCGAGTCGTCCATCTGATGCTCGTCGGAAATTCGCGGGTCGTAGGACCACTGCGGCCGAACCGGCATGGAGCCCATGGTCGACTTCGATTTGCCGTCGATGTTTACGGCTGCGAATACCGGCATCCGACGCCTGGCATGGACCGCTGTCGAGAAGTGCCGAAACGGAAGAACGTGTCCGCCCACGCCATCGGTGCGAGGCGCCAACTCCACGGTCAACGCATCGGAAGGCGTCGGTAGGCCGATGTCGAACCCAGTCAGCCAATGCGTGTCGTAGCCGCTCGCGCCCGCAAAGGTGGCCACCTTGCGCCGCGTGATTTCCAGGAAGTCCTGGTCCCCAGTCTGAGCGTTCCCTGTCCGCGCCATTGGGGCGACGGGCACCGAGAACGGCCCGTCGGCTTCATCACCCGCGACGCTGAGAATCAGCTGCCGGGCAGCCTCTACCTTGGGATCATCAGCAGCCAGTGCGGCGATCTTCTTGAGAATGCAGCTGACGCGAACCCCTTCGTTGGCAACGTATTTGATGGCAGTGATGGGGTCTCCCTGTTGGGCAGGGGACCTGTCCTTTCGCAGGACGGTTGGTTGCCCGGCGATCATCTCGATCTCAGGCACTCCGCGACGGTGCAAAGCGACGACGAAAAATTGATCGGACAGCACCGGCGAGCCGGACGAACCCGTCAGCGTATCCGTCAAGTAGTACAAGAAATTGTTGTCCGGCGCCGCGGACTCGGCGTCGTAGACGTAGACGACGACTTTGTTGTTCCGCACCGCCACGTGTTTCTGACGACCACGCGGATGCTGAACAATCGTGGCGTACTCATCCCTGACAATTTTCCCGGTCTGCGGGAACAGACGCAGATATCCAAACGATTGGATCGGCGTTTTCTCATCGATCGCAACTGGTTCCACGGCAACGAACGCAAAGTCCAATTCCTCGTCGCAAACGAACAGATCCTGCGGCCGGAGCTTGAAGACCTTGGCGGCTACAGGCATGCCGCGAATGTCGTCCTCTGCTTCGAACGATACCGTTGCAGCCGTTGCGATGACCTGAGTCTTGAACACGTGCCAGTTGGTCAGAAGAACGCCCGGTGCGACAAGAAAGCCGGTCGCGTAGCCTTCACCTACCCTGGGGCCAAGATCCACGTGGATCCGTCCGACGGGGCGCGCAGCCAGCTTGCCCATCTCGAAATAGCGAATGGGCATGAGGTCGTCGTCTTCGACGATCTCCTCGAAGAAGACCTGCTCATCGAGCGGTAAGTATCGAGAGCCACTGAAGTTGACGCGCGCCGACTGCATCCGCCGCTCCACCTCGGCGCTCTTCTCCATGTCTTGGACCTGGCGCCATTTGTCGTAGCGCACTGCGGTTGCAAGCAGATCGGAAAGTATCCCCATCACGTATCTCCTGGTGTCGAGTGAACGGTTGTCTGGTCGCGATGAAAGCAGGTGCATCGGACACGACAATCCCTAGATGACGGCACGCACCACCCCCATGCGCGCGACCTTGTCGCGATCGACCACTACGACGACGTGATGATCGGTGAGGCTCAGACATCACGCGTCATCACCAAGATTGGCGATGACTCACGAAGTGGCGGAGACGGTACACCTCAAGGGACGCCAACCGAGGCATCGCCCCGCGCGCTAGAGACGAGATCGGAAGAACTCAGACCAGCCGACGCGTACGTGAACCTGATGTAATGAGACAACGTGACATGACGATTGCTGCCGATTTTGGCTGGGTCGCACCCCCTCGAATGCACGGTGTAAGGTCTTACAGGGTGAGGGCTCGATTCGAGAACTATGCAACGAATTCGCGCCCATTTCGCGTCACCAAACTCAGCGAGTTCGCTCGCACATGCGGTTTGGTCACACACCTAGGGGGGCGCGTAACGAAGTGTTGCGCTAGCATGTCCGCGACGATACAAGAAGACAGGTTGGGCGGTGCGCAGTACAGGGAGGACGGGGCCGCCATCGGTTCCACAAGAAGAATTGCTGTGGGCCCTCGGGTCTATTTGCGCATTGCATCGGATGCCCTTCGCGTCTGAGTTGCTTCAGCGCGAGTTCCCGCCACCTTGCACCCACGGAACGCTGATTGCCGCCGGCCGCGCCTTGGCGCTGCGGATCAAGCAAGTTCGATTCAAACCCGCCCACGTCGAGCGCATGGTGCTCCCGCTCCTGGTGACCTTGCGCTGCACGGAAGCCAGCGATGAATCGCAGCCCAGCCTAGGGCTCGTGACCGCTGCGACAGACGGCAAGGTCGTCCTCTTCGCCGCAGGGACCAACACGCCACGCACGCTCGATCACGCAGAGTTCGCGGCGATGTGTTCCGGGGATGCATGGCTGGTACGTCCAGAGACGGAGGCACTCACTGACCCGGACACACTGGCCGGCGCTTCGAGCAAATTCGGCTTCAGGTGGTTTGTGCCGGAATTGCTCAAGCACAGGCACGTCTGGCGCGACGTGCTGCTCGCGTCGCTCGCGCTGCAACTCGTCGCGCTCGCCACGCCGCTCTTCACGCAGGCGATCATCGACAAGGTCGTCGTGCACCGAACGCAGAGCACCTTGATTGCCATCGGTATTGCGATGGTGATCTTCACCGTCTTCTCGAGCTTGCTGACCTGGGTGCGCCAGTACCTGGTGCTGCACACCGGCAACCGCGTCGATGCGGTACTGGGTGCGGCGGTGTGGGATCACCTGCTCAAGCTGCCGGTGCGCTACTTCCAGTATCGTCCTACCGGTGTCGTCGCGGCTCGACTGCATGGCGTGGAGAACATTCGCGAGTTTGTCGCCAGCGCAGCCGTGACGCTGGTGCTGGACATGCCATTTCTTGTGATCTGCCTGGGCGTGATGCTCTGGTACAGCGTCGCGCTCACCGCCATCGCGATTGGCATCCTGCTGGTCATCGCGATCGCAAGCTTTCTGGTGGCGCCAATCTTCCAGCGTCGGCTCAATGAACAGTTCCTTCTCGGCGCTCGCAATCAGGCCTTTGTCACCGAACACATCGGCGGCTTCGAGACCGTCAAGAGCTTGCAGATGGAACCGCAATTGCGACAGCGCTACGCGAGCTACCTCGCCACCTACCTGCAGTCGGGCTTCCAGACCAAGCAGATCGGCAACACCTACAACGTGCTCGCCAGCACGGCGGATCAACTGCAGACGCTGCTGATCCTGATGTTCGGCGCCTACACCGTGATGACCGAGCCGAGCTTCACGATCGGCATGCTGGTGGCCTTCCAGATGTTCGCCGGCAAGCTCAGTCAGCCGGTGATGCGCATCGTCGGGCTGTGGACGCAGTTCCAGCAGGCCAAGCTCAGTGTCGAACGTCTCGGTGACGTGATGAACGCACCATGCGAACCCTACAGCCTGACCCCCAAGCGTTCTGGTCAGGGCGATGGTTCGGGCCGCATCGAAGTGCAGGGCCTGGCGTTCCGATACGCTGACGACCGGCCGATTTTGTACCAGGACCTCGACCTCACGATAGAGCCCGGCAAGGCGGTGGCATTGATGGGCCCCTCGGGCAGCGGCAAGAGCACGCTGGCCAAGTTGCTGCTCGGCTTCTACCAGCCGACGGCAGGCAGTATTCGGATTGGCGGCGTCGATATCCGCCACATGGCGGCCAATGAGTTGCGCGCGCACTTCGGCGTAGTGCCGCAGGAGACGGTGCTGTTCTCCGGAACGATCTATGCCAACCTCACCGCGGCCAACCCCGGCGTGACGTTCGAGCAAGTCGTGCAGGCTTGCAGGATGGCGGGTGTCCACGACGTCATCGAGGCTCTGTCGCAGGGTTACCAGACCGAAGTGGGCGAGCGCGGTGCCGGGCTGTCCGGTGGCCAGAAGCAGCGGCTCGCCATCGCGCGTGCGCTACTCAAGGGGCCCAAGGTCTTGATCTTCGACGAGGCCACCTCGGCGCTGGATGCGGAGACCGCGGAGAGCTTTGCCCGCACAGTCAACGGCTTGAAGGGCAAGGTCACGATGCTGTTCATCACGCACGCCTTGCCCAGGGCATTGAAGATCGACGAGGTGTGGCAGATTGGGCAGGACGGCGTACAGCAGCTCAAGGCCGTGCCGTCCACCGCGGCGGCGCACAGAGCCATCGCGTCGCACGGCGCGACCGCCACAGGGTCGATTCAAGAGAGTGTCGCCGCACCATGAACCAACCGTTCAAGCGGAACTACCTCCAGCACGCCCTCGCGGTGGGGCACTGGATGCGCGAGCACAGCGCCACGGGCGGGATCGACCCGCTGAATCACATCCTCGAGATTCGTTGCAATGGCCGCGAGCGCCGACTCCAGCCTCAGTTCGTACTCGAACACGCGGATGGTCAACTCGGATTCACACCGCACCTGGCGCCCAACGTGAGCGGGTTCGTGGGCTGGCTACCGTACTTCAACAAGACCTGGCCCATCGCGCAAGACAAGCTGGCGTTCAAGGAGCACGCGGCTCGCGAAGACATCCGTGTGCCCAACTGGACGACCGATCCCGCGCAAGTGCGTGGCACGTTCATCGTCAAGTCGCGCGTTTCCACGCTCGGGCGCGGCTTGCGCGGGCCGTTCGAGGCCGCGAGCGCCGTGACGTTGGCCGAGGGCGAGTATTGCGAGCAGTTCATCGTCGGCCAGTTGATGAAGGCATGGTTCTGGAACGACGAACTGGCGGTGGCCGAGTTGGTGGACATGCCTACCGTGAGAGGGGATGGCCTGCGCACGCTTCGCCAATTGATCAGCGCGAAGCTCGCGCAGACCGAACCTTGGCCTGCAGACCTGGAGCCGATCGCCGCGATTCAGGGCCTCTCGCTCGACGGAGTGGTGCCTGCGAACCGCAAGGCACTGGCCGACTATCGCTACATGTCGGCGCTCAACCCGGCCACCCGGATCGACCACAACGTACGCCAGAAGCTCAAGGGCAGCGCGCTGGAGTCGCAGTTGCTGCAGGCCGGCGCACGGTGCTGGGCGGCGGTACCAGAAGACCGCCGCCAGGGCACAGTGTTCTCGATCGATGGTGTCGTGGACCCGCAAGGGCAGATCTGGTTCCTGGAGGTGAACTGCAATCCGCTGTTGCATCCGGCTTTCTACGAATCGATGTTGAACGGCATTTTTCTGAACTGACCTCGACCACCTGAGCTGAGCAACCTCGAATGACTCGATACCACATTGCGATCGACACATACGCGTCGACCTAGACCAAAACCACATGCACACGAACGCTTCCATCAAGAACATCGCCATCATTGCAATCGCAATCGCACTTGCCGGATGCGCCACTGGCCCGGCATTCCAGTCGCCGGAGACTGCGCCGGTGGATCGCGCGCAGCTCTACATCTACCGACCGTTGGTGCTGGCCGGCGGCGGCGTGGCGCACAAGATCACGATCGATGGCAAGGCGGAAACCTTGAGCTTGCCCAACGCGAGTTGGCAGCGCGTTGTGCTCGCGCCCGGCGCTCATACGGTGTCGATCAAGGACTACTTCAACCTCATGCCCTGCGGCGGCCTCGGCATCGACTTGGCGCCGGGCCAGACGGCGTATATCGCGAACGTGGTGAAGACAACCCCGGGGCTGGGTGCGCTGTACGTTAGTTGCACCGTCATCACGAAATCGGAAGATCAAGCGCTGAAAGACATGACCGGCCTCAGTGGCGCGCAGTAGATAGCGGGAGGAACCATGACCATACGCTTTGCAACTCTGGCCGACGTGCCTTCCCTGGTGGAAGGCGGCAGTCGCATGCATGCGCTGACGAGGTTTCGCAGCCAGCCTTTCAACGCGCAGAGAGTTGCGCAGGCGTTTAGCGATCTGATCACGCAAGGTCAGGGGAAGTATGCGTTCCTGGTCGCAGTTGGAGGTGAACAGCGCATCGTTGGCGCGTTGATCGGCGTGATGGAGCAGCAGATCTTCTCTGACGCGCACACGGCGAGCGTCATGCACTTCGACGTGTTGCCGGAGGCTCGCATGGGTGGTCATGGGGTTCGCCTGCTTAGGGCGTTCGAGCAGTGGGCGAAGAACCGGAATGCGGTGGAGATTTGCTTTGGGGTCAACAGCGATACGGCGGTCGAGATGCTTGGGCGATTCGCGCGCAGGATGGGCTATGAGCCTGTGGGGGAAAACTATGTCAAGACTCCATAGAGTTGGCGCGCCGACGCGCGCGTGGCTCACCTTGGTGCTCTTGGTTGTGGCGTGCTCCGGCAAGATCGCCGAGCCAATTCGGCCGCCCGCGCAGTACGCCGCATTCGATTGGGCCCAGTCGCCATTGACGGAGGTGCAGTTCTTCAACGAGATGACGACCTGGATGGATACGTCCAATCGTTTCACCGGCCGCAACGCATTTCGCGACCGGCAGGCGGCATTCGAATCAATGGCCCGTGACGGGTTTGAACCTGCCATCGCGGCCGTGGCGTTGTTCGACTTTGTGCGGGCCGAATCCAGGGTGGATGCCGGTGCGTTCAAGCGGCTGTTGGCGGCGGCGAACACGGGCGACCTATCGGCTCAGTGTGCGCTGTACCCCGTGTACTTCCTCTCCGTGAAATCGTTTCCCGTGCCCGACCCGGCCGCAACGCTGTCTCCCCTGCTGCAAGACGGCGCCAAACGCGGCCACTTCGCGTGTCAGTTCTACATGGGGGTGTTTCTGGCAGAGGGGCGCCAAGGGTTTGGTGTCGACCAAGCCCGTGCCGAACCATTGATTGTGGCTGCGGCTGTGCAAGGTTCGGTTCGGGCACAAAAATATCAAGCCTTTCGCATCGGGCCAGATCGTATCGACGACTTGCGCAAGGCCGAAGAAGCGCTGTGTTGGATGGCCTCGACATATCGTCACTCGAAGTACGAGGGGGCGGACATGTTCGCCAACGGCATTCGGTTCAAAGCGATGGACGTGCGTGATGGCACGGGGAACGACGAACTTCTTCGGCGTGTCGAGGCGTTGATCGACCACTGGTTGATATCTCGCAACCCCACGCAACCCAAAGACACCGACCCACACGAATGCCTCAACTATAGAAAGTAGGAACAAGCCATGGCGACCACGAACCCGACCTCTTCTTCTACAAATCAGGCGCTATTCAACACGCTCTACAAGCAACTCGCGGCGCAACAAGTGGCACTTGCAGCACTGCAATTGCGCGTCCAACAGGCCGGTGATGTTGCATCGCTGAAAACAGTAACCACCGATCTCGCCCAGGTGGAGTACGAGATGTTCAGCTTGGCCGGCCGACTCGGCTCGTCGCTCGACCAGCGGATCCAGGACTCTCAACGTCGATATGACGTCGCCACTCGGGACAAGAACTTGCAGGAGCAGGTCGCAGCAAACAACGATTTGGCGGCACTCACGCAAGCGGCATCCGACCTCTCAACCGTCCAGCAAGGATGGTCAATCCCTCCGGCACGAGAACTCACCGCTGGCGACCAAGTCGTCAGCAACCGCGGCTTCCCGCCGCGCTACGACCAAAACCAGGACTGGGGGTGGCTAAAGCAGATTGGCAGTGAAGGCAAGGAGATCGTCAAGGGCGCCGAACAGAGTGTGATTGAGTTCCTTGGGAAGCCATCGACTGCGTTCAATGCGTGCGACTTGGCGATGAGCTACATCGTGAAGGACGCAACCACAGCCATTCTGCTGGCCGCGATGGGCCAGCCAACTGCTGCGGAGTCGTTTCTGTTAGGAACGGCGGGAGGTCAGATTGCTGGTAGCAGCTTTACGCGCGTCAACGACCAATGCCGGTTCCTGATGCCCAAGAACGACTACGAGAGCATGCTGCGTGACATGAAGCTCTCTGAAGCTGATTGGCCCGATCTCGGGGGTGCCCAGTTCGTAGCCTTCACGTTCGACGCCACTTCTGTTAATGCGGCCATGCAGAATATTGCGGGAAGGACGCGGACGGTGCAGCTTGCCCTCTTGGGCGATATTGACCCGAGTCAGTTCGACGATATGTTTGCAGGAGCGAAAAACAAGGCTGATCAACTTTTCGCAAGCGATTCGCCACTGTCCTGGACTTCCATGCTGACCGAAGCGGCTTGGACGGATTCGCTGGCTGAGCGCGCGGCGAATGGGCTGCCCACAGATTCCAGTCTGAATTGGCTTGCTGGTGCCGACGCGGTAACGCAAAGGCTCTACACGGCTAACCGTGGCTTGGATGACCTGGCCGCTTCGTCGCTTGAACCACAAGACATCGCGGCGCTTGGCCTGTCGTTCGATGCAATCGTGGACGGCACGCTGCCGCGCATTGCGAGCGAGGTCATCGCTTCGCTTGATCCGTCTGTCGCCGCAGTGACCGGTTGGCCGACCCCTGAAACTCTTGTTCAGGATATGGGCAACGGCATGGTCGCCCGCACGATCCAAACCGGAAGCGGTCTTACTCTAAGCACCATCAGGGATGCTCAAGGCCAAGTCGTCGAGACCCACCAAACCGAGTCCGTTGACGGTGGAACGCTCACCCGCAGCTACAACGGCACCGGCGGGCTGCAGAGCACAACGATCACCACCGGCAGCGTGGTCGAAGGCTGGACCAGGACCACCACCTACCCCGACGGCTCAAGCGTCAACGTCGTCCAGCGCCCCGATGGCAGCGTCGAGTCGACTACAGCCACTGCAGCCCCACTGTCGTCCCTTGGCGCAACACTTCAGGACATCAACAGCCTTATCGGTGCCATCAAGTCCGGTCAACCGCTGCCCATCCTCAACAGCGGCCTGCACCTGCTGAACAACCAGGTCAACCCGTTCGTTCCAGACCCGACTGGCGGCGGCACCCAGGTGCTCAACAACCAGCCGCTGTTCACCGCCACCGCGGTTGTTGGTGCTATCGGAAGCCTGTACAGCCTGTATCAGACCTTCAATGGCGAAAGCAGCACACTCGACAAGATCAGCGCCGGTGCCAGCGCCCTCGTGGCCGTCAACTCAGCCGCCAATGCAGTAGCCAGCCAATTGGCGGGGCAAGCCACGAGCGTGATTGCCAACGAAGCATTGAACAGCGTGGCAAGTACGGTCGGCGAAGCGGTGCCATTCCTCGGCGCCGCGGTAGCCCTGGAGCATGGCGACTACGCCCAGGCAGCGATCATGGTGGCGGCCTACTTCGTGCCAGTGATTGGCTGGATCTATGCGGCCTACAGCATCATCACCACTCTGGGCGCGGAAGATCCCGAAGCCTGGGGCACCGCCCACTTCAAGTTTGCGGACGGCACCGCGCTGGCCGTGGATAGCGCGGGCGACGGGATCGGCGTCGGCAAGGTCACGCTGCTCACCCAAGGCAACGGCGAGCCCGCCACACTGGCTGATGGCACGCACAACCCGAACTACTTCGGCGGCTTGCTGGGCTACCTGAACGATGTGATCGCTCAGGCGGAACAGGCCAACCCCAACGCCCAACTCGGCATCATCCCGCAGCGACTCCCCCAGCTCACTTGGCACGAGTCGCGCCAGGGTGATCCAGGCTACGCGCTGGTCGACATCGACCCGCTCACCGGCGAGGCGCGCTACCCGACCCTCCGCTACAACGACGACTTCACGCCCATCAACGCTGACCCTACCGACCCGGGGCAGCGCAACGACCTGTTCCAGCGCATGGTCGACGGCGCCCTGGCCCGCGAGGCCATCGCACCGATGTGGGAGGTGCGCACCGCGCGCCTGCAGCAAGACAACAACGATCCCGATGCCGGGCTCACCGAAGAAGAGCGCGACGCCAACCACGGCCTGAGCGCGCCAGCCGACGCCAACGGCAAGCGCCTGCCGGGCAAGTTCCGCCCCGTCGCGCTCGACCTCAACGGCGACGGCACGATCACGACCGTGAGCGAGGCCGCCAGCAACATCGGGTTCGACTGGGACGACAGCGGCTACGTCAAGCAGACCGGCTGGGTCGGCGCCGGCGAAGGCCTTCTGGTGCTCGACCGCAACCTGAACAACGTCGCCGACTCGGGCAAGGAGTTGTTCAGCAATGGGATGGTCAGCGACGCCGCCAAGGGCCTGCGCAGCATGGTCTGGGTCGATGCCAATGCCGATGGCGTGATCGACGCGAGCGACCCGGTGTTTGCCGCGCTGAGCATTTGGCAAGATGCCAACCAGGACGGCGTGCAAGACGCCAGCGAGACCCATTCGCTCGAGAGCCTGGGCATCACCCAACTCGACTACAACAATGGGCGCTTCACCCGCAACGGGCAGCTGTTCACCATGCAGAGCCCCGACCTGGAGGCCAGCAACGATGGCGTTCAGGTCAACGTTGTGCAGGGTGGCATCCAGGTCGACTACAGCAACGGCCACAGCACCCTGTTCGTGACCCAGGTCATCGACCTCGGGGGTGGCAGCGGTCAGGGCACGGGATTCACTGCGCGTGACGACGGCTTCACGTCATGGGAGGACGGCGTGTCGCCGGGCAATGCCAGCGACCCGGCTTATCCACACGCGCAAACGCCGTCGGCCAACCAGGCCATCAGCATCTCGCTGTCGCAACTCCTGGCCAACGACGCGTTCAACGGGTCCAACACTGGCTTGACCGTGACGGCCGTTGGCAACGGTACGCGCGGCACCGTCGTTCTGAACCTCACGCAGGGAACCGTGGAGTTCACGCCCGAGCACAACTACGTCGGCCAGGCGAGCTTCGAATACACCGTCACCGGTCCGGATGGACAGACGCGCGTCGCGAATGCCTTGATCGACCTGCAAGCCGTCAACGACGCGCCCTCGATCAGCACCACGACCGACCACCGCTCGATCTACGGCTACACACCGCTGAATTACAGCTACTCGTACTACTCCGGCGGCGAGGATGGCGTGACTGTGACGACATCCGGCACGGCCAAGGGCGATCCAATCTACGTGCCGTACGTTGAAGAGATCAGGGGCGCGCCGATCATCGAGACGCGGTACACGGGCGGCGAGGACGGAACCGCATACGACGTGATCGTCGGCTACCAGCCTTCGACCTATGTCAACCACAACGCCCCGATTGGGTCAGACGATGCCGGCACCGGCCATGTCACGGCGGTCGACGGCGATGGCGCGTCGACCTTCCACTACGAATTGCTCCAGGATGGTCTCTACGGCAAGGCCACTGTCGATGCAACGACCGGCGCATGGTCCTACCTTGGCAGCAGACCGGCGGGTGTGCCCATCGGCGACGTGAACGGCAACGGCATCAACGACTACGTGGACCCGGATACGGGCACCGTGTACACCGATGCGCCTCCCGGCAACATCAACTCCAACCGCTATGGCGGTGACGAGAAGAACGCCGATGGAACGAACTACTTCCTTGACGTGTTCAAGGTGCGCGTGTACGACGACGCGGGTGGCTTCACCGACCAGGACGTGTCGGTCAAGCACTACGGGCCGCGGCCGATTGCCAACGTCGCGTCCGGCGCCAAGAAGCCCATCGCTATCGACCTCAACGGTGATGGCTTCCACTTCACCAACGTCGACGACTCGAATGTCTTCTACGACGTGAACGGCGACGGCTGGCGCCGCAAGATCGCCTGGAACAACCCGTCCGACGGCTTCATCGCCTACGACAAGAACGGTGACGGCAAGATCGATCGTTTCGACGAGATCTCGTTCGTGCCGTACAAGCCTGATGGGCAGACCGACCTGGAAGGTCTGAAGGCCTTCGACACGAACGGTGATGGCATCTTCTCTGCCGCGGACGCCAAGTGGAGCTCGTTCGGGGTCTGGCAGGACGCCAACAGCAACGGCGTCACCGATCCCGGCGAGTTCAGGTCGCTCAATGACCTGGGCATCAACGGCATCTCGCTGAGCAGCGACGGGCAGTTCCAGATCATCGACGGCCAGACGGTGCACGGCATCGGCTCGGCCACGAAGTCCGATGGCAGCACCCTGGCCCTTGCCGACGTGACGCTGCAGTTCCGCAATATCACGCAGGGAACGGCAGCCGACGGCACCACGGTGACAGCCACCGTCCCCACGTACTCCGCGGGACAAACCTTCACCGGCACGGCAGATGCCGACCTGGTGTTCGGCACCTCGGGGTCGGACCAGTACCACATGGGTGACGGCAACGACGTGGTCAATGACGACGCGGGCGACGATCTCGTCGAGGCGGGCGCGGGCGACGACATCGTGTTCTCCGGTGCGGGCAAGGACTTCGTCGATGCCGGTGACGGCAAAGACACCGTGTTCACCGGCGACGGCGACGACCTGGCACTCGGCGGTGCGGGCGACGATTTCCTGTCGATGGGGAATGGCAACGACGTCGCCTTCGGCGGCGACGGCAACGACCTCGTGTCGGGCGGGGGCGGCAACGACCTGCTGTCGGGCGACGCGGGCGACGACAAGCTGTTCGGCGAGGGCGGCTGGGACGTCCTCTTCGGCATGGACGGCGACGACGAACTGTGGGGCGGTGACGGCAACGACCAGTTGCATGGTGGTGCAGGCAACGATCTCTTGGCCGGCGGTGCGGGTGACGACGCGATGGACGGCGGCACCGGCAACGACACCTACGACGTCGATTCGGCCGGAGATGTTGTCACCGAGAAGCCGGGCGAAGGCTTCGACACGGTTCGCGCGTCGATCAGCTACACGTTGGGCACGGACATCGAGAACCTGACGCTGACCGGCACGGACGCCCTACAGGGGACTGGCAATGCGGCAGACAACGTGCTGATCGGCAACGACGCCAACAACACCCTGCGCGGGCTCGACGGCAACGACACGCTGGATGGCGGTCAAGGCGCTGACACGCTGATCGGCGGCACCGGCGACGACAACTACGTCATCGACAACGCCGGCGATGTGGTCGTCGAGTTGGCCGGCGAAGGCGTCGACACGGTGGACAGCCGCATCACGACAACACTCGCCGACAACGTCGAGAACCTGACGCTGATCGGCATCAATGCGATCAACGGCACCGGCAACGCGCTGGCCAACGTCATCATCGGCAACACTGCCGCCAACCGCATCGACGGCGGAGCAGGCGCGGACCGCATGCTCGGCGGCGCGGGCAATGACACGTACGTCGTTGAGAACACTGGCGATCAGGTCGTCGAGCTGGTGGGCCAAGGCTACGATACGGTCGAGTCGAACATCGGCAGCTACACGTTGACCGACAACGTCGAGGCGCTGGTGCTAGGCACGGGCGCCATCAGCGGCACCGGCAATGCGCTGAACAACACGCTGTCCGGCAACGCCGGAGCCAACACGCTCGATGGCGGCGCAGGTGCCGACGTGATGCTGGGTGGCGCAGGCGACGACAGCTACGTCGTCGACAACGTCGCCGACTTGGTCGTCGAAGGTATCGCCAACGGAACCGACAGCGTCATGTCGTCGGTCACCTATGCGCTCACTGCCAACGTCGAGAACCTGACCCTGACGGGCACGGCCAACATTGACGCGACCGGCAATGAACTGGGCAATGTACTCACCGGCAACGCCGGCAACAACCGCTTGGACGGCGGTGCTGGGACTGACACGTTGGTCGGCGGTGCTGGCGACGACACCTACGTCGTTGACAACGCCGCTGATCAAGTCGTCGAGAACGCTAGCGAAGGTGTCGACACGGTGCTGGCCAGCGTCAGCTACGCACTTGCTGCCAATGTCGACAACCTGGTTCTGACCGGCGGCGCCGTCAGCGGCACGGGCAATGACTTGGCCAACGTCATTACAGGCAACGCTGCAAACAACGTGCTCGACGGAGGCGCAGGCGTCGACACTTTGGCAGGTGGAGTGGGCGACGACACCTACCGCGTCGACAACACCGGCGACACCGTGACCGAGAACGCCAACGAAGGTACCGACACGGTGGTCTCCAGCGTGAGCTATGCGCTTTCGGCCAATGTGGAGAATCTGACCCTCACTGGTGCTGCAAGCATCGACGCGACCGGCAACGCGCTTGCCAACGTACTGGTCGGCAACGCCGGCAACAACCGCCTCGATGGCGGAGTCGGCGCGGACAGCATGGCGGGTGGTGGCGGTGACGACACCTACATCGTAGACAACGTCGGCGACGCCGTGGTCGAAAATGCCAGCGAAGGTACCGACACCGTTCAAGCAGCTGTCAGCTACGGACTCGCTGCCAACGTTGAGAACCTGACCCTCACTGGGGTAGACAACATCGACGCAACCGGCAACGCACTGGCCAATGCGCTGATGGGCAACGCCGGCAACAACCACCTCGACGGCGGAATCGGGGCGGACACGATGGTTGGTAGCGCCGGCGACGACAGCTACGTCGTCGACAACGCGGGTGATCTGGTTATCGAATCCGCTGGGGAAGGCTTTGACCAAGTCAGTGCCGGCATCGACTACACGCTGACCGCCAATGTCGAGCAGCTGACCCTGACAGGCACAGCGATCAACGCCACCGGCAACGCGCTCGACAATCTGCTGTTCGGTAACGATCAAGCCAATGTCCTCGACGGTGGTACCGGCGCCGACCAGATGACGGGTGGACGCGGCGATGATCGCTACATCGTCGACAACGTCGGCGACACCGTCGTCGAAGCCGCGAACGCCGGCGCCGACACGGTGCTCGCGTCGGTCAGCTATGGCCTCGCATCCAACGTCGAGAACCTGACCCTTACCGGCACCGCCGACATCGATGCCACCGGCAACGAGTTGGCCAACGTGCTGGTCGGCAACGCCGGCAACAACCGTCTCGACGGTGGTGCCGGTGCCGACAGCATGTCGGGCGGCGTGGGCGACGACAGCTATGTCGTCGACAACACCGGCGACCTGGTGACCGAACTTGCAAACCAAGGCTTCGATCGCGTGAGCTCCAGCATCAACTACGTGCTGACCGCCAACGTTGAACAACTCACCCTGACCGGAACGGCGCTATATGCCACGGGCAACGCGCTGGACAACTTGCTGTTCGGCAATGACTTGGCCAACGTGCTCGACGGCGCCACGGGTGCCGACCAGATGAGCGGCGGCCTCGGTGACGACCGCTACGTTGTCGACAATGTCGGCGACACGGTTGCGGAAGCTACCAATGCCGGTATCGACACGGTGATCTCGTCGGTCAGCTACTCGCTCGCTGCGAATGTCGAGAACCTGATCCTGTCCGGCAGTGGGGCGATCAACGGTACCGGCAACGCCGACGCGAACGTGCTGGTCGGCAACACGGGCAACAACACGCTCAGTGCTGGCGCGGGTAACGACGTGCTGGCAGGAGGCCTTGGCAACGACTCGCTCGACGGCGGCGCCGGAGACGACCTGTACCTGTACAACCAGGGCGAGGGCCGCGACATCATCACGGACGTGAGCGGGACCGACACCCTGCGCTTCGGCGCGGGCATGACCCTGGATTCCGTCGCGGCACGCACCGTGACGATCAACGGCCAGAGCAAGGTCTTCATTTCTGTTCTCAGTACCGATGGCACCGAGCAGCAGGACCAGGGGATTGAGCTTGCCGCCTCGGGTGGTGTCGAACGCTTCGAATTCGCCAATGGGACGGTTGCGACCTTGTCGGACCTGATGATCGGCACGCGCACGCTCAACGGTGACTACCTGAACAACACGTTGACCGGTGACCGTCGCGACGACACCATCAATGCGGGTGCTGGTGACGACATCATCTACGCACGCACGGGCAATGACATCGTGTATGGCAGTAGCGGTGCCGACAAGCTGTTTGGCGAAGGCGGCAACGACAAGCTCTACGGCGGGACCGAGAGCGATCAACTCTGGGGCGGCGCCGGCGACGACTATCTCGATGGTGACAGCGGCAACGACCAACTGGTCGGCGGAACCGGCAACGACCAACTGTACGGTGGCGTCGACACGGACGTGCTGGATGGTGGCGCCGGCAACGACATTCTGGATGGCAGCAGCGGCGAGGACCAGTTGTTCGGTGGCGCCGGCAACGATTCGCTCGACGGCGGCGTCGATGCCGACTTGCTGGCGGCGGGCGACGGCAACGACATCATTCATGGAGGGAGTGGGCAGAATGTCATCGTCGCGGGGATCGGTAACGATGCGATAGACACCGGGACCGACCGTGACTTCATCGATGCCGGTGCCGGCGATGACACCATCACGACCGATGCCAGCAGCGACTTCATTGCCGCAGGCAAGGGCAATGACACGATCAACACCGGCAATGACCGTGACCTGATGGCGTTCAACCGTGGTGACGGTGCCGACACGGTCGTCGGCAGTGGCTGGGATCGCGACACGATCAGCCTGGGAGGCGGTATCCGCTACGCCGACCTGAGCCTGCGCAAGACCGGCAACGCCCTCGTGTTCGACATGGGCCAGGGCGACAGCGTCACCTTCAAGGACTGGTACACGAGCAGCGCGCGTCGCAGCATTGACACGTTGCAGGTCGTGACCGTCGGCGGTGACTACAACGCGTCGTCGACCGATCCCGCGAAGAACCGTAAGACGGTCAGCTTTGACTTCGAGCAGTTGGCGAATCGGTTCGATTCGGTACGCGCGGCGAACCCCAGCATGACGAGTTGGGCCGTTGCCGGCGAGCTGAACACCTACCTGAAGTCCCGCAGCGACACGCAGGCCATTGGCGGTGATCTGGCCTACCGCTACGCCACCACCGGCAGCTACGGCGACCTGGACTGGATGGGCGTTCGCAACCGGATGAACGGCATGACGGGCGCGGCCTGGCAAACGCTCACGACATCGACGGCGGTCAATCCCTGGACAGCGCTGCAGGCGGGCATCAGCCTGCTGTCGGACCAGACGGTTGGCTTGCCAAGCCCGATCACGCCAGTAGCCCCGATGAGCTCGGACGACCTGGCCTTTGCGGCGATGAACGCCAGTGGGCGCGCACCCGCCTGGATGGCGGGCGCCGGTGGCCGCGTCCTTCCCTGACCGTGGCCGCGGGTATCACAGACAAGGTAAAAGCAAACATGACTGACATCAACACCCAGCTTTCCGCGGAACAAGCCGCGGGGCTCGAATCGGCCAAGAAGGAGCTCACGAAGTTGCCCCTTCTCGGGCCGGCCTTCTGGCTCTTCGCGCGCGACCAGCGGCTGCGCTTCACGTTCGTCGCCGACCTTGACTGGCGGCTGCTTCCGCCGCTCGTGCTGGACCAGTGTCGGCTCTATTCCAAGGCCGACATGCCGTGGGCATTCGCGACCTGGGCGTTCGTCAGCCACGCCGTGGATCAGCGCTTGCGTACCACGTCACCGGTGATCGCGCCGCACGAGTGGCGCAGCGGTGACAAGCCCTGGCTCATTGACGTCGTCGCACCGTTCGGCGACGTGGAAGTCGTGGCCAACGAGGCCGCGGCGCAGTTTGCAGCGGGCAAGGTGGTGAGCGTGTGGCTGCCCACGCCGAGCGGCCAGCCGACACTCCGGGAGTTGGCGCCACGTGGCTGAGACTCCAACGCTGGCGGCGCCGTCGACTTCGAAAGCGTCGTTACTGACGCCCGACGCGCTCGACTTCGCGCCGGATCTGCTGGCCATCCAGGAGCGGCCACCGGCCCGGATGCCGCGTGCCATCTTGATTGCCGTGGTGTCGTTGATAGGGCTGCTGCTGGTATGGGCCGCGTTTGCGCAGCTGGACGTGATCGCCACGGCCGATGGACGGCTCGTGCCGCTGACGTTCACGAAGATCGTTCAGCCGGCCGACGCGGGGGTGGTGACAGAGATCCTCGTCAACGACGGGGACCAGGTGAAGGAAGGTCAGGTGCTGATGCGACTGGATCCACGACTGTCGCAGGCCGACACGGCGGCACTGGGCAAGGACGTGGCGCTTCGGCAGCTCACGTTGCGCCGCATCGAGGCAGAGCTCTCAGACCGGCCGTTCCTGCCGTCGAAGAGCGATCACGTCGAGTTGTACGGGCAAGTCGAGGCTCAGTTCCGGGCCCGCCGACAGGCGTACTTGGACGCGATTGCGCAGGAGAACGAGACCTTGAACAAGGCGCGCGCGGACGTGCGCGCGTCGGAGCAGGTGCTCTCGAAACTCACGCAGACGCTCCCCAGCTACAAACAGTCGGCCGAGGCCTACCGCAAGCTGGTCCAGGAGGGGTTCGTGGGCGAGTTGGCCGCGGCCGAGAAGAACCGCGATTTCGTCGAGAAACAGCAGGACCTGAAGACCCAGGAAGCCAGCGTGCAGAGTTTGAACGCATCGATCGCCCAGTCGGAAAGAAGGATCACATCGCTGCGCTCGCAGTACCGCTCGCAACTGGAGAACGAACGCATCGACACCTTGACCCAGTTGAACAAGAGCGGTCAGGAACTGGAGAAGTCGAACGTCAAGGCGGGGCAGCTCGACATACGCGCACCCAACAGCGGCATCGTCAAGGACATGGCCACGACCAATCGTGGGGCCGTGGTTGCGGCCGGCGCGCTGCTGATGAACATCGTGCCCAAGGAGGAGCCGCTTCAGGCCGAGGTGCTGCTCAAGAACGAGGACGTTGGCTTCGTTGTCGTGGGGCAGCCGGTGAAGGTGAAAGTGGCGGCCTACCCGTTCCAGAAATATGGCTTGCTGGATGGCAAGGTCAGTCTCGTCAGCGCAGATTCGGCGGACCCCAAACAACAGCAGCAACAGGGGCAGCCACCCAGCTTGACCTACCGTGCGATCGTTCGACTGGACGCGACGTCGTTGACCAGTGTCGCTACCGGTGAGCGGCTGACCTTGAATCCGGGCATGTTGGTGACTGCCGAGATTCATCAAGGGCAGCGGTCCGTATTGGAGTATTTGTTGTCGCCAGTGAAGAGGGTCGGGCAAGAGGCGGCGAGGGAGAGGTAGTTCCACGACCGAAAGCCAGGCCAGAGTGGCTCAGAGAAGGAGAACAAATGTCTGCAGTGCCCATCGCTATTCATCCGACTACTGGTGGAAAGGCGAGCAAGACCGATGACAACTCGATGCAGCAATTTCGCACGCGAGAGTCGAAGGAACTGATCATCGGCTTCATCGGCCCCATCGGGTGCGGTATCGCGAAGATCGTCTCCGAGGCGGAGAACTTGTTGGTTCAAGCAGGCTACGTCGTTCGGCGGATCAAGATCAGCGACTTCCTTCGATTGGAGATCGAGGCGGGGCGATGCAAGCCAAGGGAGTATCCGGACACGGGTTCGTACTACCGCAGATACAACGAGCTGCAGGACGTGGGGACGCAGCTTCGGAGCCAATTCACTACGGCGTGCCTTGCCGAGCATGCGATGGAAAAGATCAGCGTGCACAGGCTGACCGATGCCCCGCCGAATGCCGAGATTAGCGAGATCGTGCCGAACAAAGTGGCGTACTTGATCGATCAGCTCAAACACCCAGACGAAATACATATTCTCCGGACGGTGTATCGCCGCCTCTTTTATCTTAGGCGCAGTTCGCGTTGAGTAGTGACGGGCTCACCTGGTGAGCTACCGGCCGCGCAGACTGGCTTCGTGGCCCGAGCGTTTCGGGCCGATGGAACCTGTGATGAGAGCGCGCGAACTCAAGCAGTTGT
>Ga0307509_10000363_pt1 | contig 76386 bp, 90 predicted proteins | sample 10_EM_MG_FD_202245 | JGI IMG/M metagenome (GOLD analysis project Ga0307509, IMG submission 202245) | Populus trichocarpa ectomycorrhiza microbial communities from riparian zone in the Pacific Northwest, United States - 10_EM | ecosystem: Host-associated > Plants > Roots > Unclassified | place...
CAGGCGTCGTAGTGCTTCTTCACGTTATTGAAGCCCGGGCTGAGTGTAGAAAAGGCTCTCTTACCACAGCAACACCGCAGTCCACCGCTATATGCACCTTAAAGAACGCGACGAAAGCGAGCACTGGGAGAACGACCCCCAGCGCCGGCCTAGAAACAATCGAACACTGCCTGCGGAGAGGCAAGCTCCGCAGATTTCGCCGGGAGATGAGTTGAGATCAGCATACTCGTATGTTGCGTGCGACATGTCCACTTCATTCCCCATCAGCGCATTGATTATCTGCGCAGTCTAAGTTATCGCCGTTAATACACCTATTAACAAAACCGCCAGTAATGCACGATGTACAGTGTCGGTACCATCGACATACCTACAATCACCGGAATACACATTCCCAACAAAGCCAAGGTCCGCTTGCTCTTCACTGGGCAATAGAAGGGCCCCAAAGCACGCAAGTACCATCTAAGTCCCAAACAACCCAAAGAATAATTCCCTGCACGCCAGCCAGCGAGGATCCGTGCTCGGGGAGTAGACCCTCTGTGCATCAAGGCGGCACTTAACAGTCCACTTTCGTGGCCCGCAGTGCCCGCGCTCAGAGGAATATTGTGCTTCGTCTTCATCAAAGAAGTATCCGGCTTATTCGCCTGAAGGTGTAGGTGGGATGGGTGTCTGACGGCGGGGTACGCGGGTGGTGGGCGTATGCGGATAGTGGATCGGTGTGTTAGTGACTCCGGCGGAGGAGAGAGTGGAAGGGAAGGGGTTGCCGGCGAGGATCCGGTAAAAGGGACCAACAGGGTGGCCGGCCGCATGTCATCGGCTCACCTCGTTCCTCCTCCTCTTTTACTCGAGTAATTGACTGGGCCTCAACCGTTGTGTGGATAGCTCAGTGGAATACGGTAGCAAAGCCCCTTTTTGGTGGTGCGGCTCTGCTGGCCGTGGCGGTGGGAAGGGCGTTTTATGGAAGAACGGGCAGGGATCATTCCTGGTGGTGAATTGAGTGGAGAAGTCACTGTGAGTTCTGGGCAGGGATGTTGGATTACCGAATTGCACCACACTTACTCTTAGCGTCCTAGCCAAGCCACGAGTGAGGCTCTATGAATTCGCAACCTCAAACCTTGCTCGCGCACATCACTCAAGTCCAACTCCATCTTTTAGTGGTGTTCCATACCGCACCATACCAGTTTGCCCTCGGAATGCAATAACAAGGGATAACCCCCCCTTCTCTGACAGCCCTTCTATTATCGTTCATTTCATACCGATACCCCTCGGCTGCTATTGTATACCGGACCGTGACTTACCGGGAGCGCACCAAGCGGGTGGAGGGAGGTTCGGTGGCTACAGTTTTAGGATAGGCACGCACCCAGTACGGCTCAGACTCCTTAGTATCAGATCAAGTCTCTCGCCTTGGATAGCTAGCCAGTACGCATCATTACCATATCGGACATGACTACTCTTACACTACCCCACTCCTGGATGTTGCCTCCTCATTCTCACCCTCTGATAAGCAAGGGAACCTCTCCTCCGCTCTGGAAAACCGGCCGTTGGTAAATTAATACAAGTATATTAATTTATCATACAGTCGTTGTTTGTCAGTAAGGAATTTCGGTCGCGAAAGGCACCCCCCCCGGACCCCCCACACTTAGTCCCCTTGTTGTGCGCATACCGACGACTGATGGCACTTGCCAGTTAATTTAGCACAGCAGCGAAAGGTATCATGGTTAGAGAGGAGCTGTAAAGCATGGTAAAGCGTAGGCCTAGCTCCGGGGTGAGCGCGGTCGAGGTAGAGAAGGGGGATCGGTAAAGGTTTATCTCATACTGATTATTCTTCCCCCTCGGTCACGAGGAGGCCTAGTTCCTGTAGAGTAATGCTAGATAAGATGCTGGTTATAATTGTTATGGCGACTGCTTGGGACTAAGATTGAATAGGGTACATTGCAAACTATACTAGGGGTTCCAGAGCTTAGGTAATAACAATACGCACACTACGTAAGTTGTCCATATAAGAAAACCTAAGCATCCAAGCAGGCTAGATACATCCGGCGATTCTACTATAAAAAAATCTCGGTGGTGATTGTTGGATGAAACTTACTGTATTTCCCGCCTTCCATTACACCCCCCGGTGTAGTCAAAAAAAACCCCCTCCAAACGCAAGTAAAACTGGGCATAACAAAGCTTTTTTTCTCCCAGGTATTCTAATCTGATCAAAAAAACCCGGTATGCAGCAGCCATCTGCGAGCATTATATGAAGCCCACCTTCTAACGCCGCCCAAGAACTCTCTTTCTCCTTTCCTACATCCATCTACCCATCCACCCACCACTCTCTAATTCACTCATTCACTCGCATAGGAAGGAAGGGACTTGAAGTTTCCTTGCGATAGTTTTTTCTTTTCGCTTCTTTTTGTTGTAGTAAAGCGCCGGCCGCGTCGTCTTCTCGACCTTATCTATTCTTCTCCTCTCATTTGTGACTATCGATAGTCTTTTATTCCTCTCTGGAAGAAATCAACATCTCACTGTGCCTATTTCAGATTATCCCTCGGCGGTCCTTTCCCTTTATACACAACCGTGTAGACCTTTCATTCTCATTTTTATTTATTTTCGGAAAAGTTTGATACAATGGGTCCGGAACTTTTGATTCAGACGCTTGCGTCTTTGTTATGCCTGCCTGGTAAGTGACTTTCCATCTTTTCCTTCTTCTCATCTAGTAGTGCGAAGGACTAATGAGTGATGTTACAGCGCTGAACCTGGCCGCACCATTGCCTAATCCCATTCCACAAGTGATGGACTTTGGCATGCAGGGGCACGGGGATGGTGGGTTTGGAAATGGTGGAGGGTATGGCGAAGTCAACGGCGGTGGTGGCAATGGTGCTGACAATCGAGCCGGCGTCGGCTTGACGTATGAGAGTGCGGATACGACTGCGGATGTGGCGGCGGATATTGATATTGATGCCGACGCCGACGCCGACGCCGATGCTGATGCTGATGCTGATGCCGACGCTGATGCTGATGCTGATGCTGATGCCGATGTGGACGCTGATGCCGATGTGGACGCTGATGCCGATGCCGATGCTGATGCCGACGCTGATGCTGATACTGATGCTGATGCTGATGCTGATGCTGATGCTGATGCTGATGCTGATGCTGATGCTGATGCTGATGCCGATGCCGATGCCGATGCCGATGCTGATGCTGATGTCGACGGTGATGCCGACGCTGATGCCGACTCTGATGCCGATGCCGATGCCGATGCTGATGCCGACTCTGATGCTGATGCCGATGCCGATGCTGATGCTGATGCCGACGCCGATATGGAGTAGATGAAGACCGATATGGATATGGATATGGATATGGACGGGGACTACTATTACGACAAAAAATAAACAACAGCAGCACCAAAAATCCTCCCCCCTCCCCCCCCTTCCCCCCGCTCATTCCCCTTCCTTCGTTCAGACGCTTATCCACTTTTCCTTCACACCCACAATCACTCAAAAAGAAACCAGACATAGCTTAAGCGTGGGCCAAAGCCTCATTTCCATTTCCATTATATTCACTTTCATTACGTGTATAGTTCATCTCTTTCTCATCTTTCTGTTTTCCAATTTGTTGGTACTGTATCTTATTATAGATCATAGGTGGGGGTGGAATAGGAGGAGTGGGAGAGAGAAATTAGCAGTCATAAACAATCACTCGATCGATCCTTGACGTCATTCCCCTCAGCGTGGTTCCCCAAGTGAAGTTTCCTAGCATAACTTAATAGAACTGGGATTTGTGACAGACCGCGATCTGCCATTCCCAATCCAACAAAAATATCTGTTACCAATGTTAGCACCCGTATGTAGACGGCGGGTTCATGGCCGTTTGTGTGATTCTGTTCCTCTCTCGCCAGCAGACGCTAGATCAGTATAGCTTGGATAAAGCTTATGATGATGTTGAACAGAGCTGCCCCGCGCCGTCGCGGCTGCCAACATTAGCCTACTTCACTAAGCCCCCCCTTGTGGGAAAAATCGTAGCCCTAGAACCATTATACTCTCTCACAAATCCTCCGCCCCCAGATGATCCAAGTGAGGGGAATCCCTATTAGACTTTTCAACTCACCGTTATCCACGGGTGTAAGTGTGAAATCGTTCATCCAGGCCTCCTTAACGCGATCTCAATCCCCCCAGCCATCTCGGTTGGCTGTCACCGCCACAGCAGGAATAGTTCCGCACGGGTCCATCAAGAGTTGAGGTACTGATCCTCCCTTGGAGAAGTGTCACGAACTGCGTGCTTTAGCGCGAAATACCGAAAGGAGAGAGCAGAAGATGTACGCTTTTTGCGATATTTAGACTGAAACTAGAGTCAACGCGTCCGGCTGATATATCACCACTTTTTTTGGACGGAAGGGAGATTCGGCTAATCCAGCCCATATAATATCAAATTCAACTGAATCTTAAAACTCGAGTTCCAAAGAACCCCTCTAAGATTCGCGTAGAAACCTCCATTAGGACCCAAAAGTAAACGTGAAGGACTAGCAGATAAGGCACATACATCTGCCTTCCTGCATGAGGGAGATTCATATTTGACAAAATACTGACCACAGCCCTTCGAATCCTGCCATCTTCTGTATCAAGTAACAGTTTAGTCCCCCGCCAAAGCCACCCGGTGTAATCTCTAAAGTCTTAACGACAAAACTGATGCCCCCCCTCAGCCATGCTTTAATAAACAAGATATTTATACCCGCCACCAAGTCCCGAAGCACAAAAACATGGGTCGACTGTATTTTCCCAGGCGCTAATTTTGTTGGAGTATATGAGGTCTCCAATCGCGGGAATTGGGTAGTTACAGTAGTATCCCCAATGATCACTACGACCCGGAATTTAGCCGGAGGATTAGCGCCGCTAATATTGCCTTCACTCCAACTGCTATGGAGTTCTGTCGTGTATGATAATGACATCGTATTTCAGCTTAAATGGCTTCTCCTTAGAACTTGAGCTGTGCATAAGTGTAAAGGCTCGCCCTGTACAAGTGCAAACTATGAAGAGAAGGGACTAGTTAATAAAGCCCGCAACTGTGGAAGGGATCGATGTTTAGCATTTGCTGAGCGGCGGTTTTTGTCAGTGTATATCGGTTGCGAAGGTCATTAACTTCTGTGTGTTTATAGTCACCATCTGCGATATAAATGTCACTATTGAATATTGTTGTGCTAGGCGGGCTAGAAGATTTTCCGGCGCTCTATTAAAATTAGCAAACGTAAACCTTAGCTATGGAAGGAAATTCCTCACAGAAAGGGCAGGCGGTGCATCTACCTGTTGCATACCGTGCTTCGCTTGGATCTGGCCCTTGATACCGGCGGCTGCAGCTGCTGCTCGATGTCAGTTAGCAAAATTAGAGAAGGGAAGGGTGGTAGAGAGTGGACAATGGGCTGACCTGCTGCGGCCGCTGGGTCGGGTGGTACAGAGTTGACAATGGGCTTACCAGCTGTGGCTGCTGGGTTGTCCCTCGGCTCTTTCGCTGATTCGAGAGGGGGGGTCTCCGTCGATCTGATTGCCCATGCGGGACTCCGGCTTCTCCGGCAATCGTCTCGATGGGAGGAGAATTGGTGCGAGAGCGACGGTCATTCCAGCGGGTGGCGCCGTAACTGCTAACTTGTTTCCCTCTCTCGGACTCCCGATCGCTGTACTCCCTAACATGATCTCGGCCATGGGAAGTGCTTCTTTGAAGTTCATCCCTCCTGTCTCGCTTCCCACTCCCCGAGGGGTCATCAGCAATTCCAAATCAGTTTGCTATGGGAAGTGGTAGAGGAAGGAATATGAGGCGGGATCTGGATAAGTGCTGGTATGAATTGGGAGCGAAAGGTGGTCGAGTTTGAGGAGGGAAGGAAGGTTGATGGAAAGAGCAGGGGAGGACTATTAACAAGCTCGGTGTGGACACACGAGCATTCGGGTCGGAGGCGAGTGAATTCGTGGTTAGGTGTCAGGGTGTGGTTTGCGCTATATATTTGTGAATCCGGTAAGGGGAACAACGAACAGAGGGGGACGACGAACGATACACCAACAACCTAGTACGATAGCAAAACCTCGGATTTGGTAAGGCTGCCCGGTGTACCCTCCTATTCGCTGTCTCCCCATTACCAGTGGGATGGGGGCCTGAACAAGCCCCCCTTGCTCAGCCCTGTCATGTGGAGCGATTCCAAAATCGCAATGATTCCTGCAACAGGTCTATACTATCGTTAGCCCTACCCCCACAAGCAAAGAGCGAGTGAGATTTATGACTCGCGCCCTCAATCTCCTGGACTGGCCAATCATAAACACTTTTTTTACCTCACTCCAAGAAATTTTTCTTTCGCTGTGCTCTCGTTCGTTCAGCCTGCTACTGTAAATGCAGCCAGCTCATCCCTTGTGTCTAGAGTTTAAAATGACGGGGCTCCCTTAATGTCTAGAACGACTCTCTTGCTATTGAACCACATTCCGATTGTTTGCTGAACTAGCCTCTTCTTAGAAATGATCTTTTTTAAAGCCCATTCGTTGACAGTAACTGCTCCAAAAAGGTTGCACGCCAGGCATCTAAGTGAGGTATCTACTCAAACCCCCCGCTTAACGAATCACTCTAGGCCCTAATGTAGCCAGCAATGGGGGTACCCGACACCCGTCCCAAGTGTTTCTGCACCAGGCATATCCTGGATGGCCCCGCCCGCGATAACAAATGTCCCCATCAGGCATTAAACACATGGAGACAAACTACATCTCGTCAAGGATCAGATCCTTCAACCTTGCTGCCGGACCAATAACATCTTCCCCCCTTCTCATCAGTCTTTGTGATATCCCCCAAACCGACCCATCCCCTCGCACCCCGCAACTCAAGATATGCCTATAGGCTTGCATCGAACTCGCTAGTGCCCGGTACAATCGAGAGAGCAACTTAAATAGCAAAACCCGCACATCACAAATCCTCCGTCGAGCGTAATGGCCACGATAGGAATAGCTTCCCTAGGTTGACCGGCCACCTCCTGATGAGAGCCATCGTGCCCGTGGTAACCACCTGTCTCTTGTCCCTCTGAGTGAAAAAAAAACCGTCGTAGGCGTTCGGGTCATAGCCCATCCTTGCTCATTCATTCGTTTTCCTTAGAGCATTCTCGACGTGTTTGAAGGGCATCCGTTCTCGCATATCTGTTCGGACGAGTTCAACGGGTAAACCACCGGGTGTTGGCCCTCAAGGTCATTCATAATCGGGAGTAAGAGGTAAATCCGGCAGTACGGGGGCACCAGTTGACCCCTCTCCATCTTCGAAAGTCGCTTGGCCAGGAGGTTAGCAGCAGCTCTGTTTGCGCCAATTATCCTACCACATTCTGACACCAGGATCTGCAGTGCCGGGGAGTAGTCTAGTAGGAGCACGGGATTGATCCTAGCAAGAAGACTGATTAAATTTAACTCCTTGCGGACCGGCCCAGGACCAAGCATAGATCTCTAGCAAGAAGCCGATGACGTAGGGTTGTTGAACCCGCAGTTCGGACATAATGCGAACTGGTCTCCCAGATAATCACCAAAGCATATGCACTTCTGCACAATTGGGGTTAAGCAGGTTGGGGAATTCTAGCAGTAAAGGGAAAGTTAGCACCCTGAGCAGTTGAGACATGATGACTATTGAGGAAAGATTAGATAGAGTGGGAATGATCAATACCAGTAGGAAGATGAAAAGTTGGTTAAGATATGGAAGTGAGCATAAGATAAAATAGAATGCCGTACGATCATGGCCCAAGGCCACTATACTCGAGTGGGGCGGATGCAGAAAAGCCCCAGCCATGATGGGACACAAACCTGAGGACCACAATTGGCTGTCTCAGCCACAGTAGAACAAGCAACATTACAGGATGGCGCGCAAGCACTGGTATTATTTAAAACGTGCATCAATTATCTTTCTGTCATTAACCCCACGCCCACTCCAGTGTTCAAATATTGTTTTGGTTAGAGCCAGAAGGGCCACGGAGAAATGAGAAGCGATACAGTACCGCCTATCACACGCCAGCAACCTTCGCAAAGTCCGCTAAGCAAATCTCCTAATCCATCAAGCCAAGGCAGAGAGCAGAAGAAAAAACTGTTAAAAAGGACACCATCCCTTAAAGATCAAAGAAGAAAAAAGTTTAAACGTTAAAAAGCAATAAAATCATAAACTCCCTAGTAAAAAATATATGGCAAGAAAAGTTTTATCTCCAAGACCGGCTAGAACGCCTTCAGCCGTCTCGTCCAGTCTTCCTCAGCGGCTCTTGCCTTCAACTTTGATGGTTGTCCATCAGGACATCCCTCTCTCTCTAACCGCATGGGGAGAACTAGCTTGATTTCCGGGCACCATTTCCAGATTTTGTCTCTATGTTCCTTATCATCCCAGACTCCTTCAGGCAGACGTTGTCCACTCCATCCGAGATGATAACCCATGGGCTCCTCGTGCCAGACTTGTTCCACAGAAAACCTCTGTTCGGTCGTACCATTAGCCATCTTGGCACCCGGAAGATTCTGAAGACGCTGAACCAGCCAGAGATCCTCAAGGGCACCATCGTTTTCAGGACGGTGGTCGTTTTCAAGAACTTGGATAATACGGCTGATACGACGGATCGAAAGTCCACCGTTACCACCTAAACCATCGCCAGGTCCCCTAATTAATGTTAGTAACTACTTGGTAGATGGATTGGGTTCTGTTGGGCTTACCAAGGAGCCCCAACATAATCGTAATCGAGCCAGGAGTTAAGCGAAACGCCACTATTTGCGCACATAATACTATCTGTTTGGAAAATCAAGACCCATTCGACTTGAGTACGTTTGATCTCCGTTCCATCAGGGCCCGTGATCATTTGATCAATGTAGGGATCAGTCCAATCCCAGCTAGATTTCCCACCAACCCACTTCCAGAATTCGATGTCGGTCATAGTCCTGGAAAGCGGCTCTTGTCCTTTGACGGACCAGGTGTTAGGAAGAACAACCATCTCGAGCTTTCCCCTAGCCTCGTGTCGCTGCACGCCCAACGACTTGTTCAAAAACTGGATAGAAGCCTCAGAACCGACAAACTGGAATTTCCAATCCTCGGGTACGACGGAGATCATGTGAAGGAGAAGAGGGGCAAGGTGAGGGATAGGACGATCCTCGATAAGCAAAGCAACCTTAGATTCGTTGAACTTTGGGGCAGGGGGCTCTTCATGAGGCTTCTGGACCTCTGCTATCGGCTCGGGGTTGCATGTAACATTAGGGAGAAGGTCGGGCGAGACACCATTCGCCGAGCCTGGAAGATTAATGCTCGAGACGGTCTTTGCTGCAGACGGTCCGAAAAGGAACAGGAACCATCTAGAAAAGTTATCCGTTAGACCCCAAGCAAATGACGACCGACCAAAAAGCTGGGGAAGAACTTACAAGGCAAAAACAGATGCAGTACCGATGACTAAAATCTTCTTTCCAGCTGTCTTAAACGGAAGATGGTTTGAAAGCCAGTTGTATTTCTCGTGTGCATGATCCATCGTGGTGGGGAGGGAGGAGCAACCCTCGAGCAAAGATTAGCGAAAAGATCCGTTGGGCCTTGAAGTTGGATCTCGGGGAGAAAAAGGGTCACGACGACAAGATATTCGGCAGCGGAGGACAGGAATCAAGAGTGAAGGCGTTAGTTAGAGGAAAAAGGAGAGTTCGCTCTCAGAGTAGGCAGCCTGGGGTTTGTTCAAATTCCGACGTTCAGGACTGGGGAAGGAAAAAGGGGGTGTTGGAGGAATAAGGGGCTTTCTTCGGGCGCAAATAGCGACAGTAGGACGGAGTACTAGTAGAGTACGGTAGTGACACGAACGAGAGACTGGGGGGCAAAAAGACCTGCTGTATGATACCCAGAGCCATGCCTGTAGAGAAAAAACGCTCCAGTAAAACCTGTGTGTGAAGGGAGAAAAAAGACAAGATAGAAAAGGAAAGAAAAAAGCAAGAAAGGTTAGGATAAGTGGATATCACACCAACACGACCACCGGCATTTTTCCAAAACCTCAAATGAGAAGAAAGGAACGGCTGCCAGGCTGATTCTTGATACAGCAGGGGGTGGGAAATCATCGAAATCCTTGCGGCTGATGATCGTTCCAAATCGGGGGGAAAAGGGACGGAAATAGTATTAGTGCTTGAAACAAATCTGCTGGGGGGCAAGAACAATGGAAGCGTTCCCTGGGGGCCATACTGGGGGCTACGCGCTGAAGAACCAGATATACTGTGTATTCTAGAGTTTGATTGCTTGCCAATCTCTGATTTCAATCAAACGGGGGAGCCCTGGGGAGAAAGGGATCCTGAACCTCTTGCCCAGCAAGTTTTTTCGCAATAATATGATACATGTCTGGTAATTCCCCAGAAAACCTACCGTACTCGAGTAGAGTTTAACTGCCCACCCGCATCTACCAGTACTCTTGCAACGACAATCAGGGCTTGGATGCTTGTAGTATGTTCGTCTTGATACATACAGCTCCCAGGCGCTTCGGCCCTCCCGACTCTCATAATCATCAAGGCAATGCCCTTTTCGTCTTTCTCATATTTGGCTTAGAGTACTGGTGTCATACTAGACTGCTATTGAAACCCCTGGGCAAAATTAGGGTACTGTACAAGTACGGGTACTAAGGTATGATATGATAATGCCTTTGATGGATCCAGAAACCCTAACGATACTCGAGTAGCGGGGCATAAAAGGACGACAATCAGCAACGTTTCACATTCACCTTCACAATCACAGCTGGCCAGCGCCATCGGAGGGGCTGTGGAACCACCCCGTTTATTCCTGAAAATTCCCACGGAAAAAAGGTTCGGTGTGTCGGTGTCTGACTGTAGGATAAGGGTAAGACAATAGCGTAACCTGCTTTACAGTACTTGTACAGTAAGTTCACCGAATTCAAAAAATCTACGAGGGACGGGAAGGGTCCTGTCGCTCGGATAACGGTGGTTGATCTAACTTGACCATCGTGCTCTTCCTTCCTCCTTCTGCCGTACGATAGGTGTGAGCAGAGCCAGATTCCCCCCCCCCAGAATTTCACTCCCGTGCCCAATGCTGGGCCGCGAAGGGCCTGATAAAAAGAGCGAAGAAATCCTCAAAGCACACTGGCCGAAGTATATCGGGCACAGTACCGTATGGGTATGAGCTGGTCAGCACTGCCTTCGCCGCCTTGAAGGAGGGGGAGCAGTCGCGCGGGAATGCGAGCTTCCAGTTGCAAACTCTAATTGTGGAAACACACCTCCAAAAATCATCCTCACAGAGCCGGGTCACGCGATTTTTGTGACATGGCCCTGTGCACCCGAGGGCCCCACCTGTCGCTCCTCAGACCTGATGCCCGTAGACAATACCGGCGGTCCACCAGTATGCCAGGGAGGGTCGGTTAAGAATGTTATAATGGAGGATATATTACCGGGTGCATCACGCTAATAATAAAGTTAAGTGTTCACCCGGATTTTTCTCTCTGACTGCTGTGGATGGGCTGCTGCCTGTTCACTGGTAACACAGAAGTTCACGCATTCGCGCTTAGATAATTGACATCATTTCCTGGCACGATTTGTCTCTCGATTTGCGCCCCAGACTGAGACCGCTCCCGGTCTATCGATAAGAAACCTTATTCAATCTCACGAGGCAAGCCCCAGCGAATCCAGCATATATTCACAAACTCCCTCCTATGGGAAATATATAACCACTACCACTTCTCTACATAAGGCCTGACATCCAACTCCCAGGTGAACGTCGTCCTGGGCTGTGTGTGGAGATGCCAGTAAACATCCGCAATCTTTCAATGGCCGGTCGTTAGCTCTCCTCCTCTACCGTGTATATTTGACAAGACTAAACTCACAGAATCAGGGCTAATCTTGGCATCCTCAGCATCAAAAGTCCACTCCTTCGTCCTTGGAACATCGATAACTCCGTCAATGATAGCATGAGAAACGTGCACGCCCTGAGGGCCGAACTCCTTTGCGAGACTCTGACTAAGTGCTCTGGTAGCCCACTTCCCCGCTGCAAAGGCGGAGAAATTAGCCGAAGCTTTTATCGAAGCCGTTGCTCCGGTGAATACGAGCGTAGGCGGATACTCCAGATGCTTCGAAGCGAGGAGAAGTGGAATGGTAGCCTTTGAAAACAAGAATGCTCCCCGGCTACCATGCGTTATAGGGCCCGGTGTCAGCATTCTGATAAAGACAAAAAACGCGCAATCACGTCGTGGTTTGACACACCCTTGAATCCCCAAGATCTTCTCCCAGTCCTCCAGTGCTGTCTCAAGGAATGGTGCTCGGTTCCAGGAGCCTGCATTAAACACTGCGGCGGCCGTCGGAGACCCTGGGTACCTCGCTTTGATAGCGTCGAATGCTGCCATTACGCTCGCCTCTGAGGATACGTCTGTTGGGATACCGTATGCTGTCCCTCCGCTAGCTTCCACAGCTGAGACCACAGGGTCAATGGAAGCGGACGACCTGGAGAGAATTATGACGTTGTAGGCTTGGGCGAAGCGGCGGGCGATAGACAGACCGGTTCCGGTGCCAACACCGGCTATGACCGCGAGAGGTTTGGTAGACATTGGAGTTGGAACCGGAATTGGTATTGAGGTTAAGATTGGGAAGATGTAGTTAGATGTGACAAGAGCTGAGAGTTTTTGATAACCCCACTCTAATTCTGGAGTTCGGTCGGCTTATATTTTGAAGATATCTATACCAAGTGCTTAGAAATGGCAGTGCATGACGCAATAAGCTCGGTGGATGGTGGGCTGATTACAAACCCATATCATCAACGATCCTGCCTTCTCGGCCGGGACAGTCGTTCATCAGCAGGACTACTAGTAGTACAGCACAGTAAAGTAGATGATCAATTGGTCCGAATTTCCCTTTTTCCGGGCAAGTGTCGGGTTGCATTCGCCATCTATAGATTGCAATCGAATCAAAGAGTTGTGATTTTTGGTGTGTTCGAACATATTGATGGGGTTCGCCAAGGCTCTTATCAATTGGTAATCTAACTTAGCCACGGTACCAAACAGTTGAGACACGATGATAACTAATCTGGAAACGGTGAGGACTGCTTGCAAAGGCGCATCTTGAGGTATCATATCTCGAGTGGAATTGTCAGAGTTATGGATCTGGGTGTACTCGAGTACTCGTGCCTGCTTTTTTGGCACTTCTATGTTTGTGTAGAGCCGTTGCTCGTTTGGTGTTCTGGGTAGCAGGGCACTTCGCTATACTGGACGGGTGCCCCAGGGTATGCTATCTACAACCTGCGGTAGAGTGGAATCGGAAAACGTGGCAAGGGATTCTAGAGCTCTAATCACAGGTACTAGTAAGGCGATTAGTGGCCCGATCTAATCGACTTCTGTATTTCTAATCCTACTTTCCGATTTTTTTCTCTCTCGTAGTCTATAAGTGGGCAAGTGGGAGGTGGACTACCGTACTCGAGTAGTGCTCGAGCGCAATGGTCCGGCATTGCTTGGTGGGTATTTGGCACCGGAGAGAATAGTTACTCAAGGGTGTCGTTATTGTTGTCTGCCATTCTACCTATAATGGATGGTGTCCCCTTGAGGGTAGGAGCATTTGGACTTGCCCGGGTGAGAACAGCGGACGAGTGGTATGGTTGGAATTCAAGTCAAAGAATAAATTCATCCCTCAACTGGCTTTGATAATTGATGTGTGAAGAGAGGAGAAAGGTAGAGAAGGAAAACAATAAAGCTTAAGGACAACAAGGGCACCCTATCACGGGTATTCTTCCTTGCTCATTCTGGATATCCCTCTTGTCTGGTCTTTGACAATCTTCACCTCTTTTTCTCTTTTCGCCTGGTGGGCCCCATCGCCCCTTGTAATCTCATAATGTCCACAAATTGGTTACGAAGGAGTGACACGGCATGACCGTGAAGTTGCTCGTAAGTTACTGTGCGTCCTGCGAGACGCCTCACAGTACGTGTACAGCAGGGGTGGTTCGAGTTGATTTTAGACAAAATTCTGGGATGGTCCGCTGGGACTGAGATAGCGTCTCAATAGAGAAAGTATTCCTTGTGGTACGCCAGCATATTTACACCGGATAATGAAGTTACCAGAAACTTGAATACTATAGTATAGATCCTTTGAGCGAGGTTTAGGCCCACCGATGGCTCAAGCAGCGCTTAAAATGGGATTAGGTTTTGGGAAGTTGCTTACCACACTCCAATGCGCATTCAAAAATGTTTGGTTTGGTGAAGATGTAAAGTTATCAACGTTTAACTGTATCATAATGCTCCTTCATTTATCTTGGTGCAGGGAGAAACGCAACCCTTGGGACGTTCGTACCACGCCTACTTATTTCGCAGTCTGAACTGCGTATCTGACCTTTTCGACGTTCCCGCTAAAACGAACATACTGATATCCCCTCGACGGGATCTTGTGAAGAGGGGTATGATATGATACTTGCGCCTTGCAAAAGTTTCCGGAAATGTGGACTTTGGCTTGGCGCGAACTTACGTGAGGCTTGCCTAATAAAAAGTGCCAAGCCAGGTCTCCACATTTCCAGAAACTTTTGCAATGCACAAGTACCGTAGAGGGCTAGCCGCGAGGGTTAGATAATTTTGCCGTTCTAGTGCCTACCAGGCTTTTGGCTCAAACAGCAATCTAGGCAGAACGATCTCGCTCACTGGCAAATTACTTGCCCAAATGTTACAATCCCGGCTTTGTTCGGCACTGAAATATACTTAACACTGAGGTACAATCTTTCCCTACGTTGGGAGCACCCAGCAAACCGAGAAGGGGGATGCCCGATACTCCATTTGGGTTTAGCAAGGCGGGCTAGAGATGAATAAACTTCCTGTCTATGAGAGAATGGAGTTTAGTTGAATGGTGTAATACTGAGTCGGTGAATGGCGGAGAAATACATGCTTTGGACTTTTGATGTGATGAGAAATATTCAAGCCCTTTTTGCTTAAACCGGGATACAGCGTGTCTTCGAAGCCGTATTCAATCAAGCCTACGATGTTATATGAGGACAGTATTTTGCTCGCGATTGAGCGATGTGAGGAATACTGACTATTGTTGACTGAGCCTGAGCCTTCTAATCCAAGTTGTTTAAGTGCTACCATCCTGCTGGCTTTGCCGGGTGCTCGCAACGTAGGGAAAGATTGTAACTCCAAGCCTGAACCAATAACATATAACCCTATCCAAAACAGGATTGGTAGTAATGCACCCAACCACCCAATCATCTGCAATTGCTCCCGGAACGCGTCGCACCTCATAGCCCCGTCCCGCGGGGTGTCCAACACCAACCCCCAAGGTTCCACCGTCAGCGGGTGCATAACATGTTTTCTCAGGAGTTCATGGCTATAACCTACTACCTAAGTTAACCGGACCTTTTTTTATTTTTAACTTCCCTTCCCTCATTCGGATCTTCACTCTCGTAATCGGACGAGAACCTTTTTGCAAGCAGTCTAGTGTCGCCCTCCCGAAGAAATCGAGCAACTCTTACCTCACACACGCGAAGGTCTTAACAAACGCTCGGGTGGGTGTTTTTATACGTCATGCAACTCTCAGCGCTCTTATTCACCCATCTCCCGCAATACTTACTCAACCTCACCAATCCCTCTGCTACTCCCCTCCCCACCTCTATCACCAATCCGAGTTCGTCGATTTTACCTGAGGATATGGCCGGGGCAAAATTTACTCTTCCGGCATTGCCGTATGCTTATGATGTGAGCTTCACCCCTCATTTTATTTTAATATGCGGTCTTGCAAGAGGATGAGGGCTCCATGAGGCTGGGCTTGTTTTCGAGACCTTGCGGGAGCTGGTTTGAGTGATCGTATTCAATCGTGCGGTCGACGGGTGTAATTTTCCGCAACTTGAGTAGTTTTATCAATGTCTTTGGGGTTTGGGAAGCAGGACTCAAGGAATCCTTGTGGCTCACACCGCTCTGCAGGCGCTGGAACCTTACATCTCCGGCCAAATTATGCAAATCCATCATTCCAAACATCACCAAACCTATGTCAACAACCTCAACGCCGCCACTGCGAACCACGTCAAGGCGCTTCAGGAAAATGACGTTCGCGCTCAAATCAATCTCCAGCAAGCTATGTAATATCTCCCTCTTGCGTCGCTTATTTTTTTGTTTGAGGTTTTTTATGCTAACTGTGTGCATAGTAAGTTTAATGGAGGCGGACATATCAACCATTCTTTATTCTGGGCTAATCTTGCACCGGCCAACCTCTCTCGGACCAATCTAGAATCGGCACCAAAGCTTGCAGGAGCGATTTCCGCCAAGTATGGAAGCTACGATGAGTTTAAGGGTGAATTCACGAGTGTGCTTCTAGGGCTACAAGGCAGCGGGTTCGTGCGCAAAAACTCAAGTTTAGTACTAACATCTGTTGGATCAGAGTTCTGACCTCCTAACGCACAGATGGGGTTGGCTCGTGAAAAACAAGAAGACTGAGCAACTCGACATAGTCACCACTAAGGTTAGCCCCTATATACTTAGATATTGATGATCACTAATGGATTTTGGGCATAGGATCAAGACCCTGTCGTTGGCGATCTCACACCTATCTTTGGTGTTGATATGTGGGAGCATGCGTACTATCTTCAGGTAACTACCTCTTCTGCTAAGGGTGTCTGAAACTAATGAAAGCAGTACTTCAATGATAAAGCTTCTTATGTCAACGGGATCTGGAATATCATCAATTGGGATACCGCCGAGGAAAGGTTCTTGGGCCGTAACGGAGCATTGAAGTTGTAGGTAATAGTAGACCTTTCTTGAGAACCGCAGAAGTTTTTATCCGCATTTTTCAGTCGTGCTCTTAGTTGTGGCTTGATGCAATGAGGACAATTTGGAAATTTTCTCTGTTTCGAAAGCTCCAGAATAAAGCGTCCCGTAATTTCGTAGCCAGATTTGCTATTCCAGCAGTAAAAAAAAAAATTAGGTCTGTCGAGTGATCACTCGTGAATCTCCTGAGAGAGAGGGGCGCTCGAGCGCAAGAGGTCAGGTTAATTCTCCCAGCTAAGCAGGCAATCTTTTCCATATCATTCAGAGAACCGAGCAGTCTTAGCACGGACATGCTATGATTGCCAATGAGCGCGCACCCCACTTGTTCCCATCTACGACGTCTCTGGCGCATACCTTGGGCATTCACCTAGGGTTGAATTTCCCTCTCAGGGCTTCGGGAATATTCCACCCTTGAGGACTAATGTTCTTTGTGCCGGTAAGTATATAGCCTTGAGGGGTCGCGGCTTTCTCTGCATAGCTTCCTGATATCAGTTCTTCTGAGAGGCCGCTTTCCCAATTCGCTCTCTCTCGCAACCCAGCTGTCCATCAAGAACCTGAATTGTACTCTGCTAACTGACGTGCGCATCCTGTAGCCCTGGGATTACGCACGCAATCGCGTTCCTCCCTTTCTCGTGGGTCGTGACTCATTTCGTTTGTTTGCCCTCTCTTGCTTCCTCTTGTTTCCCTCGCTCCTCTCTCTCCCTCTTGTTTCCCTCTCTCCTCCCTCTCTCCCTCTCTCCCTCTCTCCCTCTCTCCCTCTCTCCCTCTCTCCCTCTCTCCCTTCCCTTCCCTTCCTTCCGCCCCTCCTCTCTCACCCTTCCCTCCCCTTCCCTCCCTAGAAACTTTTCTGCTTAACATCTCCCCTTCATAACACCTTACTTTTATCTATCATTATCTAACGAAGCCCCCGAGCGGTTTCTTCACAGTTACTGCTCAACCATAAACTCTCCCCCAAAAGATAGCTGGTTTAAAAATGTCTAAACGTCGCTCTCGTTCTCCAGAGGGAGATGACGGCCACAGAAGGTCCCGTCAGAGAGACTATGGTTCTAGGGATCACCTTGACAATAGCGGCAGCTCTCGTGATGATCGTGATCGCTATTCTAGCTCTGGTCGAGATAATCGGTATGCTATTAACCCTCCTCCCCGTTTGATCCACTTACTATTATCCACTCCAAATAGCCCTTGCTTTAGCGCTTTGTGAGGCTCAGTAAATTTTGGCAATTGACTAACATTTTTTTCATTTTTCAGCGGAGCGCGAGATGCCCCATCCGCTTATAGCGACGACCGCCGCCGCCAGAGAGATTCTGGTACCAATTATGGAGATGATCGCCGCTTTAATCGTGGCGATGACCGTCCTCAGTAAGTTAAGATTCTCTCACTTATATCGTAAATTCTGTGCAAACTCGACCCACTGTCATATGTCTTGGGGCAGCCACTGTTTCTCTTAAGGCATAATCCTGGGGCGGGCGCTCCCGTTAGTCTCCCATACAGATAATAGCAGTGGGTCGGGTTCACCCAGGATTTCCGGTTGCTGTGGGAATACTCTTTTTTAATTTTCGCACACCATTAATTTTTGGGCAAATACAGTGATCGTTCAGGTTATGTCGATGACCGCAGAGGCTACTCTGGCCGTGTTACCGGGACTAACGATGTCCCTGTTGGCAGCCGTGATGGCCGTTCGCCTCCTCGTGACTCCGGTCGTGAGCCTGCTCATGGTGGTCATTCTGGCTACGGTAGACCCGGAGGCGGCGGTGGCGGAGGAGGCTATGGTCGAGACCAAGGCACTGATCAGGGCCGCAGTGGTGCGTTTAGCCTTCCACCCGTGTCATGATGTCCCGTCACTCGTTGGGTGTAAATGTTAATTGAGCACCTATAGGCACCGACTATGGCCGCGGTCAGAGTGACTATGGAGGTCGTGGGGGTCGTGGCCATGACAATTATGGTGGAGGCGGTGGCGGTGGCTATGGCGGTGGAGGCTATGGGGGCGGCGGTCGTGGGGATTATGGAGGTCGCGGCGGTCGTGGGGATTATGGAGGTCGCGGTGGTCGCGGTGGTCGCGGTGGTTATGGAGGTGGTGAGTATCCTCTCTTTCGCTCCGCCTCCTCCAATCGTCTACTTACTATAGTTAAACAGATCGTGGTGGGGGTGGTGGCCGCGGTGGCTATGGAGGCGGATACGCCGCTCCCTCTGGCCCCCCTCTACCAACTGAGATTCCAATCCCTGCCAGTGGGGAAGAGATCCGCCTTGTAAGTTGTAATTTTTGGCGCTCGGCTGCTACGATTGACTAATTATTTTTTCGATAGCCCGCTCGTGAGGTCCAGGGCTCCGGAGAGCCATACAGAGTTTGGGCAAACCACTTCGTGATCCAGTCCTTGCCAAAGCTGCAACTTTATATGTACGATGTACGTTCTCCGCTTTACCCTCTGAGGGATCTGCTCAGCTAATTTCATGACTCCTAGATTCGCGTCACTGCTGCTGGAAAGAAAGAAGATTCCAATGAAGAGGTCAAGCAGTGCCCTCCAGCCATGGTCGGTCGTATTTTGCAAACTCCACAGGCCAAGGAAATCCTAGGCGATGGGTTTGTATTTGATGGTAATTATACTGACCCCCTCGCTACCGGATGGTTGTCTAACATGTCTTAATCTAGGTGTTTCTATTGGATGGGCTACCAAGAAACTCCCAATCGAGGGTGATACTGCTACGTTTGGCTTGGAGCTCCCAGGTTCTCGTCCTGGAAGAACCTTCGGATGCACCATCGGAGTTCAGTATGATGGTCCATTCAATTGCGACGCCTTGACCAACTGGGTTTTAAGGGAGCAACAGAAGGGGATTACTGTTGAAGCCCTTGTAAACTATGAGCAGGACCAGGAAGTACTTCTCTGTCTTAAGTTCATCAACTCGCTTTTGCGCAAAGAGTGTACCGAGAGGTTCGTCAGTGGTCAAGGGGCCAAGTCGACTACGTTCTTTGATAAATCTCGCGATGGCAATACCTCCTTGACCCTCAACTCCACTCAAGGCGTGATCGAGGCCTGGCGTGGATTTTACCAGACCGCCTCTGCCCGCTTTGGGCAAATTACAGTGAACGTCGACACCGCTACTGCCACTTTTATTAAGCCTGGGATAAATTTCATTGATGCAATCTCTAAGTTTTCCGGGGTTCGGCAGGAGGACCTTGAACGCGGGTTTGACGGTAATCGTGAAAGAATCTTGGAGGCTGCGAAGAAGTTTAGCGGCGTCGGATTCAGGGTCAAGCACCTCAAGAAAGGCTCAAAGGGCGAGGTTTCCAGGCGTGGGTTCAGACTTACGCGTTTGAGTGCTGAGGAAGATACCTTCCAGATTAGAATCTGGAGCACCGATGACGAGGGGAATAAGACTTTCACCCTGGAGGATATCAGTATCGCTGAGGTACCTCTTACCCCCTCTACGTCAGATACCATCTTGCTGACATTCAGACTAGTACTATTCCCGCCAATACGACATCAAATTGAGGTATCCGAAGCTTCCCACAGTCGAAACTAGAAAGGGGGACAAATATCCCCTTGAGTTGTGCTTTGTTGACGATGTATCATCCCCCAACCCCTCTTCTAGTATTCTTTTGTGGAATACGTTCTGACATTGAGTCACAGGCCGAACGCTGGAAAGAGCTGCTCCAGGGAGCCGAGACTGCAGAGTTTATAAAGTTTGCTGCGGCTCCGGCATTTGCCCGCCGGAGCCAGATCGAGGAGAGCTTGAAAAAGATAGGCTGGCACAATATGAAGTCGCTCGAGGAATTTGGTGTCTCCGTTAAACCACAATTCGTTGAACTGGAAGCCAAAATCCTACCTTCCCCGAGGGTAGTCTTCGGCCAGGGAACTGAGAACTCCGGCCCGAAGAATGGCCGTTGGAACCTTAGGGGAAAGAAATTCTATAAAGTGAGACAAGCTAACCCCATCATCCAAACTAGAGGGTTTTGTTAATAATTTTATTGGTTTTGTAGCCCGCGACTCTCAGTGGTTATGGTTTGCTATACGTTCCCGGCGGCCATGGTATGCGTGTTGACGAAAGAGGCATTGACACTTTCACCAAGACCTGTGGGCAACAATTTTCCAACTACGGACTCGCTACGAACCCTAGATGCTCCTCTCTGTGGTCCATGGCCAATCCACAAGGAGATTTTGAGCGTCAGATTCATGAGCTGATATCAAAGCTTCAGACGAGCAATGGTGTTAGGCCTAATCTCCTAATTTTCATCCTTCCAAATGTTGCAGTCGAGCCGTATTGCACTATTAAGAAAATTTGCGACACAACCTTCGGAATTGCCTCGCAGTGCATGGTTTTGGAGAAATGCTTCAACCCGAAGGGTCAGCTTCAGTACTTGGGGAATATTGCCCTCAAGGTCAATGTTAAGCTTGGTGGATCTAATGCGGTTATTGAAGATCCCTTCCTCATCAAACAGCCAACAATGATTATGGGCTGCGATGCCTCACATCCGAGCCCCTCGCAGCGCAGAATGGATCCCCCACCACCAACCTTTACTGCGATATCTGCAAGCTATGACCGCCGTTGCGCCAAGTACTCGGCGGTTACAAGCTGTCAAGATGCTGGGCAGGAGGTTATTCAAGACTTTGGTGCAATGACTCAGGAATTGTTGAAGCGCTTCCATGAACAAGCTAAACGTGATCCTTCTGCTATCATTTACTTCCGCGATGGGCTCTCTGAGAGCGAGTTTGATAAGGTTGTTCGTCATGAGCTTGCGGAGCTCAAAAGTAAGTTGTTTCTCCTCCCTGCACTTGATTTTTTATGACTAATAGATCGGTAGAGGTTACCAAGGCCAAGGTTTCGGTGATTGTTTGTGTGAAGCGCCACCACACTCGTTTCTTTCCCCTTGATAAGGGCGACAAGAACGGGAACATTGCTGTCGGTACCGTAGTTGAAAACGGACATGGCAAAGATATCTTCATGGTTTCGCACGCTGGCCTTCAGGGAACCGTTCGCCCTACCCATTACATGATGTTACACGATGAGAACAACCTCACTGCTGTGGACTTTCAACGCATCTGTAACAATGTTTGCTATGCATACGGACGTGCCACTGTCTCTGTTAGCATTGGTTGGTTATCTTGTCCTCGTATCATTAATATTTTTCTAACAAAGTCACAATCTACAGCTCCGCCGGTCTACTATGCTAACCTCGCATGCGATCGCGCCCGCTCGCACGTTGTGCATACTAACCAAGGGCAAAGTGAGCTTTTACAAGTCCACGACCTTCTCAAGTACTCTATGGTAATCCTTTATCCATTTTCCTCATTGCGATACTTGTGATTGGATCACTGACGTTTTCGTGGCATAGTGGTGGCAGTAGTTGATGGATACCTTCCCGCCTGTCCCGGTGTTTGAGTCTTCAATTCACCTTCGGCCAAAGGGTTGCCTGTATCATTTTTTTCCATTTCATAACCAAGCGGCCTAGTGTTTTTCTTGTCTCTCATCTTGCCTGTGCTCTAGAGCATCTCTAGAGGTTATAGGCTGAGTGTCATCTATCAAGTAGTACATTAGAGTCGCTTAATAAAACTACTTTAAAAACTTATTAACGTGGTCATAATTCTGTGGTTCCTATTGTGAGTGATAGGTTATCTATGGAGTTCCGTCGTGCTCCACCTGAAGTCTTAGAAAACTGTGTATATTGGAGAGTATCCGTCGAATACAGTTGAGGACTTCCGGCAGGAATTCAGAGAAATCTAGACCATCCCAGTAGGCTACCCGCGAGGAAAAACGGTTGTCCATATCTCTAGATTACGGCCATCGCGGTGAAATGAAATTACACATACGAATCCAAATAAATACTAATTGGAAATTCCTTTTCAGAATCGCATCCTGCAGTAGTTTATGGGTTCTCTATTTTGTGTATCGAGAAATAAGGCTTCATGTATCAAGAATTATGGCCTTGGGGTTGATTGACGAATTGTGACCTTTCAACTCTCAGCCGAGGGTGTAACTTAGTTCAGATTTTGGAAACTGGGGATTTAAAATTGATTTTCTAGATTTTAGCGTGAGGATACATTATGATATATAAAGCTATGATCAATAAGTCTGTACACCAACCCCACCGGTAGCTTCACCAGGTAATTCAGCCGCAGCTTCAATTAATCAATTGCACCACCAAAAATAAAGCTAAAAATACAATAAAAATATAGACTGAGAGCTATTTCCATGGTGTTTAATACTTGGTGTACCAGCCTCGATTTCTTCGTACTGCCTGGTAGTGTTTGGGCATTGAGTTGATCAAGCCATCGATTAATGCCTGGGGGACTGCACACCACGCTGCCTTCAGGGCCACAATGAAAATGACTCTACTCGCGGTATTATCCTTAAGGTCTTTCAAGTATGTATGGTTCTTGCGGAGGATACCCTTCATGGCCTTCCAAACATGCTCAATTGGGTTTAGATCGGGACTGTGTGGGGGGTGTCCGGCGACCCAGATGCCATGCGATTCCAACCACTCTTTGGTGACCTTTGCCTTGTGGATTCTCGCGTTATCTTGCAAAAAAAACCTTCCAGGAGTATAATGAGGCAATAAACCTTCCTCCAGGATCTTAATATAAGAGCGAGCACTATAGCCATTCATTGGAGAGTCCTCATCCCGCTCCATAACCTGTAATCCCCACCGCCCCCCCTTCCAGATAGCCCCCCAGACCATAAATGAGAGGCAAGACTTGACATGTTCACTCTCATTGACAGCCCATTGTTTCCATTTATCCTTTGGGAGTCGAAAAATCCAACCGTCTGGACAATTGGGTGAGTTTTGTACGGAAGACTTATCGCTATAAATGCCCTAGGGAAAATGTTAGTGCAGATCATCATAGGGGAGGCTAATACATGCACATACCTCCACCAATTCTTGGTCTTTCTGACGATAATTACGTGCTATCTGTAGCCTTTCTTTCACATCCTTCTCCTGTAGGCGAATTCTCTTACAACGCCTCCATTTGCGACGTAAATTGGGCCCAAGAGCGCGCCGAACAGTATTGATGCACACATTGGCACCACTAACCTCAATGAGGTCACGAAAGTATATATTAGGGAAACCTCTCACAAGGCGAAGTAAACAGCGTTTAATTTGACGATTTAGCTTCTTTGGACGACCCGTTCTAGGCCTGGAACCAAAGTGGTTGAGCTCGCGTGCCCGTTTGACGGTGCGGTAGACAGTCTGCCGGGTACACCCAAATTCTGAGGTGACGGCCGATGATTTCAAACCCAAACTTATTGCCTCAAATATCCGTGCTCGGTCATGGGAATTTAGTTCTTTTCATCGCTGCTGGGGAGTTTGCCGATCTCCACTTATAACAGTACCAAAAGCTCGCTGAGAAGTCATTTTTTGGTGGTGATGTGAAAAATAAATAAAATTGGAAGGGTTGGAAGGGTGTTGTGTAAAAACGCGTTGTGTCCTAAACTAGGTGGGCTGGGGTGGGGTTCGTGTACAGACTTATTGATCATAACTGTATTATACTATACAAGGACCACTTCTAAACCCCTTCCAGATTCCCACGGGAAGTCCCCCAGCACGTCAGATCCTAGCGAAAGCCGCCGTCACCCTAGTATAGTACAGTGCACAGAATGAGAGCTATGAAGAGTTCATTCTGCACCATCTGATCCGTAAATCCGATCTTCCGCGGCTGCATGCCTATCTCCTTTCTCCATCGCAAGTTGTTGGGGAGGGCTTCCTCCTCCTCCTCCTCCTCCTCCTCAGGAACCTCGCTTCACTTCAATGGGCTTCTATGTATATGACCGGTTCACTAGATCTCTATCATCCCCCTAGTAGAAAAGACAATAAAAAACGAAGCAATCACCCGCCTCCGCTGATGCGTGCGGTACTCTACGCCAGAGAAGCTTGGAGCTCCCCCGTCTCTATTCTCCGTCTGTTTTGTCGTTCAGCTGGCCCCACCAGCAGTTTGAATTAATCAAGATCTTCGTGAACACAGGGTCGGTGCCATAATGCTTACAAGTGATGAGGTTCCGCAACGCCATTCCGAAGCCTTTAAGGTTCCAAGCTCTGCCTTAATCTATGGTATATATAGTACACTACAGCACTGGTAGGGCGCCTACCTGTATAATATAAGAGCCTAAATTCAGCGGAAAAAAAAACAACTCTATCCGTACCGCTACGAGCAGCGAAACCTTTGGCGTGCTAGTTCCAAAGATGGAGAGCAGGTGGTTCCGAGGCTGATTTTCTCATGCACGGTCCAGTTGTAGTTTACCGGGGATGTTCAAGCCAATATCCCGATGATATAGGCGTGTTGGTGTGGGTACGTGGGACGGTTGTGGCGGGCCTGCAGAGGGGTTTCTGGTCTGGTACGGGAGGAGGATTGAGGTTGCGCAGAGTGCTGATCGCCGAACACATAGTGAATATTTGGGATTAATTTTGGAATGTTCAGTAGGGAGAATTGATAGGGCTGTATTCCTCCTTTCGCTCACTTATCATATTCGCCAACTTTGCTTGCTCCCGCCCACCTCGAAGGTCTCCATACTATACAAATAAGCAGAAAGCTACAGGAATGAATTGAGCGGGGAGTTACCACATCAGCCCAAAAACCAGAGATGCCTACCGTAAATCCACACCCGGCGGGTATTAGTGACATCTGTGCTCGACAGAACCGGCCCCTTGGTAGGGCTAAAGCATTTTATTATGATATCATACCGGTAGTATGATACCAGAATTTCTAAGCTATCAGTGCAGTACCATTGTAGTTTATCAAGCTAGCCGATTCACCGCAAGAGTTCTAGGGTGTTTGTTCATCGCAGCGCGCGACCTACGTTGTGCCGTGGAGAGCTACTGAACGAGGTAATTTGGGGCATTTCCTACTACCGGCGCGGCAGGCAGAAGCAGAGTGTTGCTGGTAAGAATTTGGGGGAGGTTGATTGGATGGTTCTAAGGTGTTCATAAGGTTCCACAGACGACCCCGCTTTCCTTCAGCCCTCAAGAGTTCTCGTGCCAGTAGTCGCTGACCCCCTCATCCATTATCCACGATATCCTAAGCAGCAAAAACGGAAAATGTCGCAATATTTTAGTAACAACACCAACTCTGTGAACACGGCCATTAGCGTGTCGAATAGCTATATCATTGCCGATGACCGGTTTCAAATCTTGGCCTGGTTATCGCCACTAGACCCCAGGTTACGGCACCAGGATATTCAAGGCCGCAGGGTCGGGAAGGTAGGGGAATGGCTCCTGCAGACCAAGGAGTTTGAAACCTGGTGCACGGGTAGCGAGGGAGGCGAATCCGATAATGCAGTGCTATTTTGCTACGGAGATCCCGGGGCTGGTAAGACGTATATTAGGTACAAAGAGTGAACCTCGGCGGATGGAAAGAAAAGAGCAATTACTGACAAGCCGCGATGTTAGCTCACTAGTAGTAGACAGCTTGTGCGATCAGGCCAGGGAGCGGGGCCTCGCTGTTGCGTGTTTTTACTTCGACTTCGCCAATCAAAAGGAGCAGTCCCCCACAAGCATGCTGGGTGCCATCCTCAAACAGGTTGTGGGTGGACTAGAGGAGATGCCAGGGGAAATAGCCCAAACATATGAAGACCAGGGAAAGGTGATTGGGGGACGGGGGCCGCAGCTTGCCGACATTGTGAAGATGCTACATATCACCTCTTCCAAAAAACGCACATTCATATGCGTTGACGCACTAGACGAATGCCTGGTAGGATATCGAGTCAAGGTTCTTGACTCGCTCAACCAAGTCCTCCAAAAGTGTCCAGGCACTCGAATATTTATAACTGGAAGACCACATGTTCAGCCTGAAATCGCAAAGCGTCTCCCTGGAAGAGTAAGGAGTGTATCAATCACTCCGAGGAGAAATGATATCATCGGATATATTCGTGCAAGGCTGGACGAGGACATGACCCCGGACGCAATGGATAATATTCTAGAAGCAGAGATCATAGAGAAAATCCCAGATAAGATCTCGAAAATGTATGTACGATAGAAGAAATGACACTCTCTGGAGCTATCAGGTAACTGATAAATATCTAGATTCCTACTCGTCTCGCTAAGCATCGATGCGATCCTTCAAGAAACCACAATTCATCGCAGGCGGGAGAGGCTCAAGGCAATGACCGATGGGTTGGGGTTGGGGAATGCTTATGGCGCAACACTAGATCGGATAAAGGGACAAGGAGGAGAGAGATCGAGGCTTGGTATGGCTACTTTGATGTGGATCTCGCACGCGGAGCAGCAATTGAAACCCGATGACCTCTGTCACGCCCTAGCAGTCGAAATAGGGTCGCCGAATCTCAACACCGACAATGTTCCTTCAATAGGGACATTGCTAGCTTGTTGTCAAGGACTTGTTTTCGTAGACAAGGAGGCTTCTACAGTCAGGTTAATCCACTCTACCCTCCAGGAGTATCTCCTGGCTCATCCCGAACTTTTTGGTACACCTCACTCGACAATAGCGGAAACCTGCTTGGGCTATCTGAATTCGCAGCATGTCAAGGCTCTTTCGACCAGTCCCCCTCCTAATCTCCAACACTTGCCCTTTCTCGCATATTCCTCACTCTACTGGGGAGTCCATGCGAAAAGAGACCTTTCGGATTGCGCGAAATCGCTTGCACTAAAGCTATTTGACGACTGCGAGAACCACATATCCACTAGAATACTCTTGGGGGCACAGGAGCCGTGGCGGGGCGCTGATTTTGATAATCCCTCCCTATTTAGTGGTCTGCACTGTGCTTCCATCTTCGGGATTGATGAGATTGTAGCTAGTCTGGTAAAGATGGAAGGTTGTGATGTCAACAAAAAAGATTGCCTGGGTAATACATCTCTCAAGTGGGCTGCTCACTATGGGCACGAGGGAGTGGTAAAAATACTGCTTGGGCGGGGCGACATCAATCCCGATATACCAAATAATGACGGCGATACACCACTCCATCGTGCTGTTGTTCATGGGCGCGAGGGAGTGGTGAAGATACTGCTCGGACGGGACGACGTCAATTCCGACAAACCAAATAATAACGGCCAAACACCGCTCTGTTGTGCTGCTATCAATGAGCACGAGGGAGTGGTGAAGATACTACTCGGGCGGGATGACGTCAATCCCGATAAACCAGATAATAATGGCCGAACACCACTTTGTTGGGCTGGTATTCATGGGCACGAGGGAGTGGTGAAAATACTACTTGGACGGGGCGACGTCAATCCCGACAAACCAAATAGTGACGGCGACACACCACTCCATCGTGCTGCTGTTCATGGGCGCGAGGGAGTAGTGAAGATACTGCTCGGACGGGACGACGTCAATCCCGATAAACCAAATAAGTACGGCCAAACACCACACTATTATGCCGTTAGTCAGCAACATGAGGGAATTATAGCCCTACTCCACTCCCAGAAAGCTACAGCCCGCAGCACAGCCTAGGGCCGGAGAGATTTCCTCGCCGCCTCAGTACACGGGATGCCTATCTTCCTCCGCGATAACCCCGTTGACATGTTGAAGCTATTGTTGCCGTCCGCTCCTCTTTCTCTCCAAATACCTTTCCTCCCTTTCTAGCGCGTAGAACACTGTCTTAGAATCAAGCCTAGACACACCCCTAGTGTAGCTAGCCCAATGATACCCCATGCAACTAGAATGCATGCATTGTACATCGTCGCACCCACCTGCGCCCCCCAGACGTTTTTCACATATTGTCACTGTAACTTCCCAGTTTTCAACATACAGATCTTTATCTCTATTGTATTGGATAGCTTCGGTTCATTTTATGGCTACTCAAAAAAAATGTACATTAAACTTACTTTCGTATTCATATTTTCTAATTTTAGATTCTAATTCTGCATTTTTCGCATTTTTCGCATTTTTCTCATTATTCTTTCCTCACCTTTTCTATAGAATTAATTGTTTTTCTGTATAGTATATCTCCTCCTTGCTTCCTTTCCCCCTCCTATCCCTAGATGAAGGGCGTAGTAGTACTCGTACACATTTGTTACTATCGCCCAGGACTCGGTCAAGAAAAAGCTTTCCCTGGGCACACACATATTTAGTCCATTTCCAACTGAATTTTGAAAAGCGAGGTTGAAAGTTTTGCGGTGCGGTGCGGTGTGGTACTACTACCATTAGTTCTTATGGAGGATTGACTAATTAGTCACGATAACGCACTCCCTTTAATAGATGATAGCATACCTATTGGGCAATTTTTACACTACGCGGACGACCGAGTTAGAGGCGTGACAAACCCCTCCAAATTACAGTATTCCCTATTATGAACACTACACTATGAGGGTGCTTTGGGGCAGCCAATTCGATATAATAGAATAGGAGGAAAAGGACACAAGACCACCTTAGAAAAACTAGTGGGGCGACCCCCCTTAATCACATGATATCACTCACATCTCTCTAACTGCTGGTAGCTGACGCATCTGAATTTTTCGCCGGCCCGGGAAACATACATACAGCGTTTGCAAGCGGCTAGTCCTGCTAGACTTGGGGTCCGGGGTAGCAGGGCTCGGTTTTTGTGGTGGGTGGCCGGGCCGGACTGCAGACCATAGTCCGGCTTTCAGGGCCTATCTGACCGGTCCTGGCCGAACTGCAGATATCTGCAGGCTTTCGAGTCATCAGATATTCCCAGGCATCTGAAAGTCTCTGCTACCATAAACAAAATATTTACCAATCTGATGGCATATTCCGAAAGTCTGGCCTGTAAAGCCCAAGTCAGGGCCGCTTGCGGACGCTACATACATACAAAACGACATGACCATAGCCTACCTAATCTTTCATAACGTCGCTAGAAGGGATGGAATGAGGGATGTTGAAGAAGACACAATCAAGCTAGTGCACGTAGTGGGGTGTTAAATTTCTACTGTATTATAGTAGTTGCCACTATACCTTAGAGTACTCGTTCGGTCACTCAATAGGATGTAGATATATTCGTGAAGTGCTTTATCGTAAAGTACCTCTATTTTCGCTCGTCATGCATGTGCATAGTACATAAGAGAAGGGAGAGGAAGAAAAAAAAGAAGGCTTGGGAAATGACTAGCTTGTTGGCATAGCTGATCATATTTTCAGGTTGACGGGTGGAAAGTCTCCCAATAGCCGGGGTGAGACAACATATTTGAATACCAGCACTAACTATCCTAGACCATCAAAAGTGGAAGCTAGGGAGTTCCCCTAGGAGGTGGGCGTAATGTCCAGAGTACGAACCGTAAGGAGAAGAGTTATAGTAGAAATCGATTGTAGATGAGAAAAGTGGATGCTACTTGTAGACTGCCGGCATAATAATATTATAGTGTATTTCTTTCGAAGCCTCGAGTAATTGCTCTATCCCCTCTGCCGATCTATCCTATGGGGGTTTATGTAAGAAATAGATTATCTCGGTTGGCTTGACCCTTGGCATGGAAGGGACAGGTCATGAGCGATAGGTTGTTCCTGTAGCTAGCGTTCAAGGTCTATTATGTAGTCCCGGAGGGCTTTGATTTTTGCCGGTTCTCGCCCAGGGAGGGCAATTGAAGCTATCGTGGGATATGATATGAGGATGCTGGTTGGCTAGGCCCCAGAATATGACCTGTCATAAGAGGTGATGATGGGGTTGGGGTTAGTAGTCTTGCACAGCGGCTACCGTAAGTTACCGTACAAGTACCAGAATTTCTGGGGCTACAGGTAAAGTACCATAAATTTAGTAGTTTATCAAGCTAGCTAATTCACCGCAAGAGTTCTAGGGTGTTTGTTCATCGCAGCGCGCGACCTACGTTGTGCCGTGGAGTGCTACTGAACAAGGTAACTTAGGGCATTTCCTACTGCCGACGCGGCAGGCAGAAGCAGAGTGTTGCTGGAAGGAGTTTGCGGGAGGTTGATTGGATGATCCTAGGGTGTTCATGAGGTTCCACAGAAGACCCCGCTTTGCTTCAGTCCTCGAGAATTCTAGTGCCTGTAGTCGATTAACCCCCTCATCCATTATCCACGATATCCTAAGCAGCAAAAAGCCTAAAATGTCGCAATATTTTAGTAACAACACCAACTCTGTGAACACGGCCATTAACGTGTTGAATTACACCATTGCCGATGGCCTGTCTCATATCTTGACCTGGTTATCGCCACTAGATCCCAGGCTAAGACACCAGGACATTCAAGGGCGTCGGGTCGGAAACGTAGGGGAATGGCTCCTACAGACCCAGGAGTTTGAAACCTGGTGCACGGGTAGAGGCGAATCCGATAATACAGTTCTATTTTGCTACGGAGATCCCGGGGCTGGCAAGACGTATATTAGGTACAAAGAGTGAACCTCGGCGGATGGAAAGAAAAGGGCGATTGCTGACAAGCTGCGATGTTAGCTCACTGGTGGTAGACGGCTTGTGCGATCAGGCCGGGGAACGAAATCTCGCTGTGGCGTGTTTTTACTTCGACTTCGCTAATCAAAAGGAGCAGTCCCCCACGAGCATGCTGGGTGCCATCCTCAAACAGGTTGTGGGTGGACTAGAGGAGATGCCATGGGAAATAGCCCGGGCCTATGAAGGCCAGGGAAAGGTGATCGGGGGACGAGTACCGCAGCTTGCCAACATTGTGAAGATGCTACAGATCACCTCTTCCAAAAAGCCCACGTTCATATGCGTTGACGCACTAGACGAATGCCTGGCAGGATATCGAGTCAAGGTTCTTGACTCGCTCAACCATGTCCTCCAAAAGTGTCCAGGCACTCGAATATTCATAACTGGAAGACCACATGTTCATCCTGAAATTTCGAAGCGTCTCCCTGGGAGAGTAAAGAGTGTATCTATCACCCCGAGGAGAGATGATATCATCGGATATATTCGCGCCAGGTTGGACGAGGACACATTCCCGGACGCAATGGATAATAGTCTAGAAGCAGAGATCATAGAGAAAATCCCAGATAATATCTCGAAAATGTATGTACGATAGAAGAAACGACACTAGAACTATCAACTAACTAATAAATATCTAGATTCCTACTCATCTCACTAAGCATGGATGAGATCCTCCAAGAAACCACTATTCACCGCAGGCGAGAAAGGCTCAGGGCAATGACCGATGGGTTGGGGTTGGGGAATGCTTATGGCGCAACACTGGATCGGATAAAAGGACAAGGAGGAGAGAGATCGAGGCTTGGTATGGCTACTTTGATGTGGATCTCGCACGCGGAGCGGCCCTTGAATCCTGATGAGCCCTGTCACGCCCTAGCAGTCGAAATAGGGTCGCCGAATCTCAACACCGACAATGTTCCTTCAATAGGGACATTGCTAGCTTGTTGTCAGGGGCTTGTTTTCGTAGATAAGGAGGCTTCCAGAGTCCGGTTAATTCACTCTACCCTCCAGGAGTACCTCCTTGCTCATCCCGAACTTTTTGGTACACCTCACTCGACAATAGCAGAAACCTGCTTGGAATATCTGAATTCGCAGCAGGTCAAGGCTCTTTCGACCAGCCCCCCCGCTAATATCCAAGACGTGCCCTTTCTTGAATACTCCTCACTCTACTGGGGAGTCCATGCAAAAAGAGACCTTTCGGATTGCGCGAAATCGCTTGCTCTAAAGCTATTTGATGACTGCGAGAACCACATATCCACTAAAATCCTCTTGGGGAGGTGGTACCATATTGATTTTAATAAACCATCCCTGCTTAGTGGTCTACACTGTGCTTCCTTCTTCGGGATTGATGAGATTGTAGCTAGTCTGGTAAAGGCGGAAGGTTGTGATATCAACAAAAAAGATTGCCTGGGTAATACATCTCTCTCATGGGCTGCTCGCCGCGGGCACGAGGGAGTAGTAAAAATACTGCTTGGACGGGACGACGTCAATCCCAACAAACCAGATAATGATGGCCGAACACCACTTCTTTGGGCTGTAATTTGGGGGCACGAGGGAGTGATGAAAATACTACTCGGACGGGACGACGTCAATCCCGATAAACCAGATAATGATGGCCAAACACCACTCTGTTGGGCTGCAATTGGTGGGAAAGAGGCAGTGGTGAAAATGCTACTTGGACGGGACGACGTCAATCCCAACAAACCAGATAATGATGGCCGAACACCACTCTGTTGGGCTGCAATTGATGGGCAGGAGGGAGTGGTGAAAATACTACTTGGACGGGACGATGTCAATCCCGACAAACCAGATATTAAGTGCCGAACACCACTCTGTTGTGCTGCTGCTTGTGAGCATGAGGGAGTAGCGAAAATACTACTTGGACGGGGCGACGTTGATCCCAATAAACTGGATAATTACGGCCGAACACCACTCCATTATGCCGTTAGTCGGCAACATGAGGGAATTATAGCCCTACTCCACTCCCGGAAAGCTACAGCCCGCAGCACAGGCTAGGGTCTGAGAGATCAATTCCTCGCCGCCTCCGTACACGGGATGCCTATCTTCCTCCGCGATAACCCGGTTGACATGTTGTATAGTAGCTATTGTTGCCGTCCGCTCCTCTTTCTCTCCAAATGCCATCCCCCCCTTCCCAACTTGTAGAACACTTGCTTTAGAATCAAGCCTAGACACCCCCAGTGTAGCTAGCCCAATGATACCCCACGCAACTAGAATGCATGCATTATACATCGTCGCACACACCCTCACCTTCCAGGCGTTTTTCACATATTGTCACTGTAGCTTCCCAGTTTTCAACATACAGAGCTTTATCCCTATTGTATTGGGCAGCTTCGGTTCATTTTATGGCCTACTCAAAAATTTACCTTAAACTTACTTTCGTATTCACATTCTCCAATTTCGGATCCTCATTCCGCATTTTTCTCATTTCTCTCATCTTCTTATTTTCCTCATCTCTTTCTTCCTCATCTTTTCTATCAAATTGATTTTTTTCGTATAGTATATCTCCTCCCTACTTCCTTTCCCCCCTCTTCTCCCTAGATGAAGGGTGTAGTAGTCCACATTTGTTACTATCACCCAGGACTGAATCAAGAATATCTTGCCCTGGGCATACACACATTTAGTCCGTTCCCAACTGAATTTCGAAAAGCGAGAATGAGAGTTTCGCGGTGTGGTGCGGTGCTACTATTATTGGCTCTTATGGAGGATTTACTGATTAGTCACGATAACTCACTCGCTTTAACAGATGATAGATACTTATTGTGCAAACTTACACTACCGGACGACCGGGTCGGAGGGGCGAGGGAGGGTGTAAACCCCTCCAAATTACAGTATGCCCAATTATGACTACGCTCTAGGAGAGTGCCTTGATGCAGCCAATTGGGTATTATAGAACAGGGGGGAGGGGATACGAGACCACCTCAGAAAAACGACTTTTGGGCGATGCCCGTTAATCACATGATATCATTCACATCTCTCTAACTGCTAGTAGCTGACGCATCTGGGTTTTTCTCCGGCCCGGGAAACATTCATGCAGCGTTTGCGGGCGGCCGGGCTAGGCTTTTGTGGTGGGTGGCCGGACCAGACTGTGCACAATAGTCCGGCTTTCAGGGCCTATCTGACCCGGCCTGGACGGACTGCAGATATTTGTAAGCTTTCGAGTCATCTTCAGATATTTGGAGATATTTGCAGGCATCTAAAGATCTCTGCTACCATAAGCAAAATATTTACTAATCTGATGGCATATTCCGAAAGCCTGGCCTACAAAAGCCAAGTTAGGACCGCTTGCGAACGCTGCATATATACAAAACGACATGGCCATAGCCTACGTAATCTTTCACAACGTCGCTAGAAGGGATGGAATGAGGGATGTTGAAGAAGACACAATCAGGCTAGTGCTCGTAATGCAGAATTTCAAATTACTACTGGATGATAGTAGCTGTCACTGCGCCGTAGAGTACTCGTTCAGTCACTCAATGGGATGTGGAGATATTCGTGAAGTGCTTTATCGTAGAGTACCTCTATTTTCGCTCGGCATGCATGTGCATAGTACACGTACAGTCGTGTAACAAAGTTCCTGGCACCCCCCGACTGAGCAATGGGACAAGAATACCTCTAAATTGACCACCTTGTATGTCCTCCCTCAGCTTGAATTAATGAAGAATAGAAATTACAAGGTCCTGTTTGCCATGACCGCATTTTTACTTTGAGCATGGGGTATGTGGAGTGGTTGAGGTGAAGCAAGGTGAATAATAAAAATTTACCAGGGTGCCATGTCTTTTGTTACAAGAGTGTAAATAGAAGAAGGGAGAGGAAGAAAAAAAGAAGGCTTGGCAAAATGTCTAGCTTGTTGGCATTGCTGATTATATTTTCAGGTTGATCGGTGGAAAGTCTCCCGATCGCCGGGGTGAGACAACATGTTTGAATACCAGAACTAACTATCCTGGATCACCAAAACTCGAAGCTAAGGAGTTCCCCTTGGTAAACTAAGGGCAGCCCAGGAATAATAAATGCCACGCTTGATATGACCCACAAAGTGAGTTTGTGGGGCGAAAGAAAGGAGAAACCGGATGACTACAAAGCAAATAGAGCCCCAAGGGACGAAACCTCTATCTTATCGACCCCGTATCCGTCAATTAACTTACAGTATAAGAACGAGCTAGTCAGCGGGTCAGCTGGGGGTGTCCCCGCTCGCTCTTCCCCCATAATAACGCTTTCGAGAGGGCCAAAGGCACAATACTATCGCTATCTCCAACCCCAACTTTATTTAACAGGACCAAATTGCACACCCTGTCCAGCGCTCCCTTTACATACGCGACGTAAATGTTGTAACAACAGCCAAACCGCTATATATAGCACTCTCTTCGAGAGGAGGGGGAGTGGGGGGGACAAAAGAACCCAAAACCAATTCAAAACCCCCCCCACTGCAACTTTCCCCACCATGACTATTAAAAGATAAAAATCCAGACCGGCCCCCGTAGCCCATCTATCTTTCCAACCACTACCCTACGCCTAACACCATCTACGGCAAACTCAACTAGTATGGTAACGTCTGCTATTAACAACAACAAAAACATCCCTTGCTCTCCACCTCCGAGTGACCCCTCATGACCAAATATTCCACCCCCCGCCACATGCATTCCCCACACATACAAGTTACAGGCATATAGAACCCGAACACTTGAGTCCGAATTTAGTATGGGCGGTGAGATACGCACAGATAATTTACCATACAAGAGTTTTATCCCTGTCCTTTCCTGTATGATACCAAAGAATAGTTACATCGGGGAGACTAGCCATGGAATTCGGGGAACATTTGTCCTCTGACAAAGAAAGCGAGTGTTTTGGAGACAGAGCATAAATATTCACCGGAACCCCCGCCGTTCCTCGTTCTACCGATATCATGAGAGAGTACTATGATTGGATACCGATGTCCTTTTTTACCAAAGATAAAATATCAAGCGCCTAAACTATCTATTTTCTAAAGAACCAGTTAAAAGATCAAGAAAAATGAATACTATCGACCAGTTCCTATGGTCTAATGTCTTAGGAGACTAGTCGGCTAATTTGAAACAGGGACCATCATGAGTTTCGAATCCGGGGGGCAGTGGATTAGTCGAGTATTAAAAATAATAAAAAAGCTCGGCGAACCACTTTTTTGCTGGGGGTAGGCCTAGGGTTGGTAATACCCTTGGGTCAATTCCCGCCAAATGTTGCGGTGGGACTGCTGGCTAGTGTTCGGGTGCTATGATATATGCCCGTAACCTGTACACCCAAACCTTCAAACCCTCACCTCTCTCGAACCACCCCGGCCCCATCTCCAGAGCTTCCCGTACGTTGCAGCTGGAAAGGCACTCCTCCAGATACCGCCTCTTGTGGCACTCTATACCAGCGAACAATGCCTCGACCACGAAGACCTCGTTGCTTGCGTGGGTAGAAGTTTACGATTTTTGTGATCGCTCTCGGGGTGATTCCCCGGATGGGGGTAGCTGTCGCAGTTATTCTGGAGGGGTGGAGTGGGGGTGGCGGTGTTCTAGTAGCATGGTTGGTGGTTTACTTGGCGCCAGATTATACTACGATACTATGCGTTAGTTGTGCTTCTCTCGGTTTAGTTTGTGATGCTTCTTTTCGTTCTGGTTATGTTTTGGTCGCGATTCTTGTACTTTAACCTATTACTTGGGGGTAGTAGTACTGTACTGCACCCACCACACATACTGTAACCTAGAAGCTGCACCACCGTAGAAATTGCGATACTGGAACACAAAGCAGCGTTAAGAGACGCGGGTCAGTGAGCATTGGCGCTTCTGGGCGTGCAGCAATGACATCCCCAAAGGGTATCATAGTAATACTCGCTTCGCTGGTACCATGCTTTCCCCGTGGAATAGAAAGAGTCTTGGGGTATTTGTGTGCTAACGCTAAAACTCCAGTTCTTTTCAGTAATGCTGGAATGCTACCGTACGTTACCGTATTGTGAGGAACTGACGCGGTGCCTCAAATTACATCTTGAGGTAGAGTGCCGGAGAAAGGTATCTCGCACTATTTAAAGTCTGATGCCTGGCGACGATGTCATTTCCCATAGGAACTCATGTCGCAAAAGGTGCCGATAAAGGCAGTTTCCCTATAACAAGAGGATTCCAGATGGCCAAACTGCAGAAGTTAAAAGCTGGTTAGGAAAAAGACCTAAAGATGAGGTTTTGGTCGCATATGAGGAGGATTGGCTACTGTAGGACGCTGCCCCGGAGGAGCCAAGCCGGATCCATCATGGCCGAATATTTGGTGAGGGCTCCAGCAAGATATCGGCTGGTGGATGCACTCTTAGTAAAGACGCGTGATTACCGTATCGTATCGTATCTACTGTATTTAGACGACCGTTCGAACCACAAGATTCAGCGAGTGACTGTCTATGTCCCAGTCCTGGGTAATGGTCACTCCACCCTCTTGGTATATTTCACTTTTCTCGAGTTTGCATAACGTCACAACCATTTAGTCACAACCACCAAAAAAATGTCAACACTACGGCTGTGATCACCGTAAACTATCGGCTTTCATCCACCCCTCCCGGCCAGCCACTCTATCTGCCAGTAACCATTACAACATAACCATAGCCGAATAAAGTAATGTAAAATCAGAAAGAAGAAAACGGCAATAAAGAAAATAGAACGCAAACGACATAAACTCCCCCATCCATCAATCCGGCCCGGCCATCTAAATTCCTACTCCGGCGAAGCAAAGACAAAGGAGATAAAGGACAAACCGTCTACTTCCTGAACCCTCTCAATAACGATGGGATCTTACTCTTGCGGCTTAGGCCCACACGAAACGGAACCCTACCGGGAGGGGTGGTAGGCATTTTTTTTGAAGACGATACCGGAGTGGCGGACTTGCACTCCGGAGGCGCGGGAGTAGCTTCAGTCTCTGCCGCGGGGGATTTGGCGCCGGTACCGGTTTCTGTGGGATCTAGGATTCTCTCGTTGTCTTCTGTATTAGAAGCCCCCGCCGTGGCGGCAGCCTTAGTAGTCTTAGATCTTCGAGTGGCTTTTAGAGGCGCAGGAGCTTCCTCAACCTCCTCGAGATTCTGCTCAACCACCTCTTCTACGGGCAACTTCCCGGCAACCTTGGCCTTAGCAGCACGACCTTTCACAGCTGCTTTTGGCGAGGGGGCTTCGATATCTGTCTTGTCCTCGATAACTGCCGCTGCGTCCAAAACCTTCTCGGCGTTAACTCTACCACAGATCACAGGCACTTTTCTCCCTACCTTAGTATTTCTACTTTTCACCGCAGCTTTTTCGGCAGTCTTTTTGGGTTTCTCATCCCAATCTCTATCCTCATCTTCAAGTTCTCGTTTAGCTTTCTTTTTACGCCCGCCAGCTGAGACGCCGGAGGTAGCTCGCTTTGCGGGAGCGACGGGTTTCGGGGATGAAGGAGCGGACTCGCAGTCATGTTGGGGCTTTTCATGGACAAGGTCGTGATCAGGTTCCACGGTATCGGCCGGCGGAGTGACCCCCTCTGCGTTTCTTGTAGTTGATTTGCGCTTTTGGGCGGGTTTGGATGGAGACTCTATTGCAACGGCGATCATGATTTGGTCTCCTGGTCGCCTCCCATTAGGAGCTAGCTCGGAATGGAGGGCAGCGATTCCGTCGGCAGCAGCATCACTGGAGCTGGAGATGGAATGCTGTAAACAATGTTAGCGTTAAAGCTTTAAGTCTAACAACACAGGGCTTATTTAACCAAATCCTTTTCCCAAGAACGCAAAGAAAGGCAATTACCTGAGCAGCTGCCTCGTCAGAAAAAGCGCCATCGTCTTCAGAATCATTCACAACAGCTTTTCCTTTTCCTTTCCCCTTCTTTACTGCTGCAGCACCGCCTTTTGCACTCTTCTTCACACCTTCACCCATAGTCGCAGATTTCCTCTGACGAGCGACCTTCTTCTTTTTCTCTGGGATCGGCTGGGCAAGATGGTCCTCATCATCTGATAGAGTAATGACATTATGTATCGTTTTAGACCTCCCCTTAGCAGCCCTCCATTCTGAGGCGACTCTTCCGAAACCCTCAGTACCAATGCTCCCATCCGTAACACTGCGCTTGGCAGCTCTGTTGCTTTTAGCAACCTTGGAGGTATCGCTTTTTCGCCCCGCTTTTGAGGTTTCGATTTGAGCTGCTGATGGAGGTGGACCTGTGCTGGATTCTTCTATCGGGGGGGAGCTAAGTGGCGAGGATGCCATACGGACCGGTTGCCGTTCTAGGAGCAACGGTGGTTGCAGCGGTGGTTGCGACGGTAGTTGATGTGGTAACACAGCCGGAGACTCGTTGTTTTCGAGACCCGACAGTTGGCTTTGCCCTAGCCAGTCAGAAGGAGGGTCTGGGATTGTACTTAACACTGGATAATCTTCAGCGTCTGATTCTCTACCCATAAAGTTCACTGGTAGAAGGGTTGCATCAGAGCCCCCGGTCAGACCTGAAGATAGGGCTTCGTACTCGGCTCTTTTTTGTGTCGCAAGAACCAAATCCTCGCTGGTGAGGTCAACCATAAAATTGTTAAAACTGGCGTCGTTCCCGCCAGGCTGGACTGTCGAGCTTTCACCGCTTTGCCCAATTACACGGGGGATGTCTATTCCTAAGCTTAAATCACTATCGAATCGATTACTACTAACCAGTGCCCCGTCTTTCGGCTTTCTTTTCGGCTTTGGTAACAACGGCGCGAGCTCCTTCTCGTTAGTATTACTCCGAGTGGATTTTTTACCAGCTGGTTTCTCAATTTTTGAACCTGGTGTCCAATCATCCTCCGAGGATTCATCCCGTAGCATATCCGTAATGGGCTCTGATCGCCCAATCGTGGCACTACCCTCCCGCCTCTTCCCAGGCTTTGCCTTCTGTTTCTCATGCGACAGCCCTTCATCCTTTCCTGTAACTGACTTTGACTTCTTCGCAGGTCTCTTTCGCTTCTTGCCCTCTGGAGGTCCAAAATCTCGGCCGTCTCCGTCGTCGACTAGAAAATCATAGACATCCAGCTCCCTGCCTACGCTACCTTCTAACCGTCCGTTTGCTGTTTTGCTGCGAGCGGCTGGAGCAAATCTGACAAGTTCCGGTTGCATCCCGGGAGTCTCCAGAGTATCGGGGGGATGGGCTAGAAGCAGAGATTGAGCCTCTTTAATGGCCTTCTCACGAGCTTCTATTCAAGCGTCAGTTATAAAATTACAAAAAAAAGAGAGCCAACAAACCTCCGCTAATCCGACCTAGCCCCGACGGCAAAGATGGCGATTGGAGATGGGAACTCGGTTCTGTCAAAGCCGCCGGAGGAGAAAGGACCATGTCTTTCTCTCGGTAATGGTCATTGTTGTCAGAGCCTTCATCTTCTGAATCTTGTATTACGAGAAAGTTGGACAGCATTGGCGACCTTGAGGTTTGGAAAACGCGTTGTTGAGGGGGGTTGAGGGGGAAGACGCGACAGATTGAGGCTCTTGACTCAGATCCGCCGTGCCAAGACTGATAATGGTACTAGCACACCGTACACGCAATATCACTCATATTCATTCTCTGAAAGACTGAGTGCTAGAATTCCTCTACGGGTACCCTTTTTCCCTCCAAAGCAATATCCACAGCCCATCTTCCTCCCTTTATATACAATCTTTACTTCAACCGGTGAGGGGAAGCGAATTCCACTATCCATGGAAAACAGTAACATGCGCGCAAACTACTTGCTTGGCTGTAGTTGGGTGTTGCGGCAGGGATGATGCGAGATCAGGTGCACCCAGAGGATGCATCAAGCTCCCGATCTTTAATGCCGGCCCCAGGAGTAGCAGAATTACACACCTTGGTGGGATGCACGAACTCGAAATCGCACTTAGGCCAACTGGGTTGAGCTGGGATTTTAGTGAAACAATGTGAATTTATAATGTGCTGCCATTTCATACTCTCGTCTTGTAAACCACCGGAAAGGAATGCATGCATGATTCCAATCAGTTGGTAACTGTCGGTATCTGCCCTCTGCGGTTGGGCCCCTTGGGCACGAGCCATCAAGGCCAATGCTTAATGCTATATTTCTCCCCTCCGATCACCCCGCTGAACCACGGATGGATGATACAAAGCACCCGCAAATAAATCGATACAGGCAGCCCCGACATGTCAATAATGAAAGGTTCCGGCATTCCCTCTATCCGCCAACCTTGGCAATCCATTGTTTCCAGCTGGTGTTGGTATGGAATTCGGTGAAGCACCAATCTCGTATTCAATCGCGCTGGCTCAGAACGACCCCAAAACGCCGACCCGTAGTCCGGAGCCAGTGCCAAACTCCCAATAAACCTTCAGCTATACGGAATGATACTCAGGACGGTGGCCCCATCATAGCGAGCCGCGGTGGTCCCTCTAGTTTCGCCAAGACTCCATCTTAGCCCTGCTGACTAACCACGATACAAAAAAAATCCCACACTTCAATGAAAACCAAAAAAGTCCAACGATCCTTAAGGAAATCCCCCCCACCAAACGTTCAACAAGCAATTGCCCGCTCCCCCTCCCTCCCTCTATAGCTCTAATACCGCGCAATTCGTGAGATGGCGGTGGTGGAGATATGCAACCATTCCTGTCCAAAGCACCACGAACCACCCGTTGCTATCACTCTACAATAGGAAGTGTAACGGTTTATCGTCGATTCGGAGAATTCTATAAACGTTTTTACTCGGCGGTTGTTAGCGGGCAGAGGAAGGGTGATGAGGGTGGTCAGGAAGCAGGAAGAGGTGCGGGAGGGGGGGGAATTGGTGCTAATGAACGGAACAAATGCAAGGAATTCAAACATTCGGTGCCCCACACAAAGGCCGCGAACAACGGCGGGGCAGGACAACATCCGATTATGCCCCACGCACTGCGGAAGCATATTGAAGGGACGGCGAAGGCTCTGACGACGAGACTATTAGAACATGATCGCTTACTCGGGGATCTGAGAGCGGAGATAGTTAAATGGCATCGGCAAGACACAGGGGAAGAGACGGGGTCAAATAAAAAGGATAGGAAGCCTTCTACAGACTCCGACAGTGAGTTTAATCGGTTGGAGATGCTCAAGAAGACTCTGCAACATATCACCCATCGCTATTACCGGATGCCGGAAAGACCTAGTCCGGAGGAGGGAGGGTCGGATGGCGAATTGACGGGAGGAACAAATCCCAAAAGGCACATCCCTTATATCTCACCTTTCCCGGAGTACATCACGCCCGGGCCACCGACAGAGTTGAACGAATCCCTCATCAGACTTTTGTCTGCTCGACCTCCACCAATTGCTTTTCTCCCCAAAATATGCTACAATCTGCTCACCTCACCGACGGCACCGGATGTCGAAACCTTCAACATCCTCATGTTAGGTCTCACCCGCCTGCGACAGAACTCCCTCTCCCATCTCCTCTTCCATACACTTTTAGAAGGCGGTCTTGGTCCTAAAGTTACCCCGAACGAGGGCACAATCATCCGTTTAATCAACCTCTGCGTTAAATCCAGCGACTACCCCGGCTTCCTAAAAGTCATGAATATCCACTGGCGCCAGCAGATGCGCCCGGGAAAAACGCGCGAAGAGAGAAGGCGCACGAAACCTCTCCTTGAAGCAGTCATCTACGGCTTTGCAAAGTTTGGCAACAGCGGACAAGTACAGGTCTACCTCCGAGCCCTCGCGCGGGAGTGCCCCGACTCGCCGGACCCGTCAATCTGGCTCTGGACCGCCATATTGAAACTCTACACAGAGCAATCCAACTGGCCCCAGGGAGCCCGCACATGGAAGCAAATAATGAAGCAAGACGCCCAATATCAAAAGGACGGCACAGGCGAGCGCGCGGACTTCCGTGCATTTCACCAAATGTACAAGCTCTGCGAGGAATGGGGGAACCCAGTGTGGACAGAGGCGGTCCTAACCCTCGCAGCGCAACGCGGCTGGGACAAGGAAACCCTAGCGGAGAAGCCGAATAAGGGGAAAGGAGTCTGGTTCCGTAGACAAAACAAAGCACCAAATTACATCAAGGGACGAGGAGTCTACATGCGCGAGGTCGAAGGGAAGGACTTGCTGCGAGCGCTGGATTACGCCTGGGCTATGCAGGACCTACTAGAGGACCCGCGCTACGTCGACATCGATTATGAAGACATAGAGAAGGTGCTTGAGGACCCCTCTTTCGACGCCTTTAGAATGAGATACCCGGCGCATCCACCGCCGAAGAAACCACTTGTGTCCAGGAAACAGAAGATCCGCACTTGGGAAGAGATATTAGATGCGAGGATGAAGGTTGTCTCCGAAAAGCTAAAGGCTCGCACGCGCAAAAGGTTCTCGAAGAGGAAGAAGCCGAGGAAGAGGAAACGGAAGGGTGGCGGTGGCAAGGATGGTGATGTTGGTGGCGAGGATAAGGCGAGTGATGGCGAGGGTGACAATGGTGATGATTCCAACGTCAAGAGCGACGACAAAAACGATGGGCAGTGAGTGCGATTGAAGGATATCGCATGATGGACTTATTGTAAAAAAACACATTCTCTACTTCACCCCACCCATTTCGTATCTCCCGCTCGCTCCTGTCTCTCTCTCCCCTCTTCTCCTGTGGATAACTTTTTTCATCCCCGCAGTTTAGAATTCTACCTTTCTATTTGTTTATCTGTCTGTATATATGCATAGGAGCACCGGCCCCAATAGAGGGTGGCTAGGGGCAATCGAGAGAAGCGAGCTGCACTGGACCGGAGGATCAAAAATCAGGGTGTGATTTTATTAGTATCTTATGTTCTTTTCCCCCTCTCCCTCTTCCTAGCCGAGATGTTGTATGGGGCTCTAAGGTGTGTCCACAGCACTTACTATGGCCAGTATGTGCCCGAATGCAGCACAGCAGCCCAGTAAACAAGCAAGACGAGTGAGATAAGACGCAATGCGACGAGATGTAGAATGAAACAGGTGGCATCATAGGGCAGGTAGGATGGTAAGTGCCCGTACCGTGTTCAGGCACCATGGATGTGTTGTACTAGTATTGTACGGCACTATCATCCTGTACCCCAGAGTAGGAAAAAGTCTGGCAAAGCCGCAACTTCCAACCAAACAGAAACCCTGCAAGCCACCTGAAAGTTCCCCTGTAAGTTACCCCGAGCGTTGTACTGGTACTGCACTGTACAGTACCCGAATACAGTAGAGTACTGTAGAGGAAGGGGATATCATCGTAGAAGAATACCGGTACTCGTGAGCCCACCATGCCATCCCTCCAGCGGAGACAACATTATCAAATCATAGAAATAAAAAATAGCAATCCAATTGATCCCGCCCGCCCATTAGTTCCCAGACAGCCTAAAACAAAACAAAAACCCCTCTTAAAAAAACAAAAAAATTGCACTTGCCAAGGTAAAATAAGCTCAGTCTCGTATCATCATCCCCTTCTCGCTTCTCATTCCAGCTGCTTCTCTCTTGCTTTCTCGCGTGCGTGTGGGTGTGTGTGCGTGCGACCACGATCACTCGTCTAACTGCATTACCGTACCATAACACGATAGCCCGAACAAACAAGACGAAACCCGAATCATGATCAGACAGGAAGCGAATCGCACCCCCCCTTCCGTTCCGAAAGCCTGCACCTTATCTTCTCATCCCGCCCGCTCGCGACCATATCCCGGTGACTCTCCACCACAAACAAAAAAGCCCCGTACCTGTCGGGTTAAGTTGAATCGTGAAATCCCGGAACCGGCCTTTTCGATTGGCCTTGGTTGCACTTTTAATTTGCTTTTTTCCTCCTCTACCCTTCCCGACGGGAAGTGGGGGGGGGGGGGTATGGTACGTACCGGTATGCTGACTCCTGGAACTACCGTAATTTATGTACCGCCATACGATGCTATGATCGGGATTGTAATGCCTAAGTGTGATACCGGTATGGGGCACCGTAGTCGTTGACATACTTAAACTACTTGCGGCGCTCGATTGAACCCCCCCCCCACCTCTGTCCGTTCGCTTCTCCGGTAATAGTTCTACCTTCTACTTGTATGTATTGCATACAATAAATCACTGCCCCACGCGAAAACGAAGAGCAGAATAAATTAATTTGCACCCCGTGTGTGTGTGGGGGGGGGGGGGGGGTTTTTTTGTTTGGTTGTGTCGGGTTGGGTTGTGGTTTTTTTTTTTCTAATCCAACGGGAACCTCCATTTTGCATATTGTATTATAGGCAGGTGGCCTGAAACGGGAACAACCATACGCTTACCGTTGTCTGGATCGAGTTTGTGGAATTCAAATGAATGGTGTGTGTGTGTGATTGTGTGAGGGGGCGAGTGAGAGCGGCTGACGCGAGTGAGCGGGGTCGGTCGAGTGAGGGAAAATGCGTACGGTACTGTAGCCGCTTGCTTGAATTTCTTTCTTTCTTTTTTTTCCTTTTCCTTTTCCTTTCTGGCTGGCGATGGGTGGATGGGGGTGGGGTTGGGGTAATAATGCTCGGCTTATAGCATGTAAGTAAGAGAGGTTGGGTGAGATTTTGTGAGGGAGCACCGGCAAGAGCCACCGAGTCCGACCGAGCGAGAGCGTGATTCTAGAGAGGAGGTGAGGGGAGGGGAGGGGAGGAGTGATGCGGGCCGTGGAGGTATGATTCTACCGTATGTGTGAGAAATATGATAAAGGGCGGGTTAAATGGATGATAATTGTTCATGATAATCATGATGGTGAGAATATGATGCCCTCTGAGCACGGCGATTAATTCGAATGGATTTAGATGAGAATGTTTGGATGGATGGAGATACCCCCGCTGCCACAGGAATTTCGAGATATGAGTGACGGCGAATGACGCGTAGCCCATGCATTTTCTGGCTCGCTCGCTTTCTCGCCTGTTCTCTCATCCCTCCGATTTTGTTCTCTCTCTTTCTCTCTCGCACCCTCTCTTCTTTTCTTCTGCCATCCCCCTCCCCATCAATCTCCCCTTTAAAAGGAAAGGAACACTAAACTAAACACATCCTCCACCTCACAGAGAAGGGACGGACGAAATTCTGTGAAGGGAGGAAGGGTTTTTATTTTTGCCTTTATTTGTTTTTTCTTATTAGGTTGCCTGGATCGCTGGCTGTTCTCTCACTCGCCTACTTGGAGAGAAATAGCATACAATTCGAAGAAGGAGGAGAAGGAGAAACAGGAAGAGGAAGAGTTCACCGTACCTCTTTTATCCCCTTAGTAACCCTGCCTTTCTGCCACATCCACTCTCGCCTTCTTATTCCCTTTCCCTCTTCCCTTTCCCTTTCCTTCCTTTCTCTCCCCGAAAAATCACTCGCCTCCCTCAATCTCACTCACCATATCACTAATTGAAACTTCCCCGCCTTCCCCCCCCCTTGCTGCTATTCCCTATATTAATCCTGCTCACCAGTTCTCTACGTGGCCCTACAATTCTGTTTAACTTGATCAGTCTTGTATTCACCTGATCCATTCTATTCGCTCGTGTCGCTGTTTTTATCCCCCTAAGCTACCCTTGATCAAGTAGTTTCTTTTTTTCTCCCTTCCTCTTTATTATTATTACTATTATTATCATTGTTATTATTCCTTTTCAAGGAGGAAGGGCGAATTCGTCTCTGCGAGCCGAGTCGAAACGAGGGTTGTCATCGCCTCTCACTCTCACCCTTCCACAATCTTTTTTTTTTTTTTTTTTTTCCCTTTACCCATTTTCTTTTCCTCTTTGACGCTTTCTCTGCCCTCAACCCGTTTGATCCACAAATAACGCTTTCCCCACTCTGTCAACCCTCGCCCTCACCCTCCAAACCATCACAAACCAAACACTAGTGGCACTCATGGCCTCCGAAGCCCCCACTACCACCACTACCACCGCTGCCACCACCACCATCACCCCTTCCACCTCCAACAACACAACCAACGCTATCGCGGATCCATCATCTACCAACACACCCATCATGGAGGATAATCCTGCACCCGCTCCGGTTGCGCCAATCGCCCCACCACCCGCTAGTCCTCCCCCTCAACCCAAAGAGCCCGCATCCTCCCGCTCCGCCAGTCCGAGTGCTAACCCGATGACCGGAGACAACACAACATATCACTCGCCCTCCGCATCTGAGTACGAACCGGAGTCCCCGCCTCCTCTCCCACCGCTCAAGTCCTCGTCTTATCATAACAAGACACCTAAGACACCAAAATTTCGCCAAGTCATTAGTGGCCGTGTGGAGAAGTCTGGCGGCGGCGCTTCCTCTTCCGGAGGCTCCGCCGCGACTACTCCTACTACTACTCTTAAGTGCCCCGTCAAGGGCTGTGGTCAGACATTCACCGGTAGGAATCCGAGACAGAGTCTTTGGCATCATCTCAAGTATTATGCTACTCGCGGACTCCCCGATAAGCAGGAGTTTGAAAAGGCCCATGGTGAAGCTCATACTTTGATGAAGGAGGAAGCTGGTATGGTTTCTTTCATTTTATTCTTTATTCTTTCTATCATTTTATTTTTTACCTCTTCCTTTTTTTATTTCGTTTTTATTTGTTTACATCTTTCCCCGCACTCTGCTTGTGTCAATTCTGACCGATCTATCGCGACCAGAGCCCAAGGGAACTCCTGTCGAGCGTAACCGTCTTTCTTCTTCCGACTATCGAAAGAAGAATCCTGAGAAGGCCAAAACCTCTGCTAGACTCTCCAATTTTAGAGCCCGCGCCAGAAAAAAGGGATTCACTAGCGAGAAGGATATTGAGGAGAAGGTCTCCATGTGGGAGAAGGAGTGGCAAGAGAAACAGGCTAAGGAGGCTTCGGAGGTAAGTATCCTCTTTATTTATTTATTTATTTATTTGTTTTATTTGTCCGGCTTATCCTCTTATCTATCCTATCGCGGGGTCGTGTTTACTAACACTGTACCCCCCCATAGTACTTTTCCGGAATCTTGCTGTCCGCGTTCGAGTAGGAGTAAATCGCGTTAGGCTCACGGGGTTCCTATCCCCCCTGTTCCCGGTCGATTTACGCCCTTCACACTTTATACGATTGTTTTTACTGTTCCAATTTTCACTTTCTATAGCTTGAATTGTTCTAACTTGCCCTTTTTTTTTTTTTTGCCTTTCTGTCATTCCTCGTCCCAACTCCCCCTCTTCCCATCTTCTTTCATCCCTTCCTGCCCCCGGAAGTCGGTGAATTACCGAGCGTGATGACCATATGGAGAAATTGACTGCCGATTTTTTCAATGAACCTACGCCACTCAAACACTCACACAAACGGACGAGTGAAAAAAACAACTAATATCATATATATTCTTTTCTTATCGGTTGGTCCATAAAATGTACATAACATTGCGCTGGAAAAAAACGGCGGGATATAGGGAAATAGGGGAGTCTTGCGGGTGTTTTTTTCTTTCTTGTTCTTATTCAACTTCCTCTTCCGTTTTGTTTTTATTTCCATCTCATTTGTTTGGTGTTCTCTTTGTTTTATTTTTTATTATTTTTCTACACTTCTCATGGATACGATTGCGGGATTGATTGATGAGATGATGAGCCGGCTGCTGTTGTTTTCGTCTGGTCTTTTGTAGCTACCATACCGTAGTTGCTCAAGTTACCTAGCTAGCTAGCTGGCAAGTAAGAAAGCAAACCAGCAAGAAATAAGGTTTCGGCTTTCTTCCTTCCTTTCTTTTTTTTTGTCGTTTCCTCGCTGGATTGAGGGTTTGATGATGTGATGTTATACTTCTGGCTACCGTTGTTGAGTTATTTCCTGTGGGGCTACCATGCCGTGTTATCCTTAAAATCGTCAAGGGATTGAAGGGGTAGTTTTGGTATACTGCTTTCCCCCCCTCGCTGTGGGGATGGGGAGGGAAGGAGGGGAAGAGAGGAAAAGAAAGAAAAAAAAGAAAACACCTGCGAAATCTACCGTATTGCAATGTCAAGTTTACGGTGCAGTCGGTATTGGTATGTATGGTATCATACGATATTTCTGTATGAGTGGGTACACTTTACTTCTCTCTGCGCGTGTTGGCGTTGCACTTTCAGTCACTCGCTGCATGATGGTATCAATTCATCCATCTAGACATGTGGGTATGTGACAGGGCATGTGTTGTTAGGTAAGCAAAGCCGCCACCGTCATCTCTTTTTTTTTTATCAAACGCTTGACACAAAGCTCCTAACCGCAACAACCAACACCCCAGCAACAGCGACGACAACAGCAACACCTCTTCCTTCCTCCCTTCTACAATCACCAATACTTCTCTTCTGGTAATAATAATACAAGAAAAACAATAATGCCTCCCGCGGGCCCAAAGTCTGACATCAACCGTTCGGGCTCCGAAGTCACGGACTTCCCAGCCGTATGCAACGATTGCCTCAGCGCAACCGACAACCCATTCATCCAAATGATAAAAGAGGATCACGGGATGGAGTGCAAGATCTGCACAAGGCCCTTCACCGTCTTCCGCTGGGCTGCCGATCGTACCTCTCGCTTTAAGAAGACAAACGTACACAACCCTCCAAGTCTCCTTCTCCCTCTTCGCTCTGTGGTAACTAACTCGAACCAGATATGCCTGACGTGCGCTCGCCTCAAGAACTGTTGTCAGTGCTGCATGCTGGATTTGTCCTTCGGCTTGCCGATCGCGGTGCGCGACGCGGCGCTCAAGCTGGTGGCACAGGGGCCCAGTTCGGGGATTAATAAGGAGTACTACGCGCAGAATGGCGAGGGCGCGTTGGTCGACGCCCAGGTGCCGGAGGAGTACGAGAAGACGGATGATCGGGCGCGAGAGTTGCTGAAGAGGTTGGCTGGGAGTGAGCCTTATTATAAGAGGAGGCGTGGGGGTGGGGGTAATAATAATAATAATGATGGGGAGGGGTCTCGTGGGGTAGGGCCTGTTAGGAATAGAGGTGGTGGTGGCGGAGGCGGAGGTGGTAGAGGAAGAGGTGGAAAGGGCCGTGGAGCCCGCTTCCCGGGTGTCGGTCAAATCCCTCCAGGACCGATGGACTGGGCTCCCCCGGAGGATACTACAATTACTTCCTTATTTCTCACAGGGTAATCTCTTACTTTCTCTCTCTTTTTTGCGAACAAACTAACAAACTCCCAGCGTAGAAGACGACCTAGCAGAGCACCACCTACGAACATTCTTCGCCCCCTACGGCCCGATAAAGTCCATCGTGTGCGTGCACCGATCCCGTTGCGCATTCATAAACTTCACAACCCGCGCCGCCGCCGAATCTGCCACCTCAGCGTGCCAGGGGAAGGCCGTTGTCGCTGGCTGTCCGCTGCGCGTGCAGTGGGGGCGCACAAGACCATTGGGGAATATGGATCGGGGGCAGAGTGCCGCAGTAGTTAGGGATGTGGACCCTGGTGCTGGTGGTGGGAGGGAGGAAGAAGCGGTGGATGCGGGAGATGTGGAAGGGCAGGAGGATGTCAGGGAGGAGGTCGTCCTTGCGAAGCCACCCGGGGAGGATGATGTTGTGTATCCTTCGCAGGTGGGGAGTTGAGGTTGGGATGAGATGGGAGAGAGGTTTACCTGTATTATAGTTCTGCAATTGTTTCTATTGTTCCTCTTTACTTTTTAAAAGAGCATATGCCATACCATAATTTCAATCCGATTTTTACATCCGACGCCCCCGTTCCTCACCCAATACAATATAACAAATCCCCTCACCCCTCACAACACTTCTTCCCCCCGGGCTCTCCCCCACCAAACGTGACCCTCTCATTGTCCCCCCTCTCAATCTCATCATGTATATTCAACCCTGCCCTCCCACACCACACCACCCCGCTCCCCTCCCAAATTAGCCTTCCTCCTCCATCGCACCAATCAATCACCCAACCAACCCAACCCAACCAACCAATCAACCGGAAAGGAACAACCCACGAAAAACCCCCACCTCCTCCCCCCCCCCCCCCCCCCCCCACGGAAAAAAAAACCCCCCCTCCTTCTTCTCCATGACCCCCTGAACAACATTCTCCCTCAAAATCTTGGCCGCATCCAGCGCCTTGCGCACGCCCTCGTCCCGTCCCGTCGCCGGCGTGTGCCGGAATTCGTGGCGGATTCTCGCGCGGGCCGCCGTCAGGGTTCGCGTGTCGTTGGCGAAGGCGAGGCGCGCGGCGCGGAGGAGGGCTAGGTAGGCTTGCGGGGGTGTCGTTGTTGGGTGTATCATAGTTGTGGCATTTGTGTTTTTATTTTTTATGTACCGTATTTAGTGGTAGTTGGTGGATTGATTGATGGGTTTGTGGATGGATGGATCATGGATGGATGGATGATGGGGTGGCGGTGGCTTGGCGGTGGGTTAGGGTTATGGATTGGAACTTTTTTGTGTTTTCGTGGGGGAGGTTTTTTGTCGGAGGTGGGGGGGAGGGGGGGGGTTCTGTGCGGTTTGTTTGTTCATAGAGTGTCACTCGGGGTAGGGGAATGGTCCGTGGCGGGCCGAACTCTTATAAGCGGTGGGCGGAATGAAGTGTTTATATGGCTGCTTATTGGGTATGTATAGAAAAGTGCGGAAGGAGCTTTACTGAAGGTGGGAATGAGAGAGCGGTTGAGGGTCAAATAAGAGTGGTGTCAATATTAGTTTTGTTGGGTTAGTTCACTGCGAGGAAAAAGAACGTGTTTAGGAAAGGAAAAGAGAAAAATGAAAGAGAAAAAGAGGGAAAAGAACAGAGAAGACAAGCGAGCCCCGCAACCAATGACGGCGAAGACAATCTCATGACTAAGCTTCGCCGAACAACCCATGATATCCAACAGGATTTGTTGATGGCGAGTTTGGTTTGGTGATTGGGGTTTTTATTTATTTTATTTGGGTTGCTCGGGGAAAGGGCATTTGGCGGGAAAATTTCGTGTTACCGATATTGGAGTTGGAGGGTCAGGTGGTTTCCACAAAGTGAGGAGGAGGAGTAGGTAAGGAGGTACAAATATCTACGACCCAATTCCCATTACATCTTGCTGTTTCCAGAGCATATCCTTATCAGGGTGGTCCAAATGTGTCTTTTGGAATCTGATATATGGGGCAAAAAAAAAGATGCTGTCAAACATAGACTTAAAAATTCCAAAACAGCCACATTGTTGGCCAGCCAACACACTTTGCACTTTTTGAACCAGCCGAACGAAGGGGCAGAGGGGGGGGGGGGGGCACAATGGAACTACCGGCCACGGGCATCTGCCCGGCCACCTTGTACTCGTAGTAGTGCGGGGGTGTTTTTTTCTTTCTTTCTTTCCATGACGATCTGCGTCCGGCACTTTGTCCTGCGGTATTTTGTACTCCCCACCGGAAAGTGTTTTTTTTCCCCTTCTCGCCAGGTACACGCCGTAGATAAGATGAGATTTACCCGCCGGAGTTCTCTGTTGTTGAAGGATCTTATTCCGACTTTTGTGGAGGAGGGTATGAGGCGCAAGTGCTGTACTCGAGTATAGAGGGGGGGGTGCGGGTTCGGCAGTATGGGGTGGGTATTTGCATTTCTTGGAGGCGTGGCGAGCTGGAATGCCTAGCTGTTGGGGCTAAGGCCGGTGGTGCGGTGGGGTCGATAAACTTAAGGACAGGCTTGATTTCGGGTGAACTAGGAACGGGCTCAAATTTCGGAGGCTGTTGTGCGGGAATGTTGCACTCGAGTACCCGTGATTTAAATGTAGAGTGTATCATACTTTGGAAACATGGGTTTAGGGTTCATGTTGGCTTGGTGCTCGCCCGAGGCTGGAGCACCTTGGTTGTAATATAGTATCCTATTGTATGAAATTGAAAGATAGCTCACGAGAGGAATTCTATCTAGCTGGGGGGCGCGGTCATGTAATAGGTGGGAGTACCTATCTCAGACAATGATACTGTAGCCGGTGCTATCGGTACTGGTAGAGTCGGTAGACAGAAACCTGACCCCATGCCAATTCGCCGAGAGATACATTGCGATACTTACTTTACCGATCACATGAGAGATTTAGCTTCCGGGGAAAACGTTCTACAGCGTTGCGGTAGAACATCCACTGACGTCTTTAGAGTCAGTGACACCGTCCGGGGCCGACTGTCAGCTTGGGGACCTGTCGGGAGTTGAGCCGCGTGTGTGATCTTGCGTGCCTAAATTGTGTCCATCTCAAAGGCTAAAAAGGATTAGACTGAGCCACGATTTGCCTCGGAGAACCCCACAATTTGTGGCCAGGTGTCTTGGCAATATCAATCTGTTGGGTTGGCCGTCTCCATATGTGGCCTTTGCTGAGCCTTCAACAAGACTTCGGACATGTACGGCACGGACAAGGGCTCGTCCCGCCCGATGAACTCTAGGACGAACTGTAAATGGATGTTATAGCCATAGCGAATGCCTGTCGTTGCATGAGAGTTTTAGTGTCGGGAATGAATTATAAATTTTGGAAATCGGGACTTTTAGTCGGGGCTCTCGTGTTGCTTGGCATGGATGACGTTGATCCACGTTATCTACGGGCTATCGTGAGCTTTGACAAAAGATAAACTCGGAGGAGCTCCCTAATTTTGTTCCTAGGTTTTCAACTCAGGTCTTTCATGATATCGGAGGTACATTTGTTCCAATCGATTTCCCGGCTGGCATGGGGCGTTTCTATTATGATACGGTATCATTCCTTTTGATTCACCGAGGTTTTAGCTTGAGCGTCACGAGTGGTAAATGTCCGACGAGTGAAACAACAAATAATGGGGCGTGATGTACCTCGTGATGTACGAAACGGGTCGAACTAGACCCCGACTACGAGTAGAAATACCCAATTGAATCAAACTGATCGGAGATGGTAGTGAAGTTGCATCCGGAACAGGCATGAGAGGAGTTACTGTGATAGCGGGCCGGGTAAATAATGATCTTTGGATTTTATTGAGCAACAGTGGAATTTGACGTAGGGTAAGCTCACCTAGAATTATTCGGGGATTCTAGCACCCTCCTTAGGGAGCCAATCCCAGATGCTTGCTCCTTCCCTGTCCAGGAACAAGGTGTGATAACTTGCTGCAAAGTGCCGGGATCAGACCCCCCCCCCTAAATGTACTGTGAATTCTGAAAACTATTTAAAGAGCATGAGGCAGAGATGCCCCTCCCCCAAAACTGTATTTGGTATCGTCCCCAATTCCACTTCAATCAGGTTCCTCCTTTCAGTAAATGCTCTCGTGAGTGCGATGGTATTTACTGGGTTGCAGGTGGCTATATCCAATCACAAGACCAACAGGTGAGGTTGTCCGTGCGCATCCGTCAACGGGGTTATTGGCACCTAAGTCGAACCGATTCTGCCCCTTGGTTAGTGCTGTGGGGCGGGTCCAATGGTCAAGCCATATACCGGAAACATGTACGCGCGAGAGATGCTCGAGAACTTCATTTAATCTCAGAGGGCCAGGAAGGCCTACTATTTATACAGTGGAGCAGCAACATATATCGGCAGTGGAGAAGAAAGTTAAGGAAGCAATATGGAAGACAAGAGAAAACAAATGAGAACAAAATTGTGTATCCAGTCGATTGACTGAGCGGTGACATGAGGGGAAATGTAAATGCAGCAAGTCTAACTCGGAGAGTAGGAAACCGGAACTAAGGGAGAATGACCGGCTTTGTCGTACTCTAATACGTAGAGAGTGCATATCCTGCATATCCGAAAGCCTAACTCCAACAGTTAGAACTTGGAAAACAGCTGGGTGGCTGGCGGCCCCACCACTTTGTAGGTAAGCATGCCTTTCACCGCCTGCAGAAAGTATCTATCCGGAGGAAGGTGTAGATGCAGGGATGGGCCGCAATTAGAGCAGACAAGTGGGATAGCATACCGGTAAAGTTATGGGAGATGAAGGCTGAATGACTGGCTGGGTGGAACTGGAGAGGGGGGAGTTTTCCTAATTCTCTATGGCGCTGAAGCAGGCAGGAAGCCCATCATATGCACAGCACTATCATAAACTTGGGTGCATTGGAGGATACCGGGACTTGTACGGAACATGGAGGGTGTTGCAGCTGGGAGGAAATAGCGGATAAGTTATAGGCTGATGAGAATACTACCGTGTGCTCGTACAGTGTGTAACTTTTGATGGAACAAATAATGGGAGGGGAACTGGGAGTTGACAATCACTCTTGAGGCATCCTGAGGCTCACCGAATAGATGGTTTGTAGTATATATCATGCATATTATACACGCACCACCCAATTCAATAGAGCCCCAACGGGTGATGTTCTACCCGAAGCTCTCGCTTAGCGGGTAGGGGAGACAACTTGGCTGCAGCTGGAGTTACCGTAGTGACGGGGGCCAATAGAGATGAGCTAAAGCTTCACGAGTGGAAAGCCATATATACGATAACACCTTTTTGCTCCTTCTCCCATCCACTCATCTGAAATTCTTGCAGCATCTCTCCCTCCCCAACCTCTGCACCGAGGGCTCATCTGAAATTCCTCTCCTACCGGTAATCCTCTTTTTTTCCTTTTTTCTTTCTTTCTCTCCCTTGGTCCTATCTTCCGTCACTAACCTGTCTCCCTTTGTCATAACAATCCACCACCAGACCGTCCGATATAGTCTTTGAACCGTCGAAACAAGTTGACTTTGTGTTGTCGACGCCTTTGCATGTTGCGACTTCCTATCCTTAGATAGATTTCATACTTGGAGGAAACTTTGTTTGAAGACCTTTCACACCACTTTCTGAACATATTTAGATATCTCTTCTGCGATAGAGGGACTGATCATCCCTGTTGACATTCTCACGGCTGCATGTTTATATCATTTGTAACGGTGTGGTGTGTAGACTTTGGCTGACCAACAGGAGTAATTAGCTTGAACACGGACTTGCTCTTCGCAACTTCATTCACCTGTCTTGATCTTTGGATTTTTATTTGGGGGAGGGGCGAATAGCTTGTTCCGTCAGCAGATCCTCCGCTGTGCGACCTGCTTCCGGCTTCACAGCAACTCCGACGACAAGACTACTTTCGTTGCTGCCTATACCGTGCTCTTGCATTACCGTACTATACATAAACCTTGCGCAATAGCTACCCCATACCGGTAGCCCTCACACCCACCTACATAACACCTTGGGGCTTCCCCCTTCATACCAGGGACCAGTGCTCTGATCCCTCTCAACCGACACACCCGGAGCTCTCACCAACTTTCCCTTGACAACTCATTCACACATACTTTATAAACACTCCTCCAAGGCTGTGCGAGGTACAAATCATTTTGTATCCGCTGCAATTGGTTTATCCGTCATGAAGTTTGGCAAGTCGTAGGTTATTCCGTTTCAAGTTTTTGTTGTGTGCAGGGATCTCGAAGAGCCGCTTATCTTTATCTCTGCAGACTCCCAAGGAACCAGGTTCCCGAAGGGGAGTTGGGCACTAGTGATCGGGTAGCATCAGCGAGGGAGGGTGTCTCAAAGTCTTCGGTTGCATTAGCACTCGCCGCGAAAAAAAATGCCTCTGTTATTGTTAAGCTCTTGGTTGAGGCCGGAGTCGATATAAATTACCAAGACGAAAACGGCGAGACGGCCTTGCATCATGCCTCAAGACTTGGCCATGTTGATTGTGTTAAGGTTTTGATCGAAGGAAGCGATACACAACGGGCCGATGTTGAGCTAGCCGAGAAGAACTACGGATGGACGCCATTGTTTGTTGCTGCTGTCGAAGGCCAGGAGGGGGTTGTTGATCTCCTGGTCGAAAATGGTGAGAGTGACGTGGACAAGCAGGACTTGTCAGGTTGGTCAGCAAAGGAACATGCGGTCCTGAGGGGGCATCTCCGTATCGCTAGAAAGCTTGCAGAAACAAGCAACACCCCCGGGTCGTCGGGATCTGTGACCCCAGCTCTCTCCTCGAGCCCGTTAACGCCGCCTACTACAACATCATTGAGCGGGTCACTCGGCACTAACGGATCTAACTTTCCTGGCACCCAATCGCCCCCTGTCAAAAGCTTTGGACATCGGTATCTGAAAGAAGGGGAAGCTATGGTCCTAGTCAGCTTAGGGAGTATGGATACAAGGAAAGATGTTCCGGCAGTTCAACTGGATAATATTCCGCTGGCCGAAGCGCATTTAACCCAGTTGGATACGGCGCTTTCTTTAGTTGTCTCCGCACAAAACGCAATGGGTGAACCGACTGTTGTTGATCTTCCTCTCCATTCGGGTGTTGCTACGGGTGACCCAATCGTTTTCGAAACAAAAGATGCAAGTAAGGTGAAACTCAAGTTCGACATTGTTCCTACATATGCGGGATCAAAGGATCAAATTGTGGGCAGAGCCGTAGCACTTTTGAGCTCGATTAAGCCCGAACTTGGGAAACGTCGGGTTTCTTTACAGGGCGGTGTACAGGTTCCAATTCTTGGTGCTAACCTGGAGATAATCGGTTGCTTGAACTTCGAATTCATGATTGTCACTCCATTTACCCACCCCAATATGGAAATCACTAAGCAGCAGACCTACTGGAAGAGTTTAGCAATACCGAGAGTGAGTTTCTCTAGCTCCTATGGCTGGACCGGTACTAATGATGTTTCATAGGTTATTGGGCATAGAGGTGATTGGGCTCTATGGAATCCCCCCACTGTCGAGGCGGTATTTACCTAACCATACTGAGAAGGCCTCGGAAAAAATTTCCCAGCACGTAAATCACTGCAGCTTGGAGAAAACACCATTCTGGTATGTTTGGCCATAGGATAGAGTCTTGGAAGCTCTATTCGCTGGGTCCATACTGACTCAGTGCTTAGTCGTTTATCGCAGCGGCAAACTTGGGTGCTGAGTACATTGAGGTATGAACGCGATGACCCCGAACCCCTTCACATGTGCTAACAGCTTGTAGTTTGGTAGGATTATCTTGGATAGGGTTTAAAATTGATGCTTTGGTTTTGCTGACAGTGGCTTCAAGATGTTCAACTCACAAAGGATCATGTGCCTGTGATTTATCACGACTTCCTAGTCGGTGAGACCGGGATAGACGCTCCCCTTCACACGTTGACACTAGAGCAGGTACTTGTCCAGCCCAAGTGCAATTGGGGGTCGGGAATCTACTAACATAGGTAGTTCATGTCAATGAGTCGTCAGCCAACTCATCGGCCAAGGAAGGGCTCCCCTGAGCGTATTCCCAATGGCGGTCGAGCGCCGGGGGGAGATGGGACCCGAGAGGGTGGTTCTCAGCACACTCTTCGGAGGCATAGGTCCATGTCGTTACACGATGGGGATGATACAACACAGGCGGATTTCGCAGAACGTATGAAGCATACTAGGGCCTATAAGTTGCACGGTTTCAAGGGAAATAGCAGAGGCACCAGTATTTCTGCACCGTTTGCCACCTTAGAGTCAGCTTTTAAGGATATTCCGATCGGCACTGGTTTTAATATTGAGCTGAGTATGTGGATCTGTCTCGCAGGAAGGTTTCAATTGTGCTAATCGCGGGACACAGAGTATCCAATGCTCCAAGAAAGCGAGGATCAGGGTATGGATACTCTCGCGATCGAAATGAACTCCTGGGTCGATAGTGGTAGGGTTCTCGACTGTGGATAAAACTTTACTAGTTTGTGTTGCTGATGATCCTGCAGTTTTAAAGGTTGTTTACGATCACGCTAATGGCCGTGACTTGATATTCTCGAGCTTCAACCCAGACATCTGTCTGTTGCTCTCATTTAAACAAGTATGTTTGGCTCAGCTGGTCCTTTTCTTGCAGAATCGCAACTTTGTACTCACATTTTGTCTAAAGCCGTCGATCCCGATTCTTTTTCTTACAGAGGCTGGGACTCAGCCAATGGCAGATATCCGTACCTCGAGTCTCCAGGAAGCAATTAGATTCGCCAGTAGATGGAATCTCCTTGGGATTGTTTCTGCTGTCGAGCCATTAGTCCTTTGTCCCCGCTTGATTAAAGTCATCAAGGAATCCGGGCTTGTATGTGTGACATACGGGGTTATGAACAACCTCCCGGCGAATGTTAAGGTGAGTCGACCGACTTTGCTTGGTTATCTGTGAGACAGTTTTACTGACCGTATTATTTTAGTTGCAAACTGAGCAGGGGGTTGATGCTGTTATCGTCGATAACGTCCTTGCGATTAGGAAAGGGCTTACCCACGAGGAGAAGTTGCCTGAGGCTTCCTAAACTGGGCTGGCGAATCTTTCTATTGTTCTTGGTCCTTTCATTTTGTTCATTTCTTCCCACTCTACTTTGGCTCTCATGTTTTCTGCTTTCCTCCTTTATGTTGCCAAATCTCCCCGCCTAGGCTGGGGTTCGGGTCTGAGCGTGGACTTTATCAAGTTGTTCAAATCCTTTCCCCTGTCCTTTCTTAGACGGTTCATTTCTTTTGTCATTGGATAGTTGTCGCCTGTGCGCGCGCGGGCTACACTGCGAGTAGGTTGGGCTTGTGCTTATCACTTGATTGTGGGGGGTTTGTTTCCGGGGGAGAATTGACAGGGGGCCTTTGTGCGGGGAAGTTATGGCAGATGCTGTCGTTTTATTTTTTCTCTTCTGTTTCATAACACCCGTTGACATGAGGCCCATGCGAGGCTGCATGGCGGCCACCGGGAAAGGGGTGGTAACCGGAAGGTGTCCTGACGGTTATTAACTTTGGAACATCCGAGTGCGTCCTGATGTCTTCCGAGTGACAGGTCGTGACTGTCTTATCTGTGCTTTGGGAGGGATGAATCCCGGATGATGGATTGAGCACCGGTTTTGGTACTAACACCTTTAAATTTTGTATTTTTATGTCATTGGAAAAAAGGGGGAGGGGATTTTTGGTTTGATTAATGGCTATAGAAGTTTTGGGTGGCCGGGTTTTGCATAGGCGGTGTCTGGGAGTGGCGGGATTCTGGTTAGCTAGGTGTTCGGGAGTTATGTGTTTATGCTGTTTTACTTGGTGACCAATGGCTTAGCAACTACGACGCAAGGAGGGTTTGCAATGCACTTATACAGTCTTGGGCGGGGATCGAATATTCAAACATGCCTCAACAGTAGCCCCCATCACTGGTGCAAATTGTATAAATTACTGGAGAAAGATTACTGGAGGAAGAATATGAAATCTCAAAGCCAAACAGAACGGAGAGACACGCTTAATCTACTTATTCCTATAATACGTCTTCTCAAGGCTCACTATCCCCCCACCATATCTCCTCTCGCAAGCCCCCGCCTCCTCCCTTCTTCCCTGTTCATCCTGCTCTGCTACCCTCCAATAAACCTCCAAAAATCCTGTCCTGAGCGCATCTCTCCTCTCCCAGCTCTCCTCGCTAACATCCCACTCTTGGAATTCCTCCCAAGCCCTAGCACCCCTTACCCCTGCCACATCTACCAACCCGAAAGCCTCCCCCTGCAAGCCCGTCGCAAACACCAAACTAGCGAAAATGGCCCTTCTCAGCGCCTGCCAGTCCGGGCCGGGATGCGTCATAGCGATTGACAAAGATTCAAGAACATGTGGGAGGGTATTGTGCACGCAGTCCTCCTGGAGCGCAGCGATACACGAGGCAGAGTCCAGGCAGAACTTGTTGAGCATAGGCGCGAGGTTATGAAAGTGCACGAAGAGCACCTCCGGATGCGCGGGAGGACACGCCACCACCGTCGCCGCCGCCGCAAAGGAGTCCTGAACCGCCAGACTGTGCAAGTCATAAGCATCGAGCACAAGCGGCACATACGAGTCCTGAAAACTCACGCACAGATTCCGCAGCGCGAGCACCTGCTGCGCATAGTCCTCGGAAATCCTGGGCAATTCCGCCAGCAGCCTGTTCCCCTCGAGGAATATATCCAGCACCTCCCGCGAGACCAGGACCGGGGTGTGCGTCTCCTCGCTGCGGACGATGACCCCGCTGAGCTGCTCCATGTTCTCCGCTATCGTGTGGACGATCTCGGTCACGCGGTGGAGGAATGGGCCCGTGGCCGGCTCGGTGACGGTGCCGTTCTCGCGCTGCGGGAGGGAGGCGGCGGCGGCGTGGCGGAGGCGCTCGAAGTTCTCGCTCATGTCGGATTTGTAGTGCGAGATTATGTCTAGTAGGGCGCTCTCGCGTTCTTGGAAGAGGGCCTGCTCGGCTTCTAGGGATTCGATGCGGCGTTGGAGGGTTGCGCTCTTGTCGCGTTCGAGTTTGAGCTGGGCTTGGAGGTAGCTGGTTTGGGTGTCGCTGGTGGATTTGAAGCGGTGCATTTTGGAGTGCCGGTGTATATATGCTGGATGGGGGTTTGGTAGGTGTGTAATACTCGTAAGGAAGGATGGAGGGAATGGTGAGGAGTGGACTCGATCCGCAGCCTTTTTATTCTTGCTGAATGTCCTCCACTCTTGAACGCTTCGAGGGTGGTGAGTGTTGGGTAGTTTCTCCCGCTATCTGTTTTGCCTATCTAACACGGGTAGTTTTTCAAAGTGGCCGTCCAGAATCATGTAATGTCACTCACAAGTCCTAGGGAGCACTTGCTAGGCAAGTTGGGTGCTGTATAACCGGAGATGAATTCTCGTGAAGCTTTTTTTCTTCCATAGTTGAGAGGTATTCTACTGGCAGAGTGGGTTTCTAATTGTCTCTTTTTTTTTTGTATTGGCTTTTGGAAAGGGAAGGGAGGATTGCCTGATCTCGCTCTCGTCATGGGGGGGGGGGGGGAATGTTTGGCTTGGCTGGCACCACTGATCATGTATTCAAGTTGCCCAGTGGAAATTCTCCTCCCAATTTCGCCGGGGTGAGACAACATGTTTGAATACCAGCGCTAACTATCCTAGACTATCAAAAGTGGAGGTTATAATGAGTTCCCCTAGGAGGTATGATAGGCGTAATGTCCAAAGTACGAACCGTAAGGAGAAGAAATGTAAGAGAAGAGTCACAAGTGTGGATCGATTGTATATGAGAAAGGTAAGAAGAAAAGTGGATGCTAGACTACCTACATAATGATAATGACATTGTGGTGTATTTCTTTTAAAGCCTGGAGTAATTGCTGTATCCCCTCTGCCGATCTAGCCTGTGGAGGTTTATGCAAAAAATAAATTGTCTCGGTCGATTTGACCCTTGGTATGGGGGGGACAGATCATGAGCGATAGGTGGTTCCTGTAGCTAGCGTTCAAGGTCTATCATGTAGTCCCGGAGGGCTTTGATTTTTCCGGCTCTCGCCCTAGGAGCGCAATTGAACCTATCGTGGGATATGATTCGAGGATGCTGGCTGGCTGAACCCTCGAATATGACCTGTCATAAGAGGTGATGATGGGGTTGGGGTTAGTCGTCTTGCACAGCTGTTACCGTACTCGTACAAGTACCAAAATTTCTAGGGCTACAGGTAAAGTACCACAATAGTTTATCAAGCTAACCGGCTCACCGCTGGAGTTCTAGAGTGTTTGTTCATCGTAGCGCGCGACCTACGTTGTGCTGCGGAGTGCTACTGAACGAGGTATTATAACTTAGGACATTTCCTACTACCGACACGGTAGGTAGAAGCAGAGAGTTGCTGGTCGGAATTTGGGGGAGGTTGATTGGACGGTCATAAGGTATCCACAAGGTTCCACAGAAGACCCCGCTTTCCTTCAGCCCTCAGGAGTTCTCGTGCCGGTAGTCGACCAACCCCCTCATCCATTATCCACGATATCCTAAGCAGCAAAAACGGAAAATGTCGCAATATTTTAGTAACAACACCAACTCTGTGAACACGGTTAACGTGTCGAATAGCTATATCATCGATGGCCGATCTCAAATGTTGACCTGGCTATCACCGCTAGACCCCAGGTTACGGCACCAGGATATTCAAGGCCGCCGGGTCGGGAACGTAGGGGAATGGCTCCTACAGACCAAGAAGTTTGAAACCTGGTGCACGGGTAGTGGGGGAGGCGAATCCGATAATGCAGTTCTATTTTGCTACGGAGATCCCGGGGCTGGCAAGACGTATATTAGGTATAAAGAGTGAACCTCGGCGGATGGAGAGAAAAGAATAATTGCTGACAAGCTGCGATGTTAGCTCACTAGTGGTAGACAGCTTGTGCGATCAGGCCGGGGGACGAAATCTCGCTGTTGCGTGTTTTTACTTCGACTTCGCCAATCAAAAGGAGCAGTCCCCCACGGGCATGCTGGGTGCCATCCTCAAACAGGTTGTGGGTGGACTAGAGGAGATGCCATGGGAAATAGCCCGGGCCTATGAAGGCCAGGGAAGGGTCATTGGGGGACGAGTACCGCAGCTTGGCGACATTGTGAAGATGCTACAGATCACCTCTTCTAAAAAGCCTACGTTCATATGCGTTGACGCACTAGATGAATGCCTGGCAGGATATCGAGTCAAAGTTCTTGACTCGCTGAACCAAGTCCTCCGAAAGTGTCCTGGTACTCGAATATTCATAACTGGAAGACCACATGTTCGGCCTGAAATCGCGAAGCGTCTCCATGGAAGAGTAAAAAGTGTATCTATCACTCCAAGGAGAGATGATATCATCGGATATATTCGTGCCAGGCTGGACGAGGACATGACCCCGGATGCAATGGATAATAGTCTAGAAGCAGAGATCATAGAGAAGATCCCGGATAAGATCTCGAAAATGTATGTATGGTAGAAGAAACGACACTCTCGGGAGCTATCAGCTGACTGATAAATATCTAGATTCCTACTCGTCTCGCTAAGCATGGATGCGATCCTTCAAGAAACCACAATTCATCGCAGGCGAGAAAGGCTCAGGGCAATGACCGATGGGTCGGGGTTGGGGAATGCTTATGGCGCAACACTAGATCGGATAAAGGGACAAGGAGGAGAGAGATCGAGGCTCGGTATGGCTACTCTGATGTGGATCTCGCACGCGGAGCGGCCATTGAAGCCCGATGACCTCTGTCACGCCCTAGGGGTCGAAATAGGGTCGCCGAATCTCAACACCGACAATGTTCCTTCAATAGGGACATTGATAGCCTGTTGTCAAGGACTTGTTTTCGTAGACAAGGAAGCTTCCACAGTCCGGTTAATCCACTCTACCCTCCAGGAGTACCTCCTTGCTCATCCCGAACTTTTTGGTACACCTCACTCGACAATAGCAGAAACCTGCTTGGGGTATCTGAATTCACGGCAGGTCAAGGCTCTTTCGACCAGCCCCCCTCCTAGTCCTGAAGACGTGCCCTTTCTCGAATATTCCTCAGTCTACTGGGGAGACCATGCAAAAAGAGAGCTTTCGGATCGCGCGAAATCGCTTGCTCTAAAGCTATTTGATGACTGCGAGAACCACATATCCACCAAAATCCTCTTGGAGGAAATGTGGTACACTATTGATTTTAGTAATCCCTCCCTGCTCAGTGGTCTGCACTGTGCTTCCTTCTTCGGGATTGATGAGATTGTAGCTGGTCTGGTAGAGGTGGAAGGTTGTGATGTCAACAAACAAGATTCTATGGGTAATACATCTCTCACGTGGGCTGCTTGCCGTGGGCACGAGGGAGTGGTGAAAATACTGCTCAGACGGGACGATGTCAATCCCGAAAAATCAGATAATGATGGTCAAACACCACTCTGTTCTGCTGCAATTTGTGGGCACGAGGGAGTGGGGAAAATACTACTCGGACGGGGCGGTGTCAATCCCGACGAACCAGATAATAGTGGCCGAACACCACTCTGTTGGGCTGCAATTGGTGGGCACGAGGGAGTGGTGAAAATACTGCTCGGACGGGATGATGTTGATCCCGACAAACCAGATAAGCACGGCCGAACACCACTCTGGCGCGCTGCTTGTTATGGGCAAGGGACGGTGGTGGAAATACTGCTCGGACGGGACGACGTCAATCCCGAAAAACCAGATAAGTACGGCCGAACACCACTTCATGTCGTTGATCGGCAACATGAGGAAATGATAGCCCTATTTCGCTCCCGGAAAGCTGCAGCTCGTAGCACAGGCTAGGGCCGGAGAGATCAATTTCCTCGCCGCCTCCGTACACGGGATGCGCATCTTCCTCCGCGATAACCCCGCTGACATGTTGAAGCTATTGTTGCCGTCTACTCCTCTTTCTCTCTAAGTGCCTTTCCGCCCTTTCTAGCGTGTGGGGCGCTTGCCTTAGAATCAAGCCTAGACACGCCCCTAGTGTGACTAGTCCAATGATACCCCACGCAACTAGAATGCATGCATTGTACATCGCCGCACCCACCTGCGCCTCCCAGGCGTTTCTCATGTATTGTCACTGCAACTTCCCAGTTTTCTACATACAGAGCTTTATCCCTATTGTATTGGAAAGCTCCGGTTCATTTTATGGCCTACCCAAAAATGTACATTAAACTTGCTTTCGTATTCACATTCTCCAATTCTAGATCCTCATTCCGCATTTTTCGCATTTTTCGCATTTTTCCTCATCTTTTTTTTCCTCATTTTTTCTATCGAATTAATTGTCTTTGTATATATTATATCTCCTCCTTACTTCTTTTTTCCCCCTCCTATCCCTAGATGAAGAGCATGGTAGTGCACATTTGCTACTATCACCCAGGACTGAATCAAGAATATCTTGCCCTGGGCATACACACATTTAGTCCGCTCCTAACTGAATTTCGAAAAGCGAGAGTGAAAGTTTTGGGGCGCGGTACGGGGCTACTATTATTGGCTCCCATGGAGGATTTACTGATTAGTCACGATAACTCACTGGCTTTAATAGAACTTATTGTGCAAATTTACACTACCGGGCCATCGGGTTGGAGGGCTGAGGGGGAATGTGACAAACCCCTCCAAAACATAGCATACCCAATTATGGCCACCGCGCTCTATGAGAGTGCTTTGAGGCGGCCAATTCGGTATAATAGGGTATGAGGAAAAGGATACGAGACCACCTCAGAAAAACGACTTTTAGGCGAGGTTCGTTAATCACATGATATCACTCACACCTCTCAAACTGCGGGTGGCTGGCATATCTGGGCTTCTCACTGGCCCAGGGGAAACATACATGCAGCGTTCGCAGGCGGTCGGGCTAGGCGTTTGCGGTGGGTGGCCGGACCAGACTGTACACCGTAGTCCGGCTTTCAGGGCCTATCTGACCGGGCCTGGACGGACTTCATATATCTGTAGGCTTTCGAGTCATCTTCAGATATCTGGGGAAAGCTTTAGATATCAGGACATATTCGCAGGCATCTGAAGATCTCTGCTACCATAATCAAAATCTGATGGCATATTTCGAAAGTCTGGCCTGCAAAGTCCAGGTCAGGGTCGCCGCTTGCGAACGCTGCATACATACAAAACGACATGACCATAGCCTACCTAATCTTTCATAATGTCGCTAGAAGAGATAGAATAAGAGATGTTGAAGAAGACACAATCAGGCTAGTGCTCGTAATGCAGAATGTCAAATTACTACTACATGATAGTAGTTGTCGCTACGCCGTAGAGTACTTGTTCTGTCGTTCCATAGGAAGTAGAGATGTTCGTGAAGTGCTTTATCGTAGAGTACTTCTATCTCTCGTCATGCATGTAAATAGCACATAGGAGAAGGGAGGGAAGAAAAAAAAGAAGGCCTGGGAAATGAGTAGCTTGTTGGTATTGCTGATTATACTTTCTGGTTGATCGGCGGAAAGTCTCCTGATCACCGGGGCGAGACAATATATTTGAATACCAGCACTAACTATCTTGGACCGTCAAAAGTCGAAGCTAGGGAGTTCCCCTAGGAGGTAGGCGTAAAGTTTAAGTAACTTTACGAATTGTAAGGAGAAGAGGCATAAGAGAAGAGTTATAGTAAGAATCGATTGTAGATGAGAAAGCGGATGCTAGACTGCCTGCATAATAATATTATGGTGTATTTCTTTTGAAGCCTCGGATAATTGCTCTATCCCCTCTGCCGATCTAGCCTGTGGGGTTTTATGTAAGAAATAAATTATCTCGGTAGGCTAGGCCCTTGGCATGGAAGGGACAGATCCCGATAGGTTGTTCGTATTGCTGGAGTTCGGGGTCTATAATGTAGTCCCGGAGGGCTTTGATTTTTCCGGCTCTCGGCTAGGGAGGGCAATTGAAGCTATCGTGGGATATGATTCGAGGATGCTGGTTGGCTAAACTTCCGAATATGACCTGTCATAGCAGGTGATGATGGGGTTGGGGTCAGTCGTCTTGCACAGCGGTTATCGTACTCGCACAAGTACCAAAATCCCTAGGGCTACAGGTAAAGTAATAGTTGTTTATCAAGCTATTCTAGCCAATTCACCGCAAGAGTTCTAGGTGTTTGTTCATCGCAGCGCGCGACCTGCGTTGTGCCGTGGAGTGCTACTGAACGAGGTAACTTAGCGCATTTACTACTAGGCAGAAGCAGAGTGTTGCTGGTATGATAAGAATTTGGGGGAGGTTGATTGGACGGTCATAAGGTATCCATAGGGTTCCACAGAAGACCCCGCTTTCCTTCAGCCCTCAAGAGTTCTCGTACCGGTAGTCGCCAAGCCCCTCATCCATTATCCACAATATCCTAAACAGCAAAAACGGAAGATGTCCCAATATTTTAGTAACAACACCAACTCTGTGAACGCGGCCATTAACGTGTCGCATAGCTATATCATTGCCGATGACCGGTCTCAAATCTTGACCTGGTTATCGCCGCTAGACCCCAGGTTACGGCACCAGGATATTCGAGGCCGCCGGGTCGGGAACGTAGGGGAATGGCTCCTACAGACCGAGGGGTTTGAAAGCTGGTGCACGGGTAGTGAGGGAGGCGATTCCGATAATACAGTTCTATTTTGCTACGGAGATCCCGGGGCTGGTAAGACGTATATTAGGTACAAAGAGTGAACCTCGGCGGATGGAAAGAAAAGGGCAATTGCTGACAGGCCGCGATGTTAGCTCACTAGTGGTAGACAGCTTGTGCGATCAGGCTAGAAAACGAAACCTTGCTGTTGCGTGTTTTTACTTCGACTTCGCCAATCAAAAGGAGCAGTTCCCCACGAACATGCTAGGTGCCCTCCTCAAACAGGTTGTGGGTGGACTGGCGGAGGTTCCAGAGGAAATAGCCCAAACATATGAAGACCAAGGAAAGGTGATTGGGGGACGAGGGCCGCAGCTTGGCGACATTGTGAAGATGCTACAGATCACCTCTTCTAAAAAGCCCACGTTCATATGCGTTGACGCACTAGATGAATGCCTGGCAAGATATCGAGTCAAGGTTCTTGATTCTCTAAACCAAGTCCTCCAAAAGTGTCCAGGCACTCGAATATTCATAACTGGAAGACCACATGTTCAGCCTGAAATTGCGAAGAGTCTCCCTGGGAGAGTAAGGAGTGTACCTATCACCCCGAGGAGAGATGATATCATTGGATATATTCGTGCCAGGCTGGACGAGGACACAACTCCGGACGCAATGGATAATAGTCTAGAAGCAGAGATCATAGAGAAAATCCCAGATAATATCTCGGAAATGTATGTATGATAGAAGCAACGACACTCGCCGGAGATATCAGCTAACTGGTAATTATCTAGATTCCTACTCGTCTCGCTCAGCATGGATGCGATCCTTCAAGAAACCACAATTCATCGCAGGCGGGAAAGGCTCAGGGCGATGACCGATGGGTTAGGGTTGGGGAATGCTTATGGCGCAACACTAGATCGGATAAAGGGACAAGGAGGAGAGAGATCGAGGCTTGGTATGGCTACTTTGATGTGGATCTCGCACGCGGAGGAGCCATTGAAGCCCGATGACCTCTGTCATGCCCTAGCAGTCGAAATAGGGTCGCCGAATCTCAACATCGACAATGTTCCTTCAATAGGGACATTGCTAGCTTGTTGTCAAGGACTTGTTTTCGTAGACAAGGAGGCTTCTACAGTCCGGTTAATCCACTCTACCCTTCAAGAGTACCTCCTTGCTCATCCCCAAATTTTTGGTGCACTTCACTCGACAATAGCGGAAACCTGCTTGGGCTATCTGAATTCGCAGCAGATCAAGGCTCTTTCGACCAATCCCCCTCCTAATTTCCAAAATGTGCCCTTTCTCGAATATTCCTCATTCTACTGGGGAGTCCATGCAAAACGAGACCTTTCAGATTGCGCGAAATCGCTTGCTCTAAAGCTATTTGATGACTACGAGAACCACATATCCACTAGAATCCTCTTGAAAACGTGGTACAATATTGATTTTAATAAATCCCCCCGGTTTAGTGGTCTGCACTGTGCTTCCTTCTTCGGGATTGATGAGATTGTGGCTGGTCTGGTAAAGGTGGAAGGTTGTGATGTCAACAAAAAAGACCGCAGGGGCAATACATCCCTCGCATGGGCTGCTCGCCGTGGGCACGAGGGAGTATTAAAAATACTGCTTGGGCGGGACGATATCAATCCCGATAAACCAAATGATTTTGGTCGAACACCACTCTGTTGGGCTGCTATTTGTGGGCACGAGGGGGTGATGAAAGTACTGCTCGGACGGGGCGATGTCTATCCCGACAAACCAGATAATAATGGCCGAACACCACTCTGTTTGGCTGCAATTGATGGGAAAGAGGCATTGGTGAAAATACTACTTGGACGGGGCGACGTCAATCCCAATAAACTGGATAAGTACGGCCGGACACCACTCTATTATGCCGATTTGCATCAGTATGAGAGAACTGCAGCCCTGCTTCAGTCCTGGAAAGCTACAGCCCGCAGCGCAGTCTAAAGCCGGAGAGATCAGTTTCCTCGCCGCCTCCGTACACGAGATGCCCATCTTCTGCCGCGATAACCCCGTTGGCATGTTGAAGCTATTGTTTCCGCTCCTCTTTCTCTAAACGCCTTTCCTTGCCTTAGAATCAAGCCTAGACACACCCCTAATGTAGCTAGCCCAATGATACCCTACTCAACTAGAATGCATGCATTGTGCGTCGCCGTACCCACCTACACCTCCCAGGCGTTTTTCACATATTGTCGCTGTGATTTCCTAGCTTTCCACATACTAAGCTTTACCTCTATTGCATCGGACAGCTTCGGTTCATTTTATGGCCTACTCAAAAATTTACCTTAAACTTACTTTTGTATTCACATTCTCCAATTCTAGATCCTCATTCCGCATTTTTCTCATTTTTCTCATTTTTCTCATTTTCTTGTTTTCCTCATATTTTTCTTCCTCATCTTTTCTATCGAATCAAGGGATTTTGTATAGTATATCTCCTCACTTCCTTCCCCCCCTCTCCCTAGCGTAGTCGTACACATTTGCTGCTATCGCCTGGGACTCAATCAAGACAAAGCTTGCCCTGGGCATACACACATTTAGTCCATTCCCAACTGAATTTCGAAAAAGCGAGAGTGAGAGTTTTGGGGTGAGGTACGGTGCTACTATTATTGGCTCGTACAAAGTTAGAGGATTTACTAATTCACGATAGCTCACTCGCTTTAATAGATGATAGAAACCTATTATGCAAATTTACACTACCGGAGGACCGGGTCGGAGGGGCAAGGGAGGATGTGGCAAACCTCTCCAAATTACAGTATACCCAATTATGACCACTGCGCTCTATGAGAGTGCTTTTATGCAGTCAATTCGATACAATAGAATAGGAGGAAAAGGATACGAGACCTCCTCAGAAAAACGACTTTTGGGGCGATGCTCGTTAATCACATGATATCACTCACACCTCTCAAACTGCTGGTAGTTGGCATATCTGGGTTTTTCGCCGGCCCGGTAAACATACATGCAGTGTTCGCGGGCGGCCGGGCTTGGTTTTTGTGGTGGGTGGCCGGACCAGACTGTGCACCATAGTCCGGCTTTCAGGGCCTATCTGAACCGGCCTGGACGGACCGCAGATATCTGTAGGCTTTCGAGTCATCTTCAGATATCTGCTGACATCTTTAGATATCTGGAGATATTTGTAGGCATCTGAAGATCTCTGCTACCATAAACAAAATATTTACTAATCTAATGGCATATTCCGAAAGTCTGGCCTCCAAAGCCCAAGTCAGGGCCGCTTGCGAGCGCTACATAAAGTACTAGGGCAAAAGTATTCGTCCGATCGGTGGCTACCCATCAACACCTCGAAACACACCTCTACGATCAACCACCCCTCAGCCACAATGCCTCCCCTGAAGACAGGCTACCTCACTGAGTTTGAGAAAGGGCAGATTGTTGCTGTGAGAAAAAAATAAATCTCTTTTTCTGAAATTGAAGAGCTCTTACACTGTCCTAAAAGTACAGTTCTAAATTTCCATAATCACTTTCAAAAGAGGGGTGATGCAAACACCCTCCCTAAACAAGGAAGACCAAGAATCATGACTCCCAGAACTTGTCGCCACCTAGTCAGAGTCTAAGAAGGCACACTGCCAGACTTTATCACAATTGCGCAATGATGTTGTACCTCATGCCTCTCTTAATCCACTCAAGGGAGCTTTGACATCGGTCAAACAGGTTGTAGGTGGACTAGAGCAGGTGCCAAGGGAAATAGCCCAAACATATGAAGATCAGGGAAAGGTCATTGGGGGAAGAGGGCCGCAGCTTGCCGACATTGTGAAGATGCTGCAGATCACCTCTTTTAAAAAGCATACGTTCATATGCATTGACGTATTAGACGAATGCCTGAAGGATATCGAGTCAAAGTTCTTGACTTGTTGAGCCGAGTCCTCCAGAAGTCCCCTGGCACTCAAATATTCGTAACTGGAAGACCACATATTCGACCTAAGATCAGAAGGCGTCTCCCTGGAAGAGTAAGGAGTGTATCTATCACTCCAAGGAGAGATGATATCATCGGATATATTCATGCCAGGCTGGACGAGGACACAATCCCGGATGCAATGGATAATAGTCTAGAAGCAGATATCTTAGAGAAAATCCCAGATAATATCTCGGAAATGTGTGTATGATCGATGCAACGACAGTCTCGGGAGCTATCAGCTAACTAATAAATATCTAGATTCCTGCTCGTCTCGCTAAACATGATGCGATCCTCCAAGAAACCACAATTCATCGCAGGCGAGAAAGGCTCAGGGCAATGACCGATGGGTTGGGGTTGAGGAATGCTTATGGCGCAACACTGGATCGGATAAAGGGACAAGGAGGAGATAGATCGAGGCTCGGTATGGCCGCTTTAATGTGGATCTCGCACGCGGAGGAGCCATTGAAGCCCGATGACCTCTGTCACGCCATAGCAGTTGAAATAGGGCCGCCGAATCTCAACATCGACAATGTTCCTTCAATAGGGACACTAGCTTGTTGCCAAAGGCTTGTTTTCGTAGACAAGGCTTCCACAGTCCGGCTAATCCACTTTACCCTTCAAGAGTACCTCCTTGCTCATCCCGAACTGGTACACATCACCCGACTATAGCAGAAACCTGCCTGGGCTATCTGAATTCCCGGCAGGTCAAAGCTCTTTCGACCAGTTCCCCTCTCAATCTCCAAGATGTGCCCTTTCTCGAACACTCCTCACACTACTGGGGAGCCCGTTCAAAAAGAGACCTCTCGGATTGCGCGAAATCGCTTGCTCTAAAGCTCTCTGACGGCTGCGAGAACCACATATCCACTGCAATCCTCTTGGAAATAGCGCCAACTGTGGTGCACTATTGATTTCGGTAAACCCTCGCTATTCAGTGATCTACACTATGCTTCCATCTTCGGGATTAATGAGATTGCAGCTGGTCTGGTAAAGGTTGATGGTTGTGATGCTAACAAGAAAGCTTGTACTGGTAATACATCTCTCACGTGGGCTGCTCGCCGTGGGCACGAGGGAGTGGTAAAAATACTACTTGGACGGGACGACATCAATCCCGATAAGCCAAATAATGATGGCAAAACGCCACTCTGTTGTGCTGCAATTTGTGGGCACGAGGGAGTGGTGAAAATACTGCTCAGACGGGACGATGTCAATCCCGAAAAATCAGATAATGATGGTCAAACACCACTCTGTTCTGCTGCAATTTGTGGGCACGATGGAGTGGTGTAAATACTGCTCGGATGCGACGACGTCAATCCCGACACACCAGATAACTCCAGCCGAACACCACTCTGTTGTGCCGCCTGGAATGGGCATGAGGGAGTGGTGAAAATATTGCTCAAACGGAACGACGTCAATCCTGAAAAACCAGATAATGAGGGTCAAACACCACTCTATTATGCCGTTAAGTATGATATCAACATGAGAGAATTATAGCCCTACTCCACTCCCGGAAAGCCACAGCCCGCAACACAGACCAGTGCCCCAAGGCGCCAACTTCTCGCCGCACGCACAAGATACCCACCCCCCCCCCGCGACAACCCAGCCGACACACTAAAAAGCTATTGTTGTCCTCCGCTCCTCACCCCCGACGGCCTCTCCTCCCTTCCCCTGTACAGTGCGCCAGCCCCAGAACCAAGCCCAAACACTGCCCTAGCGCAATCAGTCGAGTGATATCTCACGACCAGAATGCACGTATCATACATCGCCACACCTACCCACCCACCTACCCCTCCCCGGCGTTTCCCACGCCCTAAAACTATAATACAATTTCCCAGTTTCTAGAGGGGATGGTTGCAGATGGACAATGACGGACGATGCTCTCTCCTCCGCTGTTCCTCCTCAAGTACCCCTTTTCCTATGAAGTTAAGCTTACAAAACAACGGTACAAGGGGCCGGCATTTAGCGATCGCACACACTACTTTGTGACCTACCCAGTTTTTAAGGATTTTTTGCTGGTAAGCCACTTTGGGGTGTGCGAAGACTATATGCCTGTCCCTTGTACCAAGCCTTCACGATAGTTTCTGTGGTTCGGCGTATTTTTCTCCATGGTCATCCACGTGACCGACAGTACTGGTCGGATTCGGACCAGGCACGCTAAGCCTGTCCTAGAAACATTTGAGCTTTGTGATCTGCTGGGCATGCCCCGGCTTCCCAAGAGTGCTGAGTCGTTTAAGCACAAAGCAGATCGAAAATCGGAGTTCCCGACCAAGTTTAGCTGAAAGTTCCCAAATCTAGACTTGGCGTGCGCGCCTGGGCCAGAATTTTCACTGTTTCAAAGTTCAAACCGCCCGGGGGGGCTGAGAGAAGAATGGAAATTAGGTTAAAGCGAACACAACACTAAAAGTGACTTACAAGTTACAGGGGGTATGTTTTCGCACACACCAAAGTGGCTGACCAGCAAAAAACACTAGAAAATTGGTGGGTCACAAAGTGGTGTGTGCGAAAACTTTTTTTTTTTTTTTTTTTAATAAACGGATATTCTCTTTGGGTTTTCTGTGGCCTCAGCAGGCTCGTCTACCCCTATCTGCTCTGCGGCTTTCTAGCTATCTACACAACTTAAGGATCCCGCAAAAGCCACTAGCCTACAGTCTCTAAACCAGACCTTGCTGTAAAAACAAAAAACAAAACAATCATCTCAACCAAACAATCCCGGTCCCGAAGGCTTCCACTCCATCCCCGGCGTAAACACCGACACCCTACTCCTTTCCTTCTCCTCCTTCTTCTCCTCCCGCAAAATTTCCTTCTCTTCCTCTACCGCCCTCTCCTTCTCCATCCTATCATCCTTCCTCGTCCAATCACCCTTCTTCCTCGCCAACTCCCTACCCAAACTCAAAACCAACTTCTCCAACCCTTCCATCTTGCCGCCCAGGCGCACCAACTCCTCCATCTTCATATCCCTCTCCCCAAAAGCAATACCTTTCCCGGGCCCCTTCCTCTCCTCCTCTTTTTCCTTCTTCTTCTCCTTTTCCTCCAACCTATCCGTCACAAACTCCACATGTGACTTAATCCCATCCATCACCTTCATCCAACCCGCCTCCTTCCTCCTCAGCTGCACCGCTACAAACTTCTTTACCAACCACCAATAACCCCCGACCCATATGCCGGCTCTTCCCAATTGGCGCACCACCTCCTCTCCCACAACCCTAACCACCACCGTGGACACCAAGCCCCCACGTTTCCTCCTCTTATCCAACCCCTCTTCCCCCACCAACCACCTTGTTCCCTCACAAAATCCCACACCCGCCTCACGCAATGCAGCCTCGACTCCACCAATCCCCTCACTCCACCTCACACCCCCAACTTTTACCATCCTCGGTATGCCTTTTCCCACCCCTTTTTCAGGGTCAAACGACCCGCCCACCTTCCTTTTCTTCCCTCCATCCACCACCTGAGCGACCAAATCTTCCAAACTCCTCTTAGAGGTTTCCCTTGGAAATCTCTCTTCCTCCGGCGAGGGCGTCCTCCAGGGATTCCTTCGGGCTTCCATCTCTTCCTCTTCACTCTTCCAAATCCTATTTTCCCCCAACTTAATCCTCGCCTGCCTCAACTCCTCCTCCACCTCTCTCAACCTTCCCCTTAAAAACTTATTCTCCCTTGCGAGAGCATCTTTCGTAGACGAACTTGATCGTAAACCTGAAGCTGTGTAGCTTGAAGCCATCGTGGTTGGCCTGGTATCGATTTTAACTGGTTGGAAACCCAAAGAGGGGTTCGTGTAACAAGGTGTAATTTCAATCACTGGGATTGTAACGGCGACGGAGCATGTGCGAAAACATACCCCCTGTGCCCTGTACAAGTACCCGGGATTATGTTTTCGCACATCCTCGATTGCTCCTACAACCTACTCCTAACCTCTTGTGACGTGTCACTTTTGGCGGGTGGGCCTATCAGGGTCCATGGTGGTCGTCTCGCGATGGCTTCATGTCTTTACCGGAGCGATGTTACAGCAGTTGGCTGGCTACGTGTTGATGGTTTGGGCACATCATGATAACCTTTTACTTGAGGCTTCCTCTCTGGATGTTTTTGCTGATAGCTCTTCGGTCAGGTTGGATAGAAGTGGCGTTGGTGATGGCGGAAGGAGTTTGCTGATGGATTAGGTGCCAGGACGATGTTCACAGCATCTGTCAATGGATTACCTTCACGGAAATCCTTGAGGTTTGTATTAATATAGGCTTGAACGGTCAGGTTGGATAATTCGCCTTGTTTTTACACTCCTTACCCGTTGGTTTTGAAGTCCAGCGTGATGAATTTGCTGACGAGGCCTTAGCAGGTGGGCTAAACGAGGGGAAAGAGGCTCTGTGGCAAGGCCGGCTTTGCTCATGTGACGGAAAGAAGAGGGGTGGCTGATGAGGTGGCGTCGCTCGAAGGCGCCTGACTGAGTGTGGCTTGGCAAGCCCAGACTTCAAGTTGGTGAGCCCTCATTGGTTTGAGTTGGAGGCCGAGTGATTAAGAAGAGTTTTTTTTAATTTTTTTAATTTTTTTCCTTTGTTTATGTTTTGGTATGGGCGGGTAAAGGGTACAGGTCCACCTCACCGAGTTATGCGCTCTTGTTACCACTCGCCTTTGTTGTCGCTGTCGCAGAGTTTATGCTTGCACATGTGGCTCGGGTAGTTGGCAAGGAGTTTGATTGCAGGAAAAGATGGGTTCGGGTCGACGGCCTGGTGTGCGGGTTAGTGTATGCTTCCTGCCTAGACACCACTCGGGAGGAAAGATGAGGGTAAAGGGATGGGCGTTTGGGAGAAGGCCGAGAGGTTAAAGCTGGTATGAGGCACGGGGGGGATGGGCAAGAGGTGCGGAGCTTAGCGGGTAGGCTGAGAACGCTGTCGCTAAAGGCAGTAAGCGAAGTGGCGGGCCTGATCACCTTGTATTTCAGCATGTGGGGGCTTATGCGGGATCCTTAAGTTGCATTAGTGTATATTACCCTAGCGGGAATAGCTTGCATAATTATGCGCGAGGTATATGCCACCATAGGGGAGAGCATATATCCGAACCCAAGCTTCCTGAGTAGGGACTTCCCGGAGGCATCTGGGAGACTACTCA
>Ga0307509_10000364_pt1 | contig 76190 bp, 81 predicted proteins | sample 10_EM_MG_FD_202245 | JGI IMG/M metagenome (GOLD analysis project Ga0307509, IMG submission 202245) | Populus trichocarpa ectomycorrhiza microbial communities from riparian zone in the Pacific Northwest, United States - 10_EM | ecosystem: Host-associated > Plants > Roots > Unclassified | place...
CCCTCCCTTCCCCCCCCCCCTCACCATCACTCTCCGTGACATGATATGACATGCTTTCCCGAATCGACCTAACTCCCGCTTCTCGCCCGCTCTTACTCCCTGATGAGACATTGTTATTCGTGCAGAACGCGGTCGGGCTTTATGAAGGGTGTGTTTATTTTTCTTCCTTTCTTTCTTTTTTCTTTCCTTCCCTTTCAGCCCCACAATGACCCCGCGCTAATCCATTTGAGTCTAAAGGAAATATAAGATCCCGAATTACCAGAATGGTAGCGCGTACCTGACGTCGCATCGGGCTTGCTATGTCGATAATGAGGATCCGAGGAAGTTCTCGGTGGCGGTTGAGCTTAAGGATGTTGATAGGGTTGAGTACTATGTTCGCACCCTTCATCCCATATCCGTTTGAACGCTGAAAGCTGAGTGGAATGCTATTTCTGTGACCTGCAGGCCGGGTTCTTGAAATCTTCACCAAAGATCACTTTACTTCTTAAGCCCCCTGCTACTACCACCGCTACTGCGAGCAACTTTACGTCCTCCCCAGGAAATAGGTCTGCAGTGTCAACGCCCAAGTCTGCTACCCCACTCATCAGACCGACGTCCCCATCGCTGGCTTCTACGGGAGTCTGGATATGCCCTATATGTTCGTTCTCAAACCCCATCCCCTCGAACTACATCCCGCAGGTGACCCCCGTAGGGTCCGTCCCTCCGTGTCTAGCCTGCGGGATCAGGCCATCCCCGGGGGTGCTGGAGAGTTCGCCGCAGCAACCGCCGCCGAGGTCGCCGACGCCCCTGTCTTCACTGTCTCCCCTGTATCCCGCCGGGAGCGAGCCGGCCTCGAGCTCAGCTACTACTGCTACCACCACCACGGGCGACAGCAGCGAAGCTACGTTCGCCTGCCCGAGATGCACATTCCTGAATCACCCCTGGCTGCGTTCTTGCGAGATTTGCGGGGAGCGCTTGGTAAGCCCGGATCTCCCCCCCGAGCAGCTGCTAGAAATCGCGCGCGAAGAGTCACCGGCTCCAACCTCGATATCGCGCAAGGGCGGGCTGATCGGGGAGAACGTGGAAGTGGTGAAATTCTCGTTCCGCGCTGGTGGGGATAAAGTCTTCCACGAGCGGCTCAAGAATGCCCTGATACAGAGGAAGTGGCTGCTGCAGAACGCTCCACCGGTGCCTACACCCGGACAGAGTAGCAATGGTGGGGCATCGAGCAGTGGGGGGGGGTGCGGCGCGACCAATGTCAATGGCGGCACGGCCGCAGAGAGGGTAGTGGGTATTGCAGGGCTCGAGCGTGCGGGCCTGAACATGCGCAAGAAGAACGAAGCCGCGATCGGCGGAGCCTTCGAGGACCTAGAAGCGCTCATGGGCCGAGCTAAAGAAATGGTAGCCTTAGCAGAGGAATTTTCCACACGCCTAAGCTCAACACCGACATTCGCCAACAGCGAGGCTAAGGCCGCGCTGCGCAACTCCACCCAAGCCCTCGGAATCGTGACAAAGGACATGCTAACCTCCGCCACTGGCGGTAGCAATAGCAGCAGCAGCGATAAAGCCTCGGACCTCTACCTCTCTGAACTCGCCCGCCAAATGGCAGAATTCCTCGCCGACGACGCGCGCGGCATACTCAAGCGTGAGGGCGGCGTAATCACACTCGTCGACCTATGGGCCATATACAACCGCGCCCGCGGCATAGAGCTCATCTCACCTAGTGACCTGGAGAAGGCTACCGGCCTATTCGAGAAGCTGAAGCTCCCCGTACGCGTTCGCAGGTTCCGGAGCGGGTTGCTTGTCGTGCAGGAGGCAAGGAGCTCCGACGCTGAGACGGTCAGGAGGATCATGGAGTGGGTTGCTGGGCCGGGATGGGGTAGGGGTGTGACGGCGGCCCAGGCCGCGGAGAGGTTCGGATGGAGCATTGGCGTGGCGACGGAGGAGTTGGAGATGGCGGAGGAGAGGGGCGCACTTTGCCGTGAGGTTGGGGTTGAGGGGGTGAGGTTTTGGAAGAATTGGTTTGCGGGGGGGAGAGGGGGGCTGTAATGTGGGGGATCATATACCCGGGTATGTTACGAGGCGTTTGGCGATGATAGTGGTGGTGGTGGTGGTGGTGGTGGTGGTGGAGTAGGATTCGCTCCTTTGTATTATAGTAAAGTAATAGATGTGTGAACAAAGGTGGTGCATTAGACATTTAGCTAGTCTGAGTTTAAAATGCATATCATACATACGTACAAAACATTTGAAACTCTGAAGGATTCCTAACAACAAACCTAGAACTGCAAAGACAACTTTATAGAAGAAAAAAGAAAGAAGAAAAGAAGAAAAAAACCCTTTATGAGAGCATGTCAGAGCCATTAAAAAAACCAAGAAAGCGAGAGCTAAAGAGCCCGTCGGCCATTTTTTTTTATATACGAAAATACTGTGAATTGACCTTTCCCTCTTCACATGAAGCTGTGCTGAGCTATACATACCCGCAAGATAAATAAAATCCTTACCCCGATAGCAGCATGTATGTATATATATATATCATATTATTATTCTATTTACATGCCTGGGAGATTGATTCCCGGGTTTCTCGGGGGGATGGTTAGTATGTTGGCTGAAATAATAATATTTGGGTTTAAGGGCGCTGGTAGTACCGCTACTACTATGATGCTACTACTACTCTAGGAATGGATACCTCCCCCGCCCTACACGGGTGAACAATATATAATTACCAGGCTCCACGGAAATTCAGTTGGTCCACTCACTCACTCGCTCATACCGCTGTCCGCCGCATGGCTAGCCAGCCCCTGTCGGAGCCCTGCCGCCTAGGGAGGGGGGGAAGGGGGGGGGGATAGAATAAAAGGCCAATGATACCGTAGGAGGTGTATCTCCGAAGACGGCAGATAGGAGTGATTTGGTAATGGGCAGGGGGTTCAAAACTAACGTTGGTAGGTATATATAATTTGGGTAAGGTTAAGAGTTATTGCCGTATGATATATATATACGATATCATACCACGAAAGGGAGCTATGAATGGGTGTGTAAGGGTGTTGGGCTGTTGTTCGTATCATAATAATAATAATATTATTATTATAGCATTTTCACTCACTGCTCGAGTGATAATGGGAGAGGGAGTTGAACTGGTTGGGCTGAGAGTCGGATTGGGCGGTGGGTGAGCATTTTAATTTGCTTTCCAATGAAGCCCAAGCCATCCCTGGCCGGTGTCCTGACGGGGCAGGGGGGAAATTCCTGACTGAGATGGATGGGCATCTGATTACCCGTCTGGAGAACTGCCTTGTGCAGACGGACGGACGGGCTCTAAGGCACTTGTGTCATATCTCAGATTGCCGGATTTACCGGCCAACAGTAAGTGGTTGGGGGAACTACAGGGTCCTAGGTATGATCAACGGAAGCTATCTTGGGGGGTTCAAGGGCTTGGTGGAACACCTCGATCACTGCCTCTAATTGGAGAACTCGTCCCCCGATATGGATTCTAGCCATCCAGAAACCTTTAACGCGATCATCGGGCATGGCTGGTATCCCAGCTACAAATCGCCCAAACGGATTCCTAATCATGCTCACCATGATTCGTTCGTTCTGTGTATGATGATGATAAGTTAGCAGTCAAGGCATGCCGCCCCGATATTTGATCCTATTGTGCAATCACACAAAATTCCAATGGCGGGGGAGCTAGGAAAAGAAGGAGAGAAATAGCCCACTTGGCAGCGGTTGCTGCTGATATTGAATATGATGGTGAGATAGACGCTCTCATGGTGCTGGGTGCAAGTCTTGCTTCTCTCCTAAGGGCTGGGAACTGAGCAACGTCTTTTGAACAGACTCTTGTTTGTTTTTTCGCCTTTACACACCTGTACCTTTGGGGCTCCTGGGCCCGATCTTATACGTCTTCAGTACGAGCACTCCACACATCGTGGAGCCTCTTCTGGAATTCTAGAGGTGGTGGTATTTGAGCAAAGATCCCTGACCTCCCGCCTATGCTAGTTATAACATAAGTCGTCCTGTGGCTGGCAGAGACGCAGGGGCTATTGACGCTACCACTCAGGTATTGGCTAAAGCCCCACTCCACGGCAAGATTTTAAAAGAAATTCTACGATGAAGCGCTCTTTGAAACTATGATAAATGCTCCGTGGGGCTGGTAGAGTCGTAGGTTTAAAGTAAAATTTATATATACGGTTGAGACAACTCCACTCCCGGGTTGGACTGGTCTTGGTGTCCGTTGGACCTCGGATTACGCATGAAAGTAATCCAGCTATCCTTAGCAACATACAAGTACTGTACCAGTGAAGAAAACAGTGGGACCAGGCCGACCTTACACCCAAATATGGTGCTTTCACACATTGATATCAAGTTGGATTTTGGCACCGGGTGAAAATAATTTCATACAATAATCCTATTGCTTCTCCGCTTTACCACTCCATGTTTGGGGAGTTTAGATATTGTTTCTGCTCCACTAGCCATTTCAAGTGGACTGGGACTCGAAAACCTTGTTGCCAGCTCAAAACATGCCTGTTAGGCCGTGTTGCTGGAGGTAATTTCAAACCCAGCAGTCAAGGTCAGATATTCCTTTGACAATGGCTTTCTAAAATCTATGCAGGTAATTCCCAGGGGTAATTGAAGCCATCTATGCAATATTTTGAATTTTAAATACTTTTAGGAGGTTGATGGTTATTCCGAATATCCATGTTTGTTTGTTTTTGGTGGGAATCTTGTTGTCCCACCATTTGCTTCTCTCGGTCACCGGATATGATTCGGTCTCCGGGATTCCTGCCATTGGGCCCGATAAGCGAAAGGCTTGAGAATTCTTAACAAGGCCGTGGGGGGAAAGAATACTGTTGTATCATGCTGAATCTTTAGGTGTACTTAATTGTAGATTTTAAGAGTACTTCGGTGGCACTGCTAAATGCATTTATGTACCTTATCACACCCGCGAAGTTGGCCTTCGGCTTTTCAGCGTCCAGAAACACTGTACTCGAGTACTGTAAGCCCAACAGCCTAGCAAGGTGCACAGGTCGCAGAAGTCCCAAATATCGCCCATAATTCACACCCGCGAGAGTAACTTGCAGCGCCCCTCCTTTGGTTCCCTGCGTCCCCCATCTCTCAGCCCCCTAGATGGCGCGTCCCGAACATGTAAGTTGCACTTTACTTCACTTTTGCTCAAAGGCCACCGCAACACTACTATGCTTCGGCTCGAAGCTCCTATTAGACGGAGCCTACGGAAACTACTATGGCTGGGATACCTCTCCTCCCAGCATCACGTGAAAGAGGTTAATAAATTGGCTTCACCTCAATAGGGCTGTCTGCAAGCCATATTTACGCTGATTCTCCTCCTACCCCTGCCCGTCAACAAAAGGAGAAAACTAAGCAGTCAACCTAGGTAATAGCTGGGGTCGTGAAGCCCTATCCATGAGCATAACACTACTATATTGGAGAAGAGTTAGGAGAAACTGAATTACCATCTCTCTTCCCCTCCACCTGCCGTAAGAAGGGGAAGGGCACACTTATGTTCTAACTTGACCAACGAACCCCAGGAAACTCTCTGATGCACATATCTCCCCCAACCGAAAATTCGAGACGACATCATAGCATCATGCCAACGCCACAAGGCTCACTCCGTGGCTCAAACACCCATATAAGACTATCTAAATATCCTGGTTTACAGGGTTAGGGGTGGGTCCGTTCTTATAACAGTTTGATACTTGGGCGAAGAGGTTGATTCCCCAAGTACTCGAATATGATGCAAGGGAAAAAAATGTGGAAGAAAGTTGGAATTTCCCTTCACAGCTAAGAGATGGAAACACCACAAACTCGGCCCTCAGCTGAGACAGAGCAAAAGAGATATCTGCTGAACATCACATTCAGCTGTTCGACTCTTTATGCTAGTATTGTTCAGTAGGTGACCGGCCTAGTTTGAGTACAGTACCCTAGAGGGCCCCGCAACTACAGTCCGCCAGCGCCACAAAACGGTGCCGTTAAAAACTTAAAGCACCTAAAATTTGCACACTTTGATCCAATATTCATCAACATCCTCAGTTCATTAAGCTAATGTCCGTGGTTGTCGGGGTAGCAAAAGTGACGATGACAAAACTTTCTCTAGACTAACTCTTTTTTGAACCTCACATGGTTCAAGAGTTAGAGTACCCACAAGTGGTAATGTTCTCACTAACCGTATCGAGTGCTAGCCCCTTCCACCCCCTTCCCCCTTCCCCAATTCCCTCTCTATCTTCTTATCGTTCTAATTACCCTCTCCCACCACTCGGCCATTTTTACTTTCTCTCAGACTCCTCTCTAGCTCCCAAAAGGGGAAAACTGCAACAGCCTCTACCTTGGTAAGAACTGGCGATAGTTTTGTATTCGCCTACTTTTTCTATAATCCCCCACGTGAATTTTGCCTAGTGTTCATCACGGGGAAGGGTGGAGTGGGTTTTCACTCGCCAGGCCCCGCCGTCACACAGATCTGGGGGGGAAATTTTTCATTAGCCATCATCGCCCTGCCCCCGTCCGGGGCCTAACACCACTCATTCGCTAAGCAGGGCCCCGTCGCTCGCCTCCTAAATTTGTCCGGGGCCTGGATGGGGGCAGGGCCGTGGAATGAGGGGAAAGAGGCCCTGCATCAGGCCGGTAGGCAGGGCGGGGCGGGGAATGAGGACGGGGGCCGGGGGCCCGTTGATTTTAGGACCCCGGAGGCCCCATAGTAACGAACACTAATTTTGCCTTACCACGTGAATCCGATTCCACGATTGAAACAATACCATAGTCAACTTGCCCGAACGACACTGATAAAGTCGAACACAGCACGTGATATGAACATGACTGCAGCCCCATGTCAGGAACCAGTCCTGTTCTTCAATGGTTCTATGAACTAAATTATTACTTATTACTTCTTTCTTACATAGAAGGATTAGTTGGAATGGCGCTACAGTCGCAACATCACTTTTTCATTTTTTTCATTTTTTCATTTATTTCTAGACCTCTCTCCTAATAAGCCGTCGTAATCCATTTTTCGTTTTTGGAAACGGCACCGAGTGCGCAGCTATGACGCAACCTCCTGTCTCTCACCCGTATCGTCCATCCATCTAAGCCAGAGAAATCTAATGGGCTTGGCAATTGGAAGACGATATGAAAAAAAGGAATAAGAAATTGGTAAATGCGGAGTAGGGAGATAAGAACGAACCAAGTCCTGTAGAGAAGAAACAGTCTTGTGAAGCAGTGCAGATGATGAAAATAAACAAAGATGAAAACCCTCCCGATTGTTTTAAATGCTGTGGATTACTCGTAGCCCGCCCCCCAAGGAAAAAGGAAAAAGAAAAAAGGAAAGAAAAAACTCCAAGTAGAAAGCCAATACAAGGGAAAATGACCCAGCCAATATGTAACAGGAAATTATTGTTTTTGTTGTTTCTCCAATTTGACAAAGTGGTGAAAGAAGGAGGGAGAAGGGGGGTGGGTGGAAGGGTGGATGAAATAGGAGGAGAAAATCATCAATAAAGCAAGAAATTATTAACTGCAATTGCGAAAAACACCCCGGCAAGCGTTCTCCGAGGAGGCTTCGTCAGAGAAGAGGCACCATTGCCGTAATCCACTGCTGCGCATGTAGGACAAATCTTCTTGCACTCCTTCTCGACTGGATTAAAGTTACCCATGTTGGCGTTTTCCATAAAACGCCCTGTTTCCTTGCATCCGATGCCTAGTACCAAACTCCAATCAGCCCTTGCATCCCTAGCTAGGGGGGGGGGGGAGAACTTGCCACAACAGCAGGGCATCCCCCTACCCATCCACTCTGTGTTCTTTCCAACATCACAAACCGGTATAGTGAATGCGCCCTCTCCTGCTGCACCCTTTGAGAACCATTGCTGGTCAGGTGGGAGTGTTGCCGAGATCTCTAACCTGGAGGTCATTTCTTCGGCGGTGTAGTCCAAGCCGTGAGCTTGGTATGCCTCTACGCTGGACTGGATCATGTCTTCTGCCGTGATGTTGTATTGGGGCTGGTTGAGTTTTTCAACCGCAATGAGGCCTTTGAGGTTGCCTCCCCCATCCAAACTGTGGTAGTGGGGCTCTGTCAGTTCATGGGGGAAAAATGTGATAAAAGGAAAGTGGGAACAGTACCGATAGAGGCTGCAAACACGGGTATTGTTGTTGGTTATATATTGTGCGTTTGGGGATATTACGTCGTCTGGATATGTGGTGTTTGCACAGAGGATAAATGTTTTGGTGTGTGCTCTGTCGTGTGTGTTAGTAATTACTGTCATGTTTAGACCGGAGAGATTAGCTCATACCTAACTTCGTGATTGACGAACCATGCCACAAGCCGTTTCTTGAAGAAATTTTCCAAGTCCGACCTTGTCCATTCATCATGAAGAATAAATCGTCCGCCGCGGAGGTAAACACTACTCCAGGTTAGGCATTTAGAACCAGGCCACAACAAAAACATGAGGAACGAACAAAATATCCCTCCCGGACTTATCCTTACCCCCCTGGAATATCACGGTAGACCACTTCCCCAAGATATCCCTCGCAGTAGAACAATAATCCGCCACAAACTTCCCCATCTGGCTCAATTGAGCCATCCGTTCGATACTAATCTCCCGTGAGCCCCTATTACCTACACCAGAAGCAAAGCGAAAACAAAAAATAAACGCAACTAACATTGGCAAGATAGCGGGATCACGGCCGATCTGGGCGAACGCCCCTCCAGCAAATGCCCCCCCAGCAGAAGAAACCCCAGCGACCAGTGTTTGTTCAACACCCCTTACGGCTCCTCCCACAGCGAATCCAAACGGAACGAATGCAGCAGCGGTGGAAAATGCCGCCGCGAGCCAGGGTGCTGCCTTCTCAAGCCCTGTGCGAGTGTCTTTCCAAGGAAGGAAGTTTTGTGCCACGTCTTCGCGTAGGGATTCAAAGTCCAGTTGACCATCTCCTATTCCGTCCTTTGCCAAGGTTAGTACGATAAGTATTATAATTGGGCGAGGTGGGGTTGTAAGGTGAATGAGCATACATGAAGGAGTCTCATGAAACGGTTTAGATTCGAGATTGCAATTCGGACAAAATATGTCCATTTCGGAGCGTTCGCATCTAGGAATACTAAATAAGGAAGCAGTTAGAACAGATAACCCAAGATGGGTGAGAGAAATGGTGTATAAAACAAACCTTTGCAGCTCGGATTAACACACTGGTCTTCGGTATCCACTCCGCAAGCCAGGTTATGTTCAAAGTCTCCAAAAGCCTTACCGAACTCCGTGACAAAGTTCTTGCTAGCCCTATTCGGTGTCGACTCCCACCACTCCTTAAGCCTCCGATCAACCTCCTCGCTCGCCCATGCATCCACAGATGGCGTCCATGATGGGTCCAAACAATCGACCCCTACCGGCAGCGGAATTCCCCCTCCAGTAGTCGTTGGCTTTGGGGGAGGCGATACTGTTGTGGTAACCTCTGCTACTAAAGTTCCCTTTTTCGTGGTTGTTGTTGACTTTGGGCGAGGCGATACTGTCAAGGTAACCTCTTCCGTGATGACAGTCGAGTCTGGGGGGGCTGTGGTTTCGCCTTCTCTTTGAGGAACAGCCAGAGATGATGGGAGTATTAGCAATAGGAGGAAGAAGTAAATCATGATTAGTGTTTCCTCCCAAGTTTTCGTTTCCTGTTGTTTCTTTTTCTTTTCTTCTTTTCTCTCTTTCCCCCTCTCTCGCGTCTTGAAAGTATCGAAAATGCCAAAATATTGGAGGTCTTGGAATGTCAAAGGTCTCGAAATCCTCTAAAAGAAAACTCCCTGGAGAGAAAGGCAATAGGAGCCTTTCTTATAAAGTAAGGCAAGTTCCTCTGTAACACCAAACCGTTCATGGGAAATTAGACGAAACATTCTCTGATAGGCCGAGTGTGAGGAGCACCAAAGTGCTCCCGAATTGACTATGCCTCACGAGGCTGATGGCGGTAAGCCAGTTAGCGGAAGGATTGGCGCCCTAGTTTGAGCACAAGAGAGTGAAATCCGGTACTCGAATTACCCAACAGAGGCATAAGATAGAGTGTCGCTCCAATAATAATTCCTTGTGGCGTTTTTTAATCAGAATGGGCAAACTGATGATCGAGCCTTGGAGTCCCTCTGGGCTCACAAATGGGTTGGAGAAGCTACGTGGCTCATCGCTCGCAGCCATGTACTCGAGTACTAGTAGGCAGTGCTTTGGAATATCTCCAGGAAAAAAAATGACAAAGAACAGGAGGATGCCTGGAAACCCATCTGTATATTAGATTCAGTCTTTCGTTTCCTCTTGGAGGATCCCCCAATTACAAAGGTATCCAAAATACATAATCCCCATTGTTCCGTTCCAAAAGGAAAGGGCTTATTTGCGTCCACCTTTCTCTTTTCCCATATAACAATCTTAAAACAAGTCGAGAGGCCCCCCAGGGAACCTGGCTCGAGTGACCCCCAGTGATTCATCCCAATTTTGATAATTCCCTACAGTAATTACAGGTAATTACAGATCATACACCTTATTCTCCTCCCACTCGCGACTCGAAAAACCTCTCAGTATCGCCAACTCAATCTAAAAAGTCGATTACAAACCAATAGGACTCGCTTTATCGCCCAATCCATCCTACAGAATTCACGGCCCACCGTAGTCCAACACAGGTTTGAGCGCCAAAGCCACCCTTGGGGAAAAATCGGGTTCGGAGGTGTCCAACAAAAATACCGCTGTCGTGGGCCGTGGTGGCAGAGAAGGGGGAAGAGCCAGACAGATCGATCAGCCTCGATTGCTTGCTTTTTGCTCGAAGGAGATCTCCGCTCTCCTTTAGGCTGTGTGAGACAGCACAGTCCGTTGCCAGACAGCCCAAGCCGAATCCTGAATGGATTTGGTTTTGCGATTCCCTGAAAATCTAAAAGATCTCAAAGTGCTGAGTTGGTTAGAAACTAGTACTGAAAAGATAGACCTCTCTATGATACCAACAATATTAAATACAGTAGTTAACTTCGGTCTCGTGCGACGAGCAACAAACCTTACTATTATACCGGTACAGTACGGTACTGCACCTCACACGACCTAAGGTTTGCGCCAAGCCAGTACCCTAGCTGCCAAAGTTTAAAAAATAAGCTCATTTTGGCGAGTCCAAAAGTGCGATAGCGCCCCATGACACCGCCTCCTGGACCCGAGTGCTTGAGCATTACCGTATTCAGTCTTCACTGCCCCTGGGGGAAACTGGGCGGGTGGGGGACAGGGGGCAAAAGGGGAGCTTTTTGTACCGCAAATGGCAAACGGGAGCTAAAGCCAGCCAAGCAACCAGAAGTTACTCGAGTAGTACGGAGGCACAGCTCCTAAGTTTTGTACTAGTACTGTATGTTCCACAGGGATTAAGGGCAGCAAAACTCGCTTGTGGAACATACAAAACTTGGGCGCTGTACCTCCGTACAGTACTTGTAAGCTCCCCAAATCGTCACGCTTTAAACAAATGGCGAAGACAATCGAGTAGTCTGCTTGAGGCAAGCACCTATTTATGAAAAGACACAATAAGGTACCATACAAAGCTAAACTCTCCCTCCAAGCTGGGCGTCGCGAAAATGGGCGAGCCACGAACAAAAATCAGTAACCCGAAATGCTTGGTTACCCCACTTTGGCGATTTGATTTGCTTTTTTGCCCCCTTTTTCGCCCACTAAATACCCTTGTTCTTCACTCTTCCACCTCAGTCGTTCTCCCATTGAAGGTTACTGTACCACATACCAATTTTAGAGTCACTTTTGTTACCCCTATCATAGAGTACCGGTACCAGAGGCGTGCTTCTCCTTCCCCCCAAGGCCTTTTTCCGTCAAGGCCCTAACAGAACCATAATTAACGTCATGACTAACCGCAGTCTTAAACCACGAGAGGGTACTTTCCCAATCCAGCTAACAAACAATCAGATACAAGCTACTGTATTTAGTGGGAAGATGCAGAAGGAAACAAGAAGTCCATCTAAGTGTAAGCCCCGATGTTTGCGACCCCCGATGATGTAGCATTCTCTAAGGAGCCCCACACGAGCTGTACCTGAGTATGCCCGTTAAGTTACCACCCCCTCTGCCTGGCTGGACTATCCGTGTAAACTTGAATCATTAGGTGGGATCCAGCGGCCTACCACCCTGGTCCAGTCAAACAGCCTCGTTGGCTGCATTTCTTGAGAAAGAAAGAAAATCCTACTTTTAGAAGCTTATTTTGGTCTAATAGCAACCGAACACCCCCTATGTGTGCTATCGATAGCTGTGCAGGTTTGGAGCTGGGGATTAACTCTGGAAGGAGGGTCCGAGGGAAGTAAAGGAGTCCTCTGATATAAGAAAAATAAAATAAGGGATGGTTAAGACACTTTTTTGCTAGGCACAGGATCAAACTATCCTTCCGAGTGTGACTGATAGAGACTAAATTGCAGAGTATGGGCACTTGCGGATGATTCTGGTTGAGATACGGGAATTGTTGGGGGAAGCATATCAGGGGTTAGGGGTAAGTACGGTAGCTTAAGGCCAACCTACTCCTGAATCGATCAGAAATATCGTGAAGCTGCTGTGGCTAGAGTACTGGTAGTATCATACTGACTCTTGAGCTGCCAATAGAGATACTGATATTCGTCACCTGAATCTGGCAATCAAAGGACTAGGCGGAAACCCTCACCACAGTATAGTCCCCCTCGTGAAGTCTGAAGTTAAGCGGGCGAGTGATACCTCGTGACACTGGGACTATACCGGTATGACTTTCAAAGGGGCACTATAGAAGAATAATATTGACCTTAACTGTCTGGCTTCTCGCCCGTATTTCCCATACGGACACTCCCCTACAGTTCCTCTGCCGTGCCTGGAGCCCATCAGCCCAAGTGAGACATACGCTACCGGTACTACTTGTATAGGAGACGAAGCTGCGGTTCGCTTAGAAATTTTGCACGTCTATTTTCCCCTTGGGGCAAACCTAAAGGGGTTTTACATGTCGTCTACTCGGTACTCTACCCGAGTATGCACAGCACCCAGAAACGGAGAAGCAGCAAGGAACAGGGGAATATAAAAAGCTGTGTTTTTAAACCGTAGATCACTAAATGATTCGTGTTATTTGTCTTGATGCAGTCGCCCACTTATATCATACTAATTTGCATACCTGTATGGCGCCTCGCAAACTACTAGTACTATACATGTCAAATCCTGAGATGCCAATGACTACTTAAGTTAATTCTCTATTTTTTCTCTCTCGCCATATATTGAGCTGAATGAACAAGTGCTATAGAATTGCTATAGAATTGCTAAACACACTATTAGTAGCGGGCAACGTATATTCTAGGGACTAGAATTTTTGCGGCATGTCTTTCTTCCCCCCTTAGCAGGCATCATCTTGTATTTCCTAAGAGAGCTACGAGAACTACCGGTAGGATGAAGGCCTCACAGTATTCGCCCAACGTTCTTATTGGCCCCTTGGATTCTATAGTGCCTACGTCCCTTGCAAGCCATAACTTACTCCTCACTAAGCGTAGTGCCACTTCTGCCTTGGCATTGGAGAGCCATTATACTTCGGGGTATGATAATTATTACCCAGATTTTGTGTTTTTGGATATATATTTTCCCCCCATGTTCTCGTGCACTGTATTGTATCATATCATACGGCCTTCGAGTAGGTTTTCCCCTACTCGAGTAGTTTACCGGCACTATCGGCTGGTGCGCGTGTTGGTTTAGGCACCGCTTTGCCCGACCAAGCCTACAGTGAGAAACGCAGCCATCCCAAAATCATACATAGAAATGGAATCAGTGAGAATCAGAATATTTTAAGTGGCATTTCAATAGTGAAACGGCTTTAACAGTACAATTCCTATAAAAGGGAGCAAACTATCCTGCGCCCATGGGTCAGTGGTGCTACTGCTATGCTTTCTAAGGAGGAACAGAACTTTGAAAAAGGCATGGTGGCGAATGCTGGCGTAGTATGTGATTGGTCTAATTTGAGTAGTCTATATGAGAGCTCTACTACTACAGTTGACTAGCCCCGCAACAGTGCCTTCGAAGACTTGGGGCGTTGGGTTTCACATGCTTTCGCCAGATGTTCGTCAGCACCCTCACCTCGTTAGGCCGATGTCTGTAGTTGTCAGGGTAGCAAACGCACCAAGATTAAGCACTCTCATACTCTCCTTTGGACCTTCCATTGTTTAAAGGTTACTTGCAAGTGTGGTGATGAGCACAATCAGATCATGCTCGATCACCTCGATAACAGGGATCCCTCGATCACGGCTTGACAGAGCAGTGCCCTCATAATCTAGTCAATTTACTCGACCAGGGGTGCTACTCGATCATAATAGAGCATGCTCAATCATGATTTCTCACTACATAATATTATTAATGTGTAGGACGAACTGGCATAAGGGAGCCCACACCGCACACTAGATAAAAGTCCTTTTTTACCAGAGTATACACTGTCAGTTCTTCAACAAATTAACATCCCGGAGACCAATTATGTCATTTGTTTTATTTTTGGAGATGGCCCTGATCTATCCAGGTTCTTTGGGGGACTTGTTTCCTTACTATTAACAGTGCAGGCGGTACAGCACCTTCCAGATATGCTACCGGATGGGCAAGTTTGGTTGGATTACTTCGGGATTGCAATGTTGTTGAGTGTATATATCTATATATATGGTCAGTGGACAAAATTAACCGCGGATCAACGAAGAAGGAAAAACTTAAGCTATGACAACAACACTCCCCCACTAACACAGCAATTACTAAAACCAAGAAAAATAATCTAGGATATAAGTATAGGGTAGAATACATAGTAGGAATTAATATTTGAGTTAGATAAAGTTCTTTAAATGGTGTTGAAAGCGCAGGGTGATAAGGAGGGGTGCGTTGCCATGGATCGCTGATCCGCGGTTAATTTTGTCCACAGACAATACCAGCACCCCAACAAAAGTCACCGTTAGTGACCCTTTTTACACCACTCTCAGATTTTCGGAGTACCAAAACTCCACCACCCATGGGGCCGGTGGATCAATTCTTGGTGAAATAGTCACTCTATTTATTCCAGACAGGGGATTCGGACACCAGTGCGCAGAGCGCGATATTAGGTGAACTGTGATGGTGCGAAATTGACTATTTTTAAAACATATATTTTTCTATGGACGCCCATACAAATTCCTGGCCCTTACCTCCTGCATCTGAACGATATGCCCCAGTTAACTAGCACCGCCCACAGAACAAAGAAATGCTTTATAAAAATGTGAATTTAATTATAGCTAGGTCGCTGGCTAACTGTTGATATGTTTTTGTTTTAATTAGTTGAGTGATGGGGGTACGAGTAAAGATTTTCCATACCCCAAATTCCATTGATTTTGGTGTGTTTTCGGCGGCACTTCGGCATACCGACGACGGCTTTTGCCCTGTTGCTGTGCACATGAAAGTCAGCCAAATCACGGGGTCCTCACTCTGATCAACCTTGGTATATGGTAACTGACACACTCTACATCCGATCCTGTGAACGGAATAGTGGCAAAGACCCTGGACGGGGCTCGAGCACTTGCTATGATCGATCACTCGATCGGGATCACCCTGTAACCCCTGTGACATACTCGATTATTTACTTTTCCTATACCGGATGAATTGGATTCTGTGATTGAGACAACAGTTAACTTAAACGAATGATACTAATAAACTAGAATACAGTACACAAGATAAACCTCACTATAGCTTTCACGTCAGGAACCAGTCTTATTCTTCCCTGCTAACATGAATAAATTGCCACTTCTACACAAGAAAGCCATGATTAGCTTCAGTAGTATAAGGGAATATTGCTTCGTTCTTCCATAGGACGAGTAGTCAGAAGAGCGTCACTAATACTACCCAATTTCTTTTTTTAAAATTCTGGACTCCTTTCCTGATGTATCATACTGTGCCACCGTTATCCATTCATTTCTTTATCCCTTTTTTTTTTTCGTTTCCAACGGCATCGAGTGCGCGGCTATGACACAAGTCGGTTTCTGTTGGAAATGGTGCTGCTCGCTATACTCTCATGATACTTCCTTTGTTGTTCGGATAGCTTCCGGGAGCATGCTTGTTTGTCTGGCTTCGGATATGCGCTGGGATTGGGGCATATGGCTTCGAGTTCGGCTTTGAGCGTTTTGTTTGGACGTTCGGGAAAGCATTTCCCGTGCAGGAATGCAGCCGTCGGAAGGAAGCGGAAAGGCTGTAAGGCAAGGGTGAAAGGCTGCAAAAGGGGTTTACACCCGGAGGGAACATATGCGGATACTGTGAGCAGTGGTGTTTGTTTTTCTTTTGTCAGCCCGGGAGTGTTGATTGGGGAAGGGAGACTCACATGGAGTGGCATGGGCGTGCCTGCTGGTTTCTTGGAGGATAGGGCGTTATTGTTGATATATACTCCTGTTTTCGCCGGTTAGCTAGTCAGTTGAGCATCGATCGAGCATCGTGGAGAGCGCGAGCCTGTGGTTGTTAGGGAAAAAGATTTTTCCCCGCACATGAGTGTACGATCGTTTCGGTTGTGAGTTGCTTGGCGTTTTTCGTTTCGTTTCACCGTTCGTCACTCGTGCACTCGTATCGCCGCCTTTGAAGTTTAAAAGTTTCCTTCTCATAGGCATACTGTACCTCATATATCTATCCATCTAAGCTAGATAAATCTAAGGGACTTGATAAATAGATGATATAAAAAAAAGAGCCTTGTGAAGAAGCGTAGCTAATGAAAATAAACAAAGATGAAAACCCTCTCAATTATGTTAAGAAATGCTGTAGGTTACCGGTAGCCTCCCTCCTTTAAGAGAAAAAAAAAATGAGAAAGGAGAAAGGAAAGAAAAAACTCCAAGTAGGAAACTGAAATAAGGGCAAATGACCCAGCCACTATGTAATAGGAAACAATTATTCTTACTCCGATTCGGTGAAGCGATGGAAGAAAGAAATAGGAGAGGAGGCGGGTAGATGGAAGGATGGAGGAAATAAATAAAAGGGGGGATCATCAGGCAAGCAAGAAATTAGCAACCGCAATTGCAAAGAACACCCTAGCGAGCGTTCCCCAGGGTTTGGACGGAGAAGAAGCGCCATTCCCGTAATCCACCGTTCCGCATGTGGGACAAATCTTCTTGCACTTCTTCTCAACATGATTAGAGCTGCCCATTTTCGCGCTTTCCATAAAGTATTTTGTGTCCCTGCATCCGACGCCTAACACCAACTCCAATCAGCACTTGCATTCCTAGCTAGGGGGGAGGAAAGGAGAGAGAACTTACCACAACAGCAGGGCATCCCCTTACCCATCCACTCTGTGTTCTTCCCAACATCACAAACCGGGATCGTGAATGCGCCCTCTCCTGCTGCACCCTTTGAGAACCATTGCTGGTCAGATGGGAGTGTTGCCGAGATCTGTAACCTCAACGTCATGTTTTCGGCGGTGTAATTCGAGCCGTGAGCTAGGTATGCCTGCACGCTGGACTGGATCATGTCTCCTTCCTTGATGTTGTATTGGGGTTTCTTGAGGTTTTCAATGAGGCCTTTGAGCTTGCCTTTGTCATTCAGACTGCGGTAGTGGGGCTCTGTCAGTTGGGAAAAATATGTGATAAAAAGAAAGTGGGATGGATATAGTACGGATAGAGACTGCACACACGGGTTCCGTTATTAGTTATGTATCGTACCCCCGAGGGAGATACCACACTGCTTGGATTCGTACTGTTTGCACAGAGGATAAAGGTTTTGGTGTGTTCTCTGCCGTAGGTGTCAGTAACTACCGTGATATTTAGATAAGAAAAATGAGTTCACACCTGATTTCACTATTAACGAACCAAGCCACAAGCCGTTTCTTGAAGAAATTTTCAAGGTCTGACTTTGTCCATTCGTCCTGAAGGACAAATCGCCCACCGCGGAGGTAGTCACTACCTCAGGTTAGACATTTAGAATTAAATCGCAACAAAAACATGGGGAACGAACAAAATGTCCCTCCCGGACCTGTCCTTACCCCCCTTGAATATCATGGCAGACCACTTCCCCAAGATATCCCTCGCAGTAGAACAATAGTCTGCCACAAACCTCCCCATTTCGCTCAATTTCACCATCCGTTCGATACTGACCCCGCGTTAGCTCCTATTACTCACTCCTGGAGTAATACAAGAACAAAGATGAATGCAACTAACATTGGCTTCATCGCAGGATCACCACTAAGCTGCGCGAAAGCCCCTCCTCCAAACGCCCCACCAGCAGCAGAAACTCCAGCGACTAACGCCTGGGGGACGGGCTTTGTTATTCCACCCACAGCTAATCCAAACGGAACGAACCCAGCGACGGTGGAAATCGCTGCCAGCAGCCAGGGTGCTTGCTTCTCAAGCCTTGTACGACTGTCTTTCCAAGGAACGAAGTTTAGTGCCACATCCTCACGTATGGATTCAAAGTCCACTTGACCATCGCCTATTCCAGCCTTTGCAGAGGTTAATACGATAAGTATCATAATGGACGAGGTGGAGTCGTAAGATGGATGAGCGTACATGGAGAAGTCTCATGAAACGATTTAGATTTGATATTGCAACCCGGACAAAGTATGTCCATTTCGGGGCGTTTGCGTCTAGGAATACTAAAAAAATAAGCAATTAGAACAAATAACCCAATATGGACCGGAGAAACAATATATAAAACAAACCTTCGCAGCTCGGATTAACGCACTGATCTTCGGTATCCACTCCGCAGGCAAGATTATGTTCAAAGTCTCCAAAAGCCTTACCAAACTCCGAGACAAAGTTCTTGCTAGTCCTACTTGGAACCGACTCCCACCACTCCTTAAGCTTTCGATCAACCTCCTCCCTCATCCATGCATCCACAGATGGTACCCACGATGGGTCCGAACAATTTACCCGTACTAGCCGCGGAATTTCATCTTCCTGACTTGTTGGCTTTGGTGCAGGTGATACCGTTGCGATAACCCCTACCGGGATGGTAGTTGAACCTGGGGGGGCAGAAGTTCCCCAAGTTGTAACGCTCGTTGGCAGGTCTCCCCACTGAGGGATGGTAGTTGAACCTGGGGGGGCAGAAGTTCCCCAAGTGGTAACGCTCGTTGGCAGGACTCCCCACTGAGGGATGGCCAAAGAAAATGGGAGCACTTGCAAGAGGAGGAGCAAGTAAGTCATGATTAATGTTTCGCCCCAAGTTTGCATTCTTTTTCTCCTTTTTCCCTTTTTCTTCCCTTTTCCTCTCTCTCTCTCTCTCTCTCTTTCGTGTTTTGAAGGTATCGGAGGCGACAATATATAGAAGCCTTGAAATGCTGAAGGTCTCGGAAGCCTGGAAAGGTAGGAAAACTTCCTGGGGAAAAGGCAACAGGAGCCTTTCTTATAAAGACAGTTCCTCTGTCACACCTAACTATGCGCGTGAAATTAGATCAAACGTTAGCTGATAGGAGAAGAAGGAGCATAAAATGCTCCTGAATTGGCCATGCCCGGCGAGGTTATGGCTGGTAAGTAGGTTAGTGGAAGGTTCGGTCCTGCCCTGGTCTGCGCATAATAGAGTGCAATCAAGTGCACGAATTAACCAACTGAGACATGAAATGGGGTGCCGCTCTAGCAACGGCTCCTTGTGGAGCTTTTTTTTATGATAATAGGTCAACTAGCGATCGAACCTACGTAGCCCATAGCTTGCAGCCATTTACTGGCAGGCAGTGCCCTAGAAGACCTCCGAAAAAGACGGCAAAGGATAGGCTGGTGTCAAGAAACTCATCAGTAAATCTGATTCAGTCTTTCGTTTCCTTTCTAAGGATCCCCTCTACTAAAGTTTCCAAAATACATAACCCCCGCTAGCGCGTTCCATAAGGGAGAGCTTGTTTGTGCCCACCCTTCTCTCTTCTCATATAAGAACAACCTTCGAACAAGTCGAGTCGCGCTATAGGGAACCTGGCTCGAGTGACCCGTAGTGATTTCTCCCAATTTCGATAATCGCCTAATTATTATCATACACCTCATTCTCCTTCCCGCCCCCCGCCCGAAAGACGTCTCAGTATTGCCAACTCAATACGAAAAGCCTACTACGAACCAATAGCAGTCACTCCATCACCCAATCCATCCAGCAAATTTCACAGCATCGCCGTGGTTCAACACAAGTTCGAGTGGCAAACCCACTCCTAGGGAACAAATCAGATTTGGAAACGTCCAAGACAAATACTGCTGTCGTGGGCCGCAGCGACAAAGAAGCATTGGGAATGTGACTGAACAGCCTCGATTGCTTACTTTTGTTCAAAGGATATTTCTGCTATCCCTTGAGCTGTATGAGACAGCATATTCGTCGCTAGGTAGTCCAAGCTGAATCCTAAATGGATTTGGGTTTGTGGTTCGCTGAAAATCCAAAAGATCTCAAAGTGCAGGGTTAGCCACTGAAAAGACAAGCCTTGCTATGACACGAACATTGAATAGTTACCGTAGTTTCGGTTTCGTGCGATTAGCAACGAACCTAGTTATTACTTCATACGGTCCAAGGGATATGCTCACCCCCAGCACCCCAGCTACCAAAGTTTTAAAAATAAGCTATTTTAACGAGTCTGAACATGCAATAGCGCTCGCGATACCACCTCCTATTCGAGCGCTCGAGTATTATTCAGCCTTCATTGCGCCTTGGTGAAACTAGGTGGGTGGCGAGCACGGGGCAAAGGGGGAGCAAAAAGAGAGATCGTCAAAGCAAGGCAATAAAAAAATAGTCTAACCTGTAGCCGATTCTTGACCGTCACTACTCGAGTACAGTACAGGCGGTGAGGCTAAGACTGCGTGGTACCGTATGGCGCTTGTAGTTTTTCGTGCTACGAACGGTGGATTGGAGCTAACTTAAGGACAGCGAGCCAACCAGAACCCAATGAATCCTCCCAAATCGCCACACTTTAAATAAATAGGGAAATACTATCGAGCAGAGCATCCCTGAAGCGAGCGCCTCTTTACGGAAAAATATAAGTTAATACGGTACCATATTACCAGCTAAAGCCCTCCAAGGTGGGCTCCGCAAAAATAGGCCAGTGGCGAACAAGAATCAGTAACCAGAAATATTGTTGCCCCAGTTTGGCGGTTCGCCTTTTTGATCCCTTTTCTGCCCACCAAATACCCTTGTTCTTCACTTTTCCACCCCAGTCGGGCCCCCATTGAAAGCTACCACATACCAATGTTAGAGTCACTCTTGTCACCCCTACCATAAAGTACCGGTGGTGTATTTCTTCCCTCCAAGGCCCCTTTATGTCAAGGCCCTCACGGAACCGTGGTTGGTGACGTGGCTAACCACAGTATTAAACCACACGAGGGTACTTTTTCAATCCAGCCAACAAATAATCAGACACAAAATACGGTATTTAGTGGGGAGAAGCAGACGGGGGCAAGAAGTCTGTCTAAGCGTAAGCCTCGATATTCGTGATTCCCGATGATGTAGCACTCTCTAGGGGGGGGGCAGAGCCGTACCTGAGTGCGCCCAGTGAGTTATCACCCCCTCTTCCTAGCCGAACCATCCGTTCAAACTTAAAGCATCAGATGGTAGCCAGCAGCTAACCGCGAGGGTCTATTCGAACCGTTTCGTCGGTTGCACAGGATAAAAAAAAACCCTACTTTTAAAAGCTCATTTAGGGCCAATGGCAGCTTGATACCACTGAGATGTGCTATCGATAGTAGTGCAGATCCGGAGCATTGGCTCCCCAAGGAGCGTCTGGGAGAAGTGGTGGGGTCCTCCGATCTATAAGCATAGGATTAAACTACCCTTCCCAAAGGGATCAACAGAACCCAGAGTGCAGAATTTAGGTGATCCTAGTCGGGATAAAAGAGCTGTTCGGGGGAGCACAGCTGGGGTTAAAGCAAGTGAGGCGAATCTCTTCCTGAATCTAATAGTTAGAGAACTGTGCGGAAGCCCTCAAGAGCAATCACTTTCATGAAGCTAAGCAAGCGAGTGATAGCATGTGAAACTAAGACTATGACCTTCAAAGGGGCACTGTATATATATAAAAAAAATAAGTTTAACTGGCTGCTGGACCATATTTCACAAACCCTCACAGACATCGTTCTAGTTCATCTACTGTACCAGGTGCCCATCCAACCGAAGTGAGACTACACTTATTGTGAGGAGGCAAGGCTGAGGTTTACTTAAAAAATTTTGCACGTCTATTTTCTCCCTGAGGCAAGCCGAGAGGTGTTTCACATGTCGGCTACTCTATCCGAGTATGCACCATCCGCATGGGCTGCACCAAGAAATCGAGAGACAACAAGGCGCAGGGGAATATAAAGATGTGTTGTTAATCCATAGGCCACTAGATTATTCGTGTTATTCTGTCTTGATGCGGGCGTCTATTTGGATCATACTGATTTACATACGGCATCTTGCCCTGCATATCAAGCCTTAAGATGCCAATTGAGAACAGCAGCGCCTGGACGAACATGCGCACCCGATGACAGTGCCGATAACCGACGGCAAAGTCCACCCTAAAGCTCTACAATTAAGCGCACGAGCGCATAAGAGGGAAAAAATATCTAAAAATATAAAAAATTTGGCAACAATTATCATACCCCCGAGCTATACTGGGTCTCTAACGTCAAGGCGGAAGTGGCATTACCACTCAGTGCGGTGTAAATTATCTCTTGCACGGTGCCTAGGCACTAACTTATAGAACATCCGCCAAATACCCTGAGGCTTTCATCATAGCTCTCTCTTGGGAAATACAATACAATCCCCTCCGGGGGGGGAAAGAAAGACATGGGGCAAAATTCCCGTCCCGGAATATATGTTGCTTGCTACCAATAGTGAGTTCTGGGATGCTACCCCACTTGTTCGTTCGGCCCTCTAGATAGCGAAAAAAATAAGTGAATAGAGAACCAACTAGTCACTGAGCCTACAGTGAGAAACGCAATCACCCCAAAATCATACCTAGTCATGGAATCGGTGGGTACTAGAATATTTTAGGTGACATTTCAATAGTGAAACGAATTTGCTAGTACAATTCCTGTAAAAGGGAGCAAGCTATCCTGCGCCCATGTGTCAATGGTGCTGCTGCTATGCCTTCTAAGGGGGAGCAGAACTTGAAAAAGGCATAGCTGGTGAAGTAGGCGATTGATCCGATTTGAGTATCCGGTGTGATGGCTCTACTACTACAATCGGCCTGCCCCGCAACAGTGCTGTCGAAGACTTGGAGCATTGAGTTTCACACACTTTCACCCAATATTCGTCAGCCCCCTCACCTCATTAGGAAAGGGTCATTTGTATGGGAGAACGGAACGGAACCGTCACAGCCAAACAGGATCTAACAGATTCCATGATATATCATACCAGGTGGGCAGTGGGATAGAAACCCTGCACTCTTGTTATAATAATATTATAATCCTAAATAACTTACTGGTAATCCGTATCATTTCAATCGATAGGAGAGCTATTTAATGATCTAATAAAAGCAGGATATCTAGGCACTGAATACGGGGTTATGGTGACAAAACTGAACGAATTTTTCATCCATAATACACATGGGAGCGGTCAGGGTTTCGAGCACAGGGGATAGCAATCGACTATGTTCGAACGATGCTCGAGCGCTTGCCATAATAGATCACTCGAGAGGGGTCACCCTATAACCCCTGTGATCCATTCGATTATTTACTCTTCCCATATTCCTCCAAGTGCATCTTACCTTACCGGGCGGATTGGATTCTGCGATTGGGACAACAGTTAATCTATACGAATAATACTGGTAAACTACAACACAGCACACGGGATAAACCTCACTATACCTTCCATGTCAGGAAACACTCTTATTCTTCCCTGCTAGCATGAACTGAATTCCCTCTTTTATACTAGAAAGCCATGCTTAACTTCAAGCAATATAAGGGAACCTCGCTTCCCTCTTACATAAGACGAGTAGTTAAAAGCGTCACTATTACTATCCAATTCCTTTTCTTTTCAATTCTAAACCCCTTTCCTGATATACTGTATATACCACCTTTATCCATTTATTTATTCATTCTATTTTTTTCGTTTCCAGAAATGGCATCGAGCGCGCAGCCATGATGCAAGTTGGCGCACTTCTTAGAGGTATATATCTATCCACCTAGGCTAGAGAAATCTAAGGGACTTGATAAATAGATGACGACATAAAAAAAGAATAAGAAATGGGTAAATGAGAAGTGGAGGAATAAGAATAAACTAAGTCCCGTAAGGTGGGAATAAATGAAAGAGATGAAAATCCTCAATATTCTGTTAAGGGGCACTACAGACCACGGCAACCCACCCAAAAAAGGAAAAAGGAAAAAGGAAAAAGGAAAAAAATTCCAAGTAGAAAACTAAAACGAAAGCAAAGAGCCCAGCTACTTCGAAACAGGAAATTATTTTTGCTGTCTTGTTTATTGAATTCGACAAAAGTGGTGAAAGAAAGAAAGGGGAGGGGTGGATGAAAGGAGGGATGAAAAAAAGAGAGGAAATCATCAATCAAGCAAGAAATTAGCAACCACAATTGCGAAAAACGCCCCAGTGAGCACCCCCCAAGAAGGCTTCAACAAAGGGGAAGCATTTTTGCCGTAATTTACCGTCTTGCACTCAGGACAAACCTTATTTTTTTTGCACTCCTTCTCAACGGGATTAAAGCTACCCATTTTCGCGCTTTCCATAAAGGATCCCGTGTCCTTGCATCCGACGCCTAGCAGCAAACTCCAATCAGCACTTGCATTCCTAGCCAATGGAGGAAGAAAGAAGAGAAAGAGAGCTTACCACAACAGCAGGGCATCCCCTTACTCATCCACTCTGTGTTTTTCCCAACATCACAAACCGGGATCGTGAATGCGCCCTCTCCTGCCGCACCCTTTGAGAACCATTGCTGGTCAGATGGGAGTGTTGCCGAGATCTGTAGCCTCGACATCATGTCTTCGGCGGTGTAGTTCAAACCGTGGGCTAGATATGCCTCCACGCTAGACTGGATCATGTCTGATGCCGTGATGTTGTATTGGGGTTGCTTGAGTTTTTCAACTGCAATGAGATCTTTGAGCTTGCCTTTGCCATCCAAACTATGGTAATCAGGCTCTGTCAGTTGATGGAGAAATATGATAAAATGAAAGAGGGAGGAATATAGTACCGATAGAGACTGCACACACGGGTTCCGTTGTTTGTTATGTATTTCGTTCCCGAGGGAGATACTACGCTGCCTGGATTCGTGCTGTTTGCACAGAGGATAAACGTTTTAGTGTGCTCTCTGCTGGGGCGTTAGTAATTGTCGTGATGCTTGGATTTGAAAAATGAGCTCACACCTGATTTCACTATTGACGAACCAAGCCACAAGCCGTTTCTTGAAGAAATTTTCCAGGTCTGACCTCGTCCATTTGTCTTGAAGGATAAATCGCCCGCCGCGGAGGTAGTCACTGCCCCGCGTTAGATATTTCGAACTAAATCGCAACAAAAACGTGGGGAACGAACAAAATATCCCTCCCGGACTTATCCTTACCCCCATTGAATATCACGGTAGACCACTTCCCCAAGATATCCCTCGCAGTAAAACAATAGTCGGCAACAAACTTCCCCATCTCATCCAATTTTACCATCCGTTCGACACTAACCTCGCATTAGTCCCTAATTACCCACACCAGAGCAAATACGAGAACGAAAATGAACGCAACTAACATTGGCCTAATCGCGGGATCACCAGCAATCTCCGCTAATGCCCCTCCCGCAAATGCACTACCAGTAGCAGAAACTCCAGCGATTGCCCCCTGGGAGATGGGCTTTGTTACTCCACGTAAAGCGAATCCAAACGGAACGAACCCAGCAACAGTGGAAACCGTCGCAGTGAGCCAAGGTACTGCCTTCTCAATTTTTGTACGACGGTCTTTCCAAGGAAGGAAGTTTTGTGCCACGTCTTCGCGTAGGGATTCAAAGTCCAGTTGACCATCTCCTATTCCGTCCTTTGCAGAGGTTAGTATGATAAGCATCATAATTGGACGAGGCGGGGTCGTAGGATGGATGAGCGTACATGGAGAAGTCTCATGAAGCGATTTAGATTTGATATTGCAACCCGGACAAAGTATGTCCATTTCGGGGCGTTCGCATCTAGGAATACTAAATAAGGAAGCAATTAGAACAGATAACACAAGATATATGAGAGATATAGTGTATAAAACAAACCTTTGCAGCTCGGATTAACACACTGGTCTTCGGTATCCACTCCGCAGGCAAGATTATGTTCAAAGTCTCCAAAAGCCTTGCCAAACTCCGCGACAAAGTTCTCGCTAGTCCTATTCGAAACTGACTCCCACCACTCCTTAAGCTTTCGATCAACTTCCTCCCTCACCCACGCATCCACAGTTGGCTCCCACGACGAATCAGAACAATCAGCCTCTGCAGCCACTGGAATTCCCTGTCGTGTAGTTGTTGGCTTTGGTCGGGATGTCGTAGTAACTCCTTTCGTAGTGGCAGTAGCCCTTTTTGTGGTGGTAGTAGCCCTCTTCGTGGTGGTAGTAGCCCTTTTCGTGGTGGAAGTAACCCCTTTCGCTATAGGAGCCGAGCCCGTGGAGACCAGATCTGCCCGGGTTTCAATACTGGTACCCATTGAGCTACGAATTCCGCTTGTCCCCTGAGGAACTGCGAGAGAAAGTGGGAGCGCTAGCAATAAGAAGAGTAAATAAACCATGGTCAGTGTTTAGTCTCGACTCTCAAGTCTGCGTTCCTGTTGTATTTTTCTTCTTCTTTTCCTTCTCTCCGTCTTGAGGGTCCTGAAGTATTGAAAGTGCTAAGATATTGGAAGACGTGAAATTCTGAAGCTTTCGAAATCCCCAAGAGGTAAGAAAACTTCTTGGAAGAAAAAGTAATAGAAGTCTCTTTTATAAAGTAAGGCAAATTCATCTGTCACACCAAAATATAAGTGGGAAATACCAAACTCCAAATGATAGGACGAGAGGCAGTATCAAAATGCTCCCAAATTGGCCATACCTCGTGAGGCTCAGCTGGCAAATTACATGCAGAAAGTCTGGCCCTGCCCCGGTTTGCGCACAAAAGAATGCAACCCAATACAAGAAACTGACCAATTGAGACATAAAATGAGGTCTCACTCCAAGAGCTTCTTTGAGGCTCACAAAATGGGTTGAGAGCCTATGTGTCTCTTGCTCGCAGCCACCTACTGGCAGGTAGTGTCCCAGAACATCTCAAAAGAAAATGTTTTAAAAAAAACAAGCATAAGCGAATGTCTAAAAGCACATCAGCATCTTAGATTTAGTCCTTCGTCCCCCCTTGGAGGACCCCCCCCTCCACGAAAGTTTCCAAAATAGCTAATTCCTACAGGCTCGCTCTAAAAAGGAGAGTGCTTTTTTGCACTCATCTCTCTTTCTTCCCGTATAAGACTTACTGAACACGCCAAGTCGCTTCGTCGGGAATCTGCTCGAGTGACCCGCAGTGATTCCCTCCAATTTTAGTCATTCTTGGCTCTCCCCCTATCCCCCGCCCAAAAACCTCCCGAATTCGGGAACGCCCGGAAACACAAATGCTACTGTAGTGGGCCACGGCGACAAAGAGGTCTTGAGAACGCGGTTAATCAGCCTTGATTTTGCTTACTTGCTCAAGTCGCCCAATGGAGATTCCGCTATCCCTCGGACTCTGTGAGATAGCACAACTGGTTGCTAGGCAGCCTAAGCCAGGGGTGAACTTGGTTCGCGATTCGCTGGAAATCCAACATGCAGGGCCAGTCAGTCACGGAAAAAACAGATTTTGCTACCCCACGATAAACGGCCTCCCGGCCACCCGGACAGATGCTGATTTGTGGGTTCTGCATGAGGACACAAGCGGCGATCAGCACAGTAGTCTAGTCACAGTTCATCCAATCAAACCAAGAAAACCACCTGAAGAAATCTTATTTGGGTTTAGCTGTCCGGGCAGCTGAGGGGGCTGTCTCCCAACACCAAATAGTTGCTGCGGACAACGAATCTTACTGCCTCATATATGCACGCCAACACCCCAGCTATCAAAGCTTGAAAAATAAGCTCATCTTGGCGAGTGCGAACTTGCAATAGCATCCGCGATGCTGTTTCCTGCGCCCGTGTATCACACAGCCCTCATTGCACTCAGGGCTAAATTAGGCGGGTGGCGAATAAAGGCATTTATTGTACCGGTGCTGCACTATGCCCAAGTACTCGAGTGCAGCAAATCCCCAGCCCGTTTCCGGATACACGGGCCAAGTAATAATGCTCGGTACAGCTGGCCAACCAAAAAAGGTAATAGGGCCTAAATCGCCACACTTCAAGTAAATAACGGGAAGCAATTGAGGAGACCTTCTCTCAAGCGAATCCTGCTTTACCAAAGGATATGATGCGACATCATACAGTATTCCCAAGCTAAGCCCTTCCACTCTCATCGCACCACGTTAAATAATATTCCTATACCAATTTTAGGGTCGCTCCTGTCATCCCCACTGCAGAACACCAGTGGCTTACCTTTTCCTCTCGAGATATTTTAATGTTAAGGCTCTAATGGAACTATAATTAACGTTACGACTCACTACAGTCTCAAACCGTGAGCAGATAATGTACTTTTTCGATCGAACCAACGAATAATATTCAGATACAAGCTACAATATTCAGTGGGAAGAAGCAAACGGAAACAAGTCCGTCTATGCATAAGCTTCGACGTCCGTGATTCCTGATGATGCAACGCTCTCCAGGGGGTCCCACAGGTGCCATAGAGTAAATACCGTATTTACTCTTGCGATTCGCTATCTCCGTTATGTCGCTGATATCCCTGTAAATAGCGACCCCAGCCCAAGCAAGTTTAGCTTGACAAATTAATAGAATTGCGAAAGCCAGTCAATGATTGCACGGCCAAATTACTCAGGCTAACTTTATACCTTGTCAAGAAACCACTAATCCTTCCCAAGAACTTTTGTCTCTAAATCCCGAGATTAGCGACGCAGCAGAGAGTCAATCAGGGGAGTAAATAAGAGACACCCCCCCAGCTACCGCCCGAACACTCGCACAAACCTGAACCGTCATGCGTTATCGCCATCGAAGGTCTATTCGAGTAGCTTCGTTGATTGCAGTACTGTACATAAAAAAGGGATCCTACTTTCAGAAACCCATTTAGGGCCAATAACAGCTCGATACCCCCCAGATATGCTCCCGATAGTTAATCAGATCTAGAGTTAAGCATTGGTTCTCGAAGGAGGGTCTGAGGAAAGTGATGGAGCTCCCCGATCAACAAGAAAAGGACCAGACTCCCCCTTCCGAAAGCTTTATTGATGGACCCTAAAGTGCAGAATTTCGACGCCCGCGAGATGGTTCCGGCCGGGATACAATAATCGTTCCTAGAAGCACACCAGAAATTAGGGGTGAGTGAGGCAGACCTGCTCAAGCTTACTTTTGAATTTATCGGCAAATACCGTAAAGGTGCTGTAGCTAAAGTACCAGCGCTTGAGTAACCGACAGAGATACCGTTATGGGCCACCTGGGCCCGAGAAACGAAGAACTTGGAGGAAGCCCTCGGCCCAACTGGCTTTGATGAGGTACGTGACAGATATATCAGCCTCGCCCGTGGGGAGTTCCCCCAACTTTTTCGCCACTTTGGAAAAAGCGCCAACTGTAGGCCCTTGCAGAGAAGGGCAGCCGCGGTAACCTACGGCCAGGTCGAGCAGCTCCGCGCGGTCACATCCATGAGGCTAATCAAGCGAGTGATAACATGTGAAACTTGGCCTGGAAGGATCTAACCTTCAATGGGGCACTGTAAAAAATAAAATAAAAGATGAGTTTAACTGACTGGCTGCTGGCCCATATCTCTCATGCAGACACCGTTATAGCTCCTATGCCAGGGTCCCCATCAGCCGAAGCACGACATACGCCCCTGCAGGAGAACAAGGCTAGGATTCACTTAGACATTTTTGCAGCGAATGTGGCTCGCACTTCTATTTTCTCCCTGAAGTAGGCCTACAGGTGCCTAACATGTTGGGTGCTCTACCCAAGCATGCATCGTCTGCGTGGGCTGCGCTCCGAAACCGAAAGACAGCAAGGCGCTCAGGAATATAAAGAGATGTATTGTCAATCCGTACTTGAGAGTAGACCACTACACGATCCGTGTTACCGTAAGAACTCGAACAATTGAACCTCGCGCTACAAGTTAAAGTTGCCTTTGCTGATAGAGTCTGGCACTTTTTTTGTTTTTTTTTGTCCCAAGTTGGGGCTGAGGAGGTCAGGTTTCGAAGTGCTTTCGTCCCTATCCGAGAGAGGGAATTTTGGACGTCTTAGCGCGAGGTTCAATGATTCGAGCCCTCAGGGTACCGGTATTCTATCTTGACACTATCGCCTATGATATGATATGATATCATACTTCGATTCCACCCGGAGATGCCTAACATCTAGGTCTAAAATGCCCCCATAATCAAAATTGGGGGTACCGCACGATCGCACAAGGCGAATATCAGATTCCGGGGAAATGCCGATGCAGTGCCTCTCAGCACTATGTGTGTAGTGCCCATCCCCCGGAGGTCGTTTTCGGTATCGGTCAATGCTACACCACAATTGACAAGTAATGTGTTTGCGATCCATAAAGATGTATGCGTTTTGAATTCTCTGCCGGCATCTCAACATCTGTACCCGCAAACTAAGAGCCGCGACGACAGGAATTGTCAGCATCAGCTGAAAAACTCTGCACCAGAGCCGGCTGGCTAGATTGGACAGCACCGTCTTTAGCTTAGAAGGAAATAAAGAGGCTGGAAAGCTATTAGTAGTATCATAAACAAGACATGCGCAGTCGAGCGTCACGTGCTTTGGCTGAGGTCATTTAGCAAAACTCCAATCAGGTTTTCGGCTAAGCCATGTGTGAATGACCTCGAGGCCACGCTTCCTAATTCCCCAATGGTGACTAACAATTGACCCACAGCACCAACGGTCCGAAGCGCCCCTGCCCATCCGCTGCGCGAGTAGCAGAGATTCCATTCGTAAGATGCACTAAGCTCTATCTCGTGTCACATAGTTAATCGCATGTCAGAGGTTTTTTCGCCCGACACTGTTTTACACCAAATTTAACAAAAAATGGGCATTTTTAAACAGACAATTCCCAACACCACCTGAATGAAAATACTTCAAATCTTTCCATCAGCTAGAGAATCACTATCCATTCAAACCCCTAGAAGTAGGGATCAAAGGGATCAAAGCTGTCTTCACTGTTTGTGGTTGAGTTAACCAGTCTGAAAGTGACCTAAATTTTTGTATGAGGCTCCATACAAAAAGTACATGACAACCAATGCCTAATACATAAAGGACCTTTTCTCCACTATTTCATAATTTTCAAAGATTCTGTAATATGCCTCATATTATATACAGATTTAGTGATGGGCTGCCATGTTTTTGCGGGTTCTCATAAGAATTGTACTATGAGAGAGGGTGGTGAAAATGGGTACTTTTGGTGTAAAAGGGTATTGGACGAAAAGTTTTGTCCTAGTTTGTAGTAACGAATCTTCTTACAGTAAACACCTATCTATTACCTGTGTTCCTACGGCAGTGGACAATACTGAATGGAAGGGCGAGAATACAACTCAACCCAAGGCTCTCCTCTAGGCGCATATCTTTTGTGACAAGAAAGCTATGATAGAGCTGCTATCTTTGTAGTACCGGTATACTTTTCCAAGGGTGATTTGGTGTTTGAGAGGTTCCAATAGCCAACCGGTTCCTATCAAGGTCCAAAGATGTGATTCTGTGAACCAACCTATCTTGGCCATATGCCATCAGGGGGCGCCTTTCTCATTCGGCAATAATGTTATCACACCACGAACGATCGGACCTACAAGCACCTTGACTTTTAGTCTGTATCACAATCCAACTTGACCCGAATTTCTACCAGTACTCCACCCATTTGCCCACCCCCCTCCAGAAAATACCCCACACCAAATCAAACATGTCCTCTATAAAGAATAAACTTCATAACATCGTCGCCGACGTACGGGAAGCGAAGGCCGCGGCGCAAAGCCACAACGTGGGGTCTTACGATGCTCCCCCCGCCAGCAACATGCACGGCGAGCGGCACTTCCCTCCACCTCCACCGAGGAGCTTGCCACATGGATGGACGGCAAGATTCGATGAGAAGGAGGGGAAGTTTGCCTATTGTATGGGAGTCGATGGGGTCGAGCAGTGGGAGTTTCGTATGTGCTGAATCAATCTACTGAGGCTTATCCAAGCGGAGAATTCTGACGGGTAGGGGCTGGATGCAGCTGCGGAGACGAAGATTGGTGGAACCGGGGGTGGGAGCGGGGCCACGATGTACTCCACGGTCGCTGCGCCAGGAACTGTAGTCGCCGAGATTGATGGTACCGAGGTTGGCACTGGCCTAACCACTGAAAGTAAGGGGAAGGGAAAGGAGGTCGAGGCTGAGAGGGTTTCCTGATCCCAGTAGCCCAATAAATGCTATGATACATAGCATCATTTCTTATGTTGTTTCTACCGCACGGTATGATACTATTTATTGCTTTCATGGAACGAATTATTATTCCCAAATAATGGATCACAATTTCAATCTTCATCCCGCATACAGTATATTAAAGGGGATTTGTGCAGCTGCACCTCAGAAAGTGGAGGGCATGTGGCATCTACTGTACCTAGCACCGCAATAGCGGCAACTATAGCCCTATAGGAAAACCTCCCAGAATCGCAACTTGCCCAGCAGCCAGATGCATAAATATCCAAGTGCTGTCATAAACTCATAGGTGAATCAATATCATATATTTAGACGCTTCTTTATGCAGGTCTAAAGTCAGCCCGGAGACCAAGTGACATAACTTTTGTACAATTGCCCTACTACCCCACCAAGTTTATACTAGCACAGCATACCAGATACCCCTGCCTCACCCCGCCATGTCCATCCATCCTGCCATCCATCGACTACTTCTTCTTCCCGCCCTTGATATCCTCCTCGCCAGCCTTATACCTAAGAATATCCATCAAACTACCCGCCGCAGCATCCTTCCCGACCGCGTCCGAATCAAGTTCCTTCTTGATCTCCAAAGCATCTTGCATGTCAAATCCATGACCATACTTGTTTCTAAATGCCTTCAACTTCCCCGCTTCATCCTCCTCAAGTCCCATTACCGCAGCGTCACTCTCGTTCCATAGAGGGTGGTTCCTTGTGTCTTTCGCGGTACGGAAGACTCCACGAGGAGAAGTGGTCATTTGTTTGAACGAACTACCGTCTGTCAAAATTATGAGTTGGTCGAATTGGTGAGGACGTTTGGGCCGGCGGAGGAGGGTTGCATTGCGTGTAGATATTCGCGGCAGTAATCTTGAAGTGTTCGGAGATGTGGGAAGGTGGAATAAAGGCTTCAATGAAATTGAGGACATAGTTGTGGCGGTGGGGTGGTTCGGTAGGGATGAGTGAAAGGGATAAATCTATGATACGATGGAATGAGTTTAATTTTTCTATGGATGCGGAGGTAGGGTGTGGCTAGTAAATCACGTGGGACAAATATCATAGCGCTCTTTCTCAATAATGCGCAGCTTCAACCCCTTTTAGATAGGCATTGCTTTGAGGGTATCTAGATAAAGGAATCAAAACTTGAACAAAACTCCGAACAAATACGCCCGACAATTCAATTTCTCCTTCCTGACGACCATTAGATTAATTGTTGGCTCGCTATACCTTGAGCCAGAGGTTGAACACCCCTTTAGCATATTCCACGATTTCATCTCCCCCAAGTTTGCTGTCACCGTATATACGATCAACAAAGGAGATAGGCACCTCAGCAACTGAGTAACCAAGACCTCGGGCTCTAACCATCATTTCCTGTAGCCGGAGCAGTCAGCAACAGAACCATACCATATAGGACAGAAGCCATACCATCTGAAAGGTATATCCCTTGCTCTCTGTCTGCGAGATGACTGTTTCCAAGACTTTTCTCTTGTAAAGCCTAAAGCTTCCGGTCAAGTCACTGACGTTGGGCCTCAACACAACAGAGGCGAGCAAGTTCGCTCCACGTGAAACGAGCTTTCTCTTAAAATCCCATCCGTAAACTCCGCCGTCTCCTGCATAACGGGTTCCAGTAACAATGTCATAATCTTTCGTCTTCTGGAGCGCAATGAAATCGGCGATGAATTTGGGCTATAATACATTGTTAACTTCTGTTAGCCTTTACCATCGTTATGTAAACTTACATGATGGGAAAAGTCAGCATCCATGATGATCACAAAGTTACCAGTTGCGAACTGAAGTCCATGGACGTATGCAGTTCCGAGACCTAGCTTCCCCGCGCGCGGTTTGAGAACAATGCGATCGGCTCCATAAAGGGAGATCAGTTGCTTTGCAACCTTCTGAGTGCCGTCTGGAGAGGCATCGTCGACAATAATGAGTTCCCAGTCTAGCTTACTATTATTCGCATATTATTAGGGGAAAAAGCAGCTAAATAAGCTCAAATTAAGGATAACAAACTGTTCGGTAAAGGTCTTCTCGAGAAGCCAGGTAATAATAGGCAAGTTTTTGCGCTCGTTATAGGTAGGGAGAATGACAGTGTACTTGTCCTTGCCAGACTTTGTTGGTTGACGGGGTGCCATTGTTTCGAGTGTTTCCTGTGAGAAAAGAATGAGATTTTTTTATTTAACGTTTAGAAGTTATAAGGATTAGAGAATATAATACACAAAGGAGTGTCGAGAAGTTAGAGTTAGGTATTATCGCTACTAGCTAGGGAGAATGGAACAGAAAGGAACAGGAGACGTGTTGTTCAGCCCTCCTGAGTCTGCCCCATGCTTACTGAAATTCAGTAGTGAATACAATGTCCGGGTAACATCTCCAACATGGAAAGCCTACCGTTAACCGCCACACGGGTCCCTCGTATTGTAAGGAAACATCCACCTTATTACAACTCTCCCCCACAGTCCTCGACTTCACCATCCCTTCTCTTCAGAAACACTCAACTGCATCCACTCGTTCAACTTATCAATCAAACCCCTATGGTCACCGCCATGGCAGCTCCCCCCGCAGCCAACGGCGCTCCCACAAAGCCAAAACAAAGGCTGAGCAAGAACCAGTTGCGACGCGAGAGGAGAAAACTGAAGAAGCAACAAAAGGCCTCAAGAGAAGGAGGTGTGGTTACCGATTCCGAGACTGAATCCGTGAGTTTACTCTTAGTGGTTTGAAAGGCGGCCCATAGGGAGGAAACGAACATCGCTGACCAGTGTTTGTGATTCTAGGAATCGGAGAAGGTTCCATCAAAGCAACTTTCGCTGGTCCCTGAGAGTACGCCCGAGCTCAACATTGGTGATTTAGAAATAGACGAAAATGATCCCAACTACGCCGAGTATAAAAGAATTCTTGAGCGGTTTAATGTCGATGACGTGAGTATCCGTCGACTACCAATATCTCTCTTTCGCCCGCGACTAACGAGGGATCGCAACACAGGATCAAGGAAAAGAAGAAGCAAAGGGAGAAGTAATCTACAACGACTACGACAACGTCCCCGATGAAGATGATGAGAAAGAGGAGGAGGAACAGAAACTAAGCAAGAAAGCACGAAAAGCTAGGGACAAGCTCAGTGTAGCAGAGCTTAAGGTGCGTTAACAGCCTCCCCCCCCCCTGTTTTTGTCTCCAAGATGGAAGGATCGCATAGACTTCTTAAATCCCTCAAGTCACAAGCCTAAGTACGCACGTAGGGAAATATTATTTCTCATTTGCACGCATGCGACTGTCCTATTTAGACTGGTTTGGCTATCGAGGCATATTGCATGCTTGAGTGTCTATGGGGTGTATATTTTCGTTTTGTTTTATTTTTACCCTTTGCGCTTGCTAACACCATAGTCTCTTTATATAGGCACTTGTGAAGCGCCCAGAGACTGTCGAATGGACTGACACCTCAGCTCAGGATCCACGCCTTCTTGTTCACCTAAAGTCTTATAGAAACTGTGTTCCTGTTCCGAACCATTGGTCGCTGAAACGCGAATACCTCTCCTCCAAGCGTGGTATGGAAAAGCCTCCCTTTGAGCTCCCAAAATTTATCAAGGATACCGGAATCATGGAGATGCGCGATTCCGCAAAGGAGAAGGAAGATGCTCAATCTTTAAAATCGAAGATGAGAGAGCGAGTCCAGCCAAAAATGGGCAAGCTTGACATAGATTACCAGAAGCTGCACGACGCCTTCTTTCGATTTCAAACAAAGCCTCAATTAACCATGTATGGAGAGGTCTACTATGAAGGGAAGGAATACGAAACAAACCTAAAAGATAGGAGGCCAGGAGAATTGAGTGAGGAGCTAAAAGAAGCGTTGAATATTCCTCCAGGTGCTCCACCGCCGTGGCTTATCAATATGCAGCGGTTCGGCCCACCACCTAGCTATCCAAGTCTGAAGATTCCCGGATTAAATGCTCCTATCCCCGCAGGAGCCCAGTGGGGATTTCATCCTGGCGGATATGGGAAACCTCCCACCGACGAATATAACAGACCCCTCTATGGTGATGTCTTTGGTGTTTTGCAAGCTCAGGCACCGGCGCAAACCGGTGAGCCAGTAGAGAAGACTCTATGGGGCGAACTTGTACACGAAGAGGAGGATGAGGACGAGAGCGATGAGGATGAGGATGAAGAGGAAGATCAAGAAGGTGATGACGATATCGCTGAAGGCCTTACAACACCTAGTGGGATGGACACCCCCTCAGGAATGGTTTCGAGTGTTCCTAGCGAATTCGAGCCTGTCGATGGTGGGTTCGAACTTAGGAAGCGAAGAGACGGGACCGAAACAGAGGAGGATTCCATTCAGAAAAGCCTATACACTGTGCTGCCTGAACAGAGCATCCGTGCTAAGGGTTTCTTTGGTGGAGAACGCGCTTACGATATTGGTAAAGCCGGAAACTATACCAACTTGCCAGTACTCGGCCAAGAAGATCGAAAGGTGTGTGCTTATATTCCTTCCTCAAGCATATTAGTCTCTAATCCGGTTTACAGAGGAAGAAGCCTGGTGATATTGAAGTCGCCCTTGATCCTTCTACACTGGAGTCAGATGGTCTTTCGAGTGAGGCAGTCAAAAAACAGTACGAAGCTGCACAGGAGGCTCAGAGAAGAGAACGGCAAGGCTTCCAAGAAGACTTGAGTGACATGATTGCGGCGGAAAGCCGGAAAAGACAGAAGCGTGAGGAGGAAAATGCGAAGAAAAAGAAAGATAAGTACAGATTTTAAAAGGCGCAACCCGACAGATTGGATCCTCCTTTCTTTTCATTCTCGCATCCTTTCTTTCCCCCCCCCCTCCTTTCTTCTGTAGTTATACGGGATTTTGAAATGGCAGTGTAATTTAATATATCCTAGCAAGCTCTCTCCATCTTTGCCATAGTTATCTATAGTACAGTACTTTCACAAGAACAAAAGTCTTGAATCTTAAGCCACACTCAAGTACCTTAATAAGTAACCTAAAAGCAGAAATGCAAGCTCCCAAATATGGTACCGGCATTACATGACATTCATTACTATTTGCCGTGACCCTTGTTCACTATCACCCACTCGGAGAGATGCTTACAGTGCGAGTCACACATCTGCCACAAAGACCGCTCGAAATTGGTCTTTGGCCCTGCTTGGCGCGCAACCGTAGTAAAAAAAAAAAGGTGTTTTTTCCCTGAAAATGGGTTATAAGCCAAAATAAAATAAAAATGCCATTTCCGAGAAATTCCCGGTGTTTCACCGCACATTCCCCTGTTCTTTCAGGGTTGAAAATATAAGTAAATTTCTTGATATCCTAAGGTTAAAACTCGTTATCCTTGGTCTACTCGTAGTGACCGCTTTTGTTACGATAACTATTATGATATCATACCATTACTTCGTTTTCATGCATGGGCTATTATTACTCGAGTATTTATCATTTCATGACAATTATGATAAGTTACTCTTGGGAAAAAAATTCCCTAAAATAAAATAAAAAAATAGAGCTCGAGATAAAAAAAAATCCCCATTTTTAACTATGATAACATGTTAAATATACCTCCATTTAGTTATTTACAAAATTTAATAATGAATGATAGGAAGAAAAAAATGCCATTTAAACGCTCGCTAAATAGAGCCTCAGCCTAAAAAAAAAAAATTATATTATGATACCAGTACAATGGGCACCACCCCCACCAACCAACCAACCAACCCCGCAGTTCCCCTCCAAACCTTTTTTAAAAGAAAAACACAACTTCACCCCCTCCCCCACTACTTCACCACCACCAACAACAACAGCAGCAACAACAACCAAAATGCCCTCCTCCTCCACCAAAACCTACGAATCCCGCTCCAAAACGCACCCAACAGCAGCGGGCCGCAAACTCCTCCAAATAATGGCGCAAAAGCGCACAAACCTCTGCCTGTCAATGGACCACACAGATCCCGAGAAAATCCTCTCCCTGGTCCACCAACTCGGGCCCAAAATCTGCCTACTAAAAACCCACATTGACATAATCGCCTTCCCCCCCACCAGCACCATAAAGTCCTTCACGACAAAGTTGCAAGCGCTAGCCCAACAGCACACCTTCATGATCTTCGAGGACCGCAAGTTCGCCGACATCGGCAGCACGGTGCAGCACCAGTATCGCGGCGGCATCTACGAGATTGCGAGTTGGGCCGATATAACCAACGCCCATGCCATACCCGGTCCCGGCATTATACAAGGGTTGAAGGAGGTTGCGGACGGGATTGAAGAGCCCCGCGGACTGCTGTTACTGGCTGAGATGAGTTCCCGCGGGAACCTGGGGGGCGGGGAGTACCAGGAAAAGACGCTGGCTATGGCTAGGAGCAAGGAGTGGAGGGGGTTTGTCATGGGGTTCATTGCTATGAAGGAGGTTGGCGGTGGTGGGAAGGAGGAGGGGGGGGAAGAGGAGGACTTTATTGTCATGACGCCCGGTGTTGGCTTGCGGGTTGGGGGGGACGGGCTTGGACAGCAGTATAGGACTCCGGAAGAAGTTGTTGGTAGGGATGGGTGCGATGTGGTGATTGTCGGTAGGGGGATTGTCGGAGCTGATGATCCGGTGGCCGTTGCAGAGGTCTATAGGGAGAGGTCATGGAGAGCTTATGAAGGGAGGGTTACGAAGGGGTAGGGTAAGGAAGGGTTGCTTGGATGGATGAATTGATGGATCAGCTTTTTTTCTTCTTTGCAGAATGCCCTAGAGAGAGAGAAGGCCACCCCCGAGGATTTTCTAACCGAGTGATTATCTATGATGGCACCCATCCCAGTGTGTTCTCTTTAATGCCTCATTAGCAGTCGCGAGGAAAGTCTACGCCTACACGCATAATCCCACATATCACGTCTTCTCATGAAGCTCAGGTGCTCCAGGGAGGAGGGGGGACATCAAGAGGCAAAGAGCAAAACCAAACCCTCTTTCACAAAGGATTTTTCGTCCAGCGACTATGATACATATGATACAACAGAACAGGAACAGGAACAAAGCTTTGCGGAACGGAAAATGCCGAAAGAAAAAGAAAAAAGAAAAAAAGAGATACTCTTTCATAATATTATGGTATGGTATATACTGTAGTTCTATTATTCATCACGATTGCTCAAGACTATCTCCACTCCCCTTTCCCCCATACGAACCCAAAAACCCAACCGCAAGAATCGTAAAAGGCGAATACGACGATGAGGAACGCAATACCTTTTTTTTATATATGATACCATCTACCGGGCTTGGGGCAACCTTCCCTCCCTCCCTCCCTCCCCCCCCCACCTACCTACCTACCTACCTGCCCCACTGGGACATAATGTCACCATAACGACAATAAAACAGCAAGCACACCGGAGTTTCGTCGGGCTCATATTATATATGAAGTGCCAACCCCCCCCTCCCCGGCCCCTTTGAGTGAATAAATGAAAATGAAAATGAAAATGAAAATGAAAATGAAAATGAATAAATACTGCAGTCGCACAACAAATCACTCGAATATTAAGCTCACGAGTTTTTGAAAACTGTCAACAAACATCCGGCGGGGGTGGAGCGAGAGAGAGAGAGAGTGTGTGTGTGTATGTATGTGTGTATGTATGTGCAAGGGCTAGTATTGCCTACCATGCCCGGGGTAAAATAGTTAAGGAAAAGAGAGAGAACGCCCCGTAAAGATTGTTATGTACCGCTGGGTAGGGAAGTGGGAGGAGGGGGGGAGGCAAAGGGATGACTTTCTTTAGGTGGGGTGAAATAGATTTAAGGGAGTTGGTCTACGGAAGGGAGGAAGGAACGGGGGAATTAGGGGGGGAATAAAAGAGGTGGGCGATGGATGGATGGTGTATAAGTACTGTACTGTACTCGAGTAGAATGGAAAAAAAAACTGCGGGGGAGTGAAAACATCTTGGTCATTTTACAATCGACAAAGGACGTTTACTCGCTCACTTACTCCACCTAGAACTAAACAAACACGAATTGCTGAACTTTAACAAGGCGGAATAAACCCCTTCAAAAAGCCTGAAACCGAATTCTTAAAAGACAGATAGATATCCGACAAGAAAAAAAGATGAAAAAATCCCCTCCCGATTCAAGATTACTTTTTTTTTTTTTTTTCATTTTCAATTTCCATTCCCGATACTCCGTCCATTATAAAGGGGAAACCGGTCAACCAAGCGAGCAATAGAATGAAGAGGAAAAAAAGGAAAGGAAAATAGGAGGCATTCATCGTCATCTGCGAAATTCTTGTTTGGTCTCGTTTTAGAAAAAAAAAAGAAAAGAAAAAAAAGAAAAAAAAAACCCTTCCGCACTCCCGCCCCCCATCTACCGGTACCCAAGCATGCATGCAGTTAAAAGGGAAAAAAAAACAAGGCAAAAACAAAAAAAGGCACGTAATATTTTTGAAAAGGAGATAAAAACAGTGATCGCGAGATTGTATGGTTTGGTAAAAGAGTGTATATAAGACGATGGAAGTGTAGAAAAAAAATATATAAAAAAGGGGGGATCCCGCCTGTCTGGTATAGGCTTCTTTGTAGTAGTTGTAACTGTAGTAGAAACATGTTGTGGAAGAAATGGAAAAAAGGGTTACATAACTTTTGCTTTATCGTGTAATAGATAGGAAACAAACAGAAGTGAGAAAGGGAAAAGAAGAAAAAAGCTAGTTTCAAGGGTGGATAGGGTACGAGCCTCGTGGGCAGAGTAGTAGTAGCGGTAGCGGTGCGGGGTAGAGTAGAGAAATTGTGAACGTGAACGTATGCCGTTAAATATCGAGTACAATGCGTGCGTATAGATAGGTGTGGGGGTATGAGTAGGGTATGGATGGATATGATGATGGCGCGAGCCTGACCAAACAATAACAGGAACGAGAGAACGCACAGCACGCGCTATGGTGATAGAGAAAAGAAAAAAGAAACCCCAAAAAGAGATATATAAGGACAAATTTTTCTCTTGCTGCAAAAAAAAAAAAGAAAGAAATCCATCACAACCTTAATACCCACCCCGTTTATGTGGAACGTTAAAGCAAAAGTAATAAAATCAGACAAGAGGAGAGGAAATAAAAAAATAAAAAAACGCCGGTTCTCAATTTCCAATTTATCTTTCCCCCATTTGCGAATATTCCAGAGTAGAACAGAACAAAATGATAGACGGACGAGACCAAAGACAAAAAGGGGGTCTTCCAACTGACGGGTAGATGGATAGATAGATATTCAAAGAAAATGACGAATTTTCTTTCAGCTAAGATGAAAGCAAGTTAAAAAGCAAGGAAAATACCCCAAGTTTAAGAAACAGTGGAAATGATATTTTAGGAAATAAGAACGAAAGAAGAAACATTACACTAACTCCTTGCTTTCAACCTATAGAAAGATAAAAAGGGTAGAAAGGAAGAAAGGAAGAGGGGAATACCGGAATAACCTTCCTCGTTCTAATGAGAGCCGAGAGAGAGGCTCTGTAAAGAAGCCATCCACGCGTCGTTCCCGCCGTTGGAATTGCTATCAAGATTGTTGCCCACGTTCTGACTGCGATGTCCACTCGGGTTGCCATTTATGTAGGATGCATTATTATATCCATTCAATTGTTGTTGCGGAAGATGGCTGAAATCTTGATGGGGCGCGACTGACGTGTGAGGAGAGTGGCGGGGTGGAAAATTGGCCGAGATTTGCTGCCCGCGGTGAGACATCATCATCGAGGAGCCAGATCCGTTTGAATGAACGTATCCTGAATAAGATGGGCTATGGCCAGAGTACTGGGACTGATGCATAATCTGGGATTGCAGTTCGTTGGACTCTCCGATTGCCCCCAGGGCTCCCGACCCAGGAGGACCGGACCCAGGGGGGTGGAGACCGGCGGGGTGCGCAAACGAGGCCGGATTCATAGCCGACATCCAAATGCGAGTTTTGTAGACTTTGAAAAGATCGGTGACCAGCGAATTAAAGTTGATATACGAATCGGCAAAGTAGTAAAAAGTCAATTTCTTCCAGTCCCTAATCCGAAATGTCAGTATCCGACCGCAGTACGGTAAAAGGAAGAAGCGTACATCTGGAATTCTGCGTCAAGGATTTCCATGGGAAGTCTATGTTCCAAAACCTTCTGTTGACAAACCCTCTTGGCCTTCGCCTCATTGGCCTCTTTGTCCCTCAAGGTCTGAATTTCGTGCACTTGAGCTAGCCTCTTGATCATCTTAGGCTTCAGCTCCGCCGTGGCGCCATCTTGGCCTTGCATTTGCCCGTGTGCGCCAGGCATGGCTCCAGTTGCACTTCCGTTGGCAAAGCCGATACCATTGCCGCTAACGCCATTGTGAAGCCCTCCAGCTGGCGGAGCACCCGAAGCAGGGACCCTCCTTGTAGCAAACATCATCAGCCAAGTATATTGTTCCTTCGCATGCTCCTCTTTGAGTTCTTTCGCCTCCTGCCAAGTGATATTTTCAGCAGCCACGGTGCCAAGATCAGTGCCTCTATCTGCTTCAACAATTACCAAATCGCCGGCACGAACACGCAATCCAGTGCCTTCCTGAACATAAAAAACGTCTCCTCGGCAGGCCTTGAATGTCACAAAATACAGCAGCTGCTGGCTCCGAGGTTGTTGCGTATGGTGAGAACCCATACCCATCATCCCACGATGAGGGATACCCAAGGGGGGAGATGGGAGCCTCGTGGGGGCAGTGTACGCCTGCTGCAGCTGCTGCAGATGATGTTGACCTGGTGGAGTGATGGACGAAGGGACGGGCGCTTTGTTGACGGGGAATGTCTGCCGTTGACGAAGGCGTGCTTCCTCGAGGTAAAAATTATCTTCACGGCGATTAGCCCCAAATCGATCAGGGGCAAATGGAGTGGGACGAGTGTTACCTCTATTCGCGAGGGCAGCTAATCCATTCTCCCCGTACTTGGGCGGGCTGACATTTCTCTTTGCCAGGAGTTCGCTGCCTGCGATATTATACTCCTTTTCAAGTGCGTCCCCCATAGGCAATCCTCCGGCGAAAGAGTGCCTTCGGCTTTGGCTCCCTGACTCCAGCCCCGCGAAATGGCCCGCGCTTTGCCAATGTTGCCTCCTGAGGTTCTCCAATCGCTGGTTCTCGGCCGGTGAATACATTAAGCTCATCGATCTCTGGGGTGCTTCGCTAAACCTGCGCCCATCTGCCTGCTGAGCCTGGAAGTGGTGGTAGTCCGGGTCGTCGTCATCCGCAAGAGCTGATTCGTACTCCTCGCCAGCGAAATTCCGCTCGCCGTCTCGGCCGCCATTCAAGCCAATAGACGCGAGACCACCAAGCCCAGCAGCAAGAGGAATACTGGCAGTTGAAGCAGAGCGGTTCCTCAGTCTCATGGACTCATACCTCGATCTTAAGTAATTAGCCTGTTGAGTTGTGACCGCACCACCGGCTTGCTGCAAGTATCCGGCATGTAACCCAGACGGTTCCCTGGCACGGTTAAGTTCAGCGTTATTAGCATCATCATCCTCGGTTTCAAAAACACTTCTAAGCGGGCTGGATTGTCCGGCATATTGTTCCTCGGAGAGCAAGCTAGGCCGAGAAGGCCTATGTTGGAGTCCTGATGGTGGATGCGGCCTTGGTCCATTTGCCATAGCGGGGGGGGATAGCCTGGGACGTTCATCCAACTCACGGGGCAACTGGCCAACGGAAAATGACATGGACCTATAGTTCCGGAGTTGTGGTTGGAGCGGAATTGGGATAGGGAAATCTCCAGTATTAGGTGTCATACTGGTGGGGCTCGGGAGAGCCTCACTTCCAACAAATAGAGGGCTTTGGGTGGAGCCTGGGGCAACGGCAGAATGCTGGACATTTAGTGGTTTAGGAGGGCTCTTCCTTGACGGTTCCGAATTCCAAATGGATCCCCAAATCGGAGCTAATGATTGGCCGGCTGTTGGTCCAACACTCCCGGAAGAAATCCCAGTGGCCCATGCAGCAGTATCACCTTGTGGAGCAGATGGATGAGAAGAGGTAGGGGAAAGCGGGCCACCCCCAACCATAGAGTAGTTCCTAGGGCGATTCTGGAATTCGGCCGCGTAAGAAGGGCGCCGAGAAGAGAGGGCGGAGAGTGCGCTATTCTTGTGCTGTGAGAAGTAGGAGAGCTCCTTCTGCTCGAGCTCATCGTCAGAAGACACTAAGGCATCGGAATCAGGGGAAGCATGTCGTAGTTTATTAGAGTCATCACCAAGTGATGGAGAAGAGGTCTTGCCCAGCGGGTTAAAAGGGCCTCCTGTCGCTGTCGCCTGGTTAACACCACTCATGCCAGCAGGTGGGGTCTGATCAAGGGAATTCCGAGGAGAATCAACGGACGAGGTGTCACTCAAACGAGGAGTGTTGGCCGAAGGAATGTCAGACATGATGTCGCGATTGTGCGGGCCTTCAACGCCGCTAGCTCTATGGTTCGGACGGTAGGATGATAAATGCGTCGTGTAGTAGCTTGTCGAGGAATCCTTCGCTACAGGAGGATGTGAAAGAATGATATCTTCGTTTGCTTCTTCTAACGGGCGAATGAACGGTGGGTTGCTGTAACCAATCTGGTCCTCTAAGCTGTAGAGCGGACGATTCTATGAATTGCGATATAAAGCACGCGTGAGCTAAGAATTCGCAAAAGCCCGGGGGTATTTAAGACAAGCGCCCTCCACTCACTTTCTGCATGCGGCCCTGTGGATAATAAAACGCGAAAATTTTCCAGCGACCGCCACACAGTACGGAAAAGGTACAGTGGAAAAGGGAAACGACGCTACAAGTATGAACAAAAAAGGTGTTTACCGCACACAACTGGGGAAGGGGTGGCGGTGGTGGTGGGTGAATGGAAAAGTACAAGCGGACGAGAGGCGGAGAGGAAGAAAGAGAGTAAGAGCTTTTGCTGATTTGGGAGTCGTTACAACCTTCTCGAGTGAGATAAGGTTTCTGGGGGGGAGGCAAGTCAGCTGAGTGCACCACAGACGAAAGGCGCACAGTTGCGTCAAAAAAATCAGTCGTACCAAGTAAGAAAGAAACGGCAAGAAAGTATCACCGACGCTCTGACGGAGTCTCTTTCGGGCTAACAGCTTGTGATGGGAAAAATCAGCATGAAGCTCGGATAGGGTTGTAACAACATTCCCTCTCCAGGATAATCTCGTTTGGGGAAGCTCTCGAGACCCTGGGGTGAGGCTCACCTGGTCGGGAGCAAGCCGTGAAATTGACGGTAGCCTGCTGACAGCCTTGCCGAAGGCCGAAACAGAAGGCGAAGAGGAGGAGGAGGAAGGAAAGCAAAGAATTAAATAGGGAAATCCAAAACTAAGACAAGCCGAGAAGCAAAAGTGATCCGTTTACTAGTTATGACGATAATAGGGGAATTCGTTAGGATTGTGAGGTGATAGAAGGATTCGTAGGAAATGGCGAAAGACAACGAATGCTCTATAATTATTGGAGGAGAGAAGGAGGGAGGTACGAACAGGGGAAGAGGGAGGACCTTTTCGACGTTTTGTTCGCTAGTTGGCAAAGTCCATGTCCATGGTGCAAGCGCCGGCAAGAGTAGGAGGGGGGGGGGGGGGGGATGCGAAAACGAGGAACGAGCGGGAGGCGTGATATGATTAAAGGCAATGATTGACGATAAATGATTGACGACAGGAAGGGGGAGGGGGGGTGTGGAGGGGTGTTGATTGACTGATTGATCGATGATTGAATAGTTAAGCCTTGAAAATTATTACAAGAGTTGACGGCTACGGACTGCTGCAGACCCCCTTCCTCTTCTTCCTCTTCTTCTCCTTCTCCTCCAGGTATTGTTTGCTTTTTTTCCCGTTTCTTGAAGGAAATGGTGATATTATAAAAACAGACGCCTTTTATGACGATGAATGAAGCTCTAGTGAGAGCAATGGGTGACTGACGACAAGCGTAAGTTCTAAGAGGATGATGAAGGATTTCTTGTTTTTTTCCCTTTTTCCCTTTCTCTCACTTGATTTTCTTTAATTCCAGCTACTAGAGCTACTAGAGCTGATAGGTCCAGCAAAGGGAAGATTTAGAGTGGTTATTCAGAGGGGTCCGCGGAGAGGGACAGCATTAAGGACAGGAGGGGCGTACCGGTAGTGGGAAGAGATGGAAGGAAAGGTGGTAAAGGAGAGATGGAGGGATGAAGGGATGGGTGGATGGATTGGTGGTAGCGGAAGCAGTAGCAGTGTTGTTGCTAGTGGTGGGAGTGGTGGGAGGGGGGGTGTAGGGGTGGTGGTGGTGGTGGTGGGTGGTGGACGTGGAAAGTGATGTATGGGGATGATGGGATGGGGGATGGGGGATGGAGATGGAAAGATGGGAAGAGTGAATGGAAGACAATTCCTTAGAAGTACTTGTTCGATAAGAGCGAGGGATATTCCAGCATACCGGTAGCAGCCATGGTTTAGTAGGAGGACAGTTCCAGTACCAGCACCAGCACCAGCACCAGCACCATATTGTAGAAGTATGATAGCAGCAGCAGTGCTACACTCAATTGACTCGACAGCACTGAGGAACGGGGCGGCAAGCGAGCGGAGAGCAACGAGTCGACTACAGTATCATGCCCCCCCCCCAAGGCGAGGGCGATCAGGACGACGAGGCTTCAGTGTGGGACGAGGGTGTGGCCGAAGGGTGTGGAGGCAGTCGGGGGGGAGTTGATTACCGGTGCTGTGATGGACGCACTCCGCACTCTATTTCTGGTGAGCAGCATACAGGAAGCATACGGTAGGTACCCTGGGCTCTTGCTGTGGGTTGCTGCGGCCTACTATCGGTTGGTCTCCTCTCCACTTCCTCCCCCCCTCCCCATTTCTTTCTTCGGCGATTCGGCGAAGGCACGAAGCCCTTTTCTTTAACCATTCGCACTCAATTCCTCACATACTCGAGTAGAGCATGAATTGTTCTTCTGTCAATCATCCAGAATGACGCTGTAAGATCTGCTGTACCAAAACAATCTGCTCCATCAATGTTACCCTTACTCGTGCCAGAACTATGATACCATTATTGCCTACATACGGTGCGGCACCAACCAGCAGCCAGCCAAGCAAAAGCACCAAAATACACCGCCCTACCGGTATCAACATAGCTACGAGTACAGTACTCGTACATTCAAGCGTCTCGCCCTTCTTCTTCTCACTTCCTCCATGAATATCATTTTCCCCCTCGCCTTCCACTGCTAGTATAACTTTCCATCTTCCCACTCACTCAACCACTCAACCACTCACCCGCACTCACTGCAGCTTCCTCACCGTCTAGAGCGGCTGCTTTGCCTTGCTTGCCCATTGCTATGTACTGTTCATATGATATGTGTGAATTATATGCACCTTACTGCATCCACAAACCTTCCTTAATTGCTTGAAACTACAGCCCCTTCTCCTACCGACACAACCATATAACGGTCGGCCAGCACTTACCATCATTCGCCCACTCGCCTCCTTCCCTTCCCTCTTTCACCACCTTCCTTCCCTTACCCTTCCCTCTTCGAAGCTCTCGCCGCCTCCACGAATGCATGCATTCAGTACGGCGTTACTGCCCACAATACTCCACCCGACTGGTAAGGGGGTATCGAAAGGGAAGAAGAAGAAAAGTGTAGCCTCCGCGTCACGGACTAGGAAGGAAGGAATGTCCATTTCGGCGATGTTCAAAATTTGAATGAACCTGCTATCCCCAGTCCAGCACAATTCTCGCCAAAGACCTCTGTCCCTCCCTGCACTCAGAAAAGTTCTCAATTGCTGCACAATGCTGCATACGGAAAAGGGGCACAGTTTTATCTATTATATACCATTTACCAATTCTTACCAAAACCCACTCACTCACTTTCTATGCATTTTTGTTTTATTCAAATTTCACCTCTTCAACCACTACCCCCCTTTTATCCCTCAAGTCCGGATAGCAATTCCGCAGTGAGCGTTACCAAAAGGTACCGCGACATTTCATTCATCTCATAGTAGCTTCCTTCTCACTTACCTCTCGCGCCGGTCCCAAGAAGCCCTACATACCATGCGTACCAGTACTTGGGGGAATTTTTTTTGGGTTTTGAATTTTTACTTGTCTTATTACGATATTAGTCAACACCCTTCCTCTTCGTAAACGCCTCAAAATTCCCAAGCGAAGGGAACCCTATCTAGGAAAGAATGGGAGGGGTGGAGGGGAAAGGTGGAGGGAGGGGGGCAGCCGTTCGCTTGCTCATCAGTCAACGAATGAAGAGGCCGCTCTCATCCTTGGAGATGGTGGAGGTGGTGGTTGTATGATATGAGGGAAGGGGGGGGGGGGCAGAACATTTTGGCATGTTTTCCAACCAGTGACAGATTTGCTTGCGCGCCCGCCGTTCGATCAAGTCCTCCATCAATCCAATCCCTTCCCTCCCTTCCAAGGATGGCGGTTTGGAGTGGGTCAGGTGGCCTGCTTGGTTGAACAACCCCCCCTACCAGCACAGTCGAGTTGAGTGCTGCCTTACTGACCCCAGGCGAACCACGAACCCCACAAAAACTCGCAAAAGTATGCCGATTGATTGATGATTGATTGATTGATCTGTCCGAAAAAGAAAGGAAAAGAAGGAAAAGGAAAAAAGGAAAGAAAGGGGTCTTGCCTCCGGAAAGGAAAAAGGGTTCCCTTCTCTTCTGCCCTCTTGCGATTTCGTTTTTAACATTCTGTTCATGTTCCCCTTTTCGGCGCGAGCACACCAAACTAACCGGCCGGCCACCCAGAAGCGGGCAAGCAAGCTGCGTCTTGGCATCCTCCACCGATCCTCCTCTCATCCTCCCAGACCCCGTCCGTCAAGAACGATATCGTCATACCGTAACTCTAACCGTATCGACCGATTGAACTGCTTTTATTTCCCTCGCCCGCTCGCCCCCGTACTTGTAGACTAAGAGCCGAAAAGAAAAGAAGAAGAAGAAGAAGAAAAAACAGAAAGGGTTAGCACAACCTAGTGGAGACTACCGGTACTCAAATACGGTAATCAACTGTCAAAAAAGTCTCAGGAGTCACTACTAATAACCCAACTTTGCCATTAACTTAAGGGCTAACTGTTGGTAACGCAGTATCAATTAGGCTCAGAGCCGTCCTCGACAGCGCTTGCACAGCAAAGAAATGCCCACTAGCGTGTGTACGAGTACTCGTAGGATCGCACTGCAGCAAGCAGACGGGTTTTTTTTTGCTCTTGGTGGCCGCCACCAAATTTGCCAAGGACGCCATTGTCCTCTCTGCGACATTCTCGTATCGCACTCTGTGAATGCGATACTCTTAAAGAATGAAAGAAAAGAATTCGGTGAGTTACGATAGTACTCTATCCATCTACGAATACGATGCCAGTAGACGCGGCGCTCAGGAGAATGTAGGTCCAGACTCCCCTGCCTCGGGAGCACCTCCTAGCGAGAAACCCCCCCCCCCCCGGGCCGCACCCCACCATTCATACAACACGGCAATCAAAAAACGACCATGCAATAGGGCACCGGTATTCCACGAATATCAAGGTCCAGTATCGTGAAAGCCCTCCCCCCTCCTTCCAGTACTACCCCTACAAGTGAATAAATTAATTATTTGTGATAACCCACCCCAACCTGCCGAAAATGCGGGGTTAGAGCATGGTGGAGCATCGTACCACATGCAACTGCACGCACGCACGCAAGCGGCTGTTGCCGGTGGATAGGTGATGCACAAGGCTAAGGTAGAACAGAGACTTTAAGCAGCCTTGCGAAGAGGAAAAAAGAGAACTAATACTTTTGAGAAAAATATGGGTTTCAAGTTAAAGTATGGTTAGGTTAGGTAATGTAAGTCATTATCACGAATGCGATCGCTGCCGTTGTTGCTGCACACGAGTATGGGGTTCTGGGTTCTGGGGTCTGGGGTACCGTACGTGGTGTTTTTTTCCCCTTTGCTTTTTCCTCCTTGATTAATTTTGGAAGCTGGACGGGGGTATGGTAGAGAGATAGATAGAGTACCGGTAAAACCAGCACATTGGACCATCGACGGGGATGCGATGCTTGGTTTCACGAATTGATGAATGGAGAGGGTGCAGGGTGGAGAGTGGTTTGTTACCGTCATCATTATTGTCATATTCACGGCTGTTGGTCTGGCTACCGTGCTGTTTGAGTTGCTACCGGGAGCGCCGTGCTCGAGTGCTTGAGTACTCCTCAGTGATGAATGATGATGGTGGTGATGATGGTGGTGTTTACAATGATACTCCCCAAGCTATGATACATATTTAACCTAGCTTATCGTACCGGTAACTTGTCCAGTTTCCATACATAAAGGCAAGCCAGGATCCCCGGGGAGGCGGGGAAGGGGGGGGTGTCCTCGGGAATTTGTGGGGAATAATCCGTTCAAAACGTGGACGTTAGTGCACAGTACTGCGCTAGTTAGGATACTATTATTATTAATAGTAGTACAGCTATGATACCATGGGTACTTTTCTTATTCGATACCATATTTCAAAAAGAAGAATATCTTTCACCACCAGCAACAATAGAATGGCAAAGGAGTTCTTCTACTTCTACTTCTATCATACCCAATTTATCATAGATAATGATAATTGCTTGCTCGCTCGCTTCCGGATACACCTCTACCGCCAATAGCATTGTAATACCGTAATAGACTCTCATCACAACCTGTTGCATTTTTTTGTAACCGAAATAGAGGGCGTTGGCGAAGCTTTTTCTTCTTTTCTTTTCATTTTTCCAAGGGTTAGCTTAGCTACCAATATCATAATACTAATAATATCATACGGCATGTAGTCAAGGGTATGGGAAAGGAAGAAAAAAAAAAGAAGGCACTCAAGCACGATACCTATTCCATACCAACTTGGGAATGGTGACCGTGGCTCGGGACAATGATAAAATAGCCTTTCTTTCATTCTTTCATTGTTTCGTTCATTTTCACGGGCACAGTACCGTATTGTATCATACTCGAGTACAGTTACCCTTACCAGTATTCCACAGTGCCTTCCCCAAAGCGAGGGGGAGGAAAGAAAAAAGAAAAAAAGACCATGGAGGTACGAGATGGGATGAACTCGCACAATCGGTCACTCCGCTATCGTACCTAACTTACCCACTGGCTGCCGTAGCCGGTGAACCAGTCAGCCAGTCAATTGGTAACCAACCTCCCCCCCCCCAAAGAAAAAAAAGATCACCCATCGCGATTCATAATCCGTTGAATGGAGGGGGAGAGAGATAAGTCACGAATCAACAAAGTCTTACTTTTTTTTTATTACCAGGTCCAACATGCACGCAAGGCCAATCTGGGGTAAAATTCGGAAGCGTCATAAATGGGTGAACACACGGTAACGGTAAATCACATACCTAAGTTCCATCCCGGCTGAAATGAACGGTAATGTCGTGGATGCTGCATTCTTATTTTTTATTATTTTTACTTACCCCACATAGAGGATAGAAAGAGTGGTGGTGGTGGTGGTTGGTGATCGGTGGTTGGTGGTGGCGCGGTACTCGTAGTGCAGATAGGGCACAGTATGGTTGTTGTTGCTTGATGGTTTTTTTGAATCATAGGCTTGTAAATGGGTCTGTTCTCAGGGTTAGGTTATGGGATAGTACGAGTAGAGAGGATAGGTTAATGAAGGAAGAGAGTGTGCTCCGGGATGTATATAGCCTACCAGTATTCTTGTCCGTGGTCGCTGGAGGAGAGGAACGGAGACTTTGGGGGGGGGGGGTTGTGGTGGTGATATCTATCCAGGTATCGTGTACTCGGGTACTGGTAGCTAGTCTGTCTATCTATCTGTCCAACACCTGACTACAGATAGTGGATTAGCAAAGCACCAAACAATACGGGAACATCTCCATCCCTCCATCAAATATCGAGCCAATGTCGGTGCCAAGGGAATTCACCAACCCTGAACATAATATTACCCGGCCACCACCTCTCCCATCATGCAACCCTCCCCATCCACCTCCACAAGATGACACCCTCCTCCCTTTTCTACCGTGCTGGGACGAGTTCTCCAGGAAGTAAACTGTACCGTTGATATAATTCGCCAGGTCCTTTTCTTTTCTTTTTTTGTTTGCCTTGTAACTTTATTCCCCACCCCCCCTCCACTTCCTTCTTTCCTCTCCAGAAGTAAAAAAAAAAGTAGAAAAAAGCAAAACCGAAAGAAATCCCCCGAAAAGCACGTCGTTGCAAGAAAGATTTGCGAATGGCGCTTGAGGACCGTGCGTCTTTGAAAAACCGTTACTTGACCCCCCTTCACCCTTTCGCGCCCCCCTTCAAGCAGAGTACGGTAGGAGCCTAGCCCCCGACTCAAAACGATTCACCCGCTATACTACAGGTTTTGGGTTCATCTGCATCATTGTCATCATCATGTCGTACAATTTGTTCGTAGGTCCCTCGTGCTCCACTGCGATGCATTGCGCTTTGCCATCACTACATGTGCGCACTGCATAGACTATTTGCAAACTAGAGTGGTAGTGGTGAGGTGATCGATACTGTATTAGTGCCAGTATTCTGATTTGCCAGGTCGAGCATGGACAATCACTCGCTATCCTCAGTAGCCTGTTGTGTGTGTGCCGCTCTGTTTGTAAGATGTTTGAGGTGGTCTAGCCTTGTGCCTGATAGTGTGTCGCTCGTGGGGAGTTTTTCTTTCGAGGCCGCCGGACCTCGCTTGAGCGCTAGCTTGCTAGCTAGCTCGGGCTTACGGAAGTACTCGTACGAGTACACTCCCGTTTGAAAAGCCCCGCTGACCACCGATACCATGCGATCACACCCCGCTATCCCGGATCCCGACAATTCGGATGCCTGGCTCGCTGCCCTGTATGAGCCCTGTGAGTTTTAAATCCCTTTATCCTGTTGTCCCAAATCACCCGCTATACCGGACAGATTCAGGATCTTTTGATTTTGGCCGTCTAGGATAGTAGCGATCATATCATACCGGTTCTCACATGTACTCGAGTAATCGAGTATTGCCACTAGGCAAGAGTATTGGAGAAACAAGGTTTCCCTTTGCCTCTTGAACGGGCCCTCCACACAGACCACCAATTGCGCAATGCCGTAAAATTTTGAATGATTGGATAGTGTGCTAGTAGTTAGAGATTCCCTTTTCTGGAGAGTGGGCCAAAAACACAGAAAAAACCCAGCCTTCCCCCCTTCTGAGACAGGGGGAAATAAAAAATTCCGGGCCTTACCGAGAAAGGAAGGCCCAACGATGCACCAGCAGCACGTTGTTTGACAATAATTCAGGTTTTTACGGTACCGGTAGTCTAGTTGCACCGTTACCTCCGGCAAAGTGGAGTTTCGTTTCGCCGAGGCTTGTTGTCTTGTGACTTTGTATACAGTACTGTACTAGTATTGTGGCTATCAGGGCAACTCGGCGTGTTGGTGCGCCACTGTGGTTATATGGACTTTTCGAACGGGAGGGCACATGTGGGAGTACTAGTAAATACCGGCAGCAGGGCCACAGGAGAGGCCCGGAAGGGCTTTCAATTGGAGTTGGCGCCGGAGGGTAGCCTGCCTGGTTTCTTGTTAGTTTGCCGCAGTTTGGTGGAGTAGCAATCGTAGATACTGGTGCTCGAGTAGGTTGGGTCGCGTCATCAGGCTTGGTGTGGCGTGCGGCGTGGGGAGTGAGTGAATTGGCGATGTGTTGAGGTTTTTCGCTCGCGCCGAGCACTTGAAATTGGGGTTTTTCCCACTTTGATGTTTAAAGGAGGCATTGGCGTCTTGAGGACTAATAAACTCCTAGATCGTCTGCTTGGTTAGTAAATGGCCTAAGGGAGGCACCCTGTCTTGGGAAAGACTCCGGTACAAAGCCGAGTGACATCATATGGACGACCTAGTAGAGAACAAAAACCCCCGGTCTAAAGATACAGTAGCACACCGTTCTCCAAATATAGGGGTCAAAGCACTGATTTTCTAAGTCCTAGAATATTTGCTATTTTCTAAGGGACTGGGTTGCTTCTCCAGCTAGGGTCAGGTTTGGTTTTCGGGCCTTGATAGGAAATATTAGCTAGGGTAAAGAAAAAGCTAGGATTGAGCCGTAAGGCAAAGGGGCTAGGGGTTTTGTTGGTACAGTGCCAGTTTCCCGGTTTCCCTGTATCATATCATATCATACCGTATTGCTATGATGTCAATGTAAGGCAGTTTGAAGTCATTTCAACGAACGATCTTCCTGAGCCCACTTCGCCTGTGGAATAATCGCGAGCGGATTTACTGGTGGTATGATAGTTGCTGATAGGAGGCAATGATAAGGATTAACCTTACAGGGCCAAGGCTAAGACGTCTTCAATGGCACAGAATGACCCGGATCACCTCTGGAGAGAGGCAGCGCTCATGCGAGGGTCAATCCTTGGATCGGTGGCTTTGGTGTGTCCCTCTCCGGCCGTCTACTCGAGTAGACTAGTCTATGTCGAGGATCAATTCGACAAGAGAGACTACCGTAACAATCTCGTTAGCTGAGCATATGAGGGATTGTTGAGTAGTAAGCCACAGTTGTGTGACACTGGAGGTTAGTCTAACGCCTATTATTTTGAGATAACCTTCAAACCATGGCACTTGTATGGTATTTGACAGATACCTCCAAGTTTCACCCACCTAGCACATCAGCAGTCTTTCCCTAAATTTACAACCAGTACGCACGTTCGGCAAGAAGGATTCGATACCATCTCGCGACAATGCCAAGTCGGCCTGGCATCGCAACTCTAACCCTTCCATCTAGCCAGGTAGTGCTCGAATGTTAATAGTCGTTGGCATTGACCATGTGATAATATTTCCACCACTTACCCTTAACCAACACCCTTGAGTGCGCGCTCGTACTTGCCAAGAATACCTCCGCCAGCCGATATTTTGCTGGAGTTCTCACCAAATAAGTTCTCACCAAATATTCGGCTCACGGAGGTATTCTTGGCAAAGACGGGTGAGTATACCGGTGCCGTAGATGGAAACCTCTGCTCCTGAACCACACCAGTACTCGTACTCGGGCGCAAATTAAAGATCCGGAAAAAGTGACAAACAAAATGTATGGTTGCAACACAGATATTCCAAGTCACTTTTTCCGGATCCCCAACCCGCGCCCGAGTACGGTACTCGGGTGTGCCAATAGGAATCGGAAGAAAAGATCAGCAAGATCATAAGGGGGAGTGAGCAGAGAGTCAGCATAAATGGAAAATAATAACCGCTGTCGGGTCCAAACAACCCTAGAGTGGATACCAAATCCAGCACCTCACCAATGACAAGATATCCTGAGCCAATAATTCAAAATTCATCACAGCACAGATTAGCTAGTTGAAACTCCCAGAAACCCTTTGGAATCTCCGAAATTCATGTTTTGGTGGAAGATAGACACCAATGCAGGCGTTCTGGGTGTCTAACTTCAACAATCCTGTGTTTCTTTCCACAAAGTTTATCTAAAGATCAGCACGAGCCCTTGTTTTGCCACCTCCAGTTCCCGATTTTTACTGACATCCCCGAGACACCCTCGAGCATGGTGCTCGAGTAGATTACCCTCCCAAAACCCTCAGCCCGGGAATTGCGCCTTAGCCTATCGTTTTGCAGCCGATGATCCGATGCCACAACTCGACGTGCCGCAAATCCACTGACGAATCCGATCGCTGTGGCGTCTCTGCATATCCAAAATACAAGCATATCGCCCTCAAAAGCCCATTCAGGATGCAGAGTTAAAATTTTTTTTCGTTCCTTCCGTTTGGGGGAAGCCGAGTGGCGAGGTCTTTTCTGCCCGATAGAATGGGTGGGTGAGCCGAGCCATTGGGGGGTCACTCGGGCCGGAGCCTGCTGCCTGTCTTAGGGGAGAGAACAGCGGGCTAAACTGCCGTACCGTAGCCATTAAATTTTTGAAAGCAAAGAAGATACCCAATTGGCCCCCTTGCCTCTCCCCCGTTAGAGGTTGTGCCGTGGATTTTTCAGCGTAATGTTGGCCGGAGCGTCGCTGGAATATCTGAGAACTGCAACTGGGACAGCACGATTAACACTTGCTGGGCCGGAAGGGAGCATACTAATTAGGCCAATGGTCGGTATGATGCATCTAGATGATGAGCATCTATGGCAGAGGAAGGGGTATCGCTAGAGAGGGTGCCCGCGCTTATCTATCGCTGGGGAATGGTCAGGGTATAGGAGAAATTAACAAACACTCCCTTTCTCTAGAGCTCGATGTTTTTCGCCCCCTACTGCGGAATGACATGGGAACCCGTGTTGTCTAGGTAACGTGGCCTCTAGTAAGAAAAAGTGGAAACCAAGAGGATGTTGGGGAAGGGGGGAGGAAGAAAGATAGATCAGGGCAGAAGTGAACAAACACTGTTTTCCTGCCTTCGCAAGAGGCAGATCTGGGCGTCAGGCGTGGGGGATTCCCCTTTCTTCACGTACCTTTATAAGTACCCCCTAGGACATGATCGATTATCCCCACTAGATATTTCGGTTTCCATTAAGGTTGAACTGTCAGGAGTTGTGATTTGTGCAACAAACAAGATCGGAGTTTAAGCGAATTGCCTTTTTGGGTCAGATGGGGAAGAGGAGGCTCGCAGAGAAAGAAGGAAAGAAAGGGAGGGAAAGGGAAGCGAAGGACTATATAGAAAAGCAAGCATGGAGAAATCATTGGAGTGCAGGAATGCATATACGCGGCGTACAAGTGTGCATTCCCAGAATAAGAGAGAGCAACATGGGCTCGGTATGGGTATCAAGCAAATGCACAGATCAGCGGAAGGGTTAATAAGAGCAACTCTAGATCTATATTATAATACTAACTGATAATTTACGGAATTAAATCAGTGCCAGAAGTGGGGATCGGGGATACTGCATAACTGATCACTCGAACACCGAGTGACCGTGCATGATTACATCCAATCGATTAATCCGGCGGGATAGGCAGAGAGGGAAGCATGTTTGCTAGGCTTGTGGAAGGGCAGACGGAGGGGGGAGCATTTCCTTCTCTCTTACTCAGCCGGGTTCTTGTGGGCCCCATCATGAACTAAGCAATCCTAATGGACAACCAGGGGAGGGTTATCGGCAGTCCTCTTAGGCCTAAGTTGGTGATTAGGGCGGTGACAACCAAAAGCTGTAGTTGCAACACCGACGCTAACGTCACTCCGTCAAAAAAATTTAATTTTAGCCCAAGTAATATGAGCGATTGAAAAACCGGAGCTTCGCGAGTGCCGCTGGAGAGCTCACTCGAGGTCGGCTTGATACACAACAGGGTACTGGTAATACATCACATAGGGGGAATTCGCTTGGACTCTGTTAATCTAACTCTGCGCCGCTTCCGCTACTCGGCAGTAACACCGCTGTTTCTTCAAACAAACCAACGAAGCCCCGCCCCCTAACTATGAACATGCCATGCCATGGCTCTTACAGTAACTAGCAGAGCTCGCCGGGCCAATACCGCCGCAGTAAACTCCCGGGCCCTGTTCGCCTCCCCGCGGTCTAAAATCTCATAAGAATGCCCACACGATCTGCCGCAATAGAGCCTTAGATAGCAGGCCTATATCAGTCCTAAGTCGCATCCAAGACTCCACTGTACAGTACCGTGTAAAATCACTATACAAGTACAGCACGCACCCTCCCTCCACGCACCCCTCCCCCCAACAATTTCAAGCCTTGGTACCACGCGGCCCACCATCTCACACCCTTCCATCCCCAGATCTGACTACGCAATCACTCCCGCCACTTCCAAACACCTCCCCCCCAAAGCCTTCGCCGGATCACCAATCATCACTCGGATCCCCTTCTGCACCCGGCGTCTTGTCCCTGCCTCCTTTCTCGGCCTCGTCCCCCGAATCCTACTTTCCCACCACCCCGCATTCACCCCGCATTCCCGAAGCCCCGGGATCTACCATCGTTCCCATACGTGGCGCCTAGCTAGCCGGCTCGCTTTCTAGGAAAAAAAATTCAAGCCCAACTCAGGCACCGGTAGCAAGCAAGCAAGCAAGGGAAGAGGTAACGAGCCAATCGGGTAGAACCAAGCCCAGTCAAGTGATCCGGTGGAAGCGCCGCATGCATGGTGTCGTATTGCCCGTCCTCTGGCTATACCAGATCAGCAATCCAGCGACGATTCACGATCCAGCAGTGGGTGAAGGAAGGAAGGAAGGAAGTGAAGAGGAGAGGAAAAAAAAAAATTCTTTCTTTTTCCCCGCGGGTTGGTTAGGATCGGAGGAAAGAGGAAAAAAAATCCTCCGACTGCATTATTAACTCACAATGCCAGGACCGCTCCGCAACCGGTATGCAGAGGAAGGTGAGCTGATGTCAGGTGAGCTGATGGGATCTAGTGCCATAACCATAGTTCAGTTCCATCCGTCGGTGCCCTGCCCTGCCCGGTCCGGCCTTCTTCATCCACTGACGCTCCGGGAATGACAACTTCCAACCTTCGAGATAACACGCCACAAACCGCGTTACACCTTCATTCCACAACATCATCTACTCGAGTAATACGGTTACTTGTACACTTATTGCTTCTTCCTTCCTTCCTTCCTTCCTTCCTTCCGGAAGAGTCAGCGTGCTCGCTAGAAATAATTCCTTTTGGGAAATCCCACTCCTCAATTGGCCTCTCCCTGTTAATGTTCACTTTCTTCTTCCTCTTACCGTACTTGTGCACTTGGGTATCTAGGGTTTTGTCAGGTAGAATCAAACCTAACTTAGATGTGATGCATCATATTAATATGGATGCAGAAATGGTTTAAACACCATACCCCCCCCCCTGGGATACGGTAGACTATCCATTGAATATGCAAGCATTCTATCATACCAGTTGCTTGCTCTACTACCCATACCAGTGGTGATCTGCATTCTCCTGGTATCAAGTGGGAAACTTTTCTGCCGGTAACTTATTAGGACCATAAATGTTTCACCATGGGGGAAGGAAGGGGGGGGGGAACGCAAACGCTGGCTCAACTCAAGGCTACAGTTTCTCGAAGATTGTTTTTGCTGGCAGCGAATAACTAAACCACGGGCATAATAGACTAGCGTAGGCTAGAATACATACGGTACTGTACCGTACATGCTTTTGCGGGGGAAGAAAACGTAGCGGGTAATACCCCTCATAGGCAGGGATATCAAGTACTTCTTTGTGCCGGTGGGGGAAGGGAAAGGAAGTACAGTATGATACTTTCCCAACAACCCCATCAGTTTGTTGTCTCTGCTGTACGTGGTGAATTGTTTTGCTTTGCTACGGTTCCATATGCTCCACTATGATACATTACGATAGCAATACCCTGAACTCGAAATTTGCAGGGTGAATCACGCCTTTTTGCCTATGTTCGTGTATCCGGTGTTTGTCTTTATCTATTTATTTATTTACCGGTACTCATTCGTTCATCAAGCACCCGTGTTATATTCCGCTACTTGTAGTATGATATAATACAGTTCATTGAATGTTATATTCGAGTGTATGTATGTTACATTTGCTCAATTGGTTTGAATCGTTGAAACATTCCCAGACATACTTTTTGCTCAACATATCCCTATCAACTACCGCTATCCCGGACACGCATCCAAAACCCACAATTTCGTCCAGCAAAACACAACACGTTATGTCTCCATCCCATCATCCCATATCTCCACCACCCCCCCCCACTCTTCCTCCCTCCTGCACGCTACCACAAATGGTAAATTACCACACACACACCTCCCGCTCTTAACCGTGCTCGAGTACTCGTAATGTCCTGACGTTTGTGAACACGACCACTATTGCATGATGCCAAGATCCGGGCAAAAAAGCTGAATTTTGGGTGTATGCAATAGCAGTTGTGTTCACAAACGTCAGGACATTACGAGTACGAGCACGATTCAGTGCACCCCCTCTTCCTAATTGGTCGGTTGACGGGTCGCATGGGAGGTGCACGGCAACGATGGTACAGTGAAGTTACTCACTGGCTTCATGTGGGCTGATTTTTTTTTTTTCCCCTCCCATCATACGGTACTCGATCAAAGAAAAAAAAAAAATTCTTGCCTTGCATTGGTTCCTAAGGCATCATACGGTAATTTGGAGAGGATTGCGGTGATTCGTTACCGTTGGGTGGGAGACGAGGAAGGGGATCAGCACCATCATCATCGTCAATCAATCAGGGAGTGTAATCTTGATGGTTTTCATAATTCTTCTTTTTCTCCCCGCCTTCGGTTTGGGCTGGTATGGCATGATCTTCTCGAAGGGAGTGGTACCACCTACGTGGATGATTAATAGACAGATAGCGGATGGCAGGGATGGATGAGGTTGATTATCAAGGAGGCTGATAAAAAAGAAGATGAGGAAGAGGAGGAAGATTATCGTGGTCGGTCCGAACTCAAACGAGGCGTGAGGCGACACATCAAAACTTGTGATCGTCATGTCGAAGCGTTTTCAAAATGGACTGCTATCGCATACCATCGAAATTTGGCCTTTTTGCTTGGATCTGGGTATGATACGATAATATGCAATAACAGTTCTTTTAAAAACGCTTCGACATCACGAGCTCAGGTAGTGTGCTCACAGAGAGAGATAGCGCAAGAGATGAGGAAAGCACCGGTAAACAAGATCATAAAAATCAATCAATTGCTTCAGCTCAGGCAACAATCCTCAGATTTCAAATCAAACCTAATTATCATCTCTACCCTTCTGACTCGGCTTCGTTCCTCGCAATGTTTGCTATCTCAACTGGCTTGAGCAATCTCTCGGATAAACTCGCTCGCTCAGGAAACCGGTGAAAAGGCTCACACGGTTAATGGTCGAAAGGGTAGATGACTTGCTGTAGGAGTAGATCGGACGGGCAAGTTACGGCAGGAGAAGCAGCCCGTCTGCCCCATGAGGGGGCAGAAGATGTGAAGGTTAGTTTGTAAGGTGGACTGGTCTGTTTCAAAACCAACGAGTGAGAGTGCTGGTAATGTAACCTGGGGAATACTCTCGTCCTAATAGCCAAGACATGTCGAGAAGATCATCTCCTTCTCTACCATATCCCGCACTGTGCACTGGTTAGGCCCAAGGGGTTATATTCCCTCCTTTTGTTCTTGTTTTGTTTTCTTTAGCGGGGGGGGGCGGTTGGTAGTGGTGGAGGGGTGATTCTAGGCCTTTGATATCTACTCGAGCGCAGGAGAGTGGCGGTGTCGGCTGAAAAGTCGACCCGATGAAGCTACGGAGCGACACTCGTTGCCTAGTCGAGTAACTTCTTTTGCCCGTCCGCCTGAACAAACAACTCCACCTCCGCTCGTCTTGTGGAAATCCTGCTCCTCCCTAACTCCTCTCCCGAGAGAGGGAGGCGGAAGGCGAGGTAAGTTCCCCCGATAAAAAGAAAAGAAAAGAAAAGAAAAGGGTTCCCCGAGATCTTTCATAATCACCACGGTCCGATTCGTGATCCTCCAGACGTGAGTAAACGGAAAAGAAGGGTCCACTTCTCACAGACGCCACTGCGCTTGAAAAAACTAAAAAAACTGGCCTAGCTACCGTAGTTGCTGTACTTCCATTTTCATCGCGTATTCGGAATCAGGTAATATTAAAGATTTATGTCCTAATACTATGACCAAACATGGCTAGTAGTAGTTACTATTCCTTACATCATTTATTCTCATACCAGGCCAAACTTGTTCTCTTTCATTACCTTTTAGTTCACACACAGGTCACTTTCACCTACTCGAGTACTTGTACCATCGGCTACATTGACCTCTTTGTATTAAACCCATCAAATCTTTGATATTTCACATAATCCTGACACCTTCCGGTACTTTTATAGCAACCGTATTCCGAATACACGATGAGAATAGAAGTAGTCGTGTACCAGTACAGTACGGTACCGTACTGCACAAGTAGTAGACTACACATGCCCAGATAGCTCAATGCTTCGTACTCGAATTGCAGTCGGCATCCAATGCCGTTCGATAAGCTTATGTCCCTCCCCCCGCCGCCGCCACCGTTGGAGCCGTCGATCCCTGAAGATAATTATAAATAAAAAAAGTAACGGAGATCCATGAATCCGACGAGCGGTACCGGAATTAATCTACAGTGCCGGTACTTGTACGGTACAGTGACGATATCATGTTTTTCCCACTTTTCCATGTCGCAATCTCAAACCCCCCCCATGTGCCCTACCGTAGTACCGTACTCGTACCGTTATGATAACTGGGAACCTCGCTAGGACGTTTAGGGGAATGCCTCTCCCTGGTTACGGGCTGTTGTGTTTTCCCTTTTTTAATTATTACTATTTGTTCCCAACCGAGGGGCTGAAAGCGCACTGTTTTCTCCCGCCTTTACAGTAACGAGTAATCCAAAAGCGGGAAGTTCCGGACGTACTGTAAGCTATCATACCTGGCGTGGGCTCTCCCGAATGTTCCGAACTTTTAGGACTAAAGTTACGGTACATACCGTCGTCTGGTTGTTCCGCAAGTATCGGTACTTGTGGGGCGGGTATGATAGTATGATAAATGGGGGTATTATTCAATGGTAAAAATGTAGAAACTACTTGGGTTACTTTGCTGTCTCGTGTAAGCTTGGTATGTGTACTGTACGCCCAGCAATACTCGTAGGTATGGTAATTTGCCATTGCTTTCTTTGGTTGTGCCTTATTACTATACGATAATTTCTTCTTCTTCTTCTTCCTCCTCCAAGTACCGGTAGCCAGCTATTGAGGTCAGGATGTCTGTGACTGCTGGTTATAGACTATGATTCTGTTCAACCAAACTTCACCTGAACCCAGAAACAACACGTGAAACAAAAAATTATTCTATGGAATTAAGGAATAGTCTAGTCCTAAAGCATTTGCTGCACACTTTTTTATAGAAATAGTTTGTCCCTCGTTTCCAACCAAAAATCCCCTAACCTCAGCTTTTTTTTTGTTAATGAACAGTGTTTGGTTTAATGTGATATCTGTAAGGTCCATTTCAGCCTCGACTTCCTCCTACCCCCCAATTATATTAGTGTATTCAAATATGCTGCCGAAAATGTGAGCCTATGTACGAGTACAGTACCGTACTAATGCAACTTCCCGTGTTTGCTCGTTACTCAAAAATCATCATTTTAACCCTGAATGCCACCGAGTGAGTGAGTGAGTGAGGGCATGATACTATGGCGCGGGCTGCCAGCAAAAATCAGAAAACCATTTCCGAGGTTCTCATGCAAATCCTTGTGGAGGCCAGGGTACCGTACCGTAATGCTTTATGACGTTTATGGAAACACCCCGAGCACAAGTACTCGTGCTTGCCATTTATAAAAGTATTCGGACGCTTGACGCCAAGATGAGTGCTAATAATGCTGAGGTGTCCGAACCATTTCTCACATGACCCAAGTCTACTGGTGACTGCTGGAGACAATTCCCATGCCGTTTAGAAATGTATGATAGCACAGCACGCGCACTGTAGAATGGACCTAAAGTTAGCTGATAAAAGCCATTTAATAGCCAACATGGTAAGGAGGCAATACTGCTAGACTTAAGATAACCGATATCTATCGCTACCAGGGAAGGGTTCCGGAAACGAGGTCTATCATAGGAGATGGGTGCTAGATAATACGATATCATACCGGCTATCGGGGAGGAAAAGATTGAGGTTGCCGGCGGCTGCTGGTGATCAAGTCAGCTTCGGGAAAAGATGGGAGGGAAGGGTTTTCTGTCAGCCCTGTTTGCCTGAAGAGCTTCGCTCCCATGATCCGCTTATCTTCCCCAATCTCCCCTACTCGAGTACAGCCTAACGCCCCATCATCATTATCATAATACCGGCATTTCCCCAAACCTCACTTACTGTACTGTACCCAAAACTGGAAAACTCTACGCCTACCGGTAAACATATTTCCCATCCCCCACCCCCCTCTTCCGTCCTATCCTTAACCTTGACATCTCCCAGTCGCTATATCCGTCCAATCAGAACGCCCCCCAGTTACGATATGAGCGAGTACAAGGTCCGGCAAAGGGTTACGGGACAGTCATTTGAGGTTAACCAGCCAATTATATCCCTATCTGTTCCGGTTGATGAGTTCCTAAGGTACTCTTGTACCTGTATCTGGCATAAAGCACAAGCAGACTATCAGAAGTTACTTGTAAGACAAGGTCCTTTTCTTTCTTCTTTTCTCTCGTCGGGATTGTGGTTGCGTGACCACAGCCATATTTTCAGATACTTGCCGGTATTGCCAGATACAAAAGTACCAGTTGAGCCGCACCATATCACTATCATCCCATTAGCTACTTTCTTGCTACTGTATCAAACTTCCCGGTGTTTGTGGGTACTCACTCTGCAGTGGACTGCCGATGCCGGTACTAGAAGTATTGATTTATGAGATCACACTGACGTACTGCTGTTTTTATCAAAAGGAAGCAATGAAATGGTAAGGATTGCAAGGGAAATCGTTGGAAGTACAGTAAAGCTTAGTCTCAGCTTTCAAGGGCAGAAAGAGCGAAAAGAGTCTTGGTCCTACCACGAGGAACCTGGAGGGGGGAGGGAGGCAGTGGAGATATCCTGGTAATATCGAAAAGCAGAGACATAAGAGGAGGAAGAATGTGCAAGGCAATTGCAAATGCTTTTTTATCCCTTCCCCCTCCTCGTGGTTGATTGGGTAGGTAGGACGGCAGCTGGAGTTGGTGGGTTGGTCGGTCCGTCTTCTTTGTTACCTTATCGCTCGCTCGCTGCCTAGCTCTTCCATACAATAATATCATTCGGCACCGGTATCATACGGTAGCTCGAAGCAAGCATACACTTTTTCTTTTTTCTTGGAGAGGAGGTAAAGTTGCACATGTGGAAATACTGGAATAACCACCGCCATTATTCTTACCACACACCACCTGTTTTGAATATCAAAAAGTGTGTTTCTTTCACGCAAACACCCACCTTTTTCACCTCCCACCCCCCAATAAAAACAAACGAATTGTGCCAGAGATAGGGTGGTAGAGTTGTGTGATAGATAAGGCTTTCTTCCCAAACCTAACTGAACCTAATCAATGTCGCATAAGACTTCCGCGTCAGCAACGCATTACTAGGGTCGTTGTTTGGACTATCAGTTTCAATCCAAAATACAGCTATTAGAACCTCCCTCCTTGAGTGAAAGAATGGGAGAATGAATTGAACCCTACCTCGGTACACAATTGACACTACCACTATCTACCCACCCCCCCCCTTTTTCCCCTCCTTCTTCTTCTTCTTCCACTCCACATACACATATTACTCCATACCTACCTGATGATGTCTGTCTCCTCCTGCCCCGGGTACGAAAACAATCTGCACACGTCGAAGCGGAAGAGGAAAAACCACACAGCGTAGCCGATTCTCGATGCGACGCGCAAAGTACGAGTACAATTGGAAAGAGAAAAAGCAATTGAAGGAGAGAGAGAAAAAAAAAAGGTACCGCAAATCTCTGATCCAGCGCAATAGATCTGATTCTCAGCGACCCGAACTAAGCCAACGCCCCTTTGTTGAGTGGCCGTTACGTTATGTCTGAAGGTTTACTGTACCCACGCGTCTCTTGCCAAGAATGTCTCTCCGCCAGCCGAATGTTTGGTGATTGCCAGTAATTCAAAATGTTCGTAGCTAATTACAGGTGAGGACTCCCGCGAAATATCGGGCTGCGGAGACACCCTGGGTGAAGCCCCGTGAGTAGGCTGTGTGGTGCTTGCTTGGTTGTCAAAAAAAAAAAAAAAAAAAAGTACTCTCCGCACGTGTGGGTGGGAGAGGGGAAAAAAAAAAAAAAGTTAAAAAAAAATATGTTCAGACTTGCTACTTTCTTCTTGTTTGGTGTTCTCGGTAAGTTTCCGCTACTCTGCCCCTTGTTTGGGAGGGGGGTAAGGAGGAGGAGGATTGTCTAGGATTGATGGTATGTGGATGCTGGTGGTGGTGCCAATCGGGATGCGTGTCTATCCACCCTTTGTGCATGCGGCTTGATTGCATTGGCTCGGATGCGGTTGAAATAGTGTTGGCGGTGGTGGTTAAAGGAAGAATGGTCAAGAGGAAGGAGAAAGAAAAAAAGAAAAAGAAAAAAAGATCTGATTCTACAATTCATAACTACGGTACGGTACTATACTTGTCTCATGGCTGTAATCGGAAGTCGAATAAGTAAGCTACGGTAGTACACTGTACATGTGGTGAAATAGCAATGGGGAAATCCGTGATCGTGGTTTCATTCATTACACGTTGTGTTTGCTGTTGATGGCCTGGGTATCAAAGACATTTGCTTATGGTGACGGGAGGTTAGCCATCGTTCCCGAGTGATAATTGTGTTGGGTGAGAAAAGAAAAGAAGGAGGAAGAAGGGCGGATGGAGAGAGATAGAGAGGGAAAGAGAGAGACAGAGAGAGAGAGAGAGAGAGAGAAAAGAACGAATCGATAGAATTGAAATTCACGCATAAAGCACGGGTTGGACGCTATGGTAAAACAGATTGTGTGGAGGGTGAGGTGGGAATAGTTTCATTGGAGAGGGAAGGAAGGAGGTATGACCAATTCGCTTCTCGAGTGGAGAGAGGATCACAGAGGTTAATGTTGGAGCTTTAGTCAAAGTGGTTCACTTCTAAGGCACTTTGAGCTATGATGACACCAGTTTGCCTTGATTTGACTTGCGTTACGTTGCGTCGCCGCCATCACCAGTTTTGGAGGCGGATTCGGCCTAGCCCTCTAGAGAAACTTATCGGAGTTGGTGGTGGTGGTGGTCCTTCTTTTCTTCCCTTCCTCTTTTCCATTTCCCTCCCCCTCTACCATAGTACTCCAGTACCTTCTTTGCCTTTAGAGCACTATCCCCTCCACTCTCGGGTCTTCTCCCACCACCACCACCACTATCATCACCACAAACACCATCCCGTTTCCCTCCCCCCCCTCCATTTACCTCCACAAGCTCTCTCCACCCTCCCTTCTACCTTCATCCCTGCCCTTGGAGTTTCCCCTCTGGTGTCATCATAGCTTTTCTATCTATTCTCTATATAAAGTGGGACTGCCCCGTCGAGAGACATCTTCCCGCTCCCGTAGATTCGTCTTCAAGGCGTCCGCCTCCTTCCAAATCAAAAAGAAAAAGTCATTTTGTCAAACAGACCCCTTCGTCCAATTACTCGTACCCCTGTCGGTCCAATTTGCCTACAACGGACTAAGACCTCTCCAGCCACGGCATCTCACAGACTCAGGGAATTTAACGGTCAAACGCCTATCGGAGCCACTCCACGCATAAAAAATCACTCTTCCCCCCTGGGTAATTTAAAGGGAGAAAAGGAGGAAGAAGAAAAATAAAACAAAAAAAAATAAAAAAATCACCATATAAATTCCACAGCCCGCCTTTTTACCAATACTCCGGTATTCGGTACTCGCCAAACTTTTCTCAGCTGGCCTCGTTAAGCAGTACCCGGTGCTTCAACCAGCTCTTTCTCAAGCTATCAGGAAATGCTTGGAGCAGCTAACTACAACTCTTCAACCCTCGACCCACACTCACCAATGCAAAAATCCTCATCAGCAGCATTAGTAGATTCCCACCGAATTCCTCGGAGCGCGCGCTACGACCTCTTTAACCCCCAATACGAGCTCTCCCAGCACGGATACGCTCACAACCGATCATCAGACTCCAGCACCAGCAGGTCAGGCAAAACCTCCCCGCGACGAGATTACGACAACATGGTCTCCCCAATGACTCTCCCCCAATCGTTTGGCGCGCTCCGGGACTCTGTCCACACTCTCGGTATGCGAGTGCGTAATCCGCCAGACACCTCTCCAAGCTTCGGCTACAGCCCTTCTAGTAGTGCTTTCGAAAGCCTTTCTGGCCCGGCCCTGAACACCCGCCGAGCGTCAAGTAGCTCGTCACTGCAGAAAGACATGGAGGAACTAACCTTGGATGAACCCCGCTCTTCTACCCGTCGTCACCACCGTCGAAGAACCACGAGCCGAAGCGGGTCGGGGCCAAGGGAGATGTTCCCAGCAACAGTGGAGGACTTGCATCACTGTGACGAGAAGCACTGCTCTAACCACCACCACCGACAGTCCTCTTCCTCAATCGTCTCCATCAAATGTGATAAATCGGACGAAGACGAAGCAAACGCTGCAGAGCGACTCGCAAGTTACATGGAGCCCTATACCTCACAAATGCTCGTCCCGCTCGTTGACCGTCCACAGGAGATGCGCGAGTTGTTGGGGCACCGCTCAAATAAGGACTGGGCTAGCTTGGTTCGTCGAACTTTCGGCGAGAAGTTGTATAAATCGCAGTGTCTCCCGCTATGGACGGAGACCAGCCGCCGGACCATGCCGGACCGTGAGTGGCTGAAGCGCACGAAGGACTTGCTTACACACAAGACCCGTGGCGGTTATACCGATGGCCGTCTCTGGAGCGAGTTCTGTGCCATGGTCGGTTGGGATGAGAGTGGGGTTGAGATGGAGGAGGAGTGGACGAAGAATGGCCGCTCGCGCAGCTCCCAGACTCGATCGCACTCACATGATTCGAGTCCGCAGATGAATGCGATTTTGGAAGCGGAGGATGAGGAGGATTGGAGGAGGTAACTCGACTTCATTTTAGCTTCTTGGGTAAATCTGGGCTTTCTTTCCCCATTTTTCTTTTACAGACGAAACACAATAATCTTTTGTTAATTGACTTTTCTTTCCCACCTTTGGTTTTGGCTGGTACTGTTTTTCTCGGTGGGCTTTTCATTCCTAATTTCCTACTTGGTTTGCTTTTGCTTTACTTCTAGTACATTATTGAGTTTAATCTGTATTACTATGTCGACTAACCATACCATTCCTTTATTTTAACTTTCCTTTTTCATCTTCAATGCTCTTACCTTCCTTCAACTTATTATTCCTACAAAAGAGGAAGGATTCAAAATCGCTGGACAAGCGTGGTGTTGCGGCTCGGCTTATGGTATAACGGATTTCCTTTCTTTTTTAGTTTATCCATTTCCCTTCTTTTTCTATCTTGTAAACCTGTAACTGTACAATTAGAATCAAACCAATGGGCCAACGGGCCAAGCAACAAAAATTTTTCTCCTTCCCCCTCTTGTGGTCTGTGCGTGTGCGCGTGCGTGTGTTTGAGTCGACCCGGATCGACACCTGTGCGTACTGGTACAGAGGAAAAAAAACCCATCCCCGCTGTCTAACTTGTCACATCTTGCAAAAGTTTTCATTCTTCCATATGTATGCACGTATGTTGTAATAATTCAATGTAGGCACCATTTACCCAACGAATGGATGGCCGGGTAAACCGGGGTCATGGCGTATCACTCTGGGGCGTTGTACCCGTGTTGGAAACTGTACTCACGGGTGTGCTCTCTTCTTGTATGTTGCTGTAGTTACAAGTGATACGTCATGACTACCTATGTCACCCTCCTCCTTTTCTTTCTCTGAATCTTAGCATCTCTTCTGTCTTTCTCTTTCGTCTTGTTATTTTTTCTTCTTTCCTTTACTTACTCAATTCTCTTCTTACTCAACAAGCAATATAAGTCTTTCGCTATCTTCGGTGATCACTCTCCTTTGAACCTGTGAAGCTTCTCGCTTCCACTCCTTCCGATCAGATAGCTCTCAACAACCCGGCCTCGGGAGTGCGGGAGGGAGGGAGGGAATTGCGGGGGGGGAAGAAAGAAAGAAATTATATTGAAGACTTGTAATGACGATAATGTATCATAGCAGGTTGGGGGGACAGCGAGTAATAGACCAAAAAATCTGATGACAAACCCTCAAATCTGGTAGGGCTGTTTTTTGCTGCCCCCCCCCCCCATTATGTTATCATATGTACTATCACAGCAGTATGATATAAACGATATTATCATTGTTATTATTATTATTATCCCGGGGTTTGTGCTGGTAGTGGTTTGTTTAATAATAATATCATACTATTATGCTATCATGATAATGATATTATATCCTTTGGGGGGAAACGTTTGTGATATAATTATTTTCTTCTTCTTTCCAATTCGGGGTCTACTGTAGTGGATACATAGATGGATGGATAGATAAGGTTGGAAGTGCACTATGATAATATTATCTCTTTTTATATATTATTATCTGCTAAGTTAGCCCACAATGATGTACTGTACTAGTACATATCATACCCTGCGAATCTTTTTATTTTTATTTTTTTTTGGTCACGATACCCTGTGAGGGGCGTTTTTTTTTTCCGGCTCTGGTTTCTTTTTGGGGTCCTTGTATATATGTGTGTGTGGCGGGGAGAGGTGAGTTTTTATTCTATTCCTGGGGTATCGTGGTCTAGTTGTGTCTGAATCGGTGGGGGATGATATGTATGGATGTATCTATCTAGCTATCTATCTGCCCCGTTCGATCATACCCGTTGCTAAGGCTGGGAGTGGGGCGGGGGATGTGTTGGTCTGGACGGCAGGATAACTGATTTGGTAATGGTATGCTGGGGGCAGGGGTTGGTTGGTTGGTTGGTTGGTTTGTGAGCGGTGAGAGCGGTGAGAGCGGGGGAGGAGGAGGAGGAGGGAGTTAAGTTGTATGTTATGTCCGTCGTGTATTATATAATGCCTCTGATGGGAGGTGCTGCAGGTGATCACTTCCTACGTTTTTTTTCCTTCTTTTTTTCTTCATTACAAGGAGATGCTGACGCTTTTGTATAATGCTAGTGCCCCCCCCTTTGGTTTGCTCGTTTTTCTATTATTAATTGACTGATCGACCAACCTAGTCCATTGTATAGTAGGACTCGCCTTTGCAGTATGTACGCTGTTGAGCATCCAACTTGGGCTTCCTTCCTGTGTTGGACACTACCTCGGTATCTTCACTCCTTGTATTGTACTAGACAAAATCCGAGACTTTAGTCAAACTATCCAAGAACCCTTTTATTTTTATTTTTATTTTTATTTTTCGGGGAGCTTGAATTAATTTTTTTTTTGAATGTGGAGTTTTTTCTTTCAACGCTCGTTTGGTTTTCCCTTGGTTTAAACCCTTTATCAAAGCCATTCGCTCACTTCAGTGGATGCCAGAGGGGAAATCCACCTTTCTTTCTTTCTTTCCGCCTATATTATTCACAAGTCTTGCCATAGTGCAGCTGGATAGCTAGCTACCCCACCCATCTCATCCAAAAGCTCGAACGAGGTTGATCACGGAGTATCACTCGGTGAGCGACCCTCTCGGAAATTTGGTGAGCGACACCCTCTGTCCCTGTCCGGTATAAACTAAGCCCAAGTACTAGTATATGTTAGTCCCTGCTTTTCATTCTTTGTATCATATCATACCTGGGAGGGGGCTTTATGTGTTCTTTGGAATTAATTAATTGCCCAAGACTAGTAGGGCAGTTCTCAGCGAGAGTGGCGGTGATTGTGGTGGGTGGCGGTGGTTCGCTATCCCCCCCCAGATATAGATAGATAGACAGCACAAGCACAGTAAGGTATTTCAAAGCGGATGTTGGAAAAATGGCTTCAATGTGACGAAAGTATGTCTGGCAGGCAATAGTGCCGGTAGAACTTCAGATACTAGCAGTTGGCTCTGCATATAGATACCTCTTACAGGTATAAATAGGGTGCGCTGGTAGCCAAGTAGCAATGTATAATAATAAGAGGCATCAGGAAATTCTTATTCCCCCTCTACGAACCATCTTGTTCTCACAGTCGACCGGTTCCCCACCCCTGCTTCACTCTCTTGCCTCGAGGCTAATCTCCCATTTAGCGAGATCTCTTTACTATGTGGATTATATTACAGTACCGCATGGAGAGAAGCATTGTGGCGCATCGCACTTATAACGCGAACACATGATATTATTATTACAATATTATATCATAATACAATACAATACAATACAATACAATACAAAAACCCATTGGAGATGAAGAGTCTGGAGTGTCAAGCCTTAGCGAAGGAATAGAAGAATATTTAGGAATCTCTTGGTTGTTCGGTCCTTGTTTTCTTTTCTTTCTTTCTACATTTGTCCCTTCTTTCTAGTATTGCTCGAGTGTGATTTTGTGAAGGGGAGGGGAGGAAGAAATATACAATCTGATCTAGATATCGGACTCTTTTTTAACAGCAGAACGAATGGTGATGCCTTCACTGGTGAATAAGTCAAATCAACGGGTTGACAGTAGAACAGGGAAAGAGAGGGGGAGGGAGAGTTTTTTTTTTTAAACACAAGCACGAAAACCTACCGTATCTCTTGCAAGCATAGCTTTCCTCCTCCTGGTCAGGGTAGGTAAACTCTGATACATATCGGAATGTTAACAAGTTATGAATAGTAGCATCCAGTAAACTGGTATGGAGAGTTTGCAAACAGCGAGAAAGGTTGCTGGCTGGAAAAGAAACTTTTTCAAAAGAAGCTGGGAGGAAAACTCTCTCAATATCGAGTCGGTCCTTCACTTGCTGGTGAAGTAGGTTAAAGGGCATTTGCTATACTCCCTTTCTATTAATAAAAGGAAAGAAAGAAAGAACAAAGTATAAAGATAATAATCGGGGGGCCCTTTCCAAAGTTATAGCGCCCTGTCCTTCGCCCTCGCGGGATGGGCGTTACGTGCTGCATGAAGCCAGGTTATCATGAGAATCGAGTGGGAAAACAAAATGCCACCGACAAAAGTTCCTACTATAATAGGTCCTGGACTAAGAGGGAAAAAACAAAGACTAGAATAAACTATTTCATATATACAAAGTATCCGAAACACCATATCTTACATACGTTCCCCCATCAGGAATCCCACCTATCCAGACCCTGATGAAGAAGGAGGTTTAGGCCCAGTCCACATTTTCCGCGCTTCATCTATCAAAGTCCGCACCTCCAAATATTCCGGCCGACTTATTTCCTGGTCGATCTGCCTTGCTCGGAAGAGAGGATTGGCCCCATGTCGCAGAAGCATCTCGACCATATCTCTCTGGTTCGCACGTGCAGCATTGCGCAGCGTATCGCCCTCGTCCTCGTTCACATCTGCTCCCGTTCCCAACAGCGCCTGAGTGATCGTGAGGTTTTTCTCGTGTTTGACAATGTCGAATAGGTCCAGACCGTATGCCTCGGCACCTGCGTCTAGCAGCATCATGACCATCTTTTCGTGACCACCCAATGCTGCGTTGTACAGCGGTGCTAGGTTTCCCTTCAGCCCGTTCCAGGCTCTCGCGTTTGCCCCAGCGCCCAGAAGCATCTCAACGCTCTGTTCTGAGCCCCCTCTCGCAGCTTCTTCCAATGCCCGCTGAAGTGATTTCTTGTCGCCATCTGCACCCTCACTCAGGAGCATTTTAACAATTTGGTCGTGGCCACCTGCTGCTGCCCTGATCAGTGCCAAACCCCCCTCTGCGCATGCATCTGCTCCCCTATCGAGTAGCATTTCCACGATGCCTATATGGCCCTTCCCAGCCGCCTTGACCAAAGCCTCACCGTCCTTCTGGTATATATCCATTCCGCTGTCTAGTAGGGACTTGAAAATCTCTACGTGTCCACCCTCGGCCGCGAGCGCTAGTGTTTGTCCGTCAATTGTGCGCATATCCATTTTCGCTTTGAGAAGCATCTTTGCAATAGCTTCCTGTCCGTTTTCTATTGCCCTCAGCAACGCATCTCCTTTACCGATATTAACATCCGCGCCGTTATCTAGAAGCATCTTCACAACCTCTTCGCGTCCCCACCTGGCGGCTTTCTCCAGAGCCCAACCATTATGGGCGTTGACGTCTGCGTCTTTACTTAATAGTAGCTTGACCACCTCCATATGACCTTTCTCGACCGCCCTCATTAGTGCTGCCCCGCCGCGAGAATTAATGTTTGCGCCCCGTTCCAAAAGGAGGGCAACTACCCTTTCATGTCCGAACCTTGCCGCCTCTACTAGAGCCTTGCCACCTCGGGCGTTGACAGCAGCCTCTAGTGATACTTGGCCACGCTGTTTATTGAAGTGCCCCTCGTTGTCAAGCATCATCCGTATGATACCTTCTCGCCCTCGACAACTTGCTACAATCAACATAGTTTCGATAGAGGTGATTTCGAGATCCAACAGGTCGAACAATGCTCGGAATACATCAGAGTAACCAAGACTGACGGCGGCTACCAAGGGATTGTTTGGCTGACTTTTCAGATCATCGATGTGGGCTCCAAGAAGCAATTTCCTCCGCTCTGCGTACACCAAGCTCGTAATAGAGGTGCTAGCATATTTCAGCCACCTTTCGTAGCACCACCTGTGCTGTTTTCCGGGATTTAGAAAGGTTTGTAGCGACTCTTTCACCTCCCCTGAATAAACGCCGAGCCCCTTGCAACATTCAATGTGCGTGGGCCAGAACAGGGCAGCATATTTGAAAAACGGGTTCCCGGTCTGCGAGGTATCCCTGCGAACTACAGGAACGCGCCCACCCCCGCCACCGGTCTGGGTATCGGAGCTGGAGAGGAGCGAGAGGCAGACAGTTGTGGCCATGATACAATTGTTAGTATTTCTAAACCCGTCTAGAGTATCGAGGAACTCTCGAACCGATAGGTGGGAAAAGCGCAAGACGTTCAGCTCAATGTCGTGCACAATTAGGTTATGACAGATTTTGAGCAGCGCTGCAACATCTGTCGCAAACTGGGGGCTGGGAGGGCTCCCACCTTGAACCTTGAGTTGCAATTCTATAGCTGAAGCCAGTTCCTCAGGAGTAAGGGGTCGAATGGAGCACATTAACCAAGCAAACGTCATTTTCGCTATGTCGGGACTGCTCCCTTCCTGCATGTTTATCTGCTTGTAGATCTCGCTGTACATTTTGAAAAGTCCGCTCGGCAGCTTCCCCAACTTCTCCTTTATCTCGCTCTCCGTCTTGAGCCGACAGAGATTTTCAATCTGTAGTGCAACCCATTGAAACCTAAGCATATATAATATCAGCAAACGGTAATTCGTGCTACGGGAGAAGAGTGTGTTGAATACATTCCGTTGGCGCCTCCCACGAGTTCGGTATAAATTAGCTCTTTCAGCTCTGAGCTCACATCACCCTGCAGTAGCTCCCTCTGTTCAACAGAACGATTAATTTTCTCTCTGACGAATATCTTTATATCCCCCTCATTGTCTTTAGCTTCAATGTGGTAGTTGGGGAAATTCTCAAGCTGGCGAGTTGTATCGTCATTGGAACGACTAGAGACAAAAATCTTAACTAGGTTTTTTGAAGAGGTAATGATGTATTTGAGTGCCTCCAGAAGCTCCCTTCGAGCGTTTGTGTCACATTCATCCAATGCGTCAACAACCAGAATGGTCTGTTTATACAATTGACTGAATTCAACGATCAGGTTGCGACTCTCACTTGATGACAAGGGGTCGGAAAGTCTTCCTTGTACGTTACGCTTTTCGTATATTTCGACAAGAGGTTTCAAAAGGTCGGGGTTGGTGGGTGACAGAGCTAGTTGTTTGACAAGCGTTTTCAGGACGACCTCGCAGCTCCTCCGAGAGCCTTCATTGCGGTCAAAGTAAAAATAGGCTAAACCCTCGCTAGGGTGCCGATTTTTTAACAGTGAATCAACCACCTTCGATCTAGTGTTTAATTAACGGCGAATCAATCAAGAAATTTGGATATGTTTGGATTCGCTCACGTCAGTCTTGTCTTTCCTGCGCCCGCTATACGATCATAGATACGTTAGATAAGATACACAAGGGAACCTAAGACCGGGCACTCACGAATCCCCCGTAATAACAGTAGCATGGAAGCACTTGATGATCGCCAAGCTCCATACTCTTTCCTCTCGAGTAGCCATTCTCCGGTGCCATCCAGGCGGGTCGCGCTGATGCGTTGGTGGTGGTGGTCATATGGAATTGCAGAAGTCCACTGCAAGATGGCTGTTTTTTCGGTTTCTAGTATTTGACAGCACTGTCAGAAAAGGTGGTAGAATTTACAATTGATAAATAAACGAACTTTCCAGCTTCGAGTGTGGCCCGATTATCATTGCCCCGAATCGGGTAGTTGTGTCCGTCAGATTAGCAAGAAAGGTAAGAACTCGGTGAAAGTGAACTTCAACGAAATTAGCATTAAGTGTTCGTGTAATTTACAAGATATCAGCCCTAGCCAAGTAAACTCACCAAGTCTCTCATCATCAAAGTACTTTTGATCTACGATACTGTCAGATCAGCATGAACAAGACGGATCCTTCGCAGAGGCTTAGCTCACATGAAATTTCTAGAACCCGTGCCTCCCTACACATATCGGTTTCCAGAGACTCAATTTCATCAAAAAGAGTCCAGAGGTCATCGTTACCGAAGGCGGCTCCAGCAAAACGTGCTGTAAA
>Ga0307509_10000365_pt1 | contig 76187 bp, 63 predicted proteins | sample 10_EM_MG_FD_202245 | JGI IMG/M metagenome (GOLD analysis project Ga0307509, IMG submission 202245) | Populus trichocarpa ectomycorrhiza microbial communities from riparian zone in the Pacific Northwest, United States - 10_EM | ecosystem: Host-associated > Plants > Roots > Unclassified | place...
ACTCCTCTTAGCAGAGGCCGAGTGAACGCACTCTTCAACGCACGATCCCCACACGCTCACGCCGCGGCGTAGTGTCATTGAGGAACGCGACGAAAGGCGCGATCTCCGGCTGCTCAACGACACGCTTGGTCAACTCTTCAGTCGCCTCGGCCAGCTTCAACTTGGAGCGATACAGCGTGCGATAGGCGTCGCGGATGTTGCGGATCTGGTCGACGCTGAAGCCGCGGCGCTTCAGTCCCTCCGCATTGACGCTATGCGGTTCGGCGGGCCGGCCCACCGCCATCACGTAGGGCGGCACGTCGCGAGTGACCGCGGTGTTGTTGGCGATGAACGCATGCGCGCCGACCTTGCAGAACTGGTGAACGCCTGCGAACCCGCCGAGGTGGACCCAGTCACCCATCTCGACATGCCCGCCGAGCGTTGCGTAGTTCGCGAACACGCAGTGCGAACCGATCACGCAGTCATGACCCACGTGCGAACCCGCCATGAACAGGTTGTCGTCCGCGATGCGCGTGACGAGCTGGTCCTTGGTGGTGCCGCGATTGATCGTGCAGTTTTCGCGGAACACGTTGCGCGCGCCGATCTCCAGGCGCGTCGGCTCATCGTTGTACTTCGAGTCCTGCGGCGCCGCGCCGATGGAGGCGAACTGGAAAATCTTGTTGCCGGGACCGAGCGTCGTCGGCCCGTCGATCACCACGTGGGGACCGATCCAGCAGCCGGCGCCAATCTTCACGCCGGCGCCGATCACGCTGTACGCACCGACCTGCGCGTCGGCGGCAACTTCGGCGTCGGGGGCGATCAGGGCTGTGGGATGAATCGACATGTTCACTTTTTCTCGGCAGCGGTCTCGCCCGGCGCCACCATCATTTCCGCGCTGGTCGCCTCTTCGCCGTTCACCTCGGCGACAGTGGAGAATTTCCAGATGCCGCGCAGCGAACGCTCCAGCGTCGCCTTCAGGATCAACTGATCGCCCGGCACCACCGGCCTGCGGAAGCGCGCCTTGTCGATGCCGACGAAATAAAGCTGGCGATGCTCGTCGGGATACACCCCGGCCGTCACGAACGCGAGAATGCCCGCGGTCTGCGCCAGGGCTTCCAGGATGATCACGCCCGGCAGCACCGGCCGATGCGGAAAATGCCCTGGGAAATACGGCTCGTTGACCGTGACATTCTTGAGCGCGCGGATGGTCTTGCCCGAATGGCATTCCAGCACCCGGTCGACCAGCAGGAAAGGATAGCGATGCGGCAGGCGGCGCATGACCTCGTTGATGTCCATGGCATTGTTGTCCACAGACGGCGGCGCATCGCTCGCGGGAGGCGTCAGGGTCGGTTGCTGCTCGTCGGCCACTCTCTATCCTCGTCGTTTATTCGAAAATCGCCCGGTCACTCGTCGGCCTGCTCGCCATCGACACCCGCGTCCGGTGCGTCATCCGCCGCTTCCGGCTTGGCGCCTGACAGCCGCCGCACCTGCCGCGCCAACTCGTCGAGCTGGTAAAAGCGCGCCGCATTCTTGCGGAAACGCGCGCTTTCGTCGATGGGCAGGCCGCTGGAATAGTAGCCGGGCTTGCGGATGCTGCTGGAGGCGAACGATTTGCCCGTCAGCACCACATCGTCGCAAAGGGTGATGTGCCCGGCGACGCCCACCTGCCCGCCGATCATGCAGCGCTGCCCCACCGTCGTGCTGCCGGCGATGCCCGACTGGGCCGCCATCGCGGTGTGCGCGCCGATCTTCACGTTGTGCGCGATCTGGATGTGATTGTCCATCTTCACGCCATCGCCGATCTCGGTGTCGCCAATGGCGCCGCGATCGATGGTCGTACACGCACCGATCTCCACGTCATTGCCGACGCGCACGCTGCCGACTTGCGGCACCTTGAGCCATTCGCCTTGATCGGGCGCGAGCCCGAAGCCGTCCGCGCCGATCACCACGCTTGGATGCACGAGACAGCGCTCGCCCAACGACACGCCGTGACACAGGGTTACGTTCGCTACCAGCCGCGTGTCCGCGCCGATGCGCGCGTCGCGCATTACCACGCAGCCCGGCCCGACGACGGCTCGGTCGCCGATGACGGCGCCCGCCTCGATGACGGCATTCGGGCCAACGCAAGCACTCGCACTCACGCGCGCCTGCGAGTCTACGACGGCACTTGGATGCACGCCTGCGGTAACCGTCGGAAGTGGATGCAGCAACGCCGCCATGCGCGCATACGCGGCATACGGGTTGCCGGCGATCAATGCGGGGACCGCGCAGTCGGCGGCGAACTTGGCTTGCAGCACGACGGCGCCGGCCCGGCTTTTCTGCAGAAAGCCGCGATAGCGGGGATTGGCGAGGAAAGTCAGCGCCGCGGCGCCGGCGTCTTCGAGCGACGCGACATGCGTGACGCGTACTTCGGGATCGCCCTGCAGCGTGCACCCGAAGCGGACCGCAAGCTCTCCCAACGTGTGGCTCATGGGCTAATACCCTGACGCCGCTGCTGGGCCGGCTTGGCGCTGTACGTTATTCCGCGATCGGCTGGTCAGGGCTTCGCCGGAGGTGCCGCGGGCTTCGGAGTCGCTGGCGCCGCGGCAGCCGGCTTCGGCACGACACCGCCGCTGGCCTTGAAGCGCGCGTTGAGCGCGCTGAGCACCTGCGCGGTGATGTCCATGGATTCGTTCACGTACAGCACGCCGTCGCCGACGACGATGTCGTAGTTTGCGCTGCGCGCGTAGGTCTGCACTTCCTGCAGCAGCGAACGCTGCAGCTTGCCCAGCTCTTCGTTGCGGCGCAGGTTCAGATCCTCGACGTACTCGTTCTGCTTGCGCTGCATTTCGCGCTGGCCGTCGCGCAAATCCTTCTCGGCGTTGCGGCGCTCGTTCTCGGCCATCACCGCGCCGTCGCGGGTCAGTTTCTCTTCCTTCGCCTTGAGGTCTTTCTGAGTGGCGACGATGGAGCGCTGGCGCGGCGCGAATTCGTCCTGGAGGGCCTGCATGGCCGTCTTGGCCTGCGGCGCTTCCTCCAGCAGCCGCGGCACGTTGACGACCGCGATCTTCAGATCGGCATGCGCCGCACCCAAAGGCGCGAGCAAGGCCAGAGCCGCCGCAACCACCAGACCCGAAACGCTCGAACGTGCCATAGAACCTGCCGTAATCTGCGCCATGAGGCTCGACCTCGAATTGGAATATGTCTAGAACGCCTGACCGATGGAGAACTGGAAGCCTTCGGTCTCATCGCCGTAGGTGGTGGCCGTGCCCCTTACCTTATTCATCGGTATCGCATAACTGAAGCGGAATACGCCCAGCGGCGCAAGCCACTGGACCGCGATGCCCGCCGACTGCTTCAGGTCATCATAACTGAAGTTGTAGCGAACTGGCTCGCGCGGGAGCGGATTGCCCTCTGCATCGTAGAGTTGCGGGCCGACGAAATTGATGTTCTGGTCGGAAAATACATTGCCGATATCGTAGAACAGGCTGAAGCGCGCACTGTTGCGCCATTTCTCCGGCATGGGCAGCAGGATCTCGGTCTGCGCGACGGTCTTGATGTTGCCGCCGTACGGCCGGCCGAAGCTGTCCTTGGGCCCGAGCCGGCTTTCTTTGAAGCCGCGCACCGAATCCGGACCGCCGGAGAAGAATTGCCGGTAAGGCGGCAGTCCCGTCGTATCGCCCAGGGAATCGCCGTAGGCCGCTTCGAAGTTGATCATCAGTGTAAAACCGCGCCAGATAGGCACGAACTGCAGGTAATCGTAGGACGCGGTCCAGAACTCCACGTCGCTGCCCGGCAGCGTGTAGCCGACATTGAAGCGGTGGCGGGTGCCGGCCGTCGCAAAGATGGTGCGGTTGCGCGAGTCGAAGCTCCAGCCCAGGTTCAGCTCGTAGGTATTGAACTTGGTGCTGAACACCGAATACTCGGCGCCTACGATGCCCTGGTTGACGATCCTCTCCTTGGGATTGCCGTTGCTCAGCACCCATGCGATCGCCTCGTCCGCGCTGCCGCCTTCGAACACGGCCAGTTCGGCTTGCTGCACCGAGACGCCGGCGCTCAAGTACTGGTAGTCCGTGATCGGATAGTCGTAGCTCAGGCCCGCGGTCGCCGTCGTCGTGTCGAAATCCGAGGTCGCCGACGTGAACTGAGTGACGTCGCGATAGCCGAGCGAAATCGTGCGCCGCACGCCGTCGACGGTCGTGTACGGATCGGTGTGCGAGAACGAATAGCTCTTGGCGTACTTGCCCGAGTTGATTTCGGCCTGCACGCGATTGCCCGTGCCCATGAAATTCGAATGCGTGAAATTGCCGTTCAGGATGACGGACTGCGACTCGGAGTAGCCGACACCACCGCCGAACTGGCCGGGCAGGCCTTCCTTGATCTCGAAATCCACGTCGACCAGGTCGGCGGCGCCGGCCACCGGGTTGGTCTCCACTTCCACCTTCTCGATGAACGGCAGTCGCTGGACCAGCTGCTTGGAGCGGTCCACCGCGCGATTCGACAGGTACGCACCTTCGAGCTGGCGCATCTCGCGCCGGAACACTTCGTCGTTCACGCCTGAAGTGCCGTTGAAATTGACGCGCCGCACGTACACGCGATTCTTCGGATCGACGACCAGGGTCAGCGAAATTTCCTTGGTCTCGGCATTGGGCTGCGGTACCGGGTCGATGGTCGCGAACGCATAGCCGTCGAGCCCCAGGCGCAGCTTCATCGCCTCGGTCGTCGCGGTGATCAGCTTGCGCGAATACGTGTCGCCCGGCTTGATCATGATCAGCCGCTTGAGTTCGGATTCGGGCACGACCAGGTTGCCGGCGATCTTCACCTCGGACACCTTGAACACGTCGCCTTCATTGACGTTGACGGTGACGAAGATGTCGTCCTTCTCGGGCGCAATCGCGACTTGCGTGGAGGTCACGGCAAAGTTCGCGTAGCCGCGGTCCATGTAGTACGAGCGCAGCTTTTCCAGGTCGCCCGACAGCGCTTCGCGTGCGTAGCGGTCGTCCTGTTTGTACCAGGACAGCCAGTTCGGGGTACGCAGCTCGAAACCTTCCAGCAGGTCTTCGTCGGAGAACGCGGTGTTGCCGGCGATGTTGATCTGGCGAATGCGCGCGCGCTTGCCCTCGACGATGTCGATGTTGATCTTCACCTTGTTGCCCGGCACTTCGTCGACCTTGGCGTCGATGCGCACCGCGTATTTGCCGCGCGAGAAGTATTGTTCGGTGAGGTACTGCTTCACCTCTTCGAGCACGGACTGGTCGAACGTCTTGCCGGTGGCGAGGCCGACGTTGCGCAGCGAGCGCTGCAGATCCTCGGTCTTGATGTCCTTGTTGCCCTTGATCTCGAAGCTTTCGATGGAGGGCCGTTCCAGCACCGCGATCACCAGCGTGCCGCCCTCGCGACGGATCTCGACATCGCGGAAGAAGCCTGTTGCATACATGGCGCGCAGCGCTTCGGCGATGCGCCGCTGGTCCAGCTGGTCACCGATATTGACCGGCAGGTAGTTGTAGACCGTGCCCTCGGAAATGCGCTGCAGGCCTTCGATGCGGATGTCGCCGACGGTGAAATTGCCCGTCGCCGGCGCGGCCAGGGCTTGCGCGCGAATGTCAGGAGAATGCAGGCCCAAGGCGCCGCCCGCCGCGACCGCCAGCGTCGCGTGAATGAAAGTTCGCAGGCTCAAAGGGTGCTTCCGCCAGGATTTTGTGGGTGAAGAGTATGCGGTCACGGAATGAACTGTCGTGAAATATCGTTATAGAACGCCAGCGACATCATCAGCAGCAGCATGGCTATGCCGATCTGCTGGCCCAGCAGCTGTGCACGCTCTGAGACCGGCTTGCCCTTCACCAGTTCCGCAAGCTGATAAACAACCTGGCCGCCGTCGAGTATGGGAATGGGCAGCAGGTTGAGCACGCCGAGGCTGATGCTGATCAGCGCCAGTGTACTGAAAAAGTCGCGCCAGCCCTGCCGCGCCGCCATGCCGGTGACTTCAGCGATGCTGATCGGGCCGGAAATGTTCTTCAGCGAGACGTCGCCGGTGACGATGCGGCCGACGATTCGCAGCGTGAACAGCGATGTATCCCAGGTTTTCGTCGCCGCGTGTTGAACCGCGGCAAGCGGCCCGAACTTCTCGACCGTGAGCATTTCCTGCATCGTGCGGCCGCTCGGCAACGGCGTTTTCACCGGCCCGACGCCGATCCGGCCGACTTTGCGCCCCGCGACTTTCGCCTCCGCGACCGTCACCGGCAGCTGCAGGATCGCACCGTCGCGGCGTATCTCCAGTACCAGTTTCTTGTTGGCGCTGGGCTCCACCAATCGCACCAGTTGCGCGAACTCGCCGACCGGCTGGCCGTCGACTTTGAGAATCTCGTCGCCGACTTTCAGTCCGGCGAGCGCCGCGGCGCCGCCTGCAACGACTTCGCCGGCGACGGTAGGCATGCGCGGCCGCCAGTAATCGAAGCCCAGTCCGGGCAGCATGGTTTCGGCTTGCGTCAGCGCGCGACGCTGATCGCCCACCTGCAATTGCAGATCGCGTTCGCCGCCGGCGACGCTGCGCACGCGCAGCGCGATGACGCCGTCGTCGATGAGATCTTCGAGAATGCCGAGCGTCGCCGTCTCGAGCGATGCGACGGGTTTACCCGCGACTGCGATGATCTGGTCTTCGTACTTGAGTCCGGCGCGTGCGGCAATGGAGTCGGGCATCACTTCGCCGACGATGGGTTTCAACGCCGGCACGCCCGCGCTGAACAGCACCCAGTACAGCAGGATCGCGAACAGCAGATTGAATGCGGGACCGGCCAGCAGCACCGCGACCCGCTTCCACACCGGCTGGCGCGTGAATGCGAACGGCAACTCGTGCGGCAGCACGTTGCCTTCGCGCTCGTCGAGCATCTTCACGTAGCCGCCGAGCGGGATCATCGCGATCACGTATTCGACCGAGTCCTTGGCCGAAGTGCGCTGCCACAAGGGACGGCCGAAGCCGATGGAGAAGCGCAGCACGCGAATACCGAGCCGGCGCGCAACCCAGAAATGGCCGAACTCATGCACGCCGACCAGGATGCCGATGGCGACGATGAAGGCGATGCCGGCGATCAGCATTTCCAGCGGCGTGAGAGTCGAAATCATGCGCATGCTCCAGAGCCAAGGGTGACGGCGGCCGCGCCGCGGGCCCATTCATCCGCCCGCAGCACATCCTGCAGTGAATCGGCTGAACGCACGCTGTGCTGCGCAAGCACCGCGCCGATCACCCGGGGAATCTCCACGAACGCCAGCCGCCGCTCCAGGAACGCACCGACCGCCACTTCGTTCGCGGCGTTCAGCACGGCGGGTGCGGTGCCGCCCGCCTCCGCCGCCTCGCGCGCCAGCTTCAGGCAGGGAAACCGTTCCAGATCCGGCGCCTCGAAATCCAGCCGGCCAGCCCGGACGATGTCGAGCGATTCTACACCCGAGGCAATGCGCTCCGGCCAACCCAGCGCGTGCGCGATCGGCGTGCGCATGTCGGGATTGCCGAGCTGCGCGAGCATGGAGCCGTCCAGGTACTCCACCAGCGAGTGCACGATGCTTTGCGGATGCACCACGACGTCGACCTGGGAGGGCGGCAGATTGAACAGCAGACATGCCTCGATCAGCTCCAGGCCCTTGTTCATCAGGGTCGCGGAATCCACCGAAATCTTGCGGCCCATCACCCAGCGCGGATGGGCGCAGGCTTGCTCCGGGGTCACGTTGCGTAAGTCATCGTATGACGTGCGCAGGAACGGACCGCCCGACGCTGTCAGCAAAACGCGCCGGACGCCGGCGGGGCGGACCTGCGGCGGCTGGTTTTCCGGCCGCGCCGACCGATGTCCCGCCATGCATTGGAAGATCGCGTTGTGTTCGCTGTCGACCGGAATCAGCGTCGCGCCACCGTCGCAGACGGCTTTGATGAACAGCGGGCCGGACATGACCAGCGCTTCCTTGTTCGCCAGCAGAATGCGCTTGCCCGCGTGCGCCGCGGCCAGCGTGGATGCAAGCCCCGCGGCGCCGACAATGCCCGCCATCACCGTATCCACTTGGGCGTGCGCCGCGACATCGCACAGTGCCTGTTCGCCCCACAGCACTTGCGTGGCCGAACCCGCCGCTCGCAGATCGGCGGTGAGCTTCTGTGCGTGCGTAGCGGACGACACGACGGCGAACGTCGGTCGATGCACCATGCATTGCTCGAACAGCCGCGTGACGTTGCTGTGCGCGGTCAGCGCCGCCACGCGATAGCGCTCGGGATGGCGCTGCAATACGTCCAGCGTGCTCACCCCGATGCTGCCGGTTGAACCCAGCACGGCGATTTGCATGGTCTGCGACACGTTACTCGTCATGACAGCACGCCCAGCCGTTCCAGGCCAATTAGGAAGATCGGCGCGGCCGCGGTGATGCTGTCGACGCGGTCAAGCACGCCGCCGTGTCCGGGCAGCAGACTGCCGCTGTCCTTCAATCCAGCGTGACGCTTGAACATGCTCTCGGTCAAATCGCCGATCACGGAGGCAGCCACGGCGATGGCGCACAACGCCGCGAATGCAGCCGGCCGTGCGTGGAACCAATACACACCGACCGCAGCCATGACACCGGCCGCGACGAGTCCGCCCACGACGCCTTCCCACGTCTTGCCGGGGCTGACTCGCGGTGCAAGTTTGTGTTTGCCGAATTGCCGGCCGCCGAAGTACGCGCCCACGTCCGCGGCCACGACCAGCAATATCAGGAACAGCACGAGCTGGGGCGTCAGGCTGTGCAGCCTGACCAGCGCCAGCCAGGCGGGAACCAACACGAACAATCCCGCGAGCGACGCTGCCCAGCGATTCACGTGAGTCGGCATGAATGCAACCCACACCAGCGCGAGCACCCACCACGCGCAGGCGGCGAGCAATATCCAATCCACCCGCTCGGCAATGCCAGCTGCGATCTGCCCCGGCACCACACCCGCCCACCACAAAATCGCCAGCCCAGCGGCGACAGACAGCACAAACAGGTACCGCACATAGCGCTGCGTGAAGACGGGAAACGCTGACCACTCCCACGCGCCTGCGACCACCAGCAACGCGAGCGCCAGGGCGGTGAGATCGTGCGGCAGCCACAACACGACGAACAGTGCGACCGGCGCCATCAGCAATGCGGTGATGACGCGCAGGCGCAGCATCAGCGCGTCTCTGCCTGGCCGGGTGCGAGTCCGAAGCGGCGCTGCCGGCCGCTGAAATGATCGATGGCCGCGCCCAGTTCGGCGTCGCCGAAATCCGGCCACAGCGTGTCGCAGAAATACAGCTCCGTGTACGCCAGGTTCCACAGCAGGAAGTTGCTGATGCGCTGCTCGCCGCCAGTGCGGATCAGCAGATCGGGATCCGGCAGGTCGGCCAGCGCCATGCACGCGCCCATCGCGGCTTCGTCGATCCGGTCGGGCTGCATTGCGCCGGCGGCACAACGCAGCGCGAGTTCCCGCGCCGCCGCCGCGATGTCCCAGCGGCCGCCGTAGGCAACGGCGACGACCAGCGTCATGCGGGTATTCTTCAGCGTGAGCTGCACCGCGCGTTCCATCCGCTCACGCAGCGCTGCCGACAATTGCTCGAGCTGGCCGACGAAACGCAGCCGGATGCCGTTCTTGTGCAGCTCGGCCACTTCGTTGTCGAGCGCTTCGAGGAAACGGTTCATCAGCATGGAAACTTCTTCGCGCGGCCGCTTCCAGTTCTCGCTGGAGAAGGCGAACAGCGTGAGCACCTCGATGCCGCGACGCGTGCAGTTCTCGACGATCTGCTTCACCGACTTGACGCCCATGCCGTGGCCGGCCGTGCGCGGCAATGCGCGCTTCGCGGCCCAGCGCCCGTTGCCGTCCATGATCACGGCGATATGGCGAGGTACCGCTGCAGAGGGCGAATTGGAGGCAGGCATGGTCCGCTTGCAGATGCTCGCGCGGCGCCGGCGACGCCGCCTGACGCATCAGATCTGCATCAATTCCTTTTCTTTTTCGGCCAGCACCTGCTCGATCTCGGCGACGTGCTTGTCGGTGAGCTTCTGGATTTCGTCCTGGGCGCGGCGGTCCTCGTCCTGCGACAGCATTTTTTCCTTGAGCATGTCCTTCAGTTCGTTCATCACGTCGCGGCGCACGTTGCGCACGGCCACGCGCGCGTTCTCGGCTTCGTGTTTGACGACCTTGGTCAGGTCGCGACGGCGCTCCTCGGTCAGCGGCGGCATGGGCACTCGGATCACGGTGCCCGCCGTGTTCGGCATCAGCCCGAGATCGGATTTCATGATGGCCTTCTCGATCGCCTGCACCATGCTCTTGTCCCAGGGCGTCACGGTGAGCGTGCGCGAATCTTCCATGCCGATGTTCGCGGCCTGCGACAGCGGCACTTCGTTGCCGTAGTACTCGACGCGGACATGGTCGAGCAGGCTCGGATGCGCACGGCCGGTGCGCAGCTTCTTCAGTTCGTTGCGGTAGGCCGCGACGCATTTCTGCATGCGCTCCACCGCGTCCTTCTTGACGTCTTCCAGCATGATCGTTCTCTCCGCAGCGCCGAATCAATGAAATCCAAGTCTCAATGAGCCCTGACTGCATGAACCAGGGTCGTTCGATCGAAGTCGTTCGATCGAACCCATGGGCCCGCTTCAGTTCGAGTTGGTCACCAGCGTGCCGACGTCCTCGCCACGCACGATACGCATCAGCTCGCCTGGCGTGGTGAGATCGAACACCCGCAGCGGCAGGTTGTTGTCGCGGCACATGACGATGGCGGTCGCATCCATCACGTTCAACCGATCGGTCAATACCTTATCAAATGTCAGGCGCGTGTAACGCGTCGCGGCCGGATTCTTCATCGGGTCGTCGGAATAGATGCCGTCGACCTTGGTGGCCTTGAGCAGCAGGTCCGCATTGATTTCGATGGCGCGCAGGCTGGCCGCCGTGTCGGTGGTGAAGAATGGATTGCCGGTGCCGGCCGCGAGGATGGTCACGCGGCCCTTTTCCAGGTGACGCACCGCGCGGCGGCGGATGTATTCCTCGCACACTTCGTTGATGCGGATCGCGGACATCACGCGCGCATACATCCCGAGCGCTTCGACCGCATCCTGCAGCGCCAGCGAATTCATCACCGTGGCCAGCATGCCCATGTGGTCGCCGGTCACCCGGTCCATGCCGGCGCGCGCCAGGCCGGCGCCGCGAAAAATATTGCCCCCGCCGATCACGATGGCAACCTGCATCCCCAGGCTCATCACTTCGCGGATTTCCATGGCGACGCGCTTGAGCATCTTCGGATCGATGCCGTAGTCCTCGTCGCCCATCAGGGCTTCGCCCGACAGCTTGACCAGGATGCGGCGCAGGCCGGGGCCCGCTGGTGCTTCACGCAGTTGCTTCGCCGCCGGCGAGGCAGGTGATCCCTGTGATCCGGGGGATGGGTGGGTCGCCGTCATGAGTACCGCCTGTTGGGTTGCCGGCCCATTATAAAGAGAACCCCGCCGGGGCGGGGTTCTCTCGAAATCCTACATCACTTCCCACATCATTTCGCTGCCGCGCCCTGCGGCGGCGGCGTACCGGCGTCCCGCACGGTTTTCGCGACCTCCGCGGCAAAGTCTTCCTGCTTCTTCTCGATGCCCGCGCCCACTTCGTAGCGGATGAACGCGGCGACCTCGCCGTGAGCCTGCTTCAGGTACTGCTCAACCGACTGCTTGTCGTCCTTCACGAACGGCTGGCCGAGCAGCGTGACTTCGTTCAGCCACTTGCGGATCTTACCTTCGACGATCTTGCCGATCATCTCAGGTGGCTTGCCCGCCAGCTTCGGATCGTTGCGCGTCTGCTCCGCCTGGATTTCCTTTTCCTTCGCGACCTGATCGGCAGGAACGTCCGCGGCGGCGAGACTCGCCGGGTTGATCGCGGCTACGTGCATGGCGATGTCTTTCGCCACCGCGTCGTCGCCCGACTTCATCGCGACGAGCGCGCCGATGCGCGAGCCATGCAGGTAGACGCCCACGACGGCGGGCGCCTCCAGCAGCGCGAAGCGGCGCACGCCGATGTTCTCGCCGATCTTCGCGATCAGCGCACGGCGCACTTCGTCGACGGTGCCGCCGTCGATCTTCAATGCCAGCAGCGCCTCGACGTCCTTGGGACGACTGGCCTGCGCGGCCTTCGCGACGTTCGCCGCGAACGCCTTGAAGTCGTTCTCGCGCGCGACGAAATCCGTCTCGCAATTCACTTCGACAATGACCGCGCGCTTGCCGTCGGCCGACCGCTCGAGGGCGATCACGCCCTCGGCGGCCACCCGCGCGGCCTTCTTGTCAGCCTTGGCCAGCCCGCTCTTGCGCATCAGCTCGGCGGCCGCTTCCAGGTCGCCACTGGTTTCCACGAGCGCCTTCTTGCACTCCATCATCCCCGCGCCGGTGCGCTCGCGGAGCTGCTTTACCGCATCTGCCGTAACAGCCATGAATCACTCCGCCTTGTCGGCGGCCGGAGCGGCTGCCTCAGCGGGCTTGGCTGCCTCAGCGGGCTTGCGCTTCAGGGCGGCGGCGCGGCGCGCCATGATTTCTTCGGGGCTGGCGGCCGCGTCCAGATCATCCAGATCCGGCACGACGTCATCGACGACTTCTTCCTTGCCCGCCACGCGCTTGCGCACCGGCACTTTCTTGCGGGCCGTGGTCGGCCTGGCCGGACCGCGGCGCGGCGCACCGGTCTTCGGACGCGGCCTGCCGTCCTCGTCGAGTTCCACGAACTCATCTTCACCCGAAGGCACTTCGGGCGTGGCCGAATGGCCTTCGAGCACGGAATCGGCGATGCCGGCGGCGTACAGCTGGATGGCGCGCATGGCGTCGTCGTTGCCGGGAATCACGTAGTCCACATCCTCGGGACCGCAGTTGGTGTCCACCACCGCGACCACCGGAATGCCGAGCTTCTTCGCTTCGTTCAGCGCGATGCGCTCATGGCCGACGTCGACCACGAACAGCACGTCCGGCAGGCCTTCCATCGCCTTGATGCCGCCGAGGCTGCGCTCCAGCTTGTCGCGCTCGCGGCGCAGGCCCTGCGCTTCGCGCTTGCTGTGCTGCTCGAGCGTGCCGTTGGCAGTCATCTCATCGAGCTGCAGCAGGCGCTTGATGGAACCGCGCACGGTCTTGAAATTGGTGAGCATGCCGCCCAGCCAGCGATGGCTGACGTACGGCATGCCGCAGCGCGCCGCCTCGACCTTCATCGCCTCGCGGGCCGAGCGCTTGGTGCCGACGAACAGCACGCGGCCGCCGTCAGCGACAACCTGGCGCACGAAAGCAGCCGCGTCGTTGTATAACGGCAGCGTCTTTTCCAGGTTGATGATGTGAATCCGGTTACGTTCGCCGAAAATGTACTGTGCCATTTTCGGGTTCCAGAAGCGGGTTTGGTGTCCGAAATGAACGCCCGCTTCCAGCATCTGTCGCATGGACATGCTGGTCATGATCAAAACTCCTGTGGGGGTTGAGCCTCCACCTGCCCCATTCGACGACTTCTTAGGCGTTTTTACCCGGCTTGATAAGCCATCGGATAACAACGCCGCGAAGCACCCGGTCGGATGTGTCGGTCCAAGTGTGAGAAGTTAGTAAAGACGAATGATTCGTTGCCAAAAAAGCGCGCGCTTTATACCATAAACTCCGGTCGTTCAAAAGGTTTTTCCTCGCCGCGCCCCTAATATCAAGGGGGTGCCGAGGGGACGCTCCACCCCCATCCGCAAGCGCTGCGCCAAACTTATGTCCCCAAATTTATGTCTCAGGTGACGCTCAAGACTCCCGCCGAACAGGTGCAGATGCGCGAGGCCGGCCGCCTGGCCGCCGACGTGCTCGACATGATCGGCCCACACATCGTGCCGGGCGTGACCACGGACGACCTGAACCAGATCTGCCACGACTACATCGTCGGCGTGCAGCAGGCCGTCCCGGCCCCGCTCAACTACCGCGGCTTCCCCAAGTCCATCTGCACGTCCGTGAATCATGTCGTCTGCCACGGCATCCCATCCAGCGACAAGCGCCTCAAACAGGGCGACATCATCAACGTCGACATCACTGTCATCAAGGACGGCTGGCATGGCGACACCAGCCGCATGTTCGCCGTGGGCAAGATCAACCCGGCCGCGCAGCGCCTGATCGACATCACGCTCGACGCCATGTGGATCGGCATCCGCCGCATCCGGCCTGGCGCGCGCCTCGGCGACCTGGGTGCCGCGATCCAGGCGTTCGTCGAAGGCGAGCATCTGTCGGTGGTGCGTGAATATTGCGGACACGGCATCGGCCGCATCTTCCATGAAGATCCGCAGGTGCTGCATTACGGCGAAGCCGGCACCGGCATGGAGCTGAAGTCGGGCATGATCTTCACCGTCGAGCCCATGGTGAACGTGGGCAAGCGGCATGTGCGGTTGTTGGGTGACGGCTGGACGGTGGTGACGAAAGATCGGTCGCTGTCGGCGCAATGGGAGCACACTGTGCTGGTCACGGACACGGGCTACGAAGTGCTCACGCTAGGCGCCCAGTCGCGCGTCCCGCCGCCTTCGGCCCACTAGAACAACGCAACCCCGAATCGAACTAGAAGAGCGCATGCCCGTCGTTACTCCCGATGATCTGGAAGACTACGCCGCGACCGTCAGCGATCCGGCGTGGGACTATCTGAACCATCTGCATCACTCGCTGGGCGATGCGCGGCAAAGCGGCGACATCGCCGCGTTCCGCACCGCGCTGAGCGAAGGCGACAACCGCCTCAAGCAGCGCTTTCACGACGACGAACCGGTGGAGCGCCTGGTGCGCGACCGCGCGCGGCTCGTCGATGATCTGCTCAGGACGGCGTGGCAGCTGCACGCGGGCGAATTCGTGCGCGAGATCGCGCTCATCGCCGTCGGCGGCTACGGCCGCGGCGAGCTGAACCTGTGCTCCGACATCGACATCATGATCCTGCTGCCGAAGAGCGAAGCGACGCCCTGGCAGGCGAATCTCGAACGCTTCCTCACCTTCATGTGGGACATCGGGCTGGAAGTCGGCCACAGCGTGCGCACCATCGACGAATGCCAGCGCGAAAGCGCCGCCGACGTCAGCGTCGCGACGACGTTGATCGAAGCGCGCCTGCTCGCCGGTCCGGAGCAGTTGTTCGAAGCGATGCGCCGCGCGCTGGCGCCCGAACGTGTCTGGCCGACGCGCGACTTCTTCGAAGCGAAGGTCGCCGAGCAGACGGCGCGCCATCACCGCTATTTCGACACTGCCTACAACCTCGAACCCAACGTCAAGTCCAGCCCCGGCGGGTTGCGCGACATCCAGACCATAGGCTGGGTGGCGAAGCGCCATTTCGGCGCCGATTCGCTCGACGAGTTGGTCGAGCACGGCTTCCTCACCAAGAGCGAGCTGCGCAAACTGAAGACCGCGCAGTCGTTTCTGTGGAAGATCCGCTTCGCGCTGCACGTGCTGACCAACCGCCGTGAAGACCGCCTGCTGTTCGACCACCAGATCCGGCTCGCGAAAATGTTCGGCTACGAAGACGCGACCTACACGCTCGCCGTCGAACAGTTCATGCAGCGCTACTACCGCACGGCAATGGACGTCAGCCTGCTGAACGAAATGCTGCTGCAACTGTTTCGCGAAGCCATCCTTAGCGATCCGAGCGCCGCGCCGACGCCGGTCAACGCGCGCTTCCAGATCCGCAACGACTACGTCGAGATCACCGGCGAGGACGTGTTCGACCGCTACCCGTCCGCCCTCCTCGAATTGTTCGTCGTCATCGAGCAGCACCCGGAGATCCGCGGCGTGCGCGCGGCCACCATCCGCCAGCTCACGCGGCACCTGTGGCTGATCGACGAGGAGTTCCGCCAGCATCCGCGCAATCACCGGCTGTTCTTCGAGATCCTGAGTGCGCCCGTCGGCGTGACGCACGAACTGCGCCGCATGAACCTGTACGGCGTGCTGGGACGCTACATTCCCGCGTTCGGCCGCGTCGTCGGCCGCATGCAGTACGATCTGTTCCACGCCTACACGGTCGACGCGCATACGCTGTTCGTCGTCAGCAACCTGCGCCGGCTGGCGATGCCGAAGTACGACCACGAATTCCCCGAACTGTCGCGCATCATGCAGTCGCTGCCGAAGCCGGAACTGGCTTATCTCGCGGCACTGTTTCACGACATCGCCAAGGGCCGTGGCGGCGATCACTCCGAACTGGGATCGGTGGATGCGGAAGCGTTCTGCCTCGAACAGGGGTTGTCGCGCTACGATGCGCGCCTGGTGGCGTGGCTGGTGCGCAATCATCTGATCCTGTCCGTCACCGCGCAGAAGAAGGACATCAGCGATCCCAAGGTGCTGCACGAATTCGCGCGGCACGTGGGCGATCAGAATCATCTGGATTACCTGTACGTGCTGACGGTGGCCGACGTGCGCGGCACCAACCCGAAGCTCTGGAACAACTGGAAGTCGTCGCTGTTCGCCGAGTTCTACCAGCGCACCAAGCAGGCGCTGCGGCGCGGCCTGGAAAGCCCCATCGACCAGGAAGAACTGATCGCCGAAACGCAGGCACGGGCGCGCGAGCGGCTCGCCGCATTGCCGGCGGCGCGCATCGAACCGGTGTGGCAGCGGTTCACGGACGCCTACTTCATGCGGCACACGCCTGAGGAAATCGCGTGGCACACGCGCCTGCTCGCCGAGCGCGACGACAAGGACACGACGGCGCTCGTCTCGGTGCAGCAGCAGTCGGGCCGCGGCGGCACGGCAATAACGGCGTACACGCCGCAGACTCAGCACAGCTTCGCGCGCACCACCGGCCTGCTCGACCAGCTCGGCCTGACGATCGTCGACGCGCGCATCACGCCGACGGCCGACGGCTTCAGCCTCGACGTCTATCACGTGCTCGAAGATACCGGCGTCGAGATCTCCGACGCATTGCGCACGCGCGACATCGAACAGCACCTCGCGCACGCCCTGGCCAAGCCCGACGACGCCTCCGTGACCGTCACGCGCCGCGCGCCGCGCCAGGTGCGCATGTTCACGACGCCCACGCAGATCACCTTCAGCGACGATCCAGTCAACCAGCGCACCATCGTCGAGCTGATCGCCGGCGACCGGCCCGGTCTGCTGTCGCAGATCGGCAAGGTGTTTCTCATCGAGCGCGTCGACATCTACACCTCGAAGATCATGACGGTGGGCGAACGCGCCGAAGACGTGTTCTACGTCAGCGGCGCCGACGGCAAGCCGCTGAGCACCGAGGCGCGCCAGCAGCTCGCGCGCCGACTCACCGAAACCCTCGACCGCCGCGATTAGCGCGAGTGCGCATGAATCCCTCACTGAAGCGGCTGCAGCCGTATCCGTTCGACCGCCTTCGAATCCTGCTCGCCGGTGCGCAGCCGCCTGCGGGCCTGTCCCACATATCGCTGTCGATCGGCGAGCCGCGGCACGATCCGCCGCCGTTCGTGCTGCAAGCACTGATCGATAATCTCGCAACGCTCGGCAGCTATCCGGCAACCGCGGGCCTGCCGCAGTTGCGCGCCGCCGCCGCCGCCTGGCTGACGCGGCGCTTCAAATTGCCGGCCGGCTCCGTGCACCCGGACACGATGGTCCTGCCGGTCAACGGCACACGCGAAGCGCTGTTCGCCTTCGTGCAGGCGACCGTGGATCGCGCCGGCAACCCGCTCGTGGTGATGCCCAATCCGTTCTATCAAATCTATGAAGGCGCCGCCCTGCTCGTCGGCGCCGAGCCGTATTTCATGGGCAACGACAGCGTCAACGCAATGCTGCCCGATCTGGACGGCGTACCCGATGAAGTCTGGCGTCGCTGCCAGGTGTTGTTCCTGTGCTCGCCGGGCAATCCGACCGGAGCGGTGGCGAGCATCGAATATCTGCGGCGCGCACTCGAGCTGGCGGATCGTTTCGATTTCGTGATCGCATCGGACGAGTGCTACAGCGAGATCTATATCGACGAAGCGAAGCCGCCGCCGGGACTGTTGCAGGCGGCTGTCGCCGCGGGTCATGGCAACTACGAACGCTGCATCGTGTTCCACAGCCTGTCGAAGCGCTCCAGCGTGCCCGGGCTGCGCTCGGGCTTCGTCGCCGGCGATCCGGCGCTCATCAAGCCGTTCCTGCTGTATCGCACCTATCACGGCTGCGCAATGCCGGCGTACGTGCAGCTTGCCAGCGTGCTCGCATGGAACGACGACGCACACGTCATCGAGAACCGACGCCTCTACCGGCAGAAGTTTGCCGCCACGTTGCCGATATTGCAGAGCGTGCTGGACGTGAGCGCTCCGGATGCCAGCTTCTACCTGTGGCCGCGCATCGCCGAGGACGAACGCTTCACGCGCGAGCTCTTCGAGCGCAAGCACGTCACTACTTTGCCCGGCAGCTACATGGCGCGCGACACGCCGCAGGGCAATCCCGGCCGCGGCCGGGTCCGCTTGTCGCTGGTCGCCAGCGTGCCGGAATGCGTCGAAGCAGCGCAACGAATCTGCGATTTTCTAACTTCCAAGTAAGCAACCCATGTCATCCTCCAAACTGATCTCGACCATCAACGCCGCGTTCGAACAGCGCACCGAGTTTTCTCCCAAGAATGCACCTGCCGACATCCGCGCGGCTGTCGAGGAGGCTATCGAGCTTCTCGATACCGGCAAGGCACGCGTCGCCGAAAAGCGCGACGGCAACTGGCAGGTCAATGAATGGCTGAAGAAGGCCGTGCTGCTGTCGTTCCGACTCTACGACAACCATGTCATCGAAGCGGGCTATACGCGCTTCTTCGACAAGATCGAGCCGAAGTTCGCGAGCTACGACGACGCGCGCTTCCGCGCCGAAGGCGTGCGGGTCGTGCCCCACGCCATCGTCCGGCGCGGCGCATTCATCGCACCGAACGCTGTGCTCATGCCCTCCTACGTCAACATCGGCGCCCACGTGGGCGAAGGTACGATGATCGACACCTGGGCCAGCGTCGGCTCCTGCTCCCAGATTGGCCGCGACGTGCACTTGTCGGCGGGCGCAGGCATCGGCGGGGTTCTGGAGCCACTGCAGGCCAACCCGACGATCATCGAGGACGGCTGCTTCATCGGCGCGCGCTCGGAAATCGTCGAAGGCGTAATCGTGGAAGAAGGCGCAGTGATCTCGATGGGCGTCTTCATCGGCGCCAGCACGCCGATCTACGACCGCGAGCGCGACGAGATCACGCGCGGCCGGGTGCCGGCGCGCGCGGTGATCGTCCCGGGCTCGCTGCCGGGACGCAACGGCAAGTATTCATTGAACGCCGCGATCATCGTGAAGCGCGTCGATGCGCAGACGCGCTCCAAGGTCAGCATCAACGAGTTGCTGCGGGACTGAGGTTTTTACCCCCTCCCCCGTTCCACGGGGGAGGGTCGGGGAGGGGGCGCGCTTTCAGATTACTCGTACATTGACACTGGCGTCCGCAGCGCCGAACCGCTGCTTTGCGACCTCATTCCCTGCTCCAACCGCGCCCCCTCCCTCCCCCTGCGACAGGGGGAGGGAACGGAGAGGCGTCAGGCTTTCGGCCGATGCCTCACATCTTCGCCGCTGGCGACGAACACTACCTGCTCGGCGATGTTCTTGGCGTGATCGCCGATGCGCTCCAGGCCTTTGAGCGCGAATACGGTGTCGATCGTCGCGCCGAGGAAGCGCTGGTCTTCCATTGCCAGCGTCAGCAATTGGCGCAGGGCTGCGGCGAACTCCGCGTCCAATTCCGAATCGCGATTCGTGACGGCGTGCGCCAACTTGGGGTCGGCTTCGTCGAACGCGCGCACGGCCTCGCGCAGCATGCTCGCGGTGAGTTCCGCCATGTGCCGCAGGTAGCGCGCGACGGCGCGCACCGGGCCTTGCGGTTCGCCGGTGGCGAGGCGCGAGGCGAAGCGGGCGATCTTTTTCGATTCGTCGCCGACGCGCTCCAGTTCGATGGTGATGCGCGTCACCGCCTTCGCCATGCGCAGGTCGCCCGCCATCGGCTGATGCAAAGCGATCAAGCGAAATGCCTCGCGGTCGATGTCGCGCTCGAACTTGTTGAGCTGCGACTCGCGCGTCTGCACAAGCTGGGCCAGCGTCGCATCGCCGTCGAGCAGCGCGCGTACAGCCGTAGCAACCTGGTCGATCGCAAGTCCGCCCATCGCGAGAACGTGCAGGCGCAGTTCCGCCAGCGCCGTGTCGAAAGCTTTCGCCGTGTGCCCTTCGATGGGATCGGTGAGCACTTACGACTACCCGTAGCGTCCCGTGATGTAGTCTTCCGTCGCCTTCTTGCTGGGGTTGGTGAAGATCTTCGCGGCTTCGTCGAACTCGATCAGTTCGCCCAGGTACATGAACGCCGTATAGTCGGAGACGCGCGCGGCCTGCTGCATGTTGTGCGTGACTATCAGCACCGTCACCTGGTCGCGCAGCGTCGAGATCAGCTCTTCGATCTTCGCCGTGGCGATCGGGTCGAGCGCCGAGGTCGGTTCGTCGAACAGCAGAATTTCCGGCGTGGTCGCGAGCGCGCGCGCGATACACAAGCGCTGCATCTGGCCGCCGGACAGCGCCAGCGCCGAATCGGGCAGGCGGTCTTTCACTTCGTCCCACAGCGCCGCGCCGCGCAGCGCCTTTTCCACTTCTTCCGCCAGCGTTGCGCGATTGCGCACGCCGCGCAGGCGCAGGCCGTAGGCGACGTTCTCGAAAATGGATTTCGGGAACGGGTTCGGCTTCTGGAACACCATGCCGATGCGCATCCGCACTTCGATGGGATCCACGCCCGGCCCGACCAGATTGAGATTGTCAGGGTGCAGCGTGATGCTGCCTTCGTAGCGCGTGTCCGGCTGCAAGTCGTGCATGCGGTTGAAGCAGCGCAGGAACGTGCTCTTGCCGCAGCCGGACGGGCCGATCAATGCCGTCACCTGCTTGTCGGCGATGGGAATGGTCAGGTTCTTGAGCGCGCGGTGCTGGCCGTAGTAGAAGCTGAGGTTGTCCACCGCGGCCTTAACGTTGAGCGCGCGCACCTGGCGCGTGTCGTCCACCGCGATGGATATCCTCGGCGTGCCCGACGCGGCGGCCGCCTTGTTGTCGTTCTGCAAAGAAGTCTCCTGCGAGCGCCGTGCGCTGACCTTGTCGCTTGCTTCCGAGGTTTGCATGAATTCTACCAGTTGATCTTCTTGCGGAAGCGGAAGCGGATCCAGATGGCGACGCCATTCATCATGAGCGTCATGCACAGCAGGATGGCGCCCGCCGCCGCTGCGTTCGCCTGGAATGCCTGGTCGGGACGCGACACCCAGTTGAACATCTGGATCGGCATGGCCGTGAAAGGGTCGCTCAACCACTTGAACGAGACGAAGGGAAATTCGCTCGTCACCGGCGATTCGGGCAGGAACGCGATGAAGCTCAGCGCGCCGATGGTGATGATGGGCGCCGTCTCGCCGATGGCGCGCGACAGGCCGAGGATCATGCCGGTGAGCACGCCGCCGGTGGAGTACGGCAATACGTGATCCTTGGTCACTTCCCAACGTGTCGCGCCCAATCCATAGGCTGCTTCGCGAATCGACTTGGGCACGGAACGGATGGCCTCGCGCGTTGCGACGATCACGATGGGCAGGATCAGCAGCGCGAGCGTCAGGCCCGCGGCGGCGATGCTCTGCCCCAGATTGAACTGATACACGAACAAGCCCAGCGCGAGCAGTCCGTAGACGATGGAAGGCACGCCGGCCAGGTTGGTGACATTGATTTCAATGATTGCCGTGAACCAGTTCTTCGGCGCGTACTCTTCGAGATAGATCGCCGCCGCGACACCCACCGGCACCGCGCAAGTCGCGGTCACGAGCATGATCAGCGACGTGCCCACCCACGCCGCGAGGATGCCGGCGATCTCCGCCTTGCGCGAGGCGAAGTTCATGAAGAAATTCCAGCTGAAGCGCGCCGAGCCGTCGCGCACCAGGTCGACGAACAGGACGGCGAGAACGGCCAGACAGATGAGCATGACGCTCATGCCGACCACCACGAACACGCGGTCCAGCAGCTTGCGGCGCGACAGTCCGCGGCGCAGCTTCGCGTTGTCCCGGTAAGCAGGAGCGATGTCGACGGCGCTCATCAGTAAGCCTCGCGGAAACGGCGCGTCAGCGAGAAGCCGATGACGTTGAAGATCAGCGTGATGCCCATGAGCACCAGCCCGGCTGCGAAAATACTCTGGTAGCCGATGCTGCCGTGGGGCAGATCCCCGAGACTGACCTGCACGATGTACGCCGTGATGGTCGCGGCGGGCTCGCGCGGATCGAAGGTCAGATTCGGCTGCATGCCGGCGGCGATCGCGACGACCATCGTCTCGCCGACGGCGCGCGAGATACCGAGAATGAATGCGGCCGCCAGTCCGGAGAATGCGCCGGGCACCACGACGCGCACCGCCGTCTGCAGCCGCGTCGCTCCCATCGCGTAAGAGCCTTCACGCATGTAGCGCGGCACGGAGCGCATCGCATCTTCGCTCACCGAACTGATGTAAGGAACGATCATCAGGCCGATCACCAATCCAGCGCTCAGCATGTTGAAGCCCGGCAGTTCGGGCATGAGCTTCTGCAGCGCCGGCGTCACCATCGTCAGCGCGAAGTAACCGAAGACGACGGTGGGAACCGCACCCAGCAGTTCGAGCACCGGCTTGACCGTTTCACGAATCTGGGCCGGCGCGAATTCGCTCAGGTAGATGGCGATGGTGGTGCCCAGCGGCACCGCGACGATCAGCGCGACCAGCGTAGTGGTCAGCGTTCCGGCGACCAGCGGTGCGATACCGTAGTGCGCGTCCGCGAACAGCGGCGTCCACAGCGTGTCCGTAAAAAAGTCCTTCAGCGACACATGCTCGAAGAACGCAGCCGACTCGGACAGCAGGATGACGACGATGGCCACCGTCGTGAACACTGCAACCAGGCCCGCAGCAAGCAGGACGGCTTCGACGAGCCGATCGCGGATCTTGCGGTAGCGCAGTGCGCTGCGTGGCAAGCCGGGGTGGGCAGTGATGTTGCTCAATGTAAGGACTCGTCAAAATCGAATGTCGATGCTCGATGAGGCCGCGCCCCCTCCCCGGCCCTCCCCCGGCGACCGGGGGAGGGTGAGAGAGATGCCTCGTACACTTGCGCAGCCCCAAGAGAACCTGGCGCCGCCGTAGCAGAACGGGGAGCGGCTCGTCCTCTTGCCCTCCCCCTGTCGCAGGCGACCAACGGGAATCCCAAAGGGGAGGGAGGGCAAGTGGGGGCGGCTCCCAAACCGCACTGGGCCGGAACTCTACTTGTTACGTGCACTCCGGTCGACCGCATACGCTCAGAGTTTGCCCTCACGCGCCAGCAGGTTCTCGATGGTCACGCCGACTTCAGGCACGCCGCCAAACACCGTGCCCATCTTGCGATCCGCGAAGTGTTTCTGCGCGACCACGTAGGACTGTGCCGGCAAGGGTACATAGCCCACTTCCTTGGCGAGGTCCGCGCCCTGCGTCAGGAAGAACTGGATGAACTCCTTAACTTCCGCGCGACTCGCGGCAGTATCTTTCACGTAGATGAACAGAGGGCGAGAAAGCGGCTGATAAGTGCCGCTGATCACCGTGTCCATACCGGGCGCAACGGCACCCTTGCCGCCATCGACGGAAACGGCCGCGAGCTTGTCCTTGTGGGCCAGGTAGTAGGCGTAACCGAAATACCCCAGCGCATTCTTGTTGCTCTCCACGCCCTGCACCAAGGTGTTGTCGTCTTCGCTCGCGCTGTAGTCGCCGCGGCTCGCTTTGGCCTTGCCGTTGATGGCTTCGGTGAAATAGTCGAACGTCCCGGAGTCCGAGCCGGCGCCGAACAGCATCAGCGGCTGATCGGGCCAACCGGCACGCACCTGACTCCATTTGGTGATCCTGCTCTGCGCGCCAGGTTCCCAGATCTTCTTCAATTCGGCCACCGTCATCGACTTCGCCCAGGTGTTGGCGGGATTGATGACGACGGTAAGGGCGTCGAAGGCCACCGGCAGTTCGATGTACTTGATGCCGGCTGCGCGGCACTGCTCCATTTCTTCCTTCAGGATGGGACGCGAGGCATCGGAGATGTCGGTCTCGCCGCGGCAGAAGCGTTTGAAGCCGCCGCCCGTGCCGGCGATGCCCACCGTGACGCGCACCTTGCCGTGCTTGGAGATCTGGAACTCTTCGGCCACCGCTTCGGCGATCGGAAACACCGTGCTCGAACCGTCGATCTTGATGACGTTCTGGGCCGCCGCAAACTGCGGCGCGGCCGTTGTCGCAAGTCCGGCCAACAGTAGGGAGGCGCTCAATTTGTGCCACAACTTCATATGCTTATTCCTCGATGTTTGCGTCTGTCATATTCGCGGCGGTGCGCTGGCCAACCGACCTTGGCGGGCAGTGTGCCCGCCTTGCATGACAGCTGTGTTACACGCGCACCGCCGCGGAATGGCCGAACTGACGAGTCCTTTGGTTGCGTAACAAACACGTAATGAGGCTGCACGGCGCCGGGAACCGACGCCGCCCTTGCCCGCGTGTTACACCTTCGCTATAAGTCCGCGCCTCCTCATTCCCGCGCCCGGAGCCCACGCCCTTGTCGAGTCCCACCGCCCGCCCCACCGACGCCCTTACGCCCACCTTGGCGCTGACGCAGGAACTGATCCGCCGGCCGTCGGTGAGCCCGGAGGACCAGGGTTGCATGGACATCATCGGCGCGCGGCTGCAGGCCGCCGGCTTCAACGTCGAGCGCATCGCTTTCCCGCCGGTGGAGAACATCTGGGCCAAGCATGGTAGCGGCGGACCGGTGCTGTGCCTCGCAGGACATACCGACGTGGTGCCGACCGGGCCGCGCGAGGAATGGCAGACCGATCCGTTCGAGCCCGTCATCAAGGACGGTGTGCTGTACGGCCGCGGCGCAGCGGACATGAAGAGCGGCCTCGCCGCGATGATCACGGCGGCCGAGCGCTTCGCTGCACGCCACGCCGGGCATCCGGGCACGCTCGCCTTCCTGCTTACTAGCGACGAGGAAGGCCCGTCCATCGACGGCACACGCCGAGTCATGGAAGTGCTGCAGGCGCGCAATGAAAAGATCCAGTGGTGCGTGGTCGGCGAGCCCACCAGCAGCGACGCGCTGGGCGACATGATCAAGATCGGACGGCGCGGTTCGCTGTCCGGGAAACTCACCGTGCACGGTATCCAGGGCCACGTCGCCTACCCGCACCTGGCCGACAATCCGGTGCACTCCGTCGCGCCGGCACTCGCGGAACTGGCGGCGCGCGTATGGGATCCAGGCAACCAGTTCTTTCAGCCAACGACGTTCCAGATCTCCAACATCAGCGCCGGCACCGGCGCGCCGAACGTCGTGCCCGGCGAACTCAAGGCGCGCTTCAACGTCCGCTTCTCCACCGAACAGACCGTGGAGAAGCTGCAGCAGACCATCACCGCGATCCTGGATCGCCACAAGGTGAACTACACGCTGGAGTGGTTCGTCTCGGGCCTGCCCTTCTTCACGCCGCCAGGCGAACTGTCGCAAGCCGTGCAGCAGGCGGTGCATGAGAAGGTGGCGCGCACACCGGAGATGTCGACGACCGGCGGCACGTCCGACGGACGCTTCATCGCGCCGACCGGCGCTCAGGTGGTCGAACTGGGCGTGCTCAACGCCAGCATTCACAAGGTCAACGAGTGCGTGCGCGTCGCGGACATCGACGCGCTGTCGGGAATCTACGAGCGCGTGATGGAATTACTGCTCAAGTAGGTTGGGCTGAAAGTGGTAGGTTGGGCTGAGTCTTCGAAGCCCAACATTCCTTCGCGCCGAGAATGTTGGGCTTCGAAGACTCAGCCCAACCTACGCGTCAGCCCCCGCGACACCGCGTCAGCGACGCTTGAAGTTCACCACGGCGGCCCAGATGCCGAGCACCAGCATCGAGATCAGCACCCACCACGGCATGGACAGGCCGAGGAAGGTCCAGTCGATGCGGCTGCATTCGCCCGAGCCGGTCAGCACCTTCTTGATCACGTCGGTGACCGGCATGATCTCCATCATGTAGTTCAGGTCCGCGCCGCATGCGGCGACAGTGCCGGGCGGCTGTGCCTGAATCCATACGTGCCGGCCGGAAATGCCCAGGCCGGCCACGACCGCGATGAGCTGCAGCACGCCATAAATCCGCGCCGCGCTGCGACCAGGGTTATGCAACGCGGCGATCAGAAACAGCACGCCCAGGGCGAACACCGGGATCCGCTGGAAAATGCACAGCGGACAGGGCTGCAGGCCCATGAAGAACTGAGTGTAGAGCGCGTAGCCGAGCAGGCCGGCGCAGCCGAGGAACCCCAGAGTGTTCCCGGTTCGAGTGCTGGTGAGTGCGTGCATGCCGCGATTGTACATTCAATCGACGGGCGGCCGATCGGGCCGCCGGACAATTGGCCCGTAGCAGTCAACGCCGCGCAATGAGTTCAGGCGGACTCAACGGCCGTTCGCGACGTCCTGATCCCGTAGCGCGCGCGCCTGCAATTGCTTCTCGACGTCTTCGATCGACAAATGGCGAATATCCTTGCCGTACACCATGTAAACCACGTACTCGCACACGTTCTTGGCGTGATCGCCGATGCGCTCCAGCGCGCGCGCGATCCACAGCACGTCCAGCGCTCGGCGAATGGTGCGCGGGTCTTCCATCATGAACGTGATGCACTGGCGCTGGATGGCTTCGTATTCTTCGTCGACCAGCCGATCCTTCTTGGCCACGACCACCGAGGCCTGCGCATCCAGGCGTGCGAAAGCATCCAACGCTTCATGCACCATGTCGCCGACGATGCGGCCGAGGTGCTTGATCTCGCGATAGCGATCCGCGGGGCGTTCGACGGCTGCGAGGCGCGAACCGATGTAACCGATCTTCTCAGCTTCGTCGCCGATGCGCTCCAGGTCGGTGATGGTCTTGATGACCGCCACGATGAGGCGCAGGTCGGAAGCGGCCGGACTGCGCGTCGCGAGGATGCGGCTGCAATCGTCGTCGATGGCCACTTCCATGGCGTTCACCTGTGCGTCGCCGCGCGCCACCTGTTCGCCGAGCCGGCTGTCGCCTTCCACCAGCGCTTCCACCGCCAGCTTGAGCTGCTCCTCGACCAGGCCACCCATCTGCAACACGCGGCTGCGCACGCGTTCCAGGTCGTCGTTGTAGCGACTGAGGATGTGATGAGAGAGATCGGATTTTTCCATGAACGTAATACCTCGCTGGCGGGCTGTATAACCCGACGCGCATCAGTATCGCAATAGAGCCTCGCCCCGGCGTGCGTGGACGCGGAAGTGCCGTGCCGCACTTCACGCGTCCTCGTCCAGCGCCAGACCCGACCTAGAACTTCGCGTTGAAATCCAGCTGCAGGCGGTCGTAGTCGACCCCTTTCAAGCCGAACGCGTTCGCGACGTCGATGTTGCGCTCGTTCAGGAAGTAGGTCGCGTTCAGCGTCCAGTTCTTGACCGGTGCGTAGCCAGCCCGCAGCGTGAAGCCTTTCACGTCGGTGACGCCGCCGCCGAAGTCCGAGTCGATGAGCTGACCGAACAGCGCGTTCTTCTCCAGCTTTTCGTACGCCACGCCGAATTCCCAGGTCTTGTAGTTGCTGGCTTTGCCGAACAACACACCCGCGACCCACGCGGTGTCCAGGTCGTCCGCGGCCTGGTTCTGGGCGAAATCCGCCCAGAGCTGCAGCGGCCACGCGCCGAGCATGGCGTTGAATTCGGCGGACAAGTCGGCAATGCGGTAATCGTCACGCAGCACCGCGGCACCGCCGACAGTGATCGTCGTGTTGCCGTTGGAGTTCGCGCCGAAGAACGGCGCACGGCCCTGGCCTGCGGCAAGATCGGAATAAGAGCCGGCCAGCACCAGCGTCGACGCGCCGATCGGCAGGCGCACGCCAACCTGACCGCCGAACAACTGCGTGTCTGCAGTCTGCGTATTTGAAGCACCGGAAACTTCGTTGATCCAGAAACCATACGCCGTGCCGAACAACAGGCCGCTGCTGAAATTCACCGCCAGGCCTTCCGGCGTGATGTCGTTGTCCCAGAACACGCTCTGGCCGGGCTTGAAGAACGGCTGCTTCATCTTGCCGCCGATCAGATTGCCCCAGCTCGAGAACTTCCAATCGAAATAGGCAAGGTCGAGATCCAGGCTCTTCTTGGAGAACTGGCCGGTGAGCGACTGGTTGCCCGAGCGCGGATCGCCGCCTTCGGTCGTCGTCATGCCGATACCCACCAGCAAAGTGTCGGTGGCTTTCGCCTCGATGCCGATACGCGCGCGGATGCGATCGCGATAGCGGTCGTCGGTGGACAAGACGCCGAGGGCATTGGCAGTGTCGTCCTTGATCTCTTCGTGGCGATAGCGCATGTCACCCTTGACGGTGACGCGGCCGGCCCAGTCCGCGCCCTTCACCTTGGCGATATCCGTCGCTGCGGTGGAAGAGTCCTTGCGCAGACCGCGCGTCTCGGCCTTGAGGTAATCGGTCTGCGATTTCAGATCTTCGTTCTCGGTCTTGAGAGTCGTGTTCTCCTGTTCAAGCTTGTCCACGCGCTGCATGAGGCCCTGCAGCTGCTGGCGGATCTCCACCAGGTCATCGGAGCTTGCGGCGGCGGCATGTGCGCCGGCAGGCAGATACGTCAGTGCGGCCGCCACAGCGGTCGCGATCAGCATGTTCTTCACGGGTGACTCTCCGTAGGTTGAGTTCGTTGTTCGGTGCGGGCCGCGCGTCAATGAAAGTGCAAGGGCCAGTGCGATCTGCGATCCATGCCGTACGCGCGCCTGTGTCCGACGAACGTTATACGGAGCGGTTGTTACAGAAACATTGCAGTGCCGGAGGTTGTCATGTCGCGCGGCGCAACATGACGGAACGATGACTCGCTCGCCTAAGTGATGGACCGGGCGATGGACTGGTCGATGGACTGGGCGGTGTTTTCCAGCGCTGCCACCGCGTCCGGACGCGCGACGGCGCGATGCGCGGGAAAATTACAGGTGAAGGTGCTGCCCTTGCCTTCCACGCTCTCGATGGACAACGTGGCTTCGTGCCGCTGCAGCGCATGCTTGACGATGGCGAGACCGAGACCCGAACCTCCCAAGTCACGCGAGCGGCCCGAGTCCACTCTGTAGAAGCGTTCCGTCAGCCGCGGAATATGTTCAGCCGCGATGCCGATGCCCGTGTCGCGCACCGACAGATGCGCGCCTTGCGCATCCGTCCACCAGCGCAATTCGATCTCACCCTGCTGCGGCGTGTTCTTCACCGCGTTGGTCAGCAGATTGGACACGACCGAATGCACTTCGCTTTCCACGCCCTGCAGCCAGGCGTCGCTGTCCAATCGCAGATTGACGTGCTGCGGCCGCTGCTCCTGCGCCAGCGCGTCGCGACGCAGCAGCGCGAGCAGCCCGGGAATGTCGATGGGCTGATCCGGCTGGCGACGCTCGCCGGACTCCAGCTTCGACAATTCCAGCAGCCCATTGATGATCAGGCCCATGCGCTCGGCCTGGCGGCGCATTTCCAGCACCGGTGAACTCCACGCCGGATCGAGCTGCTGATCGTCCGCGAGCGTGTCCAGGTAGCCGGAGATGACCGTCAGCGGTGAGCGCAGTTCGTGCGAAGCATTGGCGACGAAATCCTTGCGCATGGACTCTATGCGAATCTCGCGACTGACGTCGCGCAGCACCAGCAACTGGCGCTGCGACTCACCCGTGCGCACGACACTGAACGACAACCAGCGGCCGCCGTCGCCCGGCTCGTACACAGTCACGCCTTCGGCCGGCCGGCCGCTTTTCAAGTACTCCACGAAGCTTGGATGCCGCACCAGGTTCTCGATGCGGATGCCGAAGTCGCGCTTGCGGCGCAGGTTGAGCCAGCCCGCCGCGCGACCGTTGAACCAGAGGATTTCATGGCCGGGGCCGAGCAGGATCGCGCCTTCGGGCATGGCGGTGGTGAGGCGCCGCAGCTCGCGCAGCAATCCGGTGACTTGCGCCTTGTGGTACTGCTTGCGCCTATAGATGCGGCTGACGATGGCGACGACTTCGCCCCAGATGCCGCTGATGTCCGGCGGCGGCTGCGCCCGGCGATGCCGCAGCCAGCGCTCGAAGCGCAGCAGGCTCCATAATTGAATGGCGAGGCCGAAGCCGAAGAACACGGCGAGCGCCAGCGCGATGCGGCCTGACACGAGACCGACGAACAAGGCGATGACCAGCGTGATGGCGAACCGGAGAATGGTTTGCCAGCCCGCGGCAGTGATCGCGCCGGGGAGTTTCACGCGCTATTCCGCGCGGGTGGAAAACCGGTAGCCCGAGCCGCGCACGGTCTGGATGAAGCGGTCGTAGCTGAAAGCCTCGAGCGCCTTGCGCAGCCTGCGAATGTGCACATCGACAGTGCGCTCTTCCACATAGACGTTGCCGCCCCACACTCGATCCAGTAACTGGGTGCGACTGTACACCCGTTCCGCGTGGGTCATGAAAAACGACAGCAGCCGATACTCGGTGGGCCCGAGCTGCACGGTGCGCTCACCCACCGTGACGCGATGGCTGGCAGCGTCGAGCACCAGGCCTTCCGCCTCCACGAGTTCCTCGCCGCTGCCGGTGGCTGCGCGGCGCAATACCGCGTTGATGCGGGCCAGCAGTTCGCGCGGCGAGAACGGCTTGGTGACGTAGTCGTCGGCGCCGCCATCGAGGCCAAGAATTTTGTCCTGCTCCTCGGCGCGCGCGGTCAGCATGATGATGGGCACTTCCTGTGTCTCCTTGTCGCGCTTCAATGCGCGCGTCAACTCCAGCCCGCTCATGTCGGGCAGCATCCAGTCGATCAGGACGAGGTCGGGGCGACGGTCGGCGATGCTGGCACGCGCCGCGGCCACGTCAGGCGCCTCGCGCACTTCGAAACCGCTGCGCCGCAATCCAAATGCAATCATCTCGCGGATCGGACGCTCATCTTCGACTATCAGGATCTGCTTGGCTGGCATGGCGGACACATTACAACAACGCAATATTACAGTCCGGTGAAACCCCGACGCCTTTATCGGTTAATTATGACGGCCGCTTTGCAACCGCAACATTGTCCCGCACGTAGACGGGCTGAGCCTCCACCGCGGCTTTGCCGCGGCCCGCTGCAAGTTCCGCTGCACCGAGCAGCGCAATCTCGATGGCGCGCGGCAGCACGTCGTCATGCAAGATCAAATTGCCATACGCGCTGACCAACTGCGGGTAGGCGCGGAAACCTGTGCCGGCGACCTTGTTCAGCGCCGCCGCCACGGTCACGGTTTCAGGCCGGCCCACTTGTTCTTCGCCCTGCGCAATGACCAAACCCGTCGTTGCGTCGCACGCGAACGTCGTCCAATACACCTCGCCCATCCGCGCATCCATGCAAACGAGGATGCGATCGCCTGGCGACGCCACCTGCTGCGCCACTGCGGCCAGATTCGAGATGCCCACGGTCGGCAATCGAGCCCCGAACGCGAGCCCCTGCACGACACCCACCGCGATGCGCACACCGGTGAAGGCTCCCGGGCCGCGGCCGTAGGCGATGCCATCGAGTTCGCGCAGAGTCAGTCCGGCTTCGCCCAACACTTCCTCGATCAATGGCAGCACGGTGTCCGCGTGGGCGCGCGCCGTATCGATGCTGCGCACATGCACCGCGCCGCCGCTGCGCAACGCGACGGAACAGCGCTCGGTCGCGGTGTCGATGGCCAACACTTTCATCAGTCCCAACTCCTCGGAAAGTCCGTGCTCAGGAGCACTTCGGTCGACGGCTGCGCCGCGACGATGCCCATCGACCCCAACTTGGTACGCAGGAATTCCGTGACGACGTCGAGCTTCCGGGTGAGCGGCATGGCCGGCAGGCTCTGCAGAAAAATCTTGCCGTAAGGTCGCGTGCGCAGGCGCTGGTCGCACAGCATGATGACGCCGAAATCCTCATGGTCGCGAATCAGCCGTCCCACACCCTGCTTCAGTGCGATGACGGCTTGCGGCACCTGCTCTTCCATGAAGGCATTGCCGCCGCGCTGCTCGATCGCGGCGAGCCGCGCCTTGAGCACTGGATCGTCAGGCACTGCGAACGGCAGCTTGTCGATCACGACGACCGACAACGCCGGCCCCTTCACATCGACCCCTTCCCAGAAACTGCTCGTCCCCAGCAGCACCGCGTTGCCGTATTCGCGAAAGCGCTTCAGCAGAAGATCGCGCGGCGCATCGCCCTGCACCAGCACCGGGAACAACGGCGCCGGCCCCAGTTTGCGCAACAGGATCTCCGCCGCTTCGCGCAGCGCGCGGTGGCTGGTGAAGAGCAGGAACGCGCGTCCGCCGCTGGCTTGCAGCACGGGCCACGCAGCCTCGATCACTTGCCGCGTGTGTTGCGGAGAGGCCGGCGCGTCGAGCCCTTCCGGCAAATACAGCAGCGCCTGCCTCGCGTAATCGAATGGACTACCGAAACGCGCCGTCGACGGTTCCTCCATGCCGACGCGGCGCGTGAAATGACTGAAGTCGTCGCCCACCGCCAGCGTCGCCGAGGTGCATATCCACGCACCCGAATGCTTGCCGATGAGACCGCCCAATTGCTCGGCGACGTCGACGGGCACGTAGTGCAGCGAGACACTTTGCTTGGTCACTTGCGCCCAGCGCACGCTGGCAGTGCCGCTTTCATCCGTATGATCCAGCAGCGAACCCAACCGTTCGCTCATCTCCACGGCCCGGCGGCGCACCGTCGCTATGCCCGCATGTTCCAGCGCCACATCGCTCAACGACCGGCTCAATTCGTCGAGCGAACTCTGCAATGACTGCAACGCTTCGATCATGGCGGCGGGCCATTGCACGAACTCGTGCCGCTCGCGCGCCGTGCCAAGCGCGTCCTGCATGTCGACGATCTGGCGCTCCATCGTCTGCGCGAACGACGCGGCGAGCTGCGTCTGCGGCGCACCGGCGACGAGCTCGACTGCAAGATCGCGCGCCAGCGCCTGCATCTGCCGGCTCGACACCATGAATCCCAGAAACGCCGAAGCGATCTCCGGCAGTTGATGCGCCTCGTCGATGACGATGGCATCGGCGCCCGGCAGCAGATCGCCGAAACCTTCTTCCTTCAGCACCAGGTCGGCCATCAACAGATGATGATTCACTACGATCACGTCAGCGGCCTGCGCTTCGCGGCGCGCCTTCATCACATGACAGCGGTCGAACACCGGGCAATCCGGCCCGAGGCAGTTGTCGCGCGTCGATGTCACCCACGGCCACACCGGGTCGGCTTCGCTGAACCGCGCCAGCTCCGCCACATCGCCCTGACGCGTCGTCTGCGCCCACGTGCGCACATGCGGCAACGCCAATGCAACCTCACGACGCAAGCCGCGCGCGATCGCCTGCTGCTCGGCAAGCTCGAGACGATGCAGACACAGATAATTCGCGCGGCCCTTGAGCAGCGCTACGCGCACTGGACGACCAAGCGCGGCGGTGACGGTGGGAAGATCGCGGCGGAACAGTTGATCCTGCAGCGTGCGCGTGCCGGTCGACACGATCACGCGCCGATCCGACAACAGCACCGGCACGAGGTACGCATATGTCTTGCCCGTGCCGGTGCCCGCCTCGACGACGAGGCGGCCGCGATTCTGCAGCACCCGCGCCACTTCGGCCGCCATCTCGATCTGCTCGGGACGCGTCGTGAAGCCTGCGACGGCGCGCGCGAGCGGACCGTCGGCGCCGAATATTTCCTCCCAGTCACGCATTAGAGTCGGCACGCATTAGAAAAGGCACGCATTACAGATGGCACGCCTCAATGACGGCGCCCAGCAGGGACGCCACGCGTTGGTGCTGGCGCGCACGAATCAGCGGAACACCGCGCGGAAGCGCGCGAGCGCGACCGCGCCGGGAGCCAGCGGATTGCGCAGATGCCAGCGGATATGGGTGTAGTCCTGCGCGGTTGCGGGACGCGCAAGGCCGGTGGGATCGGTGAACGTCAGCCGGCCTTCGACACCGAACGACTGGCCGCCGTCCGCAGACACGCCGATCTCGGCGCCGGGCCCGGCCGCCGAGTTGGGCACGTAGGAGGTGTTCTGCGGAATGCGCTGCACGACCACCACATCGTTGGCGAATTGCGCGCCGGGATTCTTGATCCGCACGGTGTAGAAAACCTCTCTGCCCTGTTCCAGCACAGTGGCGGGCACAAAGTACCTTACGGGATTCCCCGAACTGCCGGCGCTTTCCTCACGCACTTCGGCCACCAACGTCGTCTGGACGGCTGCAACGGCGTCAGTTGACGTGTCGATCCGGGCCGCATCGACGGTTGCGGGTGAAACTACTTCTGTATCCGCCGCCTTCAAGCCCACTGGCGCCGCGAGAATGGGCAATAATAGGGCAGCGGCGTTGCGAATCAGGGACATAACACCATCCTGGCTACCGGACCGGGCCGCAATGACAGCAGCGAACCGCTCGGTATAATCGCGAGCTTGTATTTTGCCGTGCCCACCAGCTGCCGGGTGTAGCGGGCGCGGCGCCTGACTGTTGAAGGATTGCGTTGAAATGAGCATAAATGCGTTGCGGAGCTGGGTGGAAGAAGTCGCGCGACTGACCAAGCCTGATTCGATTCACTGGTGCACCGGGTCGGACGCCGAGAACTCAGCACTGACCGACGTAATGGTCGGCACCGGGGATCTTATCAAGCTCAACCCCACCACCCATCCTAACTGCTACCTGCACCGCTCCAGTCCCTCGGACGTCGCGCGTGTCGAACACCTGACGTTCGTGTGCACGAAGGTGCGCGCGGACGCCGGCCCGAACAACCTGTGGATGGATCCGGCCGAAGCGCATCGCAAGATCGACGCACTGTTCGACGGCGCCATGCGCGGCCGCACCATGTACGTCGTGCCGTACTGCATGGGCCCCATCGATTCGCCCTACTCGCGCTGCGGCGTCGAGATCACCGACAGCCCTTACGTGGTGGCCAGCATGCGCATCATGACGCGCATGGGCGACGCCGCGCTGGAGCGCATCAAGCGCGACAACAAGTTCGTCAAAGGCCTGCATTCCATCGGTGACCTCGATCCGGAACGCCGCTTCATCATGCACTTTCCCGAAGACCTGCTCATCAAGAGCGTGGGTTCGGGGTACGGCGGCAATGCGCTGCTCGGCAAGAAGTGCCACGCGCTGCGCATCGCCAGCTGGCAGGCGCGCGACGAAGGCTGGCTGGCCGAGCACATGCTCATCATGGGCATCCAGAGCCCCGAGGGTAAAGTGCACTACATCGCCGGCGCGTTCCCCTCGGCGTGCGGCAAGACCAACCTCGCCATGCTGGTGCCGCCGGACTCGATGCCGGGCTGGAAGATCTGGACCATCGGCGACGACATCTGCTGGCTGCAAGTGGGCGAGGACGGCACGCTGCGCGCCATCAACCCCGAGTCGGGTTACTTCGGCGTCGTACCGGGCACCAACCGCAAGACGAATTGCAACGCCTACGACATGATCCAGCGCGACACCATCTTCACCAACGTCGCGGTTACCGCCGACAATCAGCCGTGGTGGGAAGGCATGGACACCGGCACGCCGGCGTTCGATTGGCAGGGCAAGCCGTACACCGGCACCGGCCATGCCGCGCATCCGAACTCGCGCTTCACGGTCTCGGCGAAGCAGAACCCGATTTACTCCACGCTCGCGGACGCGTCCGAAGGCGTGCCGATCTCGGCCATACTGTTCGGCGGCCGCCGCCGCGAGGTGGCGCCGCTGGTTTATGAAGCACGCAGCTGGGCGCACGGCGTTCTCCTCGGCGCGGGCATGGCGTCGGAAACCACTGCCGCCGCGGTCGGCCAGACCGGTGTGGTGCGTCGTGACCCGATGGCGATGAAGCCGTTCTGTGGCTACAACTACGGCGACTACTGGCAGCACTGGCTGTCGTTCGAAGGCAAGGCGAAGAAGCTGCCGCGCGTGTTCCACGTCAACTGGTTCCGCCAGGATAAGAACGGCAAGTTCATGTGGCCCGGCTTCGGCGACAACCTGCGCGTGCTGCGCTGGATCGCGGACCGCTGCGAAGGCAAGGCCGGCGCCGTGGAAGCGCCGATCGGCTACCTGCCGCGGCCCGAAGACCTGGATCTCAACGGCCTGGGCCTGGACAAGGCGACGCTCGACACGCTGCTGTCGGTGGACCCGACGGCATGGCGGCAGGAGATCGAGTCGATCGGCCGCTACCTGGATGATTTCAAGGAGCGCGTGCCGGCGAAGCTGTGGGACGAGCAGAAGGCGATCGTGGCGCGGCTCAGGTAGAACCGGCGTAGGTTCGGCTGCGAAGGCCACCAATCCTTCGCGCCAAGATTGTGACCGAAGGAAATCCCGCGGGATTGGGCTGCGAAGACTCAGCCCAGCCTACGTGACTGCAGCGCCAATCAGTGGCTGCTATTCCTCGCAAACGTACCTGAGCGTCAGCGTCGACCCGTTCTCCGGCACGCGGCCAAAGCCGATCAGCCCTTCGCCCTTCAACTGCATGCTGTCGCGGCGCACGAACGCCTCTTCGCCCTCGCGCGTCGTCACGAAAGTCCCGTTGGTGCTCTGATCGATCAGCAGGAACTTGTTCCGGCTCAGTTCGATGCGCGCATGCAGGCGCGAAATCAGATTCCCCTTCACCACCACATCGTTCTCCTCGGCGCGGCCGATGGCGATGTTGCTGCGGCTTTCGTCCACGACGATCTCCTGACCCTGGAAACGCAGCCGCAACCTGCGCGCCCGCTGCTTCTCGCGCGACACCGCGGCGCCCAGCGCGATCGCGGGCAGCATGCTGGTGGCATCTTCCTTCTGCCACAGCACTTCGTAGAGTTCGTCCTCGCTGGTCTTGCCTTTGAGCGTGGCCACGTCGATCTGGCGCACGGCCGACTGCCATTCCGGCGCGAGGCGCTCGACCATGGCGCTGGTCACCATGATCTGCCCGGCCTTGGCCTGGCTGGTCATGCGGTTCGCCGTGTGCACCGCCGCGCCGAAGATGTCGCGGTTCTCCAGCACTACCGGGCCAAAGTGGCCGCCGATGCGGATGGCCACCGGCTGGCCCTCCACCCGCAATTCGGAATGGATGCGGATGTCGTGTTGCATGCGGCTGCCGGCATTGAGCGCGTCGTTGGCCGTCGGGAAGGTGGCCATGATCTCGTCGCCGATGGTCTTGATGACCGTGCCATGGTTCTGTTCGGTGGCCGACCGCATGATCTCCACGCAAGTCAGCACCATGTCGCGGGCGCGCAAGTCGCCCATGACCTCATAGATGCGAGTGCTGCCGACCACGTCGGCGAACAGGATGGCGAGTTCTATGTCTTTTCCCATGGCCGGCGGCATTATATACACAACGCAACATAACCTTGCCCGCACAAACCCTTGCTACGGCCGGGAGCGGGGCCGCGCGACGGTATTTGTCCATGTGTACAGCGCAAAAGCCGCAAGAATCGCGCTAGCGCAGGTTCAGGCCGCGCGAACGATCCGCAATGCTTCGAGCAGCACCTCGGCATCGGCTGCGGGCTGTGCGGACTGCTCGGACAGGAAGCGCCGCCAGGAGCGGACCCGTGGCAGCCCGGCGTACAGGCCCTGGACATGGCGCACCATGGCGCGCAACCGATGTCCTTCAGCAACACGCGCGCGCACGTAGCCGGCATAGCGCTCGATCACGTCCTCCCGCATGGGCGGTGTCCACAGTGGATCGACGATGGCCTGATGCAGCAGCGCGAGCAGGTAGGGATTGCTGTATGCCTCGCGGCCGATCATCACGCCATCGAATTGCTGCAGATGGCTTGCAGCCTCAGCCACGGTGCGCACGCCGCCATTGACGACAAAGGTCAGCGAAGGGAAGTCGCGCCGCAACTGTGCCGCGACGTCATAGCGCAGCGGCGGGATCTCGCGATTCTCTTTCGGACTCAGGCCTTTCAACACGGCCTGCCGCGCATGAATGATGAACACGTCGCAGCCCGCAGCGGCCACGGTCGCAATGAACTCGTGCAAGAACGCGCGCGCATCGGGCGCATGTCCGGGCATGGGATCGATACCGATACGACATTTCACCGTTACCGGCAGATGCGTTGCATCGCGCATCGCACGCACGCACTCAGCGACGAGCGCGGGCTCGCCCATCAGGCACGCGCCGAAGCGGCCGCTCTGCACGCGATCGCTCGGACAGCCGCAATTCAGGTTGATCTCATCGTAGCCGTGCGACGCGCCGATGCGCGTGGCGACGGCGAGTTCTGCAGGATCGCTGCCGCCCAATTGCAATGCGACGGGGTGCTCCGCCGCATCGAAGGCCAGCAGCCGGTCGGCATTGCCGCGCACGATGGCGGCTGCGGTGATCATCTCGGTGTATAGCAGCGCGCCCGGGCTCAACAGCCGCAGGAAGTAGCGGCAGTGGCGGTCGGTGTAATCCATCATGGGCGCAATGGAAATGCGCCGATCTAAGCGGTTAATTTGGCTGGGATTTATCACAGGAGTCAGTGTAGTCGAACAGGGCGTCGACTTACACCAATGCATACCCCATCGCGCGAGTTGCGTCGCGGTGCCGCAGGATCACGCAGTGCCTGTTGCGCGTGGCGCAGCGTTTTCTAGTGTTCGCCCAACAGATGATGGCCCAGCGCCGCCGCCCGATGGTACAGCGGAGCAATTGTCCGCCGCGCAGCAGTCTTGTTCATCCGCCGCTCGAGCCCATCCATACGGGCTGCCTGAACGACTCTGCGAGAAAATCGAGGAGTCGTCGCATTCGAACGGGCAAGTGCTTGCGCGATGGATAGACGGCATAGATGCCAAGCTCGATTGACCGGTACGCTCGCATCACCTCGACGAGATCGCCCCGCTGGAGGTCGCCCCCGATCAGGAAATCCGGCTGAAGAATGATTCCGTGATGGTCGAGCGCCGCCACACGGCAGGTGTCGCCGTTGTTCGTATGGATCAACGGCTCGATGTGCACACTCGCCTCGCCGTTCGGACCGGTAAAGCTCCATTCCGCCTTCTCCGTCCAATATGTGTAGGAGATTATTCGATGTTGCGCCAGATCTCGGGGATGTTGGGGCTCTCCGTGTTGCCGCAGGTACTCAGGTGAAGCGCACAAAACCATGCGAGTGGTGGCAAGCCTGCGACTCACCAACTGCGAATTCGGCATATTGGTGATACGTATGGCGATGTCATAGCCCTCCTTGACCAGATCGAGAATCTGGTCGTCGAGGTTCACGTCCAGCGACACCTTCGGGTAGCGTTCGATAAATCGCCCCCACAATGGCGCCAGATGCAGGATGCCGAAGGTGAGAGGAGCATTCACGCGGAGCAGTCCCGAGGGCTCGTCCGTATTCGACGCGATCTCTGCCTCCATCGAGTCGAGTGACGCAAGCAGCTCCTTGCTCCTCCCGTAGAAATGCTGGCCCTCGTCAGTCAGCGACAGCCGGCGCGTGGTTCGATGAAACAGGCGCACGCCCAGTCGCTGCTCCAGCTCGGCCACGTGCCTGGAGACAGCCGCCTTGGAGAAGCCGTTGGCATCGGCCGCGCCGACGAAGCTACCGGCTTCGGCCACGGCCACGAAGGTCGTCATCTGCTGGATTCTGTCCATGCGGGCGATTGTCTCGCCACGAGAGACACTTTGTCATTCAATAGCCTGTTTATCCCTGGCCAGGCTATGGATAGGGTTCCCTCCCCCACCAGCCGCGCGTCTTGCGCAAGAGACACGAGATGAACGCCATTCCCGCTACCACTTCCGGACGGGTCTACCTCGTCCTCCTATCCGCGTTTGCTGTAAGTCCTCTCGGCACCGCATCAGCTGAGGCTGCGGAGCCGGGCCCGGCCGCGGAATGGCACATGTACAACGGCACGTACGGTGCCGATCGCTATTCTCCGTTGAATCAGATCACGCGTGAAGACGTAGGTCTTCTCGCGGAGACCGGCCGCGCGGTGCTTCCCGAGACCACGTCGTTTCAATCGGGCCCGATCGTCGTGGGCGACACGTTGGTCGTCACCACTGCGACTTCGACCTATGCGATCAATGCGACGAACGGAAAGCTCGTGTGGACGCAGAAGTATTCACCGAAAAGCATGGGGCTCGGCACCCCGGTGCGAGGCGCGGCGTACTATGAAGGCCACATTTATCGAGGTACGCCGGACGCGCATCTGATCGCGCTGGACGTCAAAACTGGAAATGTTCAGTGGGATGTGGAAGCGTTCGATACGAGCAAAGGCGAGTACATCGCCGCTGCACCCCTCGTCTGGCGCGATCGCATCTATATCGGCAATGCCGGCAGCGACGTGGGCGCCAGCGGACACATCAGAGCTTTCGATGTGAAGAACGGGCATCGTGTGTGGAACTTCGACGTCATCCCGACGAGCGGTGCCGGCGCGGAAACCTGGCCGGCCGATCCTAAGAAGGTGCGCGCAGGGGGCGGCATGTACAGCTCCTATGCCCTCGACACCACCGACGGCACGCTGTATGCGCCGACTGGAAATCCGGGGCCGGATTTCGCGGGCCAGTATCGTGATGGCGACAATCTCTACACCAGCTCGGTAGTGCGACTCGATGCGGCGACCGGTGCGCTGCGCGGTTACCACCAGTTTGCGAAACACGACATACATGATTGGGACATCGCTGCGAGTCCCGTGCTGTTCACGTCGCGCGCGGGGCACAAGATGGTCGCTGTTGGAGCAAAGAACGGCTATCTCTACGGCCTGGATCGCGGTTTGTCGAAACTGGCGTACCAGGTTGCCGTCACGACCATCGAGAACGTCGATGCACCGCTGACAACGGAAGGAACGCGCTTCTGCCCAGGCACGCAGGGCGGTGTGAACTGGTATGGACCCGCGTACTCTCCTCAACAAAACGCGGTTTTCGTCAATTCGATAGACTGGTGCACCGTCATCAAGCTCGCGCCTGCCCAAACGCTCGAGCACAAGTACGGCGCGCCGTTCCTCGGCTCGAGCAATATGTTCGGCGACTCCGACACGAAGAACCGGAGCGGCTGGCTGACAGCAGTCGAAGCGGACACGGGCAAGGTACTCTGGAAGTATCACGCGAGCCTGCCCTTGGTCGCCGGGCTCACACCTACCGCCGGAGGGCTCGTGTTTACCGGCGATCTCGAGGGAAATCTGCTGGCGCTCGATGCGAGCTCGGGAAAAGTGCTGGCCAAGAAGATGACGGCCGGTCCGATCGGCGGCGGGATCAGCACCTACACGGTGGGCGGCAAACAATATGTGGCCGTCGCCTCGGGCATGAAGAACGACATCATGAAGACAGAGTCGGGGCCGGCAACGGTCGTGATCTATGCGCTGCCGTCGAAGTAGGCACGCTTAAGACTCAGCCTCACGTCATGAGCCAGCGCATGCCGGCGATTTTCCTCGGTCACGGCAATCCGATGAACGCGCTGCAAACGAATTCGTATACAGACGCGTGGTCTACCATGGCCACGCGCCTGCGGCGGCCGCGCGCGATATTGTCCATCTCCGCGCACTGGTTCATTCGCGGTACTGCCGTCACCGCAATGCGCCGGCCCCGCACCATTCATGACTTCGGCGGATTTCCGCAAGCACTATACGCAGTGCAGTATCCGGCGCCCGGCGACCCGGAGCTTGCGAAGGAAGTTCAACAATTGCTCGCGCCGGTAGAAGTCACGGCCGATCAGGAGTGGGGACTCGACCACGGGACGTGGTCCGTGCTCAACCACTTGTTTCCGGCGGCGGATGTGCCGGTCATCCAGCTGAGTATAGATGCGACGCAACCCGCAGAGTTTCACTACGCCGTGGGAGGATGGCTACGTCCGCTTCGTGACGAGGGAATTCTGTTGATCGGAAGCGGCAACATCGTGCACGACCTGAGTACGTATGCCTGGGATCGCCATCCGATGGAGCCGTACGATTGGGCCGTGCGTTTCGAGTCCCGCGTACGCGAGTCGATCCTGCGACGTGAGCATGGCCCGCTCATCGAGTACGGCTCGCTGGGCAAGGATGCGGCATTGGCCGCGCCTACTCCCGAACACTACCTGCCCCTGCTCTACATCCTGGGGGCCGCGGCGGCGGACGACGAGATCACTTTCCCGGTCGAAGGCGTCGACGGCGGCTCGGTGTCGATGCTCGCCGTGCAAGTCGGATGACGCTGTCCATGCGGTCACACGCTGTTCACATCGAACGCTACGGCTCGCCGGAAGTCCTGACGTATTTCGAAGCGGAGCAGGCCTCGCTGGCGGCGCATGAGATCAGGATCAAAACCCTTGCCGCGGCTGTAAACCACACGGACCTGAAAATACGCGCGGGACTCTGGCCCGTGCGCAAACCGAATCCCTTTCCCTATGTGCCCGGCGTTGAAACAGTCGGCGTCATTGAAGAAGTCGGCGAGGCAGTGCACGGATGGGTGCCCGGACAGCCCGTCATTACCATGATGCAAGGCTTGGGCGGCGTGCGCGCGGAGCGCCCAGGTGGCTACGCCGAGTTTGTGACGGTTGACGCTGACTCGGTCGCGCCGATTCCGGCCGATGTTGATCCCGTCGGCATGGCCGCGCTGGGGCTCGTCGGCGTCACCGCCTTTCACGGACTGAAGAAGCTGGGACAAATCGACGGGAAGCGAATTCTCATAACCGGTGCCGCGGGCGGCATCGGCTCGGCCGCAACCGCAATCGCGCGAGTCCGCGGGGCTTGCGTTGTCGGGTTGATCTCGCGTGCGGATCAATCAGATTACGTGCGGTCACTTGGCGCCGACGAAGTCATCGTCGCGGCTCGTGGCAAACCTCCAACGCTCGCTCCCGAAAGCATAGATGGCGTACTCGATGCAGTAGCCGGAGATGTGTTCAATGCCTGCGTTCAGGCCTTGCGGCCGGGCGGCGTGCTGTGTCTTGTCGGTGCCGTAGGCGGCGGTGACGTCGGCCTCGACACGTGGCAACTGATTCGTCCCGTGTCGCTCACGGGATATTCCACGGAAAGTCTCGATGGCGCGGCTCTCCGCGAGGCCATCGACGCGCTTGCGCATTGGCTGAGAGCCCAGGCGATCAGGCCGCCGAGTCATCAATCCATGCCATTGAGCGCGGCAAGCCGGGCCCATCAGCTCTTGGAAAAAGGTGGCGTATCAGGACGCGTTCTGCTGATGCCATGAGAAGGCGGGAGAAGGCGGGAGAAGGCGCGGCATGCAACGTCGGCGTGCCGCGCAGTACACTTTTGCGAACTCCATGCGCGACGACTATTCTTTCTGGCAGGAGACAGTAACTATCAAAACAACGACGGGCGTAGAGACGCCTGCCATCAGGGGCCATCAATGAACTCTCGGAATCTTGCCATCACGTGCTTCGGGTCAGTGATCGCCCTGCATTTCAGCGGTGCCAGCGCCGATGAGTGCGCGAAACTCTCCGGCTTGAAGCTGCCGCACACGGAGATTACTTCTGCGCAAAGCGTGGCCGCCGGCGCTTTCAAGCCACCGGTTGGCGCGGGCCAAGGTGGACCCGGTGCGGGACCGGGCGACTACTCACGCCTGCCCCCATTCTGCCGCGTGGCGGGCACTTTGCGGCCGACACCGGACTCCGATATCCGGTTCGAAGTCTGGCTGCCGGAGTCGGGATGGAACGGAAAGTTCGTCGGCGTCGGCAACGGCGTCTGGGCGGGCTCGATCACGCACTTCGCGATGGCCGAGCCGCTGCAGATGGGGTACGCCACCGCCGCGACGGACGATGGACATCAGGGCAACCCGCTCGATGCGAGCTTCGCGGCAGGACATCCCGAGAAGCTGGTTGATTTCGGGCACCGCGCGCTGCATGAGACGACGCTTGCAGCGAAAGCGGCAATTGCCGCCTACTACGGCAAGAAAGCGAGCCGTTCCCTGTTCGTCAGCTGTTCAACCGGAGGCCGGCAGGGCCTGATGGAAGCGCACCGCTACCCGAACGACTATGACGGCATTTCCTCGATGGCGCCGGCGAATCCAATGGTGGGTCTCATGGTGAGCTCGTTGTGGACGGGACACGCTGCGCTCAAAGACGTCGCGAGCCGGATCCCGCCCCCGAAGTTTACGGTCGCTCATAACGCTGCCGTCGAGGCGTGCGATGCCGATGACGGTGTGAAGGATGGCATCATCTCAGCACCCGACCGCTGCCGGTTCGATGCCGCCACCCTTCAATGCAAAGGCAGCGATCAGAACGACTGCCTCACGGCGCCGCAGGTTGCGGCCGTTCGCGCCATATATGAAGGCCCCCGCAACCCGCGCACTGGAACGCAGATCTATCCCGGCTTTTCGCCCGGCAGCGAAAGCATGTTTCCGATACAGACAACGGGCCCCGAGCCGTTCGCCGTCTCGACAACCTACATGAAAAGCCTGGTCTTCAAGGACGCCAACTGGGATTTCAACAGCTTCGACTACGACAAGGACATAACCCGCGCGATGCAGGTCGGCAGTGCAGCGGTCGATGTTCCACCGAACGGTCTCGGTTCGTTCTTCGCGGGCGGGGGCAAGCTGCTGCTCTCTCACGGCTGGGCCGATGGCCTCATTCCGTCTCTGAGCACCGTCAATTTCTACTCCGAGCTCAGCGCGCGTCTCGGGCCGGAGAAAACCGCCGAGAGTGCACGGCTCTTCATGATCCCCGGCATGGGTCATTGCGCGGGCGGCGCAGGGCCCTTTGTGTTCGACGCCATCTCGACGCTCGACAAATGGGTGGAATCCGGGCACGCGCCTGACCGAATTGTCGTCAGCAACCCTCCGGGCGCTCTCGCACGAACGCGGCCACTGTGCCCCTGGCCCCAGGAGGCAACGTACTCGGGCCAAGGAAGCACGGACGAAGAGAAGAACTTCACCTGCGCTGCACGGAGGTAGCGCGCCGTGTGAGGGCCAACCGTGGCGGATTACTGGCGCGCGATGGTCTCGAGCGCCATGGCACTGCGGCCTTCGAGCTTGGCCCGGTAATAAGCACTGAGATTGGGCTCGGCAACCTGCGCAACCGCGCGGGACATCGCATCGGTCACGCAGTGCTTGAACACGAACGCCCGCTCCGCGTCCTTTCCATACAGTGGCGCGCAAACGTCCTTGGCGGCGCTGTGCAACCGGCGGTAGAGAACGGAGACTCCATCGATCCGCGTCAAGTCGACATCGGCAAAGTGGATGAGCACCTGCCGGGGTGAGTTGTCGCTCACGTCCGCGTGCGCGTGTTGCGTGCCGATGGCGAGTGCGGATATCAGAATGAAGCTCGTGACCTTGTTCATGGAGTCTCCTTCAAGTGCATTGGTTTACGGTAGGGAATCAGCATGGGTACACGGCGGCGATAGCCTGCGTATTCCGGATGCGCCGCGATCAGATCGCGCTCTTCAAGCTGAATTGCGATCAGGATGTAGACGCTCGTAGCAATCGCGAAGACCAGATGCGCAATCGTCATGGTCGGCGTGAACCAGAATGCGAAGAACCAACCCACGTACAGCGGGTGCCGCACGTAGCGGTACGGAGCCGGCGTGCGGAACGGCACTGGCCGGTAGGGCTTGCCGACGAGCTGCAACCACACCTGACGCAGTCCGAACAGGTCGAAGTGGTTGAGCAGGAACGTGGACACGAGCACGAGGCTCCAGCCAAACGCGAAGCCGCCATAAATCACCGTGCGGCCGATCGGGGACGTCACGTTCCAGACCTCTCCGCCCATCGGCTGCCAGTACGCGAACAGCGCGATGAGCGCCAGACTGGAGAACAGGGTGTAAGTGCTGCGCTCGGCAGGCTCCGGCACGATGCGGGTCCACCAGCGCTTGAACGCCGGGCGGGCCATCACGCTGTGCTGAATCGCGAACAGGCCCAACAGCGCAAGATTACTCAGCAGCGCGGCGACGAGCGGCACTTCGCGGTCCGCGTCGATCGACTTCGGCACCCACACGTTGCCGACGAAGCCGATGGCGTACAGGAACGTGGTGAAGAAAATGGCATAGCACATCAGGCCGTAGACAAAAATCAGCGGGCGTTTCATGGCAGATAATCTCCCGGTGTACTGTTGCTTGCGGGCATGCGTCTGAATCGGACCTTCGGCCGACTTGTCCGGACGCCGGCGTTGTGACAAAAGAGTACGAGCGGCCGCGCCGCAAGTCCTGGGCGAACGCCGGGATCTCCACGGGATTGCCCCGGGACTACTTTGGGATGGCCGACCGGCAAATGACTTCGATGACCCATCACGTCAGCTTCGGGCGCTTTCGCTTCGAACCACCGACAGCGCGGCTGTGGCAAGACAACAGCGAAGTCAAGCTCACACGCAAGGCCGCTGCCGTACTGGGTCTGCTCATCGAGCGCGCCGGGCAGCCGGTGGCGAAGAGAGAGCTGTTCGCATCCGTGTGGAGCAACTCGGTGGTGAGCGACGACGCGCTCGTGACGTGCATCCAGGAGTTGCGCAAGGCGCTCGGGGACGATGCGAAGCAGCCGCGCTACATCGAGACGCGACACCGCAGCGGGTATCTATTCGTCGCCGTCGTTTCCCAGAGCGCTCAGGCGCGCACCGATGAGCTGGCTGCGCCCGCGCAGAATGCGGCAACGATCGCCGTGCTGCCCTTCACGGACATGAGCCCCGGCCGCGATCAGGACTATTTCTGCGAAGGCCTGGCAGAGGAACTGATCGACGCTCTTACCCACGTGGATGGCCTGCGCGTCGCCGCCAGAAGCACTTCATTCCAGTTCCGTGGCGCCGGAGTGGATGTGCGCGAAGCGGGACAACGCCTCGGGGTCGGCGCCCTCCTGGAGGGAAGCGTGCGCAAGGCGGGCGATCGGCTGCGCATCACGGTACAACTCATCGACGTCGCCAGCGGCTACCACAAGTGGTCGCAACGCTTCGAACGCAACGTCGGCGACATATTCGCCATTCAGGATGAGATTGCGGACACCGTCGCGACCACGCTTCGCGGCGGCGCGCTTTCCCAGCGCGAAAGGCGCGCCGTGCGACGCCCGCAGACGGCGGCCGAACCCTACGAATACTTCCTGCGCGGCCGCCAGCACCTGCACCGTATGCAGCAGCCCGATATGGACCTGAGCCAGCAGATGTTCGAACGGGCTATTGCGCTGGATGCGGACTATGCACCCGCGTGGGCCGGTCTCGCGACGGTGCACGCTCTGCTATACGAGTGGTGGGGCGCCCGCGACGAAGACCTGCAACTAGCCGATCGGGCGAGTCATAAGGCAATGGAGTCGGCGCCGGATCTGGCCGACGCGCACGTCGCACGAGGCTTCGCGTTGTCGCTGCATCGACGTTACGACGAAGCACAGGCGCACTTCGAAGCGGCGGCCCGCATCAATCCCCACCTGTTCGACGCGTACTATTACTATGGCCGCACGGCTTTCGCCCACGGCCAAGTCGAGCGTTCGGCGGATCTGTTTCGCAAGGCTGCCTCGGTTCGGCAGGAAGATTTTCAGAGCTGCACGCTGCAGGCGCAGTCCCTGCTCATGCTCGGCCGGAACGATGAGGCGAGCGCTGCCCATCGAGAAGCCATTGAACGGGCCGAGCGCATCCTTGCCTTGAATCCCCTGGACGGGCGCGCGCTCGCAATGGGTTCGCTTGCGCTATACGAAGAGGGTGAGACGGTGCGTGCGATGGAATGGTCGCGCCGCTCGCTGCAGCTCTATCCCGATGACATGAGCGCGCTCATCAACGCCGCCTGCCTGCGGGCGAGGGCGGGCTTGAAGGAGGAAGCGCTGGAGATTCTCGAGCGCGTCTTCAGCCGCGGCTGGGGCAAGCGTGACTGGGTAGAACAGGATCCCGACTACGATTGCCTGCGCGACGATCCGCGATTCAAACTACTCCTGGCGAAGCTGAAGTGAGCACATGGCGCAGTCGATTCGATATCTGAAAACGCGCGACAATGTGCGACTTGCCTGGGCCGTATCGCGCCGGGGCTCGCCGCTCGTGAAAGCAGCCAATTGGCTGAGCCATCTCAACTACGAATTCGAAAGTCCGATCTGGCGGCACTGGGTCGATTTCCTGAGCGACCATTACCAAGTCACTCGGTATGACGAACGCGGCAGCGGCATGTCCGACTGGGAGGTCGCCGATCTGACGCCCGCACGCTGGGCAGATGACATCGAGGCGGTGGTCGAGGCGAGCAACCCGGGCGAAACGTTCGTCTTGCTTGGATTATCCCAGGGTGTAGCCACGGCGATCGCCTATGCCGTGAAGCATCCCGAGCGCGTGTCGCGCTTGATCTTGTACGGCGGCTACGCGCGAGGCTGGGCACACACCCCCGAGCTGGACGGGTACCGCCGCTTTCAAGCCATCGTGGATCTGGCGCGCCTCGGCTGGGGCAGAAAGGCAGGGAGCAAGTCATGGCGCTGCGGGGATGTGCTCTTGCTTCGCGAGGAACGCACTGATCGCAGCCACCACCGCGGCCGGCTGTTCTTCCATCAGCCAGTGGCCGCTGTTGGGGATGACCGCGCCGGTAACGTCAGTCGCTACCAGACGCATGATCTCGGCCATCTGCGTGTTGTAGGATTTCTCGGCGCCGATGGCAAGCACCGGCATGCCCAGCTTGCCTTGCGCCGCGAATACCGGATTGTCCTTGGCGTCCTGGATGAATGCGGCAAACTGGTTGAACGCGGAATGCATGGCGTTCGGCCTCGCGTAGAGCGCCGCATAGTGGTTGCGCGTTTCTTCGTCGATGGCCTGAGGATTCGCCGAGAGTTCGTTGTAGAAGCGGTCGAGGTAGATGCGTTCGCGGCCCGCTACCAGTCGTTCCACGTCGGGGCCGCGGAACGAGAAGTGCCATACGAGCGGATTGCGCAGTTGTTCGTTCCATTGCCCAATGCCTGGCAGCGGTGCGTCCATGACGACGAAGCGTGTCACGCGCGCGGGAAATTGCGCGGCGAACGCATAGCCCACCATGTTACCGATGTCATGCGTGACCAAGTCGACCTTCTGGATCTTGAGCACGTCCAGAACGCGGGCGATATCGATCGCCTGTGCCTTCTTCTCGTAGCCCGTTTCAGGATGGGACGACAAACCCATGCCGCGCAGGTCGGGCACTATGATGGTGTGATCGCCTACCAGCTTCGCGGCTAGCGGCGCCCACATGTCACCTGTATCACCGAAACCGTGCAGCATCACCACGGCAGGTCCGTGACCGCCGACGCGCACATGCAAGGTCGCTCCCTCGGTTTGAATCTCCTTGGTGGCGAAGCCGGCGGGAAAGGGCACTACGCCCGCTGCGGCGGCAGGAAACGCTGTGGTCAGTGCAACAATCGCGGAACAGAGAAAACGAAACATGGGAGTTCTCCATCAGAGGTTAATGCCGATGCAGCGTTCGTCGAATGCGGGGCAGCGGTAACAATACATGAGAAAGACTTGCAGTTCGTCTTATCGCAAGCGTGTTTTTACAGCTGGCGCGCACGGACCATTTTTGGAAATTCGATGGCGCTGAGCGGCCAGTCTGCTGTGCAACCGCGACATACACTCGCCGCGAATGGCGGCATCGACATGTCGCCGCAATCTGAGGAGAGCGCAATGCAAGACCAGCTCAATATTAAAAACGCGCGACGATTGCTGGTCCTGCTAGCCGCGGCGCTAATCTGTTCGCTGCCGCAGCTTGGCAACGGCGAGCCCCTGCAGAAATCCACGCCAGCCGAAATGGTCGACGCATTGAACGGCGTATTCGGGAAGCAGACCACCGGACGCGCCGTGCACGCCGAGGGCATCGTCGTCGAAGGATCGTTCACGCCCGATCCCGCCGCCAGCGCGCTGAGCAAGGCGCCGCACTTGCAGAAGAGCAAAGTAAAGGTGACCGGACGCTTCTCGAATTTCGCTGGTTTGCTGGTCGTTCCCGACACCGATCCGCTCGCCTCGCCGCGCGGCCTGGCATTGAAGTTTCATTTGCCCGACGGCTCGGACACGGACCTGGTCACGCATTCGTTCAATGGCTTTCCCGCTGCCACTGCCGATGAGTTTCGCGCCTTTCTAACGGCGCTGGGCACGAGCGGTTCCGGCACGGCCGCGCCGACACCTGCGGACAAGTACCTCGCAGCGCATCCTCTCGCGAAAAACTTTCTCGCAACTCAGCCCGGCCCGCCGGTGAGTTTCGGCACCATCAGCTATTTCGGCGTGAATGCATTCAAGTTCACCAACGCCGCAGGCACAACGACGTTCGCGCGCTATCGAATCGAGCCTGTGAAAGGCGAACGCTTTCTCAGCAAGGGCGAAATCGCCGCCGCCTCGCCGGACTACCTGCAGGAAGAGCTGCGGCAACGGCTTCCCGGGAATCCGCTCCGGTTCAACTTCGTCGCGCAGATCGCTGAGCACGGCGACAGACTCGACGATCCTTCCATCGCATGGCCGGACTCGCGCAAGCGCGTGCAGCTCGGCATGATCGAGTTCGACTCTGTCGCCACGGACAGCATGGCCAGGGAACAAGCGCTGCTGTTCTTGCCGATGGCGCTGCCTTCGGGCATCGAAGCTGCGGACCCCATGCTCAAGGCACGTCACGACGCGTATCCGGTTTCATTCGCGCGCCGGCATCAGTAAGCCATCCGGAACGAAGCGCCGCCTTGCGACCCCCAGGGAATTGGATGCACAATAATTGCGACCAAGACGAGGTCGCTCATGCCGAATGCACCCTCACCGCAAGTCCAGCGTTGGTCGACGCGGGAAGTCCCGCCCGCACAGCGTCTGGATTACTATGCAAACGCGATCGGTAACGTCCTCGTGCCGATGCGCGTGATGGCGCCCGCAGGAATGCCATCGAATTTCAACCTGGAATTGCATTCAGCGACCTGTGGACCGCTTACGGTCGCACGCAGCCTCGGCAGCGGCCACCACTGCGAGCGCGGCCAGCGGGAACTCAGCCGCAGCGCCGAGCACACTTACAACCTGATCGTGAATTCGACATCGCCCTGGACGTTCATTCACAACCGCCACTCACGCATGCGTCCGGGCGACAGCGTGCTGCACGACTCTCGCCTGGGTTTCTTGATGGAATTGGCGAATTTCGAGGCCGTCAACCTGCAGCTTCCCGCGCCGTGGTTGCGGGAATGGGTGCCCGTTGCTAACGCGCTGGTGGGCCGTGTGATACCGCACGACCGCGGCTGGGGACGTGCGTTGTGTGCGTACCTCATGCAGCTGACGCCCGAGTTCGTCGCCGGCTCGCCGCTGCCCGTGGCCGTCATTGCCGATCAGGTCGGCGCATTGCTCGCCTTGGTGGCGCACGAATTGTGCGGCACATTCGTCGCGCCGACGCGTAGCGACAGATCTCTGCACGACCGGGTGCAAGAATGTGTCGTGCAGCGCTGCACCGAGAGTGCGCTCACCGCGCACGATGTCGCTACTGTGCTCAACATTTCCACCCGCACGTTGCATCGCAGCCTGGCCGCGAACGGTGCAACCTTCGGCGCTTCGTTGATGGCGGCACGCGTGGATCTCGCGACGCGTATGCTGAAATCGCCGCTGTTCAACCGGCTGACGACGGCAGAGATAGGACGGCGCGCGGGATTCTCGGACCCTTCGCATTTCGTCAGAGTATTGCGCCGCAGATCGGGGAGCACGCCGTCGCAGCTGCGGCGTGGAGCGAGAACACAGTCACCGCGTGGGACGGTCGCGCCTCAGGCCGAGTGAACCAGTTTCAGCTGCGGCGTTGCGCGGGTGATGCGGCTCAAGGATTCGACCGATTCCGGTGCGGCGATGTAGATACCCTGCGCGTACTCGACGCCGATATCGGCCAGGCACGCCAGAACCTCCGCCGTCTCGACGCGTTCAGCCACCGTCTTGATGCCCATCGCGTGGCCGATCTGGGTGATCGCCTCAACCATGCTGCGATCGACGTGGTCGGTGGTGACGTTCTGGATGAACTGGCCGTCGATCTTCAGGTAGTCCACCGGCAGGTTCTTCAGGTACATGAACGAAGACAGCCCGCTGCCGAAGTCGTCGAGCGAGAACTTGCAGCCGCGCGCCTTGAACTCCTTCATGAAGTGCACGACGTTGGGCAGGTTGGAGATCGCCGCGGTCTCGGTGATCTCGAAACATACCGCCCCCGGACTCAGGTCGTAGCCCTGCAGTTCGTTGATCAGGAATTCCAGGAATCTATCGTCGTTGAGCGACGTACCGGACAAGTTGATCGACAACGTGTACGCATTGCGCGGATCGCCATCGTTGCGATAGTGCGCCAGCGAGCCCAATGCCTGGCTCACCACCCAGCGGTCGATCATCGGCATGACGTTGTAGCGTTCGGCCGCGGGAATGAATTCCGCCGGCAGCACCAGTTCACCGTTCTCGCCGCGCATGCGCAGCAGCAGCTCGTAGTGGCCGCGTGGATCACGGTTCGCACCGATAGCGACAATGGGCTGATAGTACAGCTCCAGCCGGTTCTCCTCACAGGCGCGCGTCAGGCGCGACACCCACTGCATTTCGCGATGGCGTTCGGGCGCGGCGCCGTACTGGTACATGTGCACGCGATTGCGGCCCGAGTCCTTTGCGGCATAGCAGGCGACGTCGGCAGCGCTCATCACGCTGGTGATGCTTTCGCTCGTGGTGTTCATCTCCACGATACCGATGCTGACGCCGACGTTCATCGCGCCGTCCTGCCATTCGAAGCGGTATTCGCGAATGGACTGGCGCAGGCTGTCGGCGATCTTGTGCGCCGTGTCCGCGGAGCACGCCTGCAACAGGATGCCGAACTCGTCACCGCCGAGCCTTGCAATCGTATCGCCCGTGCGGATGCGAGTCTGCAGGATGCCGGTGATCTGCTTGAGCAGGCGGTCGCCAGCCTGGTGCCCGCAGGTGTCGTTCACCAGCTTGAATTGGTCGAGATCAAGATAGAGCAGGACGTGCGTGGCAGTGGCGTCGGAACGGCAGTTGAGCAACGCCTCGTTCAGGCGATTCTCGAATTCGCGGCGGTTGATGAGCCCGGTGAGCGCATCGTGACTCGCCTGGTAGGCAAGCGCGCGGCGCAGGCGGCGTTCCTTGCTGACGTCGTGGAACACCATGACGGCGCCGATGATCTTGCCGGAGCGGTCGCGGATGGGCGCAGCCGAATCCTGGATGGCGATTTCCTGGCCGCGGCGATTCACCAGCACCGTGTGGTCGGCGACGGCGATGACGCGGCCTTCGCGCAGCGCGCGCGACACGGGATTCTCCAGGCGTTCGCGGCTGGCTTCGTTGAGAATGTCGAACGCTTCGCCGAGCGACTTGCCACAGACTTCGCGCGACTCCCAGCCGGTGAGATCTTCGGCGACGGGATTCAGGTACTCGATGCGCCCTTCCGCATCCGTCGTGATCACGGCGTCGCCGATGGATTGCAGCGTAACCTGGGCTTTTTCCTTTTCATCGAACACCGCGGTCTCGGCGCGCTTGCGTTCGCTGATGTCGGAGATCGTGCCTTCGTAGCCGACGAGACGGCCGGCGTCGTCGCGCACCGCGCGGGCGCTTTCGATGACGGTCAGCGTGGAGCCGTCGACGCGGCGCAGCTGGAACTCGGCGTTGCGCACTTCGCCGTCGCGCTCCAGCGCAATGATGATTGCAGCGCGCTCGGCCTCGTTCGCGTAGATCATTTCCGGCGGCAGCGACAACAGTTCCGCAGGCGATGCGTAACCCACCATGCTGGCCAGAGCCGGGTTCACCGACACGAAGCGGCCTTCGCGCGTCGAGCTGTAGACACCTTCGAGCACGTTGTCGAACAGGCGGCGGTAGCGCATCTCACTGGCACGCAGCGCGCTTTCGGCCATGCGCCGCTCCACCGCAATGCCGGCAAGCTGAGTCATGCGCGACATCAATTCGAAATCACGGCGCGCCGGGCTGCGCGGCGTGCGGAAGTAGATCGCCATCGTGCCGAGGATGCGGCCGTCGGAGGCGTGAATCAGAGTCGACCAGCATGCATGCAAGCCGACCGCGAGCGCGGCGGCGCGGCAGTTTTCCCACAGCGCATCGCGCGCGATGTCGGCGACGATGACCTGGCGCTGCAGGTACACGGCTGCGGCGCACGAACCATTGCGCGCGGCGATTTCCAGGCCTTCCGTCGTCTGCACGTACTGAGTCGGCATGCGCGGCCCGGCGCACAGCTTCAGACGCGCGGTTTCCTCATCCAGCAAGCGGATGGCGCAAACCGATTCCGGCGCGGCCCGCTCGACGACATCGGTGATCGCTTCGAGCGTGATGCGCAGATCGACGTTCGCCGCGAGGCGCTCGAAGACCCGGCGCTCGCCCGCCGCCAGCAATTCGACGCGCTTGCGCTCGGTGATATCGGTGATGCTACCGCGCACCAGATGCTGGCTCGCCGACTGCAAGCGCACCCAGCGCACCTCGCACGGAATGTCGTTCGCGTGCGCATCACGGAACAGCCATTCGAGCACGGGCGCCTCGCCGGCGAGCGTGCGTTCGAGGTGCGCGCGGCACGCATTCGCCGATTCGACGCCGTCCGCCTGCAGCGGCGGGCTCAACGCATCCAGAGTGGAGCCGAGCAGCACCTCGCGCGTCTTCTTGAAGAAGCGCACCGCGTTTTCGTTGACGTCGACCAGGCGATTCTGCGCCAGGTCGACGACGACGATGATCTCGGGCGCATGTTCGACCAGCGTGCGGTAGCGTGCTTCGCTGTCGCGCAATGCCGCTTCGGCGAACTTGCGCTCGGTAGTGTCGCGCAGGCAGACGACATACAGCCAGTTGCGATTCAGGCGCGTGCGGCTGACGGCGATCTCGGCCGAGAATTGCGTACCGTTGGAATGCAGTCCCAGCGTCTCGTGGGGTGCGAGATCGACCTGGGTGTCTTCGAGGCGCGCGGCCAGTTGTTCGAGTTGCGCACCGAGTGTTTCTTCGGTGGCGAGCTGCGGCAGCAGGAAGCTCAGCGGCCGGCCCAGCACATCAGATTCCGAGTGCCCGAACACGCGTTGGCCCGTGGCGTTGACCGACGCCACGTGACCCAGTTCGTCGACCGTGATGATGACGTCCTTGACGTGATCCAGGATGGCCTGCAGTTGGCTGGCGGTGCTTTCCTTCAGTTCGCGGGTGAGCGCAGTCGCCTCGTCCGACATAAGCTGCATGGAGCGCACGATGCCTCGACGCTCTTCGTCGGCCTTCGCGTAAGTACCTTCAACGGCGGCGACCAGCCGCACGAGATCCAGCTCGCCGTTGGCGCGCGTCGCTTCCTTTACCTGCTTGTCGAGCAGTCGATGCATCTTGATTCGGGCCCTACGAGAAACGCTGCCACACCCTTGCTGTTGCGACGCAAACCGGTGCGCAGCACCCCCGTGTGCAATCCGCATTTATACGCGGTTTAGCACAGCAGGCCACGGATCGTAGGGTGATTAGGGACTAGGCGGGTGTGAAGCACCTCGCGCTTTTATGTGAAAACGGCCCTGGATCACACTTGTGAGCCAGGGCCGCTGCGTTTGCTGCGTCGCGGAAAGACTCTTTTTGAATCAGAGCCTTGGATTTGGAAGCTCGATAGTGCCGAACCGACGAAGCTCGACAGTATGGAATCGGCCCAGAGCATGGGGGCAGCCGGCAAAAGCCACGCTGCTGCACATGGATGTGCGAATGCTGCGGGCGCAGGATGCGCAGGAGCAGCTTTTTGCCGGCGGCCGACGAAGTGATGTCTGAAAAAAGCGCCTCGGCGACTTTTTTCCAATGTACTACTCGGCCGATTCTTCCACCTTGCCGCTGCGCTTGCGCTCGTGTTCCTTGAGGGAGCGCTTGCGTAGCCGGATCGAATTCGGCGTCACCTCCACCAGCTCGTCGTCGGCGATGAACTCCATCGCCTGTTCCAGCGTGTAGCGGATCGGCGGCACCAGCACGATGTTCTCGTCGCGGCCCGAGGCGCGCATGTTGGTGAGCTTCTTGCCCTTCAGCGGGTTCACCACCAGGTCGTTGTCGCGGCTGTGGATGCCGATGACCTGGCCTTCGTACACTTCCTCGCCGTGGCCCAGCATCAGCCGGCCGCGTTCCTGCAGGTTGAACAGCGAATAGCCCAGCGCCTTGCCTTGGCCGTTGGAGATCAGCACGCCGTTCTGGCGCTGGCCGACTTCCTTGTCGAGCACCGCACCGAAGTGGTCGAAGATGTGGTGCAGGATGCCGGTGCCCGACGTCATCGTCCGGAACTCGGTTTGGAAGCCGATCAGGCCGCGCGACGGAATGGTGTAGTCGAGCCGCACACGGCCCTTGCCGTCCGGATGCATACCCGTGAGCTGCGCGCCGCGTTCGCCGAGCGCCCGCATGACCGCGCCCTGCGAGTTTTCGTCCAGGTCGACCGCGAGCGATTCGTACGGCTCGCACATCTGCCCTTCGATCTCCTTCACGACTGCACGCGGGCGCGACACGCCCATCTCGTAGCCTTCGCGGCGCATGTTCTCCAGCAACACACCCAGGTGCAGCTCGCCGCGGCCGAAGACGCGGAACTTGTCCGGGTCGTCGGTATCCTCGACGCGCAGCGCCACGTTATGCATGACCTCGCGCATCAGCCGCTCGCGAATCTGGCGGCTGGTGACGTATTTGCCTTCACGGCCGCAGAACGGCGAGTTGTTGACCTCGAACGTCATGCTGATCGTCGGCTCGTCGACGACCAGCGGCGGCAGCGCCTCGGGTTTGATCGGATCGCAGATGGTGTCGGAAATCTCGGGATATTCGATGCCGGCGAACGCGACGATATCGCCCGCGAACGCTTCGTCCACTTCGACGCGGTCCAGGCCGAGAAAGCCCATCACCTGAATGATGCGTTCGTTGCGCACCTTGCCTTCACGATCGACGACGACGACCGCGCTGTTGCGGCGGATCTTGCCGCGCTTGATGCGGCCGATGCCGATGGCGCCGACATAGCTCGAATAGTCGAGTTGGCTGACCTGCAGTTGCAGCGGGCCGGCTTCGTCGATGTCCGGCGGCGGACAGTTCTTGATGATGGACTCGAACAGCGGCTTCATGTCGGTGGCCATGTTCGTCGGCTCCAAGCCGGCGAAGCCGCGCAGCGCGGAGGCATACACCACCTGGAAATCCAACTGCGCCTCGGAGGCGCCCAGCTTGTCGAACAGATCGAAGGTCTGGTCGAGCACCCAGCTTGGCCGCGCTTCCGGACGGTCGATCTTGTTGATGACGACGATGGGGCGCAGCCCGTGCGCGAACGCCTTCTGCGTCACGAAGCGCGTCTGCGGCATCGGTCCGTCAACCGCGTCCACCAGCAGCAGCACCGAGTCGACCATCGACAGGACGCGTTCCACTTCGCCGCCGAAGTCGGCGTGGCCGGGCGTATCGACGATGTTGATGCGGTAGTCGTTCCAGCGGATCGCCGTGTTCTTGGCGAGGATGGTGATGCCGCGCTCTTTCTCCAGCGCGTTCGAATCCATCACGCGTTCGGTGAGCGGTTTGCGAGCATCGAGCGTGCCGGATTGGCGCAGCAGTTGATCGACCAGCGTGGTCTTGCCGTGGTCGACGTGCGCGATGATGGCGATGTTGCGGAGATTCGACGGAGGTGCAGCGGACACGAGAAAAAGCCTACCCCGGCTCAAGCCGATGAAAAGGCCGCGCAGGATATAGGTTTTCGGCCCCGAATGCCGCTCTTTATGCCGGTGCGCTTTCGTCGGGCGAACGCCGCGCGGAGGCCGTGGCGGCAGAGCGAGCGCTATTTGGCGCCCTTCTCCGTCGCCTGCATGACCTGGACCGCCTGACCTTGCGCATCCACAGCCGGCGCGGCCTTTTGCTGCACTGGCGTCTTGCCGACAGCGAACGGCAGGGAGAAGGTGCGGCCCATGGTCGTTCCACCCATGACCGCGCTCACCGAGACGGTGATGTAAAACACGCCATTGCGATCCGGCAGCAGCGACAGCGTGTGCTTGTAGGATTCGCCCGCCTTGACGTTGGAGAAGCTCGCCTGCAGCGAACCGGCCAGAGTGATGCCTTCCATGCCGCCGAAGGTCGCTTCCATCGAGTCAACGCCCGGTCCGGGCAGCAATGCGACATTGATTTCCACCGGCTTGCCCACTTCGGGGCGTGCCAGGATTTCGTAGCGGATATCGACCGCGGCGCCAGGCTTGCCGTTGCCGACGGCGCGCGCCATCTTCGCGACCGGATCGTTCGGCGCCACCGCCGGCTTCGACACGACGGCGGGCGCCGGCTTCGGCGTATTTGCAACGGCTTCGGGCGCGGGCTCCGAATCGCACGCGGCCAACAAGGCGGCTGCGGCGAGGGCGATGAACCGGAGCGAGATGGATGCAGCTGCGTAAAGTTTCATGGTGTCAGCTTCCAGTGACGGAGACGGTCATGCAGCGCGACGCCGTGTTCGTGCCGGTAAGGGCATAGTCAAAGACGTCGATGATGTAAGTACCGGCGGTGAACGCAGTCATCGTGGACGTCTCGCTGCCGACGGTTGAGCCCTCGGCTCGCACGATCACCGCGCCGCGCCGCCAAACGATGATATCGGGATCGGTGGCGGCGACGGTGCCCCCGCCGTTGGTCGCACCGATGGCGGTGACCACGATATTGCGCGGCGCATCGTTATCGAAGCGCAGGAAGGTGCGATTGCCGAGCTTGTTACCGACACCTCTGACATCAAACTTTGAGCCAAACTTGTTGCGCGAGCAAACAGATTTCTGCGTGCCGAGGTCGATGTTGGTGTAGACGGGCAGCAGGTTCGGATCGTCAGCGTCGTTGCCTTCGCCGGCACCGAACGCATCAGTGCCGGAGATGTTTTCGTCGGCGAGGAGTACGCCGATGGCCCCGGACGCACCCGGGTTTGCGCTGCGCAAAGCGTTCGCGAACGGGAAAATGCTGGTGAGCGCATCGGTGTCCTTCTGCGCGCCCGTCATCACGGCAAAGATTGGCGGGAAGCCCAGCGCCACGGTATCGCCCGGCTCGTTGGCGCCGTCGAAGATGTCCCACAGAATTTCGCTGACCGAGGATTCGGAGAACCAGCCTTCGCTAGCCGTGCTGTCGGTTTCGAAATTGAATCCGAAGTCAGAGGCGACCATGGCTTGGGAATCCCGATAGACCGGATCGTTCAGCGTCATGCCCGAGAACGCATCGCCCCAGCCCTCGCCGAACGCAACGCGCAGATCCAGGCGATCGCTGGGGCCGTGGATGCCGCCGATGGAATCGGAGCGCGAGAACTGGTCTTCGATGTAGTGGCCGAATTCGTGAGCCAGCACGTGTTGGTCGAACTCGTCGGTGTCGCTGGCGAAGGCGCCCAGAATGTAAATTCCCGCCGGCAGCGACTGGGGCGCCGCGCATTCATCGACGCCCCCCGAGCCGATGTAGAAGGAAGTGCCGATGTTGCCGGTATCGGGACACAGCGCTCCCGTGGAATCGATGTTTGTCGGACTCCAGTACAGATCCAAGGGCGGGAAAACAGCGGCGGCCGATGCGCTCACCACCAATTCCTTGGCGCGCAGCACGGTATCGAGAATCGCGAATGGCGCCGCAGCGCGCGTCGCGGTGTAGTTGGTGCCCGTCCATCCCGAAGCAGCGAGCAGGTCGTGGCCGGCGCTCGTAGCGACCGTGCCTGTGCTGAACACGGTGCTATCCAGCACGTACAGTGCATCGCTGTTCGTGTTGTTCAAGACGCGGAAATTCCACGTTGGGGCGGCGCCGGTCTTGAGGGATTGCGCCTTGACGCGGATTTTCACATTGGTGCCGGCGTTGAGCGTCACCGAATAGAAGCCCGCAGCGTCGGTCGTCGTTTGCGCCAGCAGTGTGCCGGTTTCGCTGAGAGCTTCCAGAACAGCGTCGTGGACCGGCAATTGCACCGGGCTGTTCGGATTCAGACCGGTGCCCGCAGTCGCCTTGAATGGAACGCGTTGATAGGAAACCGTTCCCGTCACGACCACGCTCGTGGCGGGCGGCGTTGGGGTGGGCGGATTGCCGCCGACTCCGCCACTGCCGCCGCCCCCGCCACACCCTGCCAGCACGGCGGCACACAGTGCGATGCTCGATGCGAGACGGATGCAGGGTGGAAGAAGCCGGTTCATCACAGATGCGTGTCCTTGGCGGTTGAGAGCCGTCCTAATGATAGTGCAGTCGCTCCGAGCCGCGCAGACGCTAACATAATGGTCCCGGCTCCGAAAACTTGCCGGCCCGCATTTCTTTCAATGCTGTGACGCATCTACAATTCCAGCGGCCCTTCCTCGATGGCAGACATCTGTTCGCGCAGCGCAAGGATATGGTTTTCCCAGTAGCGGGGCTCCTCGAACCAGGGGAAAGCATGCGGAAAGGCCGGATCGCTCCAGCGCCGCGCGAGCCACGCCGCGTAGTGAATCATGCGCAGCGTGCGCAGGCTTTCGGTAAGCACCAGTTCACCGCGATCGAAGCTGCAGAACTGCGAGTAGCCCTCCAGCAGTTGCGTCAGTTGCTCGCTCATCTCGGCGCGCGTACCCGACAACAGCATCCACAGATCCTGCAGTGCCGGGCCGGTGATGCAGTCGTCGAGGTCGACGAAGTGCGGCCCGCTGTCGGTCCACAGCACGTTGCCGCGGTGGCAGTCGCCATGCAGCCGGAACTCGGCCATGCCGCGCGCCGCTTCGAAGGCGGCGCGAATGTGTTCGAGCAGATCGTTGGTCAGCGAGTCGTACGCTTCTTCCAGGTGCGGTGGTATCCAGCCCTCGTCGAGCAGGTAATTGCGCGAGTCGTCGCCGAGCCGCTCCACGTCCATCCGCTCGCGATGACGGAAGCGCTGCTTGCGCCCGACCATGTGCATGCGGCCGAGAAAGCGCCCCATCCATTCGCGCTCGGTGCGATTGCCCAGCTCCGGCCAGCGGCCACCCTTGCGCTCGAAGATGGCAAAGCGGAAGCCGCCGTGCTCGAACAGAGTGCGGCCGTCGTGGATGATCGGCGGCACGACCGGAATCTCCGCCGCCGCCAGTTCCAGCGCGAAGCCATGCTCTTCGCGAATCGCGGCATCCGCCCAGCGCCCGGGCCGGTAGAACTTCGCGATCAGCGGTGCGCCCGCCTCGATACCCACCTGGTAGACGCGGTTCTCATAACTGTTCAGCGACAGGATACGCCGGTCACAGACGCGGCCCAGCGACTCCACCGCGGCGATGATCGCGTCGGGCGTCAAGTGTTCGTACGGGTGGGGTGAATCTTTCATGGCCTGTGATGCATTGTGACCAAGTTCGGTTAATCTTTCCCTCATTCCCTCACCACAAGAACCACTCCATGTCCATCCTCGTCACCGGCGGCGCCGGCTACATCGGCAGCCATGTTGTACGCCAACTCGGCGAACGCGGCGAACGCGTCGTCATCCTCGACAACCTCTCCAGCGGCTTCCGCTCCGCCGTCACCAGTGGCACCCTGATCGTCGGCGACACCGGCGACCGCGAACTCGTCGCGCGCCTCCTGGCCGAGGAACGCATCGAAACCGTCATGCACTTCGCGGCGCATACCGTCGTTCCCGAGTCGGTGTCGAACCCGCTCAAGTACTACGGCAACAACACCTGTTCGACGCGCAGCCTGCTGCAATGCTGCCAGGAAGCCGGTGTAAAGCACTTCGTGTTCTCCTCGACCGCGGCGGTGTACGGCATTCCGGAAGGCGGCATCGCCGCCGAGCAAAGCCCGACGCAGCCCATCAATCCGTACGGCACGTCGAAGCTGATGAGCGAATGGATGCTGCGCGATCTGGCCGCGGCCTCGGCGCTGCGCTACATCGTGCTGCGCTATTTCAACGTGGCCGGCAGCGACCCGGGCGGCCGCATCGGCCAGTCGACGATCAACGGCACGCTGCTCACCAAGGTGGCGTGCGAAGCCGCGGTGGGCAAGCGCCCGCAAGTCGCCATCTTCGGCACGGATTTCCCGACGCCCGACGGCACCGGCGTGCGCGACTACATCCACGTCGAAGACCTGGCCAGCGCGCATGTGAAAGCGCTCGAATACCTGCGCGCGGGCGGCGCCTCGCAGACGCTCAACTGCGGCTATGGGCACGGCTACAGCGTGCGCGAAGTGATCGCGATGGTGAACAAACTCAACGGTGCGCCGATCAAGACACAGGAAGGTCCGCGCCGTGCGGGCGACCCCCCGGCCCTGGTCGCCAAGGCCGAGCGGGTCCGCGAACTGCTGGGCTGGCAGCCGCAGTACGACGATCTGGCGGCCATCGTGAAATCGCAGCTCGCCTGGGAAAAGCGCCTGCTGGCCGAGCCAGGGCTGCAGAAGAATTGACGCAGGCGGGGATCCATCCGGCTTGCTCCGGATCCCCCACCCCACGGAAACGCCCGCAGTCCGCTGCAACGCTTCCGCGGTTGCTCGCCGCGGGCTGTAGAATGCCGCGCCATGCGCCTGCCCCGCCCCAAATCACTCAACAGCCTGCTGCTCACCGGCTTCGCGCTGGTCGCGGCGCCGCTGCTGCTGGCGGTCGTGATCGGCGCGGCGAAGGTGCGCAGCCTTTCGGATGAGAGCGCCAACCTGGTGCGCACCGGTGTCGAGGCGACGCATTACACGCAGCAGCTTTTCCAGCAGATTGCCTCCATCGAACGCAGCGCCAAACTGTATCGCGTACTCAGCGATCCAGCGCTGCTGCAAGTCTATCGCGACAGCCGCGAACGCCTGCTGGTCACGCTGACGAGTATCGAAAGCGTCGTCGACGACGCGGTGAGCAACACGCATATCAAATCGCTGCGCTTGGCTCTGCGCCGCGTCGACAGCGCTTTTCTGTCGATCACGCCGCCACCGCCCGAGGTGTACCAGGATGCGCTCAATGCGCTCGATCCGATGTGGTCGTCCGCAGCCGAACTTTCCACCGCCACCGGCGATCAGATCGAGACCGGCCTGTCGCGGCTGCAGGCCTCCACCGCCGCCACGCAACGCTATCTCATCTGGCAATCGGCGTTGCTGATCCTGCTGACGGCGTTGCTGGTGGGCGTCTTCACATTCGTGCTGCTGCGGCCGATCCGCCAGATCGACAACGCCATCAGCCAGCTCGGCAAGGGCACGTTCTCGAAGGCCATCGCCGTGCGCGGCCCGAGCGATCTGGTCAATCTCGGCCGGCAGCTGGAATGGCTGCGCGTGCGCTTGCTGGATCTGGCGCAGGAACGGAATCGATTTTTGCGACACATGTCTCATGAACTCAAGACGCCGCTCGCCAGTATCCGCGAAGGCACCGAATTGCTCATGGACGGCGCGGTGGGCGAACTGGACAGCAGCCAGCGCGAAGTGACCGGCATCCTCAGGGACAATGGCATCCGGCTGCAGCAGCTCATCGAGAACCTGCTCTCCTTCAGTGCATGGCAGGCGCGGCACTCGGGCCTGGAGATCAGCGAGTTCCGGCTGCGACCGCTGGTGAAGGCCGTGCTGGAGACGCACCAGCTCACGCTGCTCGCGCAACGCGTGCACCTGGATCTGAAAGTACAGGATATCGAGCTGCGCGCCGACCGCGCCAAGCTCAAGCTGATATTGGACAATCTGGTGTCCAACGCTCTCAAATACAGCCCCAGGGGCGGTACGATCTACATCCACGCGCATCTCGAAGCGGATCTGCTGGTGCTGGACGTGGCCGATACCGGGCCGGGCATTTCGACTGACGAGCGCGGCGCGATCTTCGAGGCGTTCTACTCCGGCAAGCAGCCGGTGGCCGGACATCTCAAAGGCACGGGAATCGGCCTGTCGGTGGTGAATGAATTCGTGCAGGCGCACGGCGGCTCGATCGAGATCATCGACGGCGCCTTCACCGGCGCGCATTTCCGCATCCGCCTGCCGCTCGCGCCCAGCATGGAAGTGGAGCCGGCATGAACGATAGAGACACGCAGCGCGACGCAGTTGTCATGGACGCGCGTCGTCGATGCCCTGGCGATTGCCGTACGACGAATTTTACGAATCATGGATAGCAGGCGCACAGCCTCACACCTGCCGCCGGAACGCAGCGCGAGCCTCATGGCGAGTTGCGCTGCGCTGCTGTGCGCGTGCGTGTCGAGCTTGCTTGCCGGCTGCCAAAGCGGCGGACTGAGCGCTCTGGCGGAAAAGCCCGCGGTCGTAACGACGGTCAGCGAAGAATCACTGAAGGTTTATCTCGACACGATGACCGGCCTCGCCAGCCCCGATCCCGCGCGGCAAGCGGATGTGTTCTACGAAGTGGAGCGCGATTTCACGCGCGCGCCAACGACGTCGAGCACGCTGCGTTACGCCGTTGCGCTGGTGACGCCGGGCCATCCCGCAGCCAATGCACCGGAAGGTAAAAAACGACTTGAAACTCTGCTCGCCACCCCCGAGAGAATGGTGCCTGCGGAGCGTGCGTTCGCTGAAATTCTCTTATATGAGACCAATGCCAGATTGAAGCTCGAAGCCGAGAATCGTCGGCTGCTGGCGACACTCGACGATCGCGGCCGCTCGCAGGCAAACTCGGAGAAACGTGTACAGGCCCAGGTGGAGGAGAACTCCAAGCTGCGTCGCGCATTGTCCGAAGCCCAGCAGAAGCTGGATGCGATTAAGGAAATCGAGAGGTCAATCATTGAACGCAGTCCCACGCCCCCTGGCAATCGCGACACCACCCCAAGTGAAACGCAAAGCACGCCTCCTGGTCGTTGACGATGATCCCGGGCTGCTGCGGCTGCTCACGATCCGTCTGCGCGCCGAAAATTACGACGTCGAAGCCGTCGAGAGCGCAGCGGCCGCGCTGGCTGCACTCGCGCGCGTGCGACCCGACCTCGTCCTCACCGATTTGCGCATGGACCAGATGGACGGCATCGGGCTGCTGAAGGAAATCCAGAGCCGCGCTCCCGGCCTGCGCGTCATCATCCTCACCGCGCACGGCACGATTCCCGATGCGGTGCAGGCGACGCAGAGCGGCGCGTTCGCATTCCTCACCAAGCCGGTCGACAAGCAGGAACTGCTCGATCAAGTGCAGAAGGCGCTGAAAGTCTCCGGCTTCGCCGACACCACCGAAGACTGGCGCAGCGAAATCGTCACGCGCAGCGCGGTGATGGAAGAACGCCTGGCGCAGGCGCACATGGTCGCGGGCACCGATGCGCGCGTCATGATCACGGGCGACAGCGGCACCGGCAAGGAGCTGCTGGCGCGCGCGGTGCACAAGGCAAGCCCGCGCCGCAATCGGCCCTTCGTGGCGATCAACTGCAGCGCGATGGCGGAGAACCTGCTCGAAAGCGAATTGTTCGGCCACGTCAAAGGCGCCTTCACCGGCGCGATCCGCGAACACCGCGGCTTGTTCCAGGCAGCCGACGGCGGCACGCTGATGCTCGATGAGATCGGCGATATGCCGATGCGCCTGCAGGTGAAGCTGCTGCGCGTGCTGCAGGAAAACCAGGTGCGCCCGGTCGGCAGCACGGAGGCGATCACCGTGAATGTGCGCATCGTCTCGGCCACGCACCGCGATCTGAAGCAGATGATCATGGGCGGGCACTTCCGCGAGGATCTGTACTACCGCCTCAATGTCGTGCACATCGAAATGCCGGCCCTGAACAAGCGCCGCGAGGACATCCCGCTGCTGGTCTCGCACTTCCTCGAGAAAATTTCTTTGGAATCCGGCCAGCCCCGCCACATCTACGCACCCGAAGCCGTCGAAGTACTCGTCAGCGCCGATTGGCCCGGCAACGTACGGCAACTGGAGAATGTAGTGCGCCAGAATGTAGCTCTCGCAACCAGCCCCATCATCAGCGCCGAACTCGTGCAGTCAGCCCTGGGTGGCGGCCCCACCCGCCTGCCTTCGTTCGACGAGGCGCGCGACGAGTTCACGCGCAATTACCTGTCGCAGATCCTGCAGATCACGGGCGGCAACGTCAGCCAGGCCGCGCGCCTGGCAAAGCGCAACCGCACCGACTTCTACAAGCTGCTCGGCCGGCACCAGCTCACGCCGGAGGATTTCAAGCAGAGATAGTTGTTGCCTCGGCCGTGCCTCGATCCGCAGGCGCGGCCGAATCCGGGCGACAAGTACCGCTCCCCTCTTGCCTCAAACGCGCGACTCACCCAGAGTCGCGCCAATGACCGAATCCACCGCCGAACGCAACCGCTCCTTCCGCACTGCCCTGGGCGCCTTCGCCACGGGCGTCACCGTCGTCACGACGCGTTACGAGGAGGACGATGTCGGCCTGACGGCGAACAGCTTCAACTCCGTTTCGCTCGACCCGCCGATGGTGCTGTGGAGCCTTGCTAAAACCTCGCGCGCCCTGCCCGTGTTCATGGCAGTCGATTACTTCGCGGTGCACATTCTCGCCTCCGACCAGCAGGCGCTGTCAGCACGCTTCTCCAAGAGCAGCGCCGATAAATTCGCGAACCTGCCGCTGGAGCGCGGCCTGGGGGAAGTGCCCCTGCTGCCGCAGTGCTCAGCGCGCTTCCTGTGCCGCACGGCGTTCCGGTACGAGGGCGGCGATCACATGATTTTCGTCGGCCAGGTGGAAACCTTCGATCACTGGGATCGTCCGCCGCTGCTGTTCCATCGCGGCGGTTACAAGGTCGCGGTGCGGCCGGCGGACGCGACCGTCGCGCTTGCGCCGGCGCCCGAGCCGGACAGCAGCTTCAGCCGCGATTTCCTCATCTATTTGCTGAGCCGCGCGCACCATCAACTGTTCCTGCAGATCAAGCGCGACTTGGAGCGCCACGCGCTGACCGAAGGCGGCTGGTTCGTGCTGAGCCTGCTCGGGGTTTCCGACCACCGCAGCCTGGATGAGCTGCAGCGCCTGCTCGCGTATACAGGTACGGAAGTGAGCTATGACCTGGTTGCGGGATTGGCCGCCGCCGGCTTCGTGAAGCTGGATGGTCAGTACGATCCGTATGCACGGGCGTCGCTCACGGACGTGGGGCGCGCCATCGTCATCGAACTGGTCGCCGCTGCCAAGGCGACCGAAGTGCACGCCGAACGCAACATCGGCGAAGTCGAGACTCAGCTGGTAAAACAGGCTCTGCGCCAGCTGATCCGGGATACCGAGCCGGGCCCCCTGGAGCTGCGCGGAAGTGTGTTTCCCGACACGGAATGACAGCGCACTGGCCTCCTTCATCCGACTTCTGTCACAGTGGGGCGCTGCCAAACGAACTAATATCTCCAGGTCATCCTGGGTCAGCCTGCCCGTAAGAGCCTTGAGCCACCGGGCGGCAGTGCGCAGAATGCGCACCCATAACGCGTTGGACGCCTCGGATACCGCACTGACATGCCCGCTTCGGAACACAGCACAAGCTTGCAGCCGGCGGCGGGAAACCTTCGCGTCGGCATCGACATCGTGCGCGTCAGCCGGATCGCGGAATCACTGGAGCGCTTCGGACAGCGCTTTCTCGACCGCGTTTTCACGACCGACGAGATTGCCTATGCCACCTCCGCGCCGGCGCTCAGCGCCGAACGGCTCGCAGCGCGCTTTGCCGCCAAGGAAGCGGCGTTGAAAGCGCTGCAGCTCGCGGACAAGGGCATCCGCTGGACCGACCTGGAAGTGCGGCGCGCACAGTCAGGTGATTGCGAACTGTGGCTGCATGGAGCAGCCCGCGCGGCCGCGCGTAGCAGCGGCTTTGCGAGCTTGGCGTTGAGCCTGACCCACGAAGGCGACTACGCCGCCGCCGTCGTGATGGCCCAGCGCGGCGAACCTGTTTCGATTGCAATGATTTGATCAGTTACTCCATTGGCAACCACACGAGCCCTATGAATACCGTTGATGACCGCGCGGCGCGCATCCGCCGCATCCTGAAAGAACACGGCCGCCTCAGCACCGACGCGGAAACGCTGTCCAACGAGCACGACTTGTACCAGGCCGGCATGACGTCCCACGCCAGCGTCAACGTGATGCTTGCGCTGGAAGGCGAATTCGACGTCGAATTCCCCGATCACATGCTGAAGCGCAACGTGTTCAACAGCATCGAGTCCATACTCGGCGCCCTCCAAGAGCTGAGCGCCGGCTGACAGCGGTGCGCGGCCGCATCCGCAGCGTCAGCACGTATCGCAAGCGCCTGCTGGCCGAAGGCTGGCAGATGTGCTGCGTGGCGCCGAACGTGATCGCCAACCCCGCCGCACTGCCCGCCACCCCTGAACAATGGATCGCGTTCACCGCGCCGGGCACCGTCGCGGGAGCGCTGCGCAGCGCGGGCGCATGGTCGCTCGACGGCGCGCCGCGGCATTTTGATTCCGAGGAATGGTGGTTCCGCACGCGCTTCTCTACACAGCCTGATACCGGCGCAACCACAACGGTCATCGGGTTCGACGGACTAGCCACCGTCGCCGACGTCTGGCTGGACGGCCAACCATTGCTCAGCAGCGACAACATGTTCGTCGCGCACCAGGCAGGCATCGACACCCAACACACCGAACACGAACTGGTCATCCGCTTTCGCCCACTCGACGCGCAGCTTGCGATGCGCCGGCCGCGTCCGCGCTGGAAGACACCGATGGTCGGCAATCAGCAATTGCGCTGGCTGCGTACCACCTTGCTCGGCCGCACACCGGGCTGGTCGCCGCCCGCCGCAGCAATCGGGCCTTGGCGGGACGTATGGATCGAACAGCGCGCGTCCATCGATGTCGGCAGCGTCGCACTCAATGCGCGGCTGGAAGGCTCAACGGGCCGGCTCGACGCCGCCACGACCCTCACTGCGCTGGGGGGAGAGTCGGTGGCCGGCAGCGAATTGATCCTCGCGCGCGCGGGCGTCGAACACCGCACGGCACTGAACTATGACTCGGCGACGCGACGTTGCAGCGGCTCGTTGTCGATCGATGCGCCCGCCTTGTGGTGGCCGCACACGCATGGAGAACCGGCGCTGTATGCAGCCACCCTGCGCGTCGTGCTCGACTCCGGCGCAAGCGTCGATATCGATCTCGGCAACGTCGGCTTCCGCTCGGTGCAGGTCGACACGACGGACGACGACTTCGCCGTCCGTATCAACGGCGAAACGATTTTCTGCCGCGGTGCCTGCTGGACACCACTCGATCCCGTCACGTTGTCCGCCGACAGCGACGCACTGCGCAAAGCCATCGAACTGGTGCGCGGTGCGGGCATGAACATGCTACGCGTCGGCGGCACGATGGTTTACGAGAGCGATGAGTTCCTCGACCTTTGCGACTCCAACGGCATCCTGCTGTGGCAGGACTTCATGTTCGCGAACATGGACTATCCCGACGCGGATGTCGCCTTCGTGCAATCGGTGCAGCGCGAGGCGTCGCAGCAGCTCGCCCGCTTCGCCGGCCGCCCGGCATTGGCCGTCTTGTGCGGCAACAGCGAGGGCGAACAGCAGGCCGCGATGTGGGGTGCACCGCGCGAACTGTGGAGTCCTAATCTGTTTCATGAAGTGTTGCGCGCAGTCGCAGCGCACGCTTGCCCGGATGTGCCGTACTGGCCGTCGAGCGCACATGGCGGCGCGTTCCCGCACCAAGCCAGCGCCGGCACGACTTCGTACTATGGCGTCGGTGCATATCTGCGACCGCTGGACGACGCGCGCCGCACCAGCCTGCGGTTCGCCACCGAATGCCTTGCCTTCGCCAATGTTCCCGAAGACAGCTGCCTCGCCGCCATGCCTGGCGGCCTCGGCGTGCGCGTGCATCATCCGCAATGGAAGGCTCGCTCGCCGCGCGACCTCGGCGCGGGCTGGGACTTCGACGACGTGCGTGACTTCTACTTGCAACATCTGCTGGGCGTCGATCCGCTGTCGCTGCGCTACGCCAATCACGATCGCTATCTCGAACTCAGCCGCATCGTGCCTGGCATCGCGATGGCGGCCGCATTCGGCGAATGGCGCAGCAGACGTTCCAGCTGCAACGGCGCGCTCATCTGGTGGCTGCGCGATCTGTGGGCCGGCGCCGGCTGGGGCATCATCGATGCCCGCGGCTCTCCGAAGGCGCCCTACTATTATCTCAAGCGCAGTCTCCAGCCACTCGCCGTGTTCATCACCGATGAGGGAGTGAACGGCGCTAGCATTCACATCGTCAACGAAACCGCGCAGCCGTTCAACGGAACGCTGCAGCTTGCCCTGTATCGCAACGGCGAAGTGCCCGTCGGGAGTGCATCGCGCGTCGTCGGCATCGGCGCGCGCCGCACCGAAGAGATTCCGGCGCTGGCTCTCTTCGAGAATTTCGCCGACCTCACGTATGCTTACCGCTTCGGGCCGATGGCCAGCGACCTGATGGTGGCACAGCTGAAAAACGCAGCGGGTGTAAGAATTGCGCAGTACATGTACTCGCCTTCGGCTACCGGACCGCGGATCGCGGACGCCGGCCTCAGGGCAGTGGCGAAAATAGAATCCGAGCACGAGGTCGTCGTGACGCTCAGCGCGCAACGTTTTGCACAGGCCGTAACGCTCACGGTCGATGGCTTCGCAGCCGACGATCAGTACTTCGACCTCCCGCCACAAAGCGAGCACGTCGTGCGCCTGCACCGCAGCGCAGCCGGCGGCAAATTCAAAGGGACGGTGAAAGCGCTGCACAGCTCCGTGGTCACGAAGATCGAGATCGCTGAATGAAGCCAGTGGCCGCGGCGCCGATTTTCTTTGGCCCCAAGCATCGACCACTCTTCGGCTGGCTGCACCGCGCCTCGCCTGGCGCCGCGCGGTCGATCGCCCTCATCATCTGCAATCCGTTCGGCTACGAAGCCATCTGCGCGCACCGCACGCTGCGTCACCTTGCCGAACGGGCAGCAGCAGCCGGTTACACGACACTGCGGTTCGACTACGACGGCAGCGGCGACTCCGCCGGCACGGAGACCGACCCGGACCGCCTGGCGGCTTGGCGCGGCAGCATTTACGCTGCGGTCGATGCAACGCGCGCCGCGACCGGCATCGACAAATTCTGTCTCGCCGGCATGCGCCTCGGCGCAACGCTGGCATCGCTGGCTGGGGCGCAACGCTCCGACGTCGTCGGCTTCATCGCCGTAGCGCCTGTCGCCACACCGCGCTCTTACCTGCGCGAACTTCGCGCACTCGCCTTAGCGCGTCCGCAGCCGACGCCACCCGAATGGGCGAAGGTGGATCCGGACATTCAGGATATCGCCGGTTTCGCCCTCAGCAACGCGACTCGCGATGAACTGTCGGCCGTCAATCTGATCAAGGCGGAGCACCCCCCTGCGCAGCAGATGCTGCTGCTGCATCGTAACGACATGCCGCAAGACGGCACATGGGCACAGCGTCTGCAGGAACTCGGCGCGACGGTCCGACAGCAGGCATTCAACGGCTATGTCGAAATGATGCTCGACGCGCACGAGAACATCGTCGCGAACGACTTGATCGATGCGATTCTCGCTTGGCTGCCGGAATTGAATAGCGCGCCTGCCGCGCCGGTGCCGAATTTGCCGGCACTGCCGTTCAGCGCCTTGTTCGACAATGACACTGTGAGGGAAACCGCGCTCCGTCTCGACGCGGATGGCCGGCTCTTCGGCATCGCCGCCGAGCCGGCTGCGCCGCCCCACGGTGTGCGCCGTGTCGTTATCTTTCTTAATGCGGGAGCGGTCTCTCATGTGGGGCCCAATCGCCTGCATGTCAAGCTTGCGCGCCATCTCGCCCGTCACGGCGTCACCAGCCTGCGCGTCGACGTTTCCGGCATCGGCGAGAGCAACCCGCACGAAGCCGAACCCGAGAACGCGGTGTACTCGGCGCACGTGGCACACGACATCATCACGATCCGCCGCTATGTTGACGCACACTATGCGAACGCGGAAATATCGCTGGTTGGCTTGTGCTCCGGCGCCTATCACGGCTTCAAGGCAGCGGTCGCCGGCGTGCCGCTACGCCGGCTCGTGGCCATCAATCCGCTCACGTTTTTCTGGAAGGAAGGCATGTCGCTCGCGACGCCGGATTTCCAGGTGGTCGCGGAAGCTGCCCGCTACAGCAAGACCGCGTTCGAATTATCGGCCTGGCTGCGCGTGCTGCGCGGACAAGCCGACTTGCTGGGCGCGATCGGTGTCGTGTTGCGCCGGCTCGGACTGGCTTCGCGAAATGCCGCGCGCAGCGTAGCCAGGCGGCTGCGCATTCCGCTACAGGACGATCTGGGCTCCGAACTGGCGAGCGCGGCACGCCACAAGGTGGAACTGGTGTTCGTCTTCGCCGCCGCCGATCCGGGTCGCCAGATGCTGTTCGGCCAGGGCGGCTCCGTCGTCACGCGACTGCAACGTCGCAACATCTTGCACGTGGACGTCGTCGACGCGGCCGATCATACGTTCACACAACACTGGGCTCAGGCGAGGCTGATGGATATACTTTCGCAGCATCTCGGCGCTCCCCCACCCACCCGTTGAGACTGTCGTTGGCTGTTCCCGCTGATCCTTCAATGCCAGGCGAGCGCTCGAAAATCTTCGCCGGGCAGTGGACCCACACGCATGTCCCGGCCCTGGATGGCGTGCGCGCCCTGGCCATCCTGCTGGTCATTCCCCACAATGTCGATGTATTCACCAACGTGACTGGCTGGCTGTGGCCGATCGCCATGTTCGCGCACATCGGCTGGATCGGCGTGCAGCTCTTCTTCGTGCTGTCGGGCTTCCTGATCACCGGCAACCTGCTCGACAGCCAGAAAGCCGACAACTATTTCAGCGCGTTTTTCGCGCGGCGAGTGCTGCGGATCTTTCCGCTTTACTACGGCGCGTTGGCGGCGGGCGTGTTTCTGGTGCCCCTGTTTCACGATTACGCGCCAGCTGCGCAGGCCTCGTTATCCAACCAGGTGTGGTTCTGGACTTTCCTGAGCAACTGGGCCGAACCGTTCGGCCGCGAACTGCACGGCTTTCCCCACTTCTGGTCGCTCGGCGTGGAAGAACAGTTCTATCTGCTCTGGCCGTTCGTGGTGCATCGCATGGCGCCGCGCAGCATCCTCAAGCTGTCCGCGGTCCTCATCATCCTTGCGTTGGTGATCCGCACCGTCATGCTGATGAACGGTACGAAGTTCGAGATGGTGTATATGTTCACTTTCTGCCGCATGGATTCGCTGGCGTTCGGCGCCGCCATGGCGGCTGCGCTGCGCATTCCGGAGTGGCGCAACTGGCTTGTCGAAAAGCGTACGCTGCTGTTCAGTGCGAGCCTCGCGCTCGCTATCGGAGGCGCGCTCGGCTCGCATATCTACGATGTGCTGGACCATGTCACGCTGACGCTGGGCTACTTTCTGCTGAACATCTTTTTCGGCATGACGATCCTGACCGCGGCGACTGACTACGCAACGCGGCGGCGCGGCTGGCTGCAGGCAGCCCTGTCGGTGCGTCCGCTGCGTTCGGTAGGGAAGTACAGCTATGGCATGTATGTGCTGCACATGCCGATCGCATTGACCCTCGGCTATGCCTGGTTCCATCGCTTCGGCAGCGTCGCGCCGATCGTATACACCTTGACCATAGTACTGCTTACCTACGGCGCGGCCGCCGTGAGCTTTCATTGCTTCGAGAAGCGATTCCTGAAGTTGAAGAATCGCTTTGTGCCGCACATCCGCGCAGCCGCCTTGCCGACGTAACTCGTGCAGCAGCAGATCGTCGACATCGCCGGCCTGGAGACCCTCGTCGTCGGACCGGTCCAGGACACTCAGACCTGCGTCGTGATGCTGCATGGCTACGCAATGGATCACGCCGATCTCGCACCGTTCGCGCATTCGCTGCAGTTTCCCGCCGTCTATCTGTTCCCCCGCGGGCCGCAACGTGCGCCGGACCGCGGCTTCTCGTGGTGGCACATCGACTCAGAACAGCGCGCCGCGCAGATGCAGTCGGGATCGCGCGATTTGCATGCAACCTACCCCGAAGGCCGGGCGGATACGCGCGAACGACTACGCGCTTTCTTCGCGGCAGCGCACCAATGGATAAATTACAAACGATTAATCATTGCCGGCTTCTCCCAGGGCGGCATGCTGACCTGTGAGCTGGTGCTGCATGACGTAGTACGCCCCGATGGCATCGTGTTGATGTCGACCTCGCGCCTCGCCATCGAGGAATGGCGACCGCGCGGCGACCGGCTTCAGGGTTTACCCGTGCTGCTCAGCCATGGCCATGCCGATGCCGATCTCGCGTTCGCCGCCGGTACCCACCTGCGCGACTGGCTGATCGAGACAGGCGCGGCAGTGACCTGGGTCGAATTTCCCGAAGGGCACCTGATCCCCCTTGCCGTCTGGCGCCAGATACGCAGGTTCCTGCGCGGCCTGTCGCCTGATTCAGCGACCGCGCCGCCACGTGCATAGCACCCGTTCCTATTGGCCGTCCGTGCAATTGCCTGGACCCCACGCAATGCGGTTTGCTCACCGGATCACGGTTCTGTCGCACCGACCTGATATAATTGCTTGATCCAGTTCACTATATGATGCCGCGCCCAAGGTAGCGAATTCGATTGCCCAGGCGAGTTGCGACCGACCTTGCCCGATCTTCAATGTCAGCAGAGCCAACATTCATGACCACCAATCCCAACAACGGCGGCGCCCTGGAACTCTTGCGCGCGGTCGAGGGTATCGCCAAGGACATCGCCGCGGTCCACGCCGCTGAAGTCGATAACAAGAGTCGCTTCCCGCAGGAAACCATCGATGCTCTGCGCAAGGCGCGTGCACTCTCCGCGGCCGTCCCGAAAGAATTCGCCGGCGCGGGCTGCAACATGCGCGAACTCGCCGCGATGTGTTCGACTCTGTCGCAGTCGTGCGGCTCCAGCGGCATGGTGCTAGCGATGCATCACATCCAGGTCGCGTGCATCGCGCGTCACGGCAGCGAGTCACCCTACTTTCAGCGCTACATGCGCGATCTGGTCGAGAATCAATATCTGCTCGGTTCGATGACTTCCGAAGTAGGCACGTCGGGCGACACGCGCTCGAGTATCTGTGCCGTCGAGCGCAACAACGGCCGCTTCACGCTTAACAAGGATTGCACGACGGCTTCGTACTGCGCGTACGCCGATGGCATCCTCGTCACCAGCCGCCGAGTCGCCGATTCGCCTGCCAGCGATCAAATACTCACGCTGGTCAAGAAGAACGACTACAAACTTACTCAGACAACGACGTGGGACACCATGGGCATGCGCGGCACGTGCAGCCCGGGCTTCAAGCTTGAATCCTCGGGCCCTGAAGAGCAGATCATTCCCGGCTCGTTCGCCGATTCGTCGGCGCAGACGATGGTGCCGTACTCGCACATCCTGTGGGCCGCGCTGTGGTGGGGTATTGCCGCCGACGCTGTCGCGCGCGCCGCCAAGTTCGTCCGCGCCGAAGCCCGCAAGAAGCCGGGCACGGTGCCCCCGGGTGCGGTCCGCCTCGCCGAGGTCTCCACGCAATTGCAGGCGATGCGCCACAACTGGCTGTCGCTTGCGACCGAGTTCGACGAGTTGAACGGGACCGCCGAGGGCGCCGAAGAACTGCTGTCGATCGGCTGGGCGTTGAAAATGAACAACCTCAAGATCAACGTCTCGGAAACCGCGCCGCAGGTGGTGCACAAGGCGCTGCAGATCATCGGCGTGATGGGCTTCAAGAACGATTCGAAGTTCAGCGTCACCCGCCACTACCGCGACACGCTGTCGGCGGCGCTGATGATCTCCAACGACCGCATCCTGTCGAAGAGCGCATCGATGCTGCTGGTGTTCAAGGACGATTGATTCGCGGCGGCCTCGGCGAGATTCGCTTGCCAGTTTCGAAGTGCCGACTCCAATTGTGACGACTCAAGGAATTCCTGTATGCCTGTCGAATACGATCTGAATAAATTCTACGACGGCCTGGTCAAACACGGCTTGATCATCCCGGTGGGCGTGCAAGGCGCGTTCGGCCGCGGTGCAGTGTTCGAGGATGTGCTGGAACGCTTCAACGGCATGGTGTCGCAGGTCGCGATCAACGATCGCGCCGAGGTCTACACGTTTCCGCCGGTCATCAACCGGCAGGTGCTGGAAAAGGTGCATTACCTGGATTCGTTCCCGCACCTGTGCGGCGCCGTGTACAGCTTCTTCGGCAAGGATCTGCAAGCCAAGCAGCTCGCCGAGAAAGTGAACAGTGGCCAGCCCTACGGCGAGATGATGGGCATGACCGACGTCGTGCTGAATCCCGCCGCCTGCTACCCCGTTTACCCAAGCTTCACCGGCACCGTCCCCAAGGGCGGCCGTCTCGTGACGATGATGAACTGGGTGTTCCGCCACGAGCCTTCGCCCGAACCGACGCGCATGCAGTCGTTCCGCGTGCGCGAGTTCGTCAAGGTGGGCACGCCCGATGAAGTAGTCGAATGGCGGGACATGTGGCTGCAGCGCGGTCTGACCCTGCTGCAGGGCCTGGGGCTGCCGGCGAAGTCCGACGTCGCCTCCGATCCGTTCTTCGGCCGCGGCGGCAAGATGCTTGCCGTCAGCCAGAAGGAACAGAAGCTCAAATTCGAAGTGCTGGTGCCGGTGATCTCCGCCGAAGATCCCACCGCGGTGTGCTCGTTCAACTTTCACCAGGAGCACTTCGGCTCGACGTTTGCCATCCGCACCCAGGACGGCAACGTCGCCAACACAGCGTGCCTGGGCTTCGGCCTGGAGCGCATCGTCATGGCGCTGTTCAAGACGCACGGCTTCGACGTCGAGCAGTGGCCCGCGGACGTGCGCAAACAACTCTGGCGTTGACGGGTGCCGGCGTGACCAAGATTTCTGCGCTGCCGGGTCTGGACCCAGCGAACTATCCTCGCAGTGTGCTGCACGCGGAGG